>Ga0184612_10000384_pt1 | contig 20531 bp, 19 predicted proteins | sample PLM3_60_coex_FD_133163 | JGI IMG/M metagenome (GOLD analysis project Ga0184612, IMG submission 133163) | Groundwater sediment microbial communities from an aquifer in East River, Colorado, USA - PLM3_60_coex | ecosystem: Environmental > Terrestrial > Soil > Riparian zone | place: USA: East... | reverse complement strand
CCGGCGACGGCGAGACCCTTCCGGCGGACATCGTGGTGTCCAACGCCCACGCCAGACACCTCTACGGCCGGCTGCTCGGCCCGCGGGGGCCGTCCCGAGAGCGCCGCAAGCTCACGCGGGCCGGTCTGGCCTCGTCGGTGTTCTCGATCCTGCTCGCCTTGCGTGGACGCACAGCGGGCCTGCCGCACCGCACCGTGCTGTTCACAGGCGACCCCGAGGCGGAGCTCGATGCCCTCTTCGGCGCCGAGGCGCACCCGGTGGACGACCCGACCGTGTCGGTGTCTGCCTCGGACGATCCGGCCCTTCGGCCATCGGCCGACACCGAGACGTGGGTCGTCGATGTCCGTAGTCCCCGGCACGGTTCCGCCGGTCCGGGCACGACCGACTGGCAGGCGGACGGCCTCGCCGACTCCTATGCCGACCGCGTGCTCGCGGTGCTCGCGTCGCGAGGGCTCGACGTGCGCCACCGGGTCCTGTGGCGGGTCCTCCGCACGCCTGCCGACCTCGAGGTCGAGACCAGGTCTCCCGGCGGTGTCGTCGAGGGGCCGGGGCCGTCCGGAGCACGCGCCATGCGGCGCCGAGCCGCCAACCGCTCGCCGGTGAAGGGGCTCTTCCTGGTCGGCGCCTCAACCCGTCCGGGCGGTGGCGTGCCCTTCGTCGGCCTGTCGGCGAACATCGTCGCCGACCTGGTCGGCCGGGCCTGATCGATCGGGGCTCAGGCCCAGGACCACCGCACGGTCACGGTGACCGAGACCTCCTGAGTCCCGCCGTCCACGGTGAAGTCGGCGGCCAGCGGCACACCCGCCGACGCACGGAAGACCGGAATCGGGCCGCCACCAGCCGTCTCCTCGACGGCCGCCACCTCGCCGAGCGTCCTCCCTGCGAGGGCCGCGTACTGGTCGGCCTTGGCTCGCGCATCCGCGAATGCCGCCTCCCGTGCGGTGAGGAGCAGCGTGGACGGGTCCGAGTGCAGGAACGACAGGCCGGACAGGCGTGCGGTCTCGCCGGCGCTGCCCAGCGCGTCCTGCACGACGGAGCCGGCCGTGCTGACGTCGCGAAGCGTTGCGGACAACCCGAGCCGGGCGACGTAGCGCTGTGGGCCGTCGCCGCGGGGACCGAAGTCGACGTGCACCGACGTCTCGGCCGACCGAAGATCGACGCCCTGGACGCCAGCGGTGGTCAGTGCCTCACGCATCCGGGCCAGACCGTTCGTCGCCTCGGTCAGTGCGGCTTGCACGCCCTCGGAGCTCGCCTCGGCGGCGAGGTCGATGCGGACGACGTCGGGTGGTGCCGCCGCGCGCCCGGATCCGTAGACGGCGATGCCGGTGAAGTCACTGCTCTCCGCCACGAGACAGACTATGCACGATGCGGCACCTCGAGGCGCCCGTTCGACGATGCTCCGGCGCTGGCACCGACCGCCGCGGGACCGGCTTCGCGGGCCGGGAGACCGAGCGCCCGGTAGATCTCGCGAGTCGCCGTCGAGCGGTTGAGCGTGTAGAAATGCAGGCCCGGTGCGCCGCCCGCGAGCAGTACTTCGCACAGAGCGGTGGCGACCTCGACGCCGACCTGCCGCACCGCCTCCGGATCGTCCTGCACCGCATGCAGGCGTCGCACCAGAGGAGCGGGCAGGCTGGCGCCGGATAACTGGGCGAAGCGCTCGATCTGCCCGACGTCGGTCACCGGCATGATGCCGGGAATCACCGGGATCGAGCAGCCGTGAGCGGCGGCCCGCTCGACCAGCTCGAAGTAGTCGGACGCCTGGAAGAAGAACTGGGTGACAGCGAAGTCGGCGCCCGCCTCCGTCTTCGACGCGAGCACCCAGGCGTCGTGGTCGAGAGACGGCGACTCCGGGTGCCGATCGGGGAACGCGGCGACACCGACGCAGAAGTCGCCCAGGCCTCGGACCAGGCGCACCAACTCGTCCGCATGGTCGAGACCGTCCGGATGGGCCAGCCATGAGTCGCCCGGGCCACCCGGAGGGTCACCCCGCAGCGCCAGCACGTTGCGCACTCCGGCATCGGCGTACGCACCGACCACGCCACGGAGTTCGGCACGCGACGATCCGACGCAGGTCAGGTGGCCGACGGCAGTCAGCGTCGTCTCGGCGCTGATCCGGCCCGTCACCCGCACTGTACGGTCGCGGGTGGAACCGCCTGCGCCGTAGGTCACCGAGACGAACGTCGGGCGAAGCGACTCCAGCTCGCGGATCGCCTGCCACAGCAGGACCTCACCGCGGTCGGTCTTGGGCGGGAAGAACTCGAACGAGTACGAGCGGCCGCCGGACGCGATCAGCTCGCGGATGGTGCTCGCACCACCCGGCATCGTCGACGGAAGCCCCCGGGTCACCGACCCAGGCTAGGTCACCGCTCGTGGCGGTGACCTGGGGTCTCGCATCCCGGAACGGCCGCAGCGCCGCGTAGGGTGCGTGACCATGCAAGCCGCTGTGCGCGATCCCGCCGCAGCGCTGCGACCACATGTCGAGCAGGTGCTCCGCGAGTTCCTCGACCGGCAACGCGACGTGCTCGGTCAGGTGAGTCCCGACCTCCTTCCCCTGGTCGACGCGGCCGCGGACCTGATCGCCGGGGGCAAGCGGCTCCGGCCGGCATTCTGCTACTGGGGCTGGCGCGGCACCGGCGCCGCAGAGAGCCGCCCGATCCTGGCGGCCGCATCGTGCCTCGAGCTGTTCCAGGCCGCGGCCCTGATCCACGACGACCTGATGGACGGCTCGGACACCCGGCGCGGCATGCCGTCCGTCCACCGCCGGTTCGCCGAGACGCATTCCGCCCAGGGGTGGCAGGGCGACTCCACCCGGTTCGGAAGCGCCGCCGCCCTGCTGCTCGGCGACCTGTTCCTCGGATGGAGCGACGAGCTGTTGCGCGCGTCGGGCCTGCCCGACGAAGCGCTCGGGCGTGGACGCCCTGTCTTCGAACGGATGCGGACCGAACTGATGGGTGGCCAGTACCTCGACGTCCTCGAACAGGCCACTGGGCGGATCCGGCCGGCCGGCCAGACGGACCGGGCGCTCCGCGTGATCCGCTACAAGAGCGCGAAGTACTCCGTCGAGCACCCGCTGCTGCTCGGCGGCTCACTGGCGGGCGCGACGCCGGGACTGCTGGCGTCCTACTCCGAGTACGGGCTCGCGCTCGGCGAGGCCTTCCAGCTCCGCGACGACGTCCTCGGCGTGTTCGGCGATCCCGCGCACACGGGCAAGCCGGCCGCCGACGACCTGCGGGAGGGCAAGCGGACCGTCCTCGTGGCCTATGCCCTCGAGCGTGCATCGCCGAGCCAGGCTGCGACGCTCGACCGCCACCTCGGCGACCACGGCCTCGACGGCGCTGGCGTCGAGGCGCTGCGCGGGGTCATCGCGGACACCGGCGCGCTGGACCGGGTGGAACGTCTGATCGCGGACCTGGTTGCGCGTTCGGCAGCGGCCCTGGAGAGCGCTGAGGTGTCCGGGGAGGCCCGTGACGCCTTCGCGGCGCTCATCGGCGCCGCCACCGACCGCTCCGTCTAGGGCCCGCGCCGAACCGGTTCATGTCGGAATTACGGCGCGCCGGCGAGGTCCGTACACTCTCCGGCGTGGACCTGCACGTCTCCGACGCACCGACGGGCCGACTGGTCGACGGCCGCTACCGCGTCGAGGCGACTCTGGCGCGTGGGGGGATGGCCACCGTCTACCGTGCGCTCGACACCCGCCTGGACCGGGTCGTGGCCCTCAAGGTGATGCATCCCGAGCTCGCGGTCGACGAGGAGTTCGTCGCCCGCTTCATCGGTGAGGCCCGCTCGGCCGCGCGCCTGTCGCATCATGCGGTGGTCGCCGTCTTCGACCAGGGGGAAGACGACGGTGCCGTCTTCCTCGCCATGGAGTACGTCGAGGGCCGGACCCTGCGGCAGGTGCTGCGCGACCGCGGACGCCTGTCGGCCGAGCATGCGCTCGAGGTCATCGAACCCGTCCTCGCGGCGCTCGACGCCGCCCACACGGCCGGCATCGTCCACCGCGACGTCAAGCCCGAGAACGTCCTCGTCGGCGACGGCGGCCGGATCAAGGTCGCCGACTTCGGGCTGGCCCGGGCATTGACCGACGCGTCCACGACCACCCGTGGCCTGCTCCTGGGTACCGTCAACTACATCTCCCCCGAGCAGGCGCTGGGCGAGCCCGCGACCCCGCGCTCGGATGTGTACTCGACCGGCGTGATGCTCTACGAGCTGCTCACTGGCGCCCCGCCCCACACCGGCGCGACCGACTTCGTCGTGGTGCGCAGCCATATCGAGGACGACGTGCCGGCGCCCTCGGACTCCGATCCCGGCGTCCCGGCCGTCGTCGACGAGCTGGTCCGCCGGGCAACGACCCGCGAGCCCGCCGACCGTTTCGCCGACGCCGGCGACTTCCTGGCGGCCGTGCGTGCTGCGCGTGCCGAGCTGGACGCTGCGGCGACAGGGCTCGAGTCGCGGGACTCCGCGGGCGTGTCGATCGCCGAGGCGATGGCCGCGACCTCGGGCCAGGCTCTGGCCCGCAACCCCGAGCACACCGCGGTCATCTCGCGGACCGGGGTCATCGCCAGCACGGTGACCGGCGCGCCGGCCCCGATCCGCCGGGCACCAGCCCGACGGGCGTCGCCGCAGTCCGGGCGGCGACAGGCCAAGCCGCGAAGCCGCTGGCGTGGGCCGATCCTGTTCACCCTGGTCATGCTGCTGGCCGTGGGCACCGCTGTCGGCGCCTGGTGGTACGGCGCGGGCCGCTACACGGTGACGCCGTCCCTGCTCAACATCACGGTCGCCGAAGCACAGGCCAAGGCGCAGGCCGAAGGGCTCGGGACCGTCCAAGCCGGTGAGCAGTTCTCAGAGGTCGTCCAGGCCGGGCTCGTCGTCGAGACCGACCCCGGTCCCGGGGAGCGGATCCTGCACGACGGCGAGATCGAGCTGGTGATCTCGAAGGGGCCGGAGCGCTACGAGGTGCCCGATCTGGCAGGCAAGACGAGAGCGCAGGCCGAGGAGACCCTGACGGCCGCGGGCATCCCCGTCGGCGAGGTGACCGAGTCGTACCACGACGAGGTGCCCGTCGACGTCGTGATCTCGCAGAGCATCGCACCAGGCGAGAAGGTGCGCCGCGACACCGCCGTCGCGCTGACGATCAGCCTCGGCCGGGAGCCGGTTCAGATCGAGGACTTCACCAACCGGCCGTTCGCCGATGCCGAGCAGGCGCTCAGCGAGGCCGGCTTCAAGGTCGTCAAGCAGGACGTCCTCAACCTCACCATTCCCGCGGGCACGGTCATTGCACAGAACCCGGCCAGCGGGACCGCTTTCCGCGGCGACACGATCACGCTCCAGGTGTCGTGGAACCCGTTCAGCGCGCAGGTGCCGGTCCCCGACGTGATCGGCATGGACGTCGACCAGGCGCGGGCGCAGCTCGAGTCACAGGGCTTCCGGGTCGACGTCCGCGGCGAGCGCCAGGGCGGGCGTGAGGTCACCGACCAGAATCCCAAGGGCGGCGAGATGCGCCCTCCCGGCAGCCTCGTCCGGCTCAGCGTGGCCTCCGACAGCGGTGACTGACCGGCGTGCCCTGATCGGCACGCATCTCTCCGTCCGCGGGAAGCTCGCCGGCGTCCCCGAGCGCGCGGCGGAGCTCGGCGCGGAGGCCGTCCAGCTCTTCCTCGGAAACCCGCGCGGGTGGGCAACGACCGTCGGCAACCCGGCAACCGATGCGCTCTTTCGCGCCGCCTCGGCCGAACGTGGGCTCGTCGTCCTCGTTCACTCCGCATACCTGGTCAACCTGGGCAGCCCGACGGCGCTGACGTACGACCGGTCGGTCGCCAGCGTCGCGCACGCCTTGGGCAGAGGGGCCGCGGTCGGCGCCACAGGCGTCGTCGTCCACACCGGGTCATGCGTGGAGCAGGGCAGCCACGGCGCCGCGATGCGCCAGGTCCGCGAGGCCCTGCTGCCGATGCTGGATCTGCTGCCCGACGACGCCCCCGACGTCCTGCTGGAGCCGACGGCGGGCCAGGGCCGGTCGCTGTGCGCCACGGTGGACGACTTCGGTCCCTATCTCGAGGCGCTCGAGTGGCATCCCAGGGTGAAGGTCTGCCTCGACACCTGCCACGCGTTCGCGGCCGGTCACGACCTGGCGGCGCCGGATGGCATGACGGCGATGCTCGACCGGCTGGTGGAGGTCGCCGGCCGTGGCCGGCTGGCAGCGGTCCATGCCAACGACTCGATGGACGCGTGTGGAGCCTTCCGGGATCGCCACCAGCGGATCGGCCGGGGGCGAATCGGCCTGGAGCCCTTCCGCCTGCTGCTCGCTCACCCGACCGTCGCCGGGCTGCCGGTCGTGCTCGAGACACCGGGTGGCTCGCAGGCGCACGCCGAAGACATCGAGCTGCTGCACGGCGTGCGCCCGTGAGCGCCGGGCCGCGCGGGTCCGGCTTCGCGACGCTGGGGCTGCTCACGGTGACTGCCGTGTGGGGCTCCACGTTCTTTCTCATCAAGGATCTTCTCGACCGCATGCCCGTTGCCGACTTCCTGGCCGTCCGGTTCACGCTCGCGGTGCTGGCGCTCTGGCTGATCGCACCGCGGGCCGTCTCGCGCCTGTCGCCACGCGCACGTCGCCAGGCCGTCCTGCTCGGACTCGTCTACGGCGCCGCGCAGCTCTTGCAGACGATCGGGCTCGGCCACACCTCGGCGTCGGTGTCGGGCTTCGTCACCGGGATGTACGTCGTGATGACCCCGCTGTTCGCGGCGGCGCTGTTCCGCACCCGGGTCGGCGGCATCGCGTGGGCCGCCGTGGCTCTCGCCACGTGCGGGCTCGCCCTGCTCTCGCTGCAGGGTCTCGCGATCGGGTTCGGCGAGTCGCTGACGCTGGTCTCGGCCGCCCTCTACGCGCTGCACATCGTCGGGCTCGGCGCGTGGTCGACGCCTCGGGACGCATTCGGGCTGTCGGTCGTGCAGATGGCGGTCATCGCGGTCGTGTGCTGGGTCGGTGCTGTGCCGGGCGGCGTCGAGCTCCCAGCCAATGCAACCGACTGGGCCTTGGTGCTGTACATGGCCCTGGTCGCCAGCGCATTCGCGCTCGTCACCCAGGCGTGGGCGCAGGCTCACATGTCCGCGACCCGCGCGGCGATCATCCTGACCATGGAACCGGTGTTCGCCGCCGCATTCGCCGTCGCGTTCGGGGGCGAGGACCTGACCGTCCGCATGGTCGCGGGCGGCGCACTCGTGCTGGGTGCCATGTACCTCGCCGAGCTCGGACCGCGGCGAGGCCGCGACGCGGAGGTGGTGCACCTGGTGACCTGACGCCGCCTCGCTCTCGGTTCCGACGCGGTTGGGTGACCTGTTCGTAACGAAGCGTCTTGCCCGCCGGACAACGCGTCCGGTCCCTGGACGCCGACGGCTACTGTCGAAACTCGGGCGGCGAGGAGGGGACCGCTGTGGTCGTGGTGATGGAGCCGGGCGCCACCGGCGCACACATCGACGCCATCGTCGAGCGGGTGCGCAAGGCAGGGGGCGAAGCGTTCGTGAGCCGCGGCGTGAGCCGCACCATCATCGGGCTGATCGGCGACGTCGACGAGTTCCGGGCGCTCAACCTGCGTGGCATGGCAGGGGTGGCCGATGTGATCCGGGTGTCGTCGCCGTACAAGCTGGTGAGTCTGCACAATCACCCGGGCCGGAGCACGGTCGTCGTGGGCGGGCGCGAACGCGGCGTGCCCATCGGGCCGGGCACCTTCACCCTGATCGCAGGCCCGTGTGCGGTCGAGTCCGCGCAGCAGACCTTCGACGCCGCCGAGATGGCGAAAGCGGCCGGGGCCACCATGCTTCGCGGCGGAGCCTTCAAACCCCGCACCTCCCCGTACGCGTTCCAGGGGCTCGGCGAGCAGGGCCTGCGCATCCTGGCCGAGGTACGAGAGGCCACCGGCCTGCCCATCGTGACGGAGGTCCTCGACGCCCACGACGTGCCGCTCGTCGCGAAGTACGCGGACATGCTCCAGGTCGGCACCCGCAACATGCACAACTACGCGTTGCTGCAGGCCGTCGGTCGCGCTCAGCTGCCGGTGCTGCTCAAGCGAGGGATGCAGGCGACGGTCGAGGAGTGGCTGATGGCCGCCGAGTACGTCGCCCAGCGCGGAAACCTCGACATCGTGCTCTGCGAGCGCGGGATCCGGACGTTCGAGACCTCGGCCCGCAACACGCTCGACATCACGGCCGTGCCGGTCGTCCAGCAGCTCTCGCACCTGCCGGTCATGGTCGACCCGTCACACTCGGGCGGTCGACGCGATCTGGTGCTCCCGCTTGCCCGCGCCGCCATCGCCGTGGGCGCCGACGGCATCCTGGTCGACGTCCACCCCGCGCCGGAGGAGGCGTTGGTCGACGGCGCCCAGGCTCTCGTCGGTGCGGACCTTCGCGAGCTTGCGTCGGCCGTGCGACGGTTCCCGCCCCTGGTCGGCCGCCGGCCGGCAGAGCGGATGATTCCGGCGTCGTAGCCGGTGCGAAACGCCAGGAGATGACGTCGTCGCCATCCGCCGAGCGGCGAACGACGGTCAGCCCGCCAGCAGACGCGCCAGCGTCTCCCCTGCCTTGCGGCAGTCGTCGGCGGTCACGTCGAGGTGCGTGATCAATCGGACGACAGTCGCGGCGACCGCGGTCACCAGGACACCCTCGTCGCGTGCCCGCGCCACCAGCTCGCCCGCACCCAGACGGGCCTGGGCGACGTCGAGCAGGACGATGTTGGTCTCCACCGCGTCCGGATCCGTCACGCCGTAATCGGCGACGATCGCAGCGACAAGCTTCGCGTTCTGGTGGTCCTCGGCCAGACGTTCGACGTGATGGTCGAGCGCGTACAGGCCGGCGCCGGCGAGGACACCGGCCTGCCGCCAGCCCGCGCCGAGCCGCTTGCGCCACTGCCGCGCCTCGGCGATCTCTTCCGCCGGCCCGACCAGGACGGAACCCACCGGCGCACCAAGCCCCTTGGACAGACAGACGGACACGGTGTCGAAGAGCCGTCCGTAGGCCTCGAGGGCATCGCCCGACGCGACGTGTGCGTTCCAGAGCCGTGCACCGTCCAGGTGCAGGCGCACTCCGGTGCCGTCGACCAGGCCACGCAGTGCCCGCAGGTCGGCCAGCGGCTGCACGGTTCCACCGGCGAGGTTGTGAGTGTTCTCGACGGCGATCGCCGCCGTCGACACGAGGTAGGGGCCCGCGGCCGGCGCCATCAGCGTCGCGACCGCGTCGAGGTCCACATGCCCCTTCGGGTGCGACCAGGTCCGCGTCGTCACACCCTGCCACGTCGCGTGCGCCCCGAGCTCGGCCCTCACCACGTGCGCCTGGGCCTCGCAGAGCAGCTCCTGCCCGGCTGCGACGTGCGCGCGGACCCCGAGCAGGTTGGCCAACGAGCCGGTGACCGTGAACAGCCCGGCCTCATGGCCCAGCAGGCCCGCGACCCGTTCTTCCAGCGCTGACGCCGTCGGGTCCTCGCCGTACACGTCGTCGCCGGTCTCAGCCGCAGCCATCGCCGCGAGCATCGCCGGCGTGGGCCGGGTCACCGTGTCGCTGCGCAGGTCGATCGCCATAGCATCGACCCTAGATGAGCGAATCGGGTGGGGCTGTGGCGTTCCCGGCTCGCGATTCACCGAGCCTCGAGCAGCTCCGCTACGAGGAAGGCCAGCTCCAGCGACTGGGTGCGGTTCAACCTCGGGTCGCAAACCGTCTCGTACCGGTCCCCCAGCCCGTCCTCGGCGATCGGGTCGCCACCGCCCACGCACTCCGTGACGTCGTCGCCGGTCAGCTCGATGTGGATCCCCCCAGGGATCGTGCCGAGCCTGCGGTGCACGTCGAAGAAGCCGCGGACCTCCTCGACCACGTCGTCGAAGCGGCGGGTCTTGTGCCCGCTGGGCGCCTCGTAGGTGTTGCCATGCATCGGGTCGCACACCCAGGACACGGCCACGCCTCTCGCCGTCGCCTTCTCGATCAGGGGCGGCAGCACATCGCGGACCCGTCCGGCTCCCATCCGCGTGACCAGGGTGAGCCGGCCCGGCTCGCGGTCGGGGTCCAGCCGCTCTGCCAGGGCCAGGACCTCCTCCGGTGACGCACTCGGACCGACCTTGACGGCGATCGGGTTGCAGATCCGGGCGGCGAACTCCACATGTGCGCCGTCGAGCTGGCGGGTCCGCTCACCCACCCAGACGAGGTGTCCGGACACGTCGTATGCCAACCCCGTCCGCGAGTCGACTCGAGTGAGCGCCCGCTCGTAGTCGAGCAACAGGGCCTCGTGGCTCGCGTAGAGCTCGACCGTGTGGAGTTGCTCGGGGTCCGCGCCGATGGCGTGCATGAACGAGAGCGCCTTCTCGATCTCTCCGGCGAGCCGCTCGTACCGCAGGCCCGCAGGCGAGGTGCGGACGAAGTCGGTGTTCCACGCGTTGACCTGGCGAAGGTCGGCGTACCCCCCGCCGATGAACGCCCGGGTGAGGTTCAGCGTCGCGGCCGCGGCGTGGTACGCACGCATCATCCGCGCCGGGTCCGGCGTGCGGGCCGGGCCCGCGAAGTCGAAGCCGTTGACCATGTCGCCGCGGTAGGCGGGCAGCGTGGTGTGCCCACGGGCCTCGCTCGGGCGGGACCGGGGTTTGGCGTACTGCCCGGCCAGCCTCCCGACCTTGACCACCGGGACGCTCGCCGCGTACGTGAGGACGACGGCCATCTGCAGCAGGGTCTTGAGCTTGTTGCGGACGTTGTCGGCCGTGACGCCCTCGAACGTCTCCGCGCAGTCTCCGCCCTGCAGAAGGAACGCCTCGCCCCGCGAGACCGCGGCCAGCCGCTCGCGCAACAGGTCACACTCCCCGGCGAAGACCAGCGGCGGCATCGTCCGAAGCTCCTGTACCGCTGCGGCGACGGCGGTGGCGTCCGGCCAGTCCGGCTGCTGCGCCGCCGGACGTGAACCCGCGGCCTCGGCGAGCTCGTCGAACAGCGCGGCGTCGCGAGTCGAGATCACCGGCCAAGCGTAGGCGCTCCGCAGCGACCGCCGACGCGCCGGGCACGTCGCGTTCTCACCACGGCCGGCCAGAAGGCCATGACGCGCTCGGTAGGGTGACGGCGATCTGTCGAGGCACGTGTGCGAAGGGTTCGACGATGACTGTGCGCAAGGTCGCGATGCTCACCGCCGGGGGAATCGCTCCCTGTCTCTCGTCCGCCGTGGGCGGGCTCATCGAGCGCTACACGGAGATCGCGCCAGACGTCGAGATGATCGCCTACCTCGACGGCTATGCGGGCGTGCTGACGGGTCGCTCGGTTCTCGTCACACCCGAGATCAGGGCCGGCGCGCACCTGCTGCACCAGTTCGGCGGGAGCCCGATCGGCAACAGCCGGGTCAAGCTCACCAACGTCGACGACCTGGTCAAGCGTGGCCTGGTCGGGGAAGGGCAGGAGCCGCTCGCGGTGGCGGCGGACCAGCTCACCCGCGACGGCGTCGACGTCCTCCACACGATCGGCGGTGACGACACCAGCACGACCGCTGCGGACCTCGCGGCCTACCTCGAACGCCACGGCTACGACCTGACCGTCGTCGGGCTCCCCAAGACGATCGACAACGACGTGATCCCGGTGCGGCAGAGCCTGGGTGCCTGGACGGCGGCCGAGCAGGGTGCGGTGTTCGCGCGCAACATCGTCGCGGAGCACTCGTCCAACCCGCGGATGCTGGTGGTGCACGAGGTGATGGGACGCAACTGCGGCTGGCTGACCGCTGCGACCGCCCAGTCCTACCGTGCCTGGCTTGCCGACCAGCGGTGGAACCCGGGAATCGGTCTCGACCCCCGCCGCTGGGACGTTCACGGCGTCTACATCCCCGAGGCGACGCTCGACATCGACGCCGAGGCCGTGCGACTTGGCGAGGTCATGGACGAGATCGGCTGCGTCAACCTGTTCCTGTCAGAGGGCGCAGGCGTGGAGTCGATCGTCGCCGAGATGGAGGCGGCCGGCGAGGACGTCGAGCGTGACGCGTTCGGCCACGTCCAGCTCGACAAGGTCAACCCCGGCGCGTGGTTCGGCAGGCAGTTCGCGACCCGGCTCGGCGCCGAGAAGGTCATGGTCCAGAAGAGCGGCTACTTCAGCCGGTCGGCCGCTGCGAACGCCGAGGACCTGAGCCTGATCAAGAGCTGCACCGACTTCGCCGTCGACTGCGCGCTGCGTCACGAGGGCGGGGTCGTCGGCCACGACGAGGACCACGAGGGGCAGCTGCGGGCGATCGAGTTCGACCGCATCAAGGGCGGGAAGCGCTTCGACCCGACCACTGCGTGGTTCACCGACCTGCTCGGCGACATCGGCCAGCCGGTCCCGGAGCGCGGATGATCCACGTGAGTCTTGCGGGGGGTCGCCGGTGATCCACGTGGGGCTGGTGGCGCCTGGCAGCCAGACACCTCACACGCACGGGCCCAGCGCAGCCTGACTAGTGAGCGCCCTTCTCCTTCTTCCTCTTGGCGGCGATCTCGGCCTTGGCCCGTTGGGCATAGATGTCGACATACTCCTGACCGGACAGCCCCATCAGTGCGTACACGATCTCGTCGGTGACCGAACGGAGGACATAGCGGTCTTCCTCCATGCCGTCATACCTGCTGAAGTCCAGCGGTTTGCCGAACCGCACGCCCGGCCTCATGACCTTGGGGATGACGCGTCCAGGTGGCTGCATCTTGTCGGTGTCGATCATCGCGACGGGGATCACCGGAACCTTCGCCTCCAGCGCCATCCGGGCGACGCCGGTCTTGCCGCGGTAGAGGCGACCGTCCGGCGACCTGGTGCCCTCCGGGTAGATGGCTAGCAGGTCGCCACGGCGGAGGACCTTCAGCCCTGCGCTGATCGCGCCCTCGCTGGCCTTGCCGCCCGCGCGGTCGATCGGTACCTGGCCGATGCCCCGGAAGAAAACGCGCTTGAACCAGCCCTTGATGCCGGGTTCGGTGAAGTAGTCGATCTTGGCGAGAAAGGTGACCCGACGTGGTACGACGAGCGGCATGAACAGCGAGTCGGAGAAGGACAGGTGGTTGCTTGCGACGATGGCCGGCCCCTCGGCGGGAACGTGCTCGAGACCCTCGGCCCACGGCCGGTACACCAACCGCAGTACGGGGCCGAGGATCACCCGCTTGAGGAACCAGTAGAACACGGCCGAACACTACTCGACGGCGACCGGGCGCCCAGCCGGCCGCGCGGCGTGCGACGATGCCGCTGAGGACCCTGGATCCGAGCAGGAGGCCGCGGTGCGAACAGTCCCGGGAGCCGAGCCGTACCGCCACGACGGCGGCACGACCGGCGCGCTGCTGTGCCACGGGTTGACCGGCTCTCCGGCGTCGCTGCGACCCTGGGCCGCGTACCTGGCCGCCGCCGGACTCACCGTCGAGGTGCCGCTCCTGCCCGGGCATGGGACGACGTGGCAGGAGCTCAACACCACGCGTTGGCCGGACTGGTACGCGGCCGTGGAGCGCGCGTTGCTCGGCCTCGCGGACCGATGCGACCAGGTTTTCGTGGGCGGGCTGTCGATGGGCGGATGTCTGGCGCTTCGGCTGGCGCAGGACCACGGCGAGGCAGTCAGCGGCCTGGTGCTCGTCAACCCGGCGATCGCCAGCGACGACAAGAGGCTGCGTGCCCTTCCGCTGCTGCACCGGGTGGTGCCCTCACTGAGCGCGCTGTCGGGCGACATCGCCAAGCCAGGACAGGACGAGATCGCCTACGACCGCAACCCGCTTCGGGCTCTGCATTCGCTCACGCAGCTCTGGAAGATCGTCGTGGCCGATCTGCCGCGCGTGACCCAGCCCCTGCTGATCTTCCGCAGCGACCAGGACCACGTGGTCGACGCGAAGAGCCTGGCTCTCATCCGGGCCGGCGTGTCCTCGACAGACGTCACGGTCGTCGCCATCCGCGACAGCTACCACGTCGCCACCCTCGATCACGATGCCGAGACCATCTTCGCGGGCTCGCTGGACCTGGTCCGCCGCCTTTCCCCGGCGACGCGGGACGGCGGGTAGCGATGTCGCGCGACGACGAGCAGGTCTGGGCCGACCTGGTCGAGACCTTCCACGCCTCTCCCGACGACGACGAAGCACGCTGGCCGGCGGCCGAGGACGTCAAGGCGGACGATCGCGACGACGACACGGTCGGTACCGCCCGGCCCCCGGCCGAGGCGGTACCCGCGGCAGCCGACGACGACCATTTCGTCCCGCCTCCTCCTCCCCCGCTACCCCGCGGCGATGTCGTATCCCGGTTTGCCTGGTCCGCAGTTCTCGGGGCGCCCGTGTTCCTCGTGCTCGCCGTGGCGCTCGGCTGGAAACTGCCATCGGTGGTGACCGGGCTGGGGGTCGGGGCGTTCGTCGGAGGGTTCGTCACACTGATCGCGCGGATGCGTGGGCGCAACCCCTACGATCCCGACGACGGCGCGGTTGTCTGACAACCGGGCACGGGAGGCAGGATGCAGGTCAGCGAAACCGTCGAGCTGACCGGACACCTGGTCGACTCCGGGCTCTTGTCCAGAATCCTCGGCGACATCGGTGAGTACGGCGGCGACTTCACGATCGACCGGTTCGACGTCGGGCACGAGGCCGACGACGAGTCATACGCCAAGATCACCGTGTCGGCCGAGGACGGGCAGGCCCTGGCGCGGCTTCTCATGCGCCTGCAGACGCACGGTGCCAACCTGGTCGACCCTGGCGAGGCGCTGGTCCGCGAGGTCGACCGCGACGGCGTCTTCCCCGATGACTTCTACTCCACGACGAACCTCGACACCGTGGTGCGGATCGGCGGCGAGTGGGTCGACGTCGAGCAGCCCGAGATGGACTGCGGTCTCCTGGTCTGGGACGAAGGTGGTCGCACCCGGGTCCGGACCATACCTGTCAGCGAGGTCCGGGCCGGCCAGCGGATCGTGTGCGGAGCCGGGGGTGTGCGCGTGCGCCGGGTTCCGCGGCCCGAAGCCGGCGACCGGGCCTTCGAGTTCATGAACTCGGAGGTCTCGTCCGAGAAGCCTCAGGCGCTTCTCGTCCGGCAGATGGCGGAGCAGATGCGCGCCGTCAAGCAGGCCGGTCAGCGGATCCTGTGGGTCGCCGGACCTGCCGTCGTCCACACGGGTGCAGCGCCGGCCATGGTGGCGCTCGTCCGGGCCGGTTATGTCGACGTCCTGTTCGGGGGCAACGCCATCGCCACCCACGACATCGAGTGGGCCATCTACGGCACGTCACTCGGCGTTGACCTGGCCCAAGGGCGCGGCGTCGAGCACGGGCACGAGCACCACATTCGCGCGATCAACCGGATTCGCGGCTGTGGGTCCATCAGCGCAGCCGTCGAGCAGGGCGTGCTCACGGGCGGTGTGATGCACGCGCTTGTCGCGCACGACAAGGCTTTCGTGCTGGTCGGCTCGGTGCGAGACGACGGACCCCTGCCCGACGTCTACACCGACGTCGTCGAAGGCCAGCGGGCGATGCGGGCCGAACTGCACGACGTCGGCTTCGCGATCATGGTCGCTACCATGCTGCACTCGGTGGCGACGGGCAACATCTTGCCTGCCTCGATCCCCCTGGTCTGCGTCGACATCAATCCAGCCACGGTCACCAAGCTCGCCGATCGCGGCTCGGCCCAGGCGCGGGGAATCGTCACCGACGTCGGACTCTTCCTCGAGCAGCTCGCCCTCGAGCTCGTCCCGGCCTACCGCGCCTGACCGCCTCCCAATTGATCACGTTAAGTAGGCGTCTTGGGCCGTTACCAGGTGCCGAGACCTGGTAACGGACCCACAGGCCCACTTAACGTGATCAATCTCGGGGTGGGTCGAGTGAGAGGTCGACCACGACGGGGCGATGGTCGCTCGCGACCAGGACGTCAGGGTCGTCGACGACCCGGTACGACGTGGCCCGCACCGGGCCCCGTACGAACACGCCGTCGATGCGACGCCGCGGATCCTGCGTCGAAAACGTCGGCGTGTCGTCGCCGGCCCCGACATCGACGAACTCGGCTGCGAGCGCCAGCCAGGTCGGCTGGTCCGGACGCTCGTTGATGTCTCCCGCAAGCACGGCCACGGCGGACGCGAAGCGGTCGACGAGGCCGACGAGCTCCGAGCGGTGCCGGATCCGTTCGTCCGCATCGAGGCCCAGGTGGATGCTGGCCACGACGAGCGAGACCCCGGCCCGGTGCACGCGGGCGGCGACCGCTCCGCGCCTGTGCAGGTTGGGCGTACGGCTGAACTGGTACTCGATCGTGCTGCGCACGTCGACTCGGAGCGACGCGAGCATCACCGTGCCACCGGTCCGGCGACCACCGCCGGCAAAGAGCAGGCCGGACTCGCGCGCCAACGCTGCGCACCTCGAACGCCAACGTATATACCGTGGCGCCTCCTGGATGCACACCACGTCGGGGTCCAGCCCCCGCAGCACCCGGATCACGGCGCTGCGGTCGTCGCGGAGTGCCCGGATGTTGTAACTGAGGATCCGTAGGCCCACCACGGCGCCCAAGCCTATGGCTCAGCAGTGCACCCTTCGCCGGAATCATGACCGGCGCCGTGCGCGCTGGCCGGCGTGTGCACGGGCAAGGGGGCCGCTCAGATGCGGGCGAGGTCGGCGGCGCCGACGATGCCGGCGTCGTTGCCCAACGTCGCGATCCGGATCTCGGCCTCCGGCCGGTGGCCGCGCCCGGTCAGGTTGCGCCGGAACGCCGCGGTCGCCGGCGACAGCAGCAGATCGCCGGCCTCGGAGACACCGCCGCCGATGACGAACACCGCGGGGTCGAGCAGGGCCGCGAACGATGCCAGGCCCTCGCCGAGCCACCGGCCGAGATCGGCGAGGAGTTCCCGGGAAGGTTCGTCCCCCTCGCGGGCCGCACCGGTGACCATCGGGCCGGTGATGGCGCCGGGGTCGCCACCGGACAGCTCGAGCAGCCGGGCTGCGAACACTGACCGCGACGATGCCAGAGCCCGGGCCTCGCGAACCAGGGCGGAACCGCTGGCGTACTGCTCGAGACAGCCCCGGTTCCCGCACCCGCACAGGTGCCCGTCCGGGACGACCCGCATGTGGCCGGGCTCAGCGCCCACACCGTGAGCGCCCCGGTAGATCGAGCCGGCGAGCACGAGGCCGCCGCCGATCCCCGTGCCCACGGTCACACAGATCATGTCGTCGACATCCTCGGCCGCTCCGTAGCGGAACTCGCCCCAGGCGGCGGCGTTGGCGTCGTTCTCGACGACCACGGGCAGGCCGGTCGCACCTGCCACCTGGTCTCGCACAGGAACGTCGCGCCAGGCCAGGTTGGGCGCGAACAGCACAGTCGACCTCGCGGCGTCGACGAACCCTGCCGATCCGACGCCGACGGCCTCGATCTCATGCAACGTCCGGAGCTCTTCGACGACCGCGATGATGTTGTGAACTATCGCCGGTGGGTCGGTTGACGGAGTCTCTCGGCGGGTCCGTGCGACGATCTTCCCGGCCCCGTCGACCACTCCCCCGGCGATCTTGGTGCCGCCGACGTCGACCCCGATGGAGAGGCCGGCCACTCAGTTCTCCACCCGCTTCTTCAGCTCCTTGAGTGCCGTGTCGATGATGACCTTCTCGGCCTTGCGCTTCATCAACCCGAGCATGGGGATCGCGATGTCGACCGTCAGCTGGTACGTGACGTCGGTGGAGCCGTCATCGGTCTCCTCGAGCGTGTACGAACCGTCGAGCGCCCGCAGCAGACCGCCCTCGACGAGGGTCCAGCGCACCTCCTCGTCGCCGTCCCATTCGTACGACAGTGTGTAGGTGTCCTTGATCGCGCCGGCATCGAGGACGAACCGGGCCTCGGCGGGCCGTTCGTCGTCCTCGTAGACGGTGAGTACCTCGACCTCGCGGACCGACGCCGTCCACTCCGGGTACGCCTCGAGATCGGCGATCACGGCCATCACCTCGGCCGCCGGTGCGGCGATCGTGATACTCGAAGTGGTCTGCTCGGCCATGGGTGTCCCTGTCGTCGGTGGCGCAGCGGAGACTACCGGTCACCTCGGCGCCGGCGGTACGCCAGCCGGCCGTCCGCGCTCGAGCTCGTCCTTGAGCGCGTGGATCCGCCGCTTGAACAGCGTCGCGTACGCGTGCCGAAGGCGCCGGCCGTCGCCAGGGGGGCGCGGCTCCGCACGCACGAACCAGTGCACGATGACGCCGTCCCGCCACGGCTCGAGCCAGATCTCCGCCGCACCGACCAGGGCGCCGTCGACCGACCACCGGACCCCTTCGAGCCCCCGGTCCGTCTCCACGGTGAGGCGCAGGTCCGGCCACCACTCCCGCCACAGCGAGCGGTCGGCGAACCGCCGCGCCAGGATCTCCGGAGCCGCGACGACGAAGGTCTCATCGACCAGGTCGACCGACGGAGCCGGCACCCAGCTTTCCTCTCGCTCGACCGGATGGGGGATATACCCCGCGGCCGAAGCTATCTGATGGGTTGACCGGTGCTGCACACTTGCCGTCATGACCGTGGGCGCGTGGCTCGCGCGGGGGCCGGTCACCGCGTGGTCGGCCCAGCCGTTCAACGACCGGGCGTGGCGACTCGTCGCCGTCGCTCGCCCCGGGATGCTCGCGCTCGTCGTCGCCCTCACCGGCGCCGCCGGGGACATGGTCGCATCGTGGTGGTGGCTCGTCGCGCTCGCCCTGATCGCGATCGCGGCGGGAACGGCCGACCGCGTGATGCCCAGGGTCTGGGCCGCTCCGGCGGCCGAGACGATCGCTGTCGCCACCGTGATCGGGCTCGGCCTGCCCGACGCATATCTCGGCCTGCCCTACCTGCTCGTGCCCGCACTCGCAGGCGGTCTTGCCGGCGGCGTGACGGGCAGCGCCGCCTGCGCCGGAGCAGGTGCCGCAGGGCTGGCACTCGGTGCCGCGCTCGCGCCCGATGCGCCGTTCGACGCGGCGACCTACCTCGGCCTGGTCCCATGGGTGGGCATCGTGTTCGCCACGGGCCTGATCGGCGCCTTCGTTCGGCGGCAGCAGACCCTCCACCCGGCCGACATCGCCCGGTACGCAGCCGCCTACCGGCTGCTCTCCGAGCTGCGAGTCGTGTCCCGACAGCTCTCCGGTGGGCTCGACGCCGTGACGCTGGCCACCGGGGTCCTCGACGACCTGGCCGGCCGGGTGCCGGTGCGCAGGTCTGCGCTGCTGGTCCAGCGGGAGGGTGGAGCCCTCCTTCCGCTGGCGCGCCAGGGTGATACCCAGAACTGGCTCGAGGACGCCGAGCACGACCGGCTGGTGCTCGACGCCTGGACCAGCGAGGCGCCACTCGCGTCCTCCCTCGGCCACCACAGTCACCGGATCGTGCTTCCCGTGCGGGTCGGCGCCCGCACGATCGGCGTGGTCGTCGCCGAGGTCGCCGATGCCGTCTCCCCCGATGAGCTGCGCAATCTCGCCCAGTCCACCGACGACGGCGCGCTGCGGCTCGACACGGCCCTGCTCTTCGACGAGGTGCGCGAGGTCGCCACGCGCGACGAGCGGCGACGGCTGGCCCGTGAGATCCATGACGGCATCGCGCAGGAGCTCGCCTCACTCGGCTACCTGGTCGACGACCTCCAGGCCAGAGCCAAAGGAGCCGACCTGCGATCGCTGTCGATCACGTTGCGCAAGGAGCTCAGCCGGATTCTCTCCGACCTCAGGCACTCCATCTTCGACCTGCGCAGCGAGATCCCGGCCGGCGCATGCCTCGGCACGGCGCTGGCTCGGTACGCGCGCGACATGAGCGCGCAGTCGGGTCTTCGAGTCCATCTCGTCCACGACGAAGAGGGCGGTGCTCGGCTGCGGCCCGAGATCGAGGCCGAGCTGCTTCGGGTCGGCCAGGAGGCGATCAACAACGCTCGCAGGCACGCCAAGGCGCGCAACCTGTGGGTCACGGTTTCCGTCGATCCTCCGGCGGCACACCTCCAGGTCGCCGACGACGGCATCGGCCTCCAGAGTCGGGGACACGACCGGTTCGGCCTCGACATCATGGCCGAACGGACCCGGCGGGTCGGTGCGACGCTCGTGATCGAGAACCGTCCGGATGGGGGTACCGTCGTCGACGTGGCCCTGGGCACCCACCACGAGAAGGTGTAACGGTGCCTGCCACGGTGCTGCTGGTCGACGACCACGAGCTGATCCGGCAGGGCCTGCGGCGCGCATTCGAGCGCGACGCCGAGTTCCAGGTCGTCGGGGAGGCAGGCTCGGTCAGCGAGGCCACCCGACTTGCAGGTGCGCTGCGGCCCGACGTCGTCGTCATCGACGTGCGGCTTCCGGACGGTAGCGGTCTCGAGCTCGCCCGGGGGTTGCGCGCCGCGCGAGAGGACGTCGGACTGGTGGTCCTGACGATGTATGCCGGCGACGACCAGCTCTTCGCTGCGCTCGACGCCGGCGCCTCGGCATTCGTGCCAAAGAGCGCACCGAGCGACGACGTCGTCGCCGCCGCCCGCCACGCGGCGGTGAAGCCGTCGTCGTTCGTCGCCGCCGATCTCGCCGAGGCGATGCAACGGCGGCTGCACCCGACCGGTCCGCAGCTGACCCGGCGCGAGCGCGAGGTCCTCGACCTCCTGGCCGAAGGGCTGGGCGTGT
>Ga0184612_10000383_pt1 | contig 20540 bp, 19 predicted proteins | sample PLM3_60_coex_FD_133163 | JGI IMG/M metagenome (GOLD analysis project Ga0184612, IMG submission 133163) | Groundwater sediment microbial communities from an aquifer in East River, Colorado, USA - PLM3_60_coex | ecosystem: Environmental > Terrestrial > Soil > Riparian zone | place: USA: East... | reverse complement strand
TCATAGAGATAGAGAGAGGGTGCCAGGGTGCTCAGTGCCTGGGTGCTTAGGGTGCCAGGTGTTCGAGTGCCTCAGTGCTTGAGTGCCGAGCCAAGACCTAGCACTCTTGCACCCAGGCGCCCTTGCACGTTGCACCCTAAGCACTAGGGCACCAGGCCCCGTGGCACCCTAGCGCCTCATCTGATCGGTTCCACAGCGTAGGCGGTCGGATCGGTGATCCCCCCCTCTCGAAACGCATCCCTCTTTCGCGACATTTGCTGCAGCGGCCGCAGTGCAACCCGCCGGCGGGCTGCATGCACGAGAGCGTGAGCTCGAGCGGCACGCCGAGCGAGTGTCCCAGCGCAATCACATCAGCCTTATGGAGCCCCGCAAACGGCGCAGCGATCTCGATGGAGGTCGCCAGGCCGAGCGACAGCGCACGCGCCATCGTCTCGAAGAACTCAGGCGTGGCATCCGGAAACGGGTTACCCGCGAGCGGTCCGATATACACGCGTGCGAGGCTGGCGCGAGCCATGAACACGGCCGCCTTCGTCAGAAGCACGACGTTGCGACCCTCCAGATAGACCTCTTCATCGGGCGTCTCGAACCCCGGCGGCTCTCCTCGAATGGCCCAGTGGTTCGGCGGGTAGACATCGCGCATGTCGAACCGCAGCGTCTGGAGCGGTTCGACGCCACGAAACGGAGCGGTCGCAAGCAGGCGATCGAGCATGGCGAGCTCTTCCTGCTCCCACGCAAGGCCAACGCCGACGTAGATCGGTACGATCCTCTTAGTGCTCGCGGGGCCTCGCCTTCGCGAAGCTTCGGCGCAGCTCGCCGTAGCCTTGGCGGAGGCGGCCCACCCCCGCTCGCTCTCGCTCGGCGACCCGCCTACGCTCTCCGAGCTTCGGCGCGGTCTCGCCGTAGCCTTGGCGAAGGCGGACTTCGCGCCTCGCTCGGGCCGCAGGCGCTTACGGCCGGCCTCGCGCCGTGCAACATCAGCCAGCAGCACGGCGCTGTCGAGCCCCCCCGAACAGAGGACCGCCGTGCCTTGACCGCCTTCAGACCGAACCACTACGATCCTCCGAGTACAGCTGTCGGCCGGAAGGCGGAGTCAGGACCCAGCGTGAACCCATGTATCTAGTCACCAAGCGCATCGAATTCTGCTACGGCCATCGCCTGCTGGACTACGACGGCGTCTGCAAGCATCCGCACGGGCACAACGCCGTCGCCGAGATCGACGTGCGGACCGACGAGCTCGATCGGCGCAACATGGTGGCCGACTTCTCCGACATCAAGCGGCTCGTGAAAGGCTGGATCGATCAGGAGCTCGACCACAAGATGATTCTGCGGCACGACGACCCGCTCGTCGGACCGCTGCGGGAGCTGGGGGAGCCGATGTATCTGCTCGAGAGCAATCCCACAGTCGAGCGGATCGCGCGGCTCATCTTCGAAAAGACGCACGAGCTCGGCTTCCACGTCGTCTCGGTCCGCGTGTGGGAGACGCCGAGCTCGTTTGCGGCGTACTCGGCGTAACGCTCTTACTTCTTGAACGGTAGTTCGTAGGAGAAGTAGACCAGGAGGCCGGTTTCGGCACTTCCGTCGACCCATGTAATCGGCATGGCAGCACCCAGGATGATCTGCTGATCGCCGAGATTCCAGCCGCCCCGCGCGCCGGGTGAGAGCGTGAACGCGTTCTCCCGAACGCTGGCGTCCCCGTCGGGCAGCTCGGCGAAGAGCAGCACGCTCTCGAGCATCAGGTTGAACATGGGCCGTACCCGATAGATCGAGCTTGCCGCGAGAAACGGCAACATCAAATCCACCCGTCTGTCGTCGGACGGACTTGCAGTTAGCTCGGCGCTTGGCAGCCAGGTGAAACCGCCGTTCCAGTGCCAGTACCAATCGCCGGTCTGCTTGCTGAACGGCAGGTTGATCTGCAGACCCGCTGATCCCGAACCGCGTGAGCGCGGAACATCGCCTGTCGGAAGCAACAGGCTCACGCGCGGCGAGAACGCAGGCCGTCCCGGTCCCTCAGTCAACGCCTGATACCGGTAATTCAGCAGCGTGTCGCCAATACCCGATCCGTTGCCGTTGTCGAGCCCCGACAGCGTGAACGAGAATTGGTGCGCCTGCGAGACGACCGGCCATTCCTGCGTGAAGGTGAACCCCCAATTGCCGTTCACAAACACCGCGTTCGCGATGTTCTGAAAGATCCCGGGCTCCTGGTTGAAGGCCTCTTCGACCAGGAACGAGTTGTCCGTAATGGCGAAGGGCTCGGCGGCGGGCTTTGCGCCCGGCTTCGCATTCGGCACCGGCTGTGCGAGAGCCGACGTCGAGAGCAGGCACATCATCAGGACGGCTCGAGCTGCCTGCACCAGCACCTTCGAAGCGGCGCGCGCGCCGATCGTGAACTCGCGGTCCTGTCCCCGCAGCCTGACGCTGTCGGCGGCCGGGTCGCGACCCTCGACGCGAACGACCTGTCCCGGCTTGAGATCGTGGCGCTCGACAAAGCGCAGAAACTCGCTGTCCTGGTCGCTGACGCGACGCACGGTGACGGCTTCGCCGAGCGGACAGGTTAGCAGCGTGTCGTACTCCGGGCGGCTGAGCGTTCCCTCGGGTCCAGGAATCGGATCACCATGGGGATCGGCCGACGGCCGGCCGAGCATTTCGTCGATGCGCTCGATCAGGCGGTCGGAGACTGCGTGTTCGAGATGCTCCGCTTCGTCGTGGACTTCAGTCCAGCTCATCCCCATGACCTGAACCAGGAACAGCTCGATCAGTCTGTGCCGCCTGAGCACCCGTGCCGCGAGTTTCTCGCCGGCCCCGGTCAGCCGGACCCCGGAATAGGGTTCGTAACGGACGAGCCCCGACTCAGCCAGTGCTTTGACCATCGTGGTGGCAGTGCCCGGCACGACGCCGAGGGCCGAAGCGAGCTGGCCCATAGGGACGAGGTCCGCCGAGGACGGCAGGGCGACTTGGGCCTGAAAGATGGCTTTCAGATAGTTCTCAACGGTGTGTGATGGCAGCATTTGACTTTTCAGAGCATAAACTCTATATTTTGAATTGTCAAAAACGTGGACTTGAGGCCTCAAATGTTGCCCGTCACTCGTCGTTCGTGGCTTCGCCTTGCCGGTCTTGGCTCTGCCGCCGCCGCGACGCTCTTTGGAGCGCGCCGCCTGTCGGGGGAGCAGAACCAGTCCTCACATGGCGCGATGGAACATTCCGCCCACAAGATGGGTCCGGTCGGGCGTGTGTCGACCGAGGCGTTCAACCCGTCGACCTATCTGCGCGCCTGGAACTTCTCGGACCTGCCGGCCGAGGAGCGGGCCCGCTACTACAAGGAAACGCCGCGCCCCGACGGCACGCTGCTTCGGGACTATCACATCGTTGCCGTCGATCGCGAGATCGAGATCGCGCCCGGCGTGTTCTTCCCGGCCTGGACGTTCAACGGCCAGGTGCCGGGGCCGACGATCCGCGCGATGGAAGGCGATCGGCTTCGCATCACCTTCGTCAACGCCGGTTCGCATCCCCACACGCTCCACTTTCACGGCTGGCATCATCCCGAGATGGACGGGTCGATGCCCGAACATCAGGTGATGCCGGGCGGACGGTTCGTCTACGAGTTCGATGCTGAGCCGTACGGCATGCACCTCTATCACTGCCACGCCGTTCCGCTCAAGCGACACATTCATAAGGGCCTCTACGGCGTGTTCATTGTCGATCCGCGGCCCGCGCGTCCGGAAGCCGACGAGCTCGTCATGGTGATGAACGGCTTTGACACGAACTTCGACGCCGACAACGAGGTCTACGCCGTCAACACGGTCGCGAACTTCTTCATGCACGAGCCCATCAAGGTCGAGGTCGGCAAGCTCGTTCGTATGTACGTCGTCAACGTGACCGAGTTCGACTTGATCAACAGCCTGCACCTGCACGGCATGTTCTTCGACGTCTTCCGGACCGGCACGCGCACAACGAGCTCGGAATCGACCGATACCGTGATGCTCTGTCAGGGCGAGCGCGCCGTGCTCGAGACGCGGTTCCGGTATCCGGGCAAGTTCATGTTCCATGCTCACCAGAGCGAGTTTGCCGAGCTTGGCTGGATGGGGCTGTTCGAAGCCGTGGGAGTGCGCCGTGACACCTGAGGCCGCCGACACCCGCGTGACAGCGCGCGTCTGGGGCGTCGCGCTCGTGCCGCTCGCTCTGCTTGCCGCGCTCATCTTTCTCATCATCCGGACCGGACCGGCCGAAAGACTGCGGGGAGACGGGGCGCCGCCAGTCGAACGGCTGGCGATCGAGCGCGCGGTGCTGACCAACGACGGGATCATCCTGCACGTGCTCAACGATGGTCCCGATAAGGTGACGATTGCGCAGGTGATGGTCGACGACGCGTATTGGACGTTTAGCTCCGAGAAGGGGGCTGAGCTGTCGCATCTTGGGAAGACCCGGCTCAACATTCCGTATCCCTGGGTCGTCGGCGAAGCGCATCTCGTGAAGGTGGTGACGTCGACGGGCACGACCTTCGAGCACGAGATTCCCGTTGCCGTGCTGACACCGCAGCCGGACGCGCAGTACCTTCTGGCGTTCACGTTGATTGGCCTGTATGTCGGCGTCATCCCGGTGGCGCTCGGCCTGTTGTGGCTGCCGCTCGCGAGCCGGTTGGGAAAGACCGGGATCGACGTGCTGCTCGCGCTGACCGTCGGGCTGCTGGTGTTTCTGTTCATCGACGCGGCGCACGAGGCGCTCGAAACCGCCGCCATGATGCCCTCGTCGTATCAAGGCGTCGCGCTGTTCGTGTCGAGCGCGATTGCGGCGTACCTCGTGCTCGAGTGGTTTGGCGGGTGGTTGCGGGCCAGGCGCGCGAAGGCGCGCACGGCCGGCTCGCCTGGCGTCGTGCTGGCGCTGTTGATCGCTGTCGGGATCGGGCTTCACAACTTCGGCGAAGGTCTCGCGATCGGCGCGGCCTACGCGCTCGGTGAGGCCGCACTCGGCACGCTGCTGGTGATTGGCTTCACCTTGCACAACACGACCGAGGGGCTGGCGATTGTGGCCCCCATCGCGAAGGATCGGCCGTCGATCTGGACGTTGGCGCGGCTGGGTCTCATCGGGGGGTTACCGACGATTGCTGGGGCCTGGGCCGGCGGCCTGCTGTACTCGCCGGTGCTCGGCGTCGTGTTCCTCGGTCTGGGCGCGGGCGCGATTGCGCAGGTAGCGCTGCAGATCGCGCGTCAGGTCGCAGGAGGGCACGCCTTGTCGGAGCGGTTTGCGACGGCGCCGGTGATGGTCGGGCTCCTCGCGGGATTCGGCGTCATGTACGCCACGGGGTTACTGGTCGGATGACAAGACATTTTTTGGTTCGCGCGGCGCTTCTCGTGATGGTCGCCGTCGGCGCGCTGGCGCTCGTGCCGCGCGTCGCAGGCGACGTCCTCGAGAGGGCGGACGGCGCACGCGTCGTCCTTGGCGCAGACAACGAATCTTCCGTGCGCGAGATTCACGTGGTGGTCAAGGACATGACCTTCTACGTCGACGGGCAGGACGCACCGAATCCGACGCTGCACGCGCGACCCGGCGAGCGTGTCCGGATCATCCTGCGCAACACCGACGTGGGCATGTCCCACGACTTCGCGATCCGATCGTGGAGCGTCAACACGCGCCTCCTCAAGGGCAGGGGACAGGACAGCATCGAGTTCACCGTCCCCGAGACTCGCGGGGCGCATGCCTACAGCTGCACGCCCCACGCCGAGATGATGGGCGGGACGATTGTCGTGAACTAGCACTGGATTGGTCGGAACGCCGTCACGAAACCATCGCGAAGATTCCGACCAGCCTCCGCTGAAGCTACGGCGGTCCGCCGGAGCCTTGGCGAAGGCGGAAGCTCACGAAGTCCGCGAAGGACTTTTCGAAGGAGCTGTCGGCCGTGAAGGCACGAACTCTTCAGTCGAACGAACCTGTCAAATGCCCGATCGGCTCGGCTCGGCGCTCGATTCTCCTGACACCAAGTCCCGCTACGTCCGACGCCTCTTTTCGACAATCGCCGACCGCTACGACTTCATTACCGTTCTTCTGTCTTACGGCCAGGATCGCCGCTGGAAGCGCAGGCTGGTGTCGATGGCTCCGCTCCGGCCTGGCGTTCGCGTGCTCGATCTGGCGTGCGGCACCGGTGACATCACGTATGCGCTTCAGGACGCGGGCGGCGGCAGCGTGGGCCTCGACATCACCACACGCATGGTCGAGATCGCTCGCGGCAAACGTCCGGTCGGTTCACAGCCGGCGTTCCTGGTCGGCGACATGATGACGTTGCCCTTTCGCGACGCGACGTTCGATGTCGTCACGACCGGCTACGGCATCCGCAACGTGCCTGCGATCGCGCAGGCGCTCGCCGAGATTGGTCGGGTTCTGCGGCCCGGCGGCGTCCTCCTGTCGCTCGACTTCGATCGTCCCTCCAATCCACTGGTGCGCGCCGTCTATCTGGCGTACCTGACGGTCGTCGGCTCGACGCTCGGGCTCCTCCTCCACGGCGATCCCGACACCTATCGCTACATCCCCGAATCCATTCGGCGTTATCCGGGAGCCGAGGGCGTCTGCGCGATCGCAAACGAGCAAGGATTTGCGGCCTGCGAGCGGTTTCGCGTCCTCGGCGGGCTCATGGCCATCCACCGGGCCGTCAGATAGCACACGGTTTTACACATCGGCAATCGACAAAGCCTCGGTATTTCAGCGACATTTCTGTTACTATCAATGGGTTCGAGATTCCTGCGCTTTCGTCAGTCACCAGCCTCCCCGGCACCGGTGCAACCGCTGATAGACGAAAGCTTGAAGAAGCGCCCGCTTAGTTGATGCCAGAATTCGTCCTGACCGACATACGGTCGGGGGTAATCCGTCGTTTCGAGACCAGACCACGTTGTGAAGCTGCTCGACTCGTTGCTCGACGCCATCGTTCGCCTCGAAGGTGACGCGCTCGTGATGCACGTCGGCGAGAAGCCGTACGTCGTCACGGCGTCGTCGTCGATGAACGCGTATCGAGGGCCACTCGCCTGGGGGCAGGTCGAGTTGTCGTCGCGCGTGCTGACGTTCGATGCGGTGTCGAGCATGCTCGGGCAGATCCTGCCGGCGGATCAGCAGCAGGCGCTGACCGAGTTCGGCGCGATCGAACATGAGATTCCCTCGCCCGCGGGCGTGGCCGACCGCTTCACCGTGGTGGCTGCCAGAGGCGGCGAGGATGTGTGGGTCGAGGTCCGGCGGCGGCCGATCGAGATTCCGCAGGCACAGGCGCCCGAGGCCATGCCTCAAGGGGAGGCGCCGGCCACAGCGGAGGCGCCCGTCAAGGTGGAAGCGCCGGATGCAGACGTCGCGGTACCGATGGCAGTCCATGCGGTTCCCGCCGAGCCTGTCGCGCCCGAAGCGAAAGCGGCGGACGAGAGCCAGGTGGTTGCCTCTGCCGCGAAGCCAGTCGAGCCGACCGCTGAGCCGTATGTCGAGCCGCACGCCGAGCCCGCCGCAGAACTTGCGCTGCAGGAGATCGAGCTCGTTGCCGACGCACAGGCTCACGTCGACGACCAGCCGGCCGCGCACATCCAGCTCGAGGCGAGCGAATCGATCGTCGTGGCAATTCCCGGGCAGGTTGCCGAGGAGTTCGAGCTCAACTCCGTTCCGGACAACGCGATCCAGATCATCGACGACGAGCCGCAGGGCGTGCCGACCGAAGAGGAGGTCGACGCGATGCTCGCGGCCACCGCCGCCGCCCTGCTGACCTCAGGGCTCGCGGGCGAGGTCGATGCTGTCGCGGTGGGTGACGTCGTGAACACCGAGGCAGCAGACGCGGCCGCCGCCGTTGCCGTTCCGGACGAAGTCCTCGCCGGGCCCGGCTTCGAGCTTTCGCCACCGCCACCGGTTGCGCGCGTCGACGAAGAGGCATCCGAAGGCGTCGAGGCGATGCCCGAGGTGCCGGTCGGGACGCCGTTGTTCTCGGACGAAGCGGTGCTCGCGGCCGCCGCTGCGGAGCCGGTCTCGGAAGCGATCCCGGAACTTGTCTCAGCGCCGATTCCAGAACTGACTTCGGAACTGAGCCCAGAACTAACCGCAGAACCAGGCGCAGAGCTAGGCAAAGACGCGCGCGTCGAACACGCGCCCCTCGCTGACGTGCTCGTTGCAGAAATCTCTGTCGCCGAAGAGCCACCTGTCGTTGGTGAAGCACACGTCGTGGTCGCCGAGGCGAGTCCGATAGTTGACCATGCGCCGATCGTCGAACCCCTTACTGAGGCGCCGCCGGTCGTCGCGGAACCGTCGTTTGCCGAGGCGTCTGTCGGCATCACGATCGCTGAATCGCCGATTTCAGAGCCCGTCGTCCGCGAGCCCGTCATCGAGGCCGCACAGGAGGTGATCGCGATCGTGCAGGTCCCTGCGCCCGCCGCGCAGGCCCCTGTCGAGACCGTGCCCGCACATTCCGAGGAGCCGGCGATGCCGGTTCAGCCTGGGGAGCGCGTGGCGGCCGAGCCTTCGGTCGCGCTTGACACTGTGGACGTTCGTGCGGAAATGCCCGTGCTCGAGGGACGCTCCGCGCGGGAGCCCGAAGAGATTTGGCAGGCCGTTGACGAGACGCCTGTCGACGCCGTTGAAGTGGATACGTTGAACGCGGGCGCCGAGCAGGCGGTGTCAGAACCGACACCGCACGTCTGGATGCCACCAGCTGCGGAGATACCCTATGAATTCACCCCAGATCTGCGACGAGACGATGAACCGGTCGGCGACATTGGCGACCGAACTACGGCGTCACCCGAGACGCGTTCACCGGAGGCGCCCGAGCCGGTGCTGCACGCACAGGCTGAGGACGAGACGCGACAGGCCGTTGTCGTTCCGCTTGCACGCATGCCCATCAAACCGGAGTCTGTTTCTGTGCCTTACACACCATCCGAAGACGCCGCGCTCATGCACACGCTTCGGGTCGCCGCCGCGCGGGGCGCGTCGACCGTCTATGTCGTCGCGCAGTCGAAGCCGATGATTCGCATCGACGGCGAGATTGGTCCGCTCGAGAGCGAACCGACGCTGACCGCGGCCGACGTGGATCGTCTCGTCATGGAGCTAGCGCCGCCGCGGCGGCGGGACGCGCTCCAGAACGGTCCAGTCGAATGGCTCTGCGACGTGCCAGAGATCGGGCGCGTGCGGTGTTTGACATTCAAGGATCACCGCGGCCCGGGCGTCCTCTTCCGGATGTTCCCGCCCCGCGCGATCTCGGCGGATCAGCTCGCCTTGACGCCGGAAGTGCAGGCGCTCTGCCAGCAGTCGGACGGGCTCGTGCTGGTGACGGGCGCGCGCGCCAGCGGCAAGTCCACGCTGCTGAACGCGTTTGTCGATCTCATCAATCGCACCCGCAGCGACCATCTGATCACGATCGAAACGCAGATCGGGTTCGTGCATGAGAGCCGCCGGTCGTTTGTCAGCCAGCGCGAGACGCGCGGTGATGCCGAGCTGGCCGCAACATACGCGCGCGCCGCGCTTCGCGAGGATCCCGACGTGATGATGATCGAGGATCTGAAGTCGGCCGAGATCGTGTCGGCGGCGCTCGAAGCAGCCGAGTCGGGGCGTCTGGTCCTCGCCTCGGTGCCCGCGTCCTCGACGATTGGGGCGCTCGAGCGCCTGATCGAAGTGTTCCCGGCCGATCGCCGCGCGAAGGCGCGGACTTCGCTCGCGACCGCGCTGCGCGGGGTGGTTGCGCAGGTGCTGCTGCGGCGGGTCAAAGGCGGCCGAATTGCGGCGCGCGAGATCCTGTTGAACACGCCCGCGGTGTCGCAGCTCGTGCTCGAGGGCAAGATGTTCCAGTTGCCGGTCGCGCTCGACAGCGGCCGGCGGCACGGGATGGTGCCGCTCACCGACTCGCTCGCCGCGCACGTGCGCGACGGGACGGTGCACGTGGCCGAAGCCTATCGCAAGGCGCTCGATCGCGCCGCGCTCGTGGCGCTCTTGAAGCGGGAGGGCATCGACACGTCGTTTGCCGAGCGTCTGGCCTGAGGGTGACGTAACATTAGGCCGGATGGACATCCCCGATGTACGGCGGCGTGTCCGCGCGGCGATCGAACAGGCGCGGCGCGATGCCGCCGGCCGTCGCGAACGGTCGGACGCCGCATCGCGCGCCTACGATCAGTTTCTCGCGACCCGCGCCGTGCCGACGTTCAACACGCTTGCCTCGGCGCTCGTCGCCGAGGGCCATCGGTTCAAGGTCTTCACCCCTGCCGGTTCCGTGCGCCTCGCTTCGGAGCGATCGCCGGACGACTACATCGAGCTGACACTCGACTCGTCTGAGGATCCGCCGTTCGTTCTCGGCCGTACCAGCCTCAGTCGCGGCCGCCGCGCCATCACCAAAGAGCGCCCCGTTCGCGTCGACGCCAGCCCGGACGCCCTCACCGACGAGGACGTCGTCGCCTTCGTCGTTTCCGAAATCGTGTCTTTGATCGAGCGGTAGCTCCCCGCTCTGGGAGGCCGCTAGCCGGTTCAGACAGCGGCAGTGGCGCGCAAGCGGGCAATTTCAGCGTCGGTCAGGGCCAGGTCGGTACGCAGAATCTGATCGGTGTGTTGACCCAGGGTCGGCGGGGCCGTCCGGACGGCTCCGGGTGTGGCTGACAGCTTGACGGGCACACCGAGTACGCGAACCGTTCCGACCGTGGCGTGCTCAACGGCTTGGATCATCTCACGGGCCGACAGCTGCGGGTCGCTCAAGACCTCCCCGATGTCCCGCACGGCCCCGCATGGCACGCCCTCGGCGTTGAGCGACGCGATCCACTCGGCCTTCCTTCGCGTCTGCAGCCGCTCGATCAGTATCGGCTTGAGCTCGTCGTAGTGCTCAACGCGTACCCGGTTCGTCGCGAACCGGGGGTCATCAGCCAGCTCCGGCAGGCCAATGACACTGCAGAACCGTCTCCAAAGGTCGTCGTTGCCGACGGCGAGCACGAACTTGCCATCGGCGGCGTCGAACGTCTCGTACGGCACGATGGTCGGGTGCCTGTTGCCGAGGCGCCCGGGCGCGCGGCCGGTCGCAAAGTAGTTGGCGGCCTGATAAGTGAGGAGCGCCGCGGTCGAATCGAGCATGCCGATGTCGACCAGCTGCCCGCGGCCGTTCCGCACCCGCGCGAGCAGCGCCATCGCGATCCCCTGCGCTGCGAACATGCCGCTGACGATGTCGGCGATCGCGACCCCGAGGCGGAGCGCGGGCCCGTCCGGTTCGCCCGTGATGCTCATGAGCCCGGCTTCGGCCTGTATCACTGCATCGTACCCGGGCTGATCGCGCCGTGGTCCGGTCTGGCCGAACCCCGAGATTGAGCAATAGACCACGCGCGGCCATCGGGCCGAAACCGTCTGATACCCGAATCCCAGCCGCTCCATCGTGCCGGGACGGAAGTTCTCCACGAGCACGTCTGCCCGATCGAGCAACTGCTCGAGAATCCTTCGCGCCTCTGGCTGCTTCAGATCGAGCGTCAGACTCTCCTTGTTCCGGTTGACGCTGAGGAAGTACGCACTTTCTTCACCAACGAAGGGGGGCCCCCACCCGCGCGTGTCATCGCCCCGCCCGGGTTGCTCGATCTTTATGACCCGCGCGCCCATGTCGGCGAGCTGCATCGTGCAATAGGGGCCGGAGAGAACGCGGGTCAGATCGACAACGAGCAGGCCGTCGAGCGGCGGCGTGGAAGAATATGACGAGTTTGTCATGCGGCTCGGGCGGGGACACTCAACCCTGACTGTCCCCGGGGACTGTCCCGGTTGAGTGTCCCCGGTTACCGCGGTGGCATCGCCGCGAAGGTCTTCTCGATATTGTCGAGCACAAGAAGCGTCGAGCGGACCCCGGCCTCGATGTAGCGCTCCCCGGCCTCGGGCGTCGACTTGCGGGCATCGCCCCACGTGCCGGATTTCGTTGCCCAGTATACCGACCCCGGCGATGTGAAGAAGAAGGCCGTGTGCACGGGGCCCGTGTTCACGGTGTACTCCGGGAACGGCGGAAACTCCGCGTTGGCGCGATCCATGTCCACCAGATTGGGATCGATCGCCAGCACGGCGGACGTCTCGGCGAGGTTCGCGTGCAACCCGTTCTTCAGCCCCGACCACTCGCCAACTTCTTCCGCGGTCAGGCCGTCCCAGTAATTCACCGGAAACGCCTTGACGTCCTTCGGCATCCTCTCTGCGGCGTTCGCGCACCCATAGGCGATCGCGTAGGTGTTGTCGTAGTGACCGTTCAGAAAGATGATGCGCTTGAACCCCGATGCGGCGAACGACGCGCACAGGTCTTCGATGAGCGCCATGAAAGTCGAGATGCGCACGTGCACGAGACCGGTGAAACCGACGTGCGGATACGACAAAGCATAGTTGAGTGGCGGCGCCACCACGGCTCCAATCGTGGGTGCGACCCGGCGTGCGACCTCCTGTGGGATAAGGACGTCGGTCAGCAGCGGCCCGTGCGGCCCGTGCTGTTCGGTCGCACCCGTCGGAACGATCACGGTGTGACGCGTCTTGAGAAACTCTTCGACTTCCGGGTTGGCCATCTCGCCGAGAAAAACTGTGGCTGGTTTCATCGATCAGCTCCAATCGCCTTAGCTTAGCCCGTTCCTCCCCGGACTGCGCTACCATGACCGCGTCTTCTCCCGGAAATGACGGTCAACACGGCAAGGACAACGACCATGAGTGAACAGGACAGGATCGCCGCTCCGGACAGAATCTCCGCACCGCTCGATCGCCGCGGGTTTTTCCGGGCCGCTGGCGCCGGTGTCAGCGCCGCCGGCCTGATGCTGACCCACCACGCCGCGGCGGGGGCAGTGCCGCAGGCTCGGTGGTCCGAGAAGGACAAGCTGGCCCGCATCGCTTCATGTTCCTATCCAATCCGGTACATCTTCAAGACGCGGCCTGGTGCCGGTCGTGCCGGTGGCCCTGGCCAACCCGCCGCCGTCAACCCCGCGAGCGCCGCGGCTGCGCCAGCCAGTCCGACGGCCGGCCAGGCGAACGGGGGCATGACCAACGCGCAGATGAAAGAGAAGTACGGCGAAATCACGATGCTCGACTTCCCGCAGTTCACGAAGGACACGTTCCCCGGCGTGACCCACATGGACCTGTTCTCGGGGTTGTTCGGCGACGTGACTGACGACAGCATGTTCGTCGGTCGCCAGTTCGATCCCTCGAGCACGTCCGGGAAGAAGTGGCTCGAGAAGCTCGCGTCGAACATGGCGGTGACGGGCGTCAAGTGCCAGCACATCTCGAACAACGCGCCCACCAATCTTGCCGGTCCTGACGACGCCCTGCGCAAAGCAGGTGTGGACATCGCCAAGAAATGGCTCGAGGGTTGTGCGGTCCTCGGCGTGAAGTCGATGCGGATGAACTCCACGTCTGCGCTCGGTCCGAGCATCAGGCCGCCGGCGATTCCACGTGATCCCGGCGATGGATATCCCAGAAACGTCGACATCGGCGCGCTCCTGGCGGCGGCCATCGAGTCCTACAAGGAGATGGCGGACTACGGTGGGCACCTCGGCATCAGAGTCACCATCGAGAACCACTGGGGACTGGCTGCGGATCCGATGAACATTCGAACGATCATCGACGAAGTCAACCACCCGTATTGCGAGGCCTCCCCGGACTTCTGCAATTGGGAACACGACTACATGCTGGTCCACGGTCTCAAGGCTCTGGCCCCGTACGCGCATACCAACGTCCATGCAAAGTACTGGGATCGTTGGGGCGACAAGAACGACGTGCAGCGGTCCACGAGAATCATGTTGGCCGGCGGGTTCAAGGGCACGTTCGCCCTGGAATACGAGGCGGGGCCGCTCAATGGCATCGAAGGGGCCAAGTACCTGTATCGGGAAGTACTGGCCGCGCTGTCCAGCCCGGTTCCCGTCATCTGACGCCGAGGCGATCGAGCAGTTGCGACGCGCAGCCGCACTCGGCTACGCGCCGGCCCGCGCGCTCATGGAGCGCCGGAGACCACGAGATCGTCACTAAGGCCATGCTTCCTGATCGTGATCAAATCGCTGAGGAGCGCATACGCCGTGTGCGTGAGACCTCCGTCGAGCTGACAGATGACGACTTCGCCCAGCGTGTCCGTGTCGAGGACGAGCGCGTTGGCCATACCGCGCAGCCCGGCGAGGAGATCGTCCTGAGGCAGCTCCACCGGCCGCACCACCGGCCGACTCCCGCGCCTCGCTGACGCGACGAGCCGCACGCGGCACCCGCGCGTCTTTGCCTCCCGGGCCCAGAACGCCGTGTCCGAGCCGATGCCGGTCCGGTCGACGTCGTGCGGGGTGACGCGTCCGTCCAGGAACACGTTTGCCAACGCTGCCGCCTTCGCCGCTGCGTCCCAGCCGTCGACGTCGAGCGACGGATCGGCCTCGGCGATGCCCTCAGCCTGCATGTGCGCCAGCGCGGGCGCGTACTCGTCACCGTCCTCGAGCGCCGTCAGAATGTGGTTCGTCGTACTGTTCACGACGCCGCGAAATCCCTCGATGCTGACCGCAGGCATCGTCTCGCGAACGAGGTTGAACACGGGGACGCCGTCCATCACGGCGCCTTCAAACAGAAACAGCGTGCCGCTCCGTGTCGCGATCGACGACAACTCCTGATACGCGAACGCGACGGGCCCCTTGTTGGCGGTGACGACGTGGCAACCGGCCTCGAGCGCGGCCTGGACGTAGGCGAGCGCGGGCTGCGCCGCCGCAATGTCGAGTGTCGTCGTCTCCACGAGCACCCGCAGTGGTGCGGGACTCTTCGCAAGCGCCGCGATCAGGGCGTGACTGCCCGAAACGGCAGCGTTCTGCCCGGAGGATCGCAAATCGGACAAGGACCCGCCCGCTTCAACCAGGAGCGCGGCGGCCAGCGCGTCAACTCCCTCGGCGCAATGGATGGCGCCGTGGCGGCGGGTCGCGATGCCGGTAACGCGGCAGGTGAGATCGAATGCGCGCTCGAGAAGATCGCGCCGCTCGTCGAGCAGCCGGGCGAAACGGCGGCCGACGTGGCCGTACCCTACCAGGGCGAGATCAACGAGCATCGGCGGAGGCGCCGGCGGGAAAAGTGGACAACAGACGTTCGATCGCAAACGCGTCGAGCGTGATGCCGGGTCTCATGCCGAGCAGTGTACCGCGGAAGGGTCGTCCAGGCGGCGCCGTCCAAAGGCTGCGGCGCGGCATCTTGCGCTATCCTGTCAGCGCTTCATGTCGGACGAACTGCTCCCGGCGTTCGCCGCGATTCCTGCCGGACCCTTCGTGATGGGTTCAGACGACGGGCCCGCCGAAGAACGACCGGCGCACACGGTGCACCTCGACGAGTTCGCGATCGGCGTGCAGCTCGTGACCAACGGCGAGTACGGCCGCTTCGTTCGCGAGACGGGCTATCGAGCCCCGGCGGTAGACGATCTCCCGCTCGTCGTGCGTGCCGGCGGAGCGGAACGCGAGCGTGGGTTCCGTGCCTCCGGTGACGCCTATTCGTGGAAGGGAGCCCATCCGCCAGGCGATCGCCTCGATCATCCTGTCACGCTCGTGCGATGGGACGACGCCGCGGCCTACTGCCGATGGTTGACCAAAGTCCTTGGACGAGCCGTCCGCCTGCCGAGCGAAGCGGAGTGGGAAAAGGCCGCGCGCGGCGGCCTGGATCGCAAACCGTACCCCTGGGGCGATCACCTGAACCCTGACCGCGCGAACTTCCTCAGCGATCCCCGGCGGAAGGCCGAGGCCGGCACGACCGCGTGCCGGCATTATCCGCCGAACGGCTATGGCCTCTTCGATGCGACCGGCAACGCATGGGAGTGGGTCCACGACTGGTACGATCCCGCCTTCTACGGTGTGTCCCCCGGAAAGAATCCCGTTGGACCTCCGGTTGGAGAATCCAGGATCATCCGCGGTGGCGGATGGCCGACGGCTGAGCCGGCGATGCTGACCTGCAGCCATCGACATCAAGTGCCGTCAGACACATACTCGTATGCGATTGGCTTTCGGGTGGCAATGACGGGTGTAGACGCATGAGATCCACACGATCATTTACTGTGAGCCCTGAGCCGACACAAGGAGATACCGTGAAGACTCTCGCAATCGCCGCACTGACCCTGTTGCTGTTCGCCTCCGGAACATTGGCCCAAACACCAGGCGCTACCGACGCGCCAGTCGTCGTCACTGTGGGCGAAGGCGTCGTCAAGCGTGCGCCCGATCGCGCGTGGGTGACGATTGCGGCCGAGTCCAGGGCCAGAACGCCTGCCGAAGTGCAGAAGCTGAACGCCGATGCGATGTCGGCGGTAATGCAGAAGCTCAAAGGTGTGGGACTGCCGGCGGAGGCGATTCGGACGGCCGCGTACGAGTTGAGACCCGAGTTCGACTATGCCAACAATCGTCAAACGCTGCGCGGTTACGTCGCGCGAAATGCGATCGAAGTGCGCGTCGACGATTTGCCGAAGCTCGGTGAAGTACTTGACGTCGCCGTGGGCGCCGGCGCGACATCGGTTAGTGGCATCCGCTTCGACCTCAAAGATCGAACCGGTGCCGAGCAGAGCGCGCTGCAGCGGGCCGTCGCGGATGCCAGAGCTCAGGCAGACACGGCCGCGCAGGCTGCCGGAATGAAGGTCGAACGCGTCGTGCGGATTGAAGTGCACCGCGACATGTCGATGCCTCCGCCGCGGCCGATGATGAGGACGGGCGTCGAGATGGCGATGAGCGCCGAGCCGCCGATGGCGCCCGGCGAGCTCGAGATCAAAGCAACGGTCACTATAACGGCGGCGATTCGCTGAACCAAGTGAACCCGTGAACCTATTGAACCTATTGAACCCTACTCTTTAACCACGACCCCATCGACCGGCTCCTCGTCGAATAATCCGACGAGCTCGGGCGCGCCGAGGGAACGCGCCGTATGGTCGATCACTTCGAGCTCGGGCAGTTCCTCCGGCGCTGAAATTCCCTTCTCCTTCAGCCGACGCGCCGTAACGAGCACGCGGCTCTCGAGCGAGCCCACGGCCCTGTTGTACGCCTCGACCGAGCGCGTCAGCCCGCGCGCGACTTCTTCGAAGTGCTCGGCCATCACCCGGATGCGGTCATAGAGCTGGCGTCCGAGGTCGCTGATTTCGTGCGCGTTCCGCGCGACTTTCTCCTGCTGCCAACCGAACGCGACGGCGCGCAGCAACGCCATCAACGTCAGCGGGCTCGCGAGCATGACGCCGCGTCCGAGGCTGAACTCGAGGAGTGCAGGGTCGCGCTGCAACGCGACGCTCAGCAGCGTTTCGCCCGGCACGAACATGATGACAAGGTCCGGCGCCGGCTGAAAATGCTGCCAGTAGGTCTTGTTCCCGAGGCGGACGACGTGGTCGCGCACCTGCCTCGCGTGATCGCGCAGCTTCCCGTTCCGCACCGCCTCGTCGTCGGTCTCCATCGCGTCGAGGTACGCAGACGAGGGCACCTTCGCATCGACCACGACGTTTCTGCCGCCAGGCAGCCGGACGATCATGTCGGGCGTCAGCCGCGTGCCGTCGGCGTCCACGGATTCCTTCAGGTCGAAGTCGCAGTACTCGAGCATGCCGGCCGCCTCGACGACGCGGCGAAGCTGGAGCTCGCCCCATTGCCCGCGCACGTTCGGCGAGCGCAGGGCCTGCACGAGCCGGCCGGTTTCCACCTGCAGCGAATGCTGCGCCTGGTGCAGCGATCGAAGCTGCTCGGTCAGCGCGGACGCGGTGCCCACGCGGTTCTTCTCGACCTCCTGCAGCTTGCCGTCGACTTTGGTGAGCGAGTCCTTGAGCGGCTGCACGAGATCCTCGATGGCCTTCTGCCGACCGTCGAGGTCCATCCTGGCCGTCTGCTGGAACTCGGCGAGGGAGGTCTTCGCGAGATCGAGGAACGACTGGTTGTTCTGCCGGAGCGCGTCAGAGGACAATGCCGAGAAGGCTTCGCGGAGCTTCTCTTCCGCATCCTTGAGCAGGGCCAGTTTGTCGACGGCGGCCCTGCGCTCGGCGGCAAGCTCGGCCTCGAGCCGCGCGCGTGTCGCCGCGAGCTCGGCTCCGAGCTGTGAGCGGACGACGGCGACCTCGCGGTCAGCCTGTGCGCGCATGACGAACCACACGCTGATGGCGAGCAGCAGGCCGAAGGCGATCAGGCCGACGGCGACGAGGGTCACGACACGAAGTTTAGGCGAAGGAGCATGAAAGAGCCAGCGAGATCATATGATCGAGATCGTGACTGCCGATCTGACCCGCGACGAGGTGCTGCGGTACAGCCGTCACCTCACCTTGCCTGAAGTGGGCGTCGGGGGACAGCAGCGGCTCAAGGCGGCGCGCGTGCTCTGCATCGGCGCCGGCGGCCTGGGATCGCCCGCGGCGATGTATCTGGCGGCGGCGGGCGTGGGCACGATCGGCATAGTCGACGTGGATGTGGTCGAGGTCAGCAACCTCCAGCGCCAGATCATCCACGGCACGTCCGACGTCGGGCGCTCGAAGCTCGCGTCGGCCTCCGATCGCTTGCGCGAGATCAACCCTCACACGCGGATCGAGGCGCACGACGTGATGTTCGGCGAGCGGAACGCGCTCGACCTCGTGTCGGCGTACGACGTCATAGTCGACGGCACCGATAACTTCCCGACGCGCTATCTCGTCAACGATGCCTGCGTACTGGCCGGGCGCCCGAACGCCTACGGCAGCATCGCGCGATTCGAAGGGCAGGCGTCGGTGTTTGCCGCGCCGCACGGGCCATGCTATCGCTGTCTCCATCCCCAGCCGCCGCCGCCAGGCCTCATCCCGAGCTGCGCCGAAGGGGGCGTGCTGGGCGTGCTTCCGGGTATCATCGGAACCATCCAGGCCACAGAAGCGCTCAAGCTGATCCTCGGGATCGGCGAACCGCTCGTCGGCCGTTTTCTCCTGTATGACGCGCTCGGAATGCAGTTCCGCGTCATCAGGCTGCCGAAGGATCCGGAGTGTCCGGTCTGTGGCATTCACCCCACAATCCTCGAGCTGCGCGCGTACGCCGACGTCGATCGCTGTGCGCCCGGTACGCAGAGGAATGTCATGACATCAGGTGCCCCACCCTCAGAGGGCGATATGACGGTCACAGAGCTCAAGGCTCGTATGGATCGCGGAGACGCCCCGACGATCGTCGACGTGCGCGAGCCAGGTGAATTCGAGATCTGCCGGATTCCCGGCGCCGTGCTCATCCCGCTCAGCCAGCTGCCATCGCGTCTTGGCGAGCTCGACCCTGCGCAGGAAGTCGTCCTTCAATGCAAGGTGGGAGGGCGCAGCGCGAACGCCACGGCGTATCTGAAGCGGGCCGGCTTTGCCCGGGCGCGCAACCTGACCGGCGGAATCCTCGCCTGGATTGACCAGGTTGACCCCTCCCAACCGAAATACTAAACTAGGACTGTTCTGGTCGGCTTTAAGGCCGGTTCAGGTCGGGTATGCCCCGAGGGTCGGACCGCATGTTCCAGATCAGCGAAAACGCGGGCAAGCTCATCCGCAAAATGACGCAGAAAAACGGCTTCCCGGACGGTGGCCTGCGCATCGGCATCAAAGCCGGCGGCTGCTCGGGTCTGAGCTATGTTTTTGCCTGGGAGCCGGCGCCCAAAAACGGCGATCACGTCTTCGAGGGGCCTGAGGGGGCGAAGGTTTTCGTCGACCGGAAGAGCTACAAATTCGTCGACGGGACCACGCTCGACTACGACACCAGTCTCGTCAGCAAGGGATTCACGTTCGACAACCCGAACGCCAAGGGCACGTGCGGCTGCGGGACGTCGTTTAGTGTGTGACGCTCCGGCCCTTCGGGCCTTCGCTAAGCTAGCCGCGCCGGAGTACAACTTGCGGCATTCGGATCGCGCAGCCGGGTAAATAGCGGCATCCAGGTAGACAGCAAGACTCGCATCATGTCCACTTCAACAGAAACCATCGAAGAGCTCGCCACACGCGAGTACAAGTACGGCTTCGTCACCGACGTCGAGGCCGACACCATCCCCAAGGGGCTCAGCGAGGACGTCGTCCGGCTCATCTCGGAGAAGAAGCAGGAGCCGGAGTGGCTGCTCGAGTGGCGTCTGAAGGCGTACCGGCTCTGGCTCACGATGAAGGAGCCGAACTGGCAGAACGTCAAGTACGACCCGATCAACTATCAGGACATCGTCTACTACTCGGCGCCCAAGCCGAAGAAGGTGCTCAACAGCCTGGATGAGGTCGATCCCGAGGTCAAGCGGACGTTCGACAAGCTCGGCATCCCGATCGAGGAGCAGAAGCTGCTGTCCGGCGTTGCCGTCGACGCGGTATTCGACAGCGTTTCGGTGGCGACGACGTTCCGCGAGAAGCTGAAGTCGTACGGCGTGATCTTCATGTCGTTCTCCGACGCGGTCCGCGAGCACCCGGAGCTCGTGCGGAAGTATCTCGGCTCGGTCGTGCCGTACACCGACAACTTCTTCGCGACCCTCAACTCGGCGGTCTTCAGCGACGGGTCGTTCGTGTACATCCCGAAGGGCGTGCGCTGCCCGATGGAGCTGTCGACCTACTTCCGGATCAACGCGAAGGACACCGGCCAGTTCGAGCGGACGCTGATCATCGCCGAGGAGGGCGCGTACGTCAGCTATCTCGAAGGCTGCACGGCGCC
>Ga0184612_10000382_pt1 | contig 20551 bp, 18 predicted proteins | sample PLM3_60_coex_FD_133163 | JGI IMG/M metagenome (GOLD analysis project Ga0184612, IMG submission 133163) | Groundwater sediment microbial communities from an aquifer in East River, Colorado, USA - PLM3_60_coex | ecosystem: Environmental > Terrestrial > Soil > Riparian zone | place: USA: East... | reverse complement strand
GAAGCGACACCCTCCAAGGTGGCACCGGCAACGATACGCTGATCGCAGGCACCGAACTCGACTATGATGCTCTCTACGGGGGAGACGGCAAAGATCACTTCATCTGCTGGGGATCAGACGAAATCTGGGATGCGGAGAGCAATGAGACCTTTACCATCGGTGGGTTCACTGTATCTGGCGGTGAATGGCAATTTGTCGGGAAAGAAATCAACGAAAATGAAGAGCAAGGATACGTAGACACTTATGGCTTTGTCGGACAGTACGGTGAAACCTATACGCTGTCATCTATCGAAATCGATGGGCAGTTTGTCCCAACCGTGGGTATCCAGTTCTACGACCGCGTGGGCGAGTACACCAATGATTGGACCGAGTTGTACTCGGTTGGCATTATTGGCTGGGAGGGAAACGGCTTCATGGGAATAAGCCTTGATGGTTACCCCCATGGTTTTTCATCAGCGCTTTCGATCAAAGACTTGCTTAATGACGGCGCCGCGAGTGGCGCGGCGGCGAATGATACCGCACCAAGCACGGTCCCAATTGACTCTGGTGGCATGCCAGTTGCTTCCATACCGCCTGCGCCGATATTGCCGGAAATCCAGCCAGCGTTCGTCGAAACCTAGCAGCGCATTTCGACGCCGTTGCGAGGTCTAGTTACCGCTTCCGCCGCGGGAGTGCGGCCGATAGCACGGCTTCCAGTTCCGCGCCGACGGTCATGAGCGGTTTCACATCGCGATAGGCGCGGGCGACCAGGAGCGCGCCTTCGAGCGCCGTCACCGCGAGCAGCGCCAGCGGCGCCGCGCGCGCCTTGGACATGCCGGCCGCGACGCAGGCCGCGGCGATCAGGCCGATCCATTCCTCGAACGCGCCGCGGCAAAGCTCCGCCAATTCGGCCACGCCGCCGGTGGCGTCCAATATCACAGGCGAGACCGGGCAACCGAAGGTATAGTCGCTCTTGCGCATCAGGTCGGCTGCGGCTTCGGCATAGGCGCGCACACCCGCCGCCGGCGTCTTCGCTTCGCCGAGCATTTGCTTGAGCGCTTGAGTCGCCTCATCCACGGCCGCGCGCGTCGCCTCGATCGCCAGCTGGTCCTTGCCGCCGGGGAAATGGAAGTAGAGCGAGCCGCGCGGCGCGCCGCTCGCTTCCAGGATGTCGTTCAGGCTGGTGCCGTGATAGCCGCGGTGCTGCAGCAGCCGGGCGGTGGTCTCGATCATGCGGGTGCGGGTGTCGCTGGCCATGGGTCACCGATATCAGCCTTGACGGAATATGACGAACGGTCTATAGATTATGATGATCGGTCTACACAAGAAGAAGGCCTTCCTCGCGCACGCGAGGACCCAGGGTGGCAGGGCACGCCGTGGGTATCGGCCAAAGCGCACCCTGAACCCCTGGATGCCCGCTTTCGCGGGCAGAGGAGGATTGATCAATGAGCACCGCAGCACAGAATTTGTCTGAAGGTCAGGTCACGCGCAGCGCGGCCGATATCTATGAAGAGTTCTTCGTTCCCGCGCTTTTTGAGGAGTGGGCGCCGCGCGTCGCGAAGGCAGCGCAACTCTCGCCGGGACAAAAGGTGTTGGATGTCGCCTGCGGCACCGGCGTGCTGGCCCGCGAGGCGCTCCGCTGCGTGCAGCCCGGCGGCGCGGTCACCGGTCTCGACCGCAACGAGGTCATGCTGACGGTGGCGCGCCGTGTCGCGCCCGTCATCGATTGGCGCGCGGGGCGCGCCGAGGCCCTGCCCTTTCCCGACGGTTCCTTCGATGCCGTGGTCAGCCAGTTCGGCCTGATGTTCTTCGAGGAACGGAGCGGCGCTGTGAAGGAGATGTGGCGCGTGCTGAAGCCCGGCGGCCGGCTGGCCATTGCGGTGTGGGACGCCCTCGAGCACAGCCCGGGCTATGCCGACATGGTGGCGCTGCTCAAGCGGCTGTTCGGCGAGAAGATCGCGAACGAGTTGCGCGCGCCGTTCGTGCTCGGCGACACGAAGGCGTTCGGCGCGCTGTTTGAGGCGGCCGGCATCCCCAAGGTGAAGATCCAGACGCAGGCCGGCGGCGCGCGCTTCCCCTCGCTCGAGTCCTGGGTGCATACGGACGTGAAGGGCTGGACGCTCGCCGATCTTATCGACGATGCGCAGTACCGGACGCTGCAGGCGGAAGCGGCGCGTGATCTCAAGAAATATGTGAAAAGCGACGGCACCGTATCCTTCGCCGCACCGGCGCATATCGCGACGGCGGTGAAGGGGTGAGCGCCGTACATCGAGTCGCCTTCCAACCGCGCCTGAATGTGCTGCGCCAGCCGGTTGTCAAAAAAGCATCAGGTCGGCATGCTCCTCGAACGGCACTGCTTCAAACAGCGTTGCCTTAAAGGCATCCAAGATGCGTCGCCTCTTGCCATCGGACCACCCTTTGCACACGGCCGGCGAGAGCGCGAAGTTTTCGACGCGCTGGAGGATGAGCTTGGAAAGCTCAAACTTCTGCACATCCCCTGTTGACGAGAGCAACGTCCCCAGGGCCGCACGAATGGTGCTCTGCTGATCGACCGCATACGACAGGATCGCCACCGTCGTGTTCTCGTCAATAGGCGCGACATTGAGTGTTGGCCCCACAATGTCACCCTCGTGGGTAAAGCCGACGGAAAAGAGCGCTGACGTGGCGAGGACGGGCCGCTGGGGTGTTAGAAGTATGACTTCGTGCGCGAGTTCCGGTGCGTTACCCCCGGCGAATGGCAGGTAAAAGTTCTGAGCTAAGAAACGGAAGACGCGCCAAGCCTTCTCCATGTGAGCGACAGCCTCTATCCCGGAAAGGGTTGGCTGATCGGGCGGTTCGAGCCCTCTCTTTACTCTGTCGAGATAGGCAGACTGAATGCGAACTGCCCCTTCTAGGCAAACATGGAGTTCGCGCAAGACCGAGCGGAGGGCCAAAAGTGAGCGGTGTTCCGCGTCGGAAGGATCGAGGGGCCGTGTATCCAAGGCCCGAAACATCTCGGCATCATGCTCGGCGCATAGTCCTGTGAATGTTGATGCATCATTGCGGCCGACCGGAGCGAACTCGATATCGGGTCCGGTATCCTTTGAGAATCTAGGGCGCGGCATAACTACACGGCCATCCTCCTGAAGGAGATCCAGGACACGAGCGTTCTGAATGGAATGGGCCCGGATAGCTGGCCGTTGGCAGCTCATTGATGGATGAAGACACCTACCCAACTTCTGTTTCTGGGCGGAGAAGAAACGTCCGATATCTCTTGGATCAATTTTCGAAACCATACAGCACCATCGCCGCCAGACGCGCCGCCCGTAGCGCCTATAGCTTTTCGGTCGCCTCTTTCAGCCACGCCGCTGTCGTCGCGTCCAGCAGCGGCGTCAGCGCTTTGCGCACGCGGGCGTGGTAGGTATCGACCCAGGCGCGCTCCTCGGGCGTCAGCAGTGACGGCTCGATGAGCGCGCGGTCGATCGGCGCCAGGGTGAGGTTTTCGAATCCCAGCATCGGCCGCTCGGCGCCCTCGACCTTCACCTCCGTCACCGCGACGAGATTCTCGATGCGGATGCCGTAGTCGCCGGATTTGTAGTAGCCGGGCTCGTTGGAGACGATCATGCCCGGCTCCAGCGCAACGCGGTTCGGCACCTTGGAGATGCGCTGCGGCCCTTCATGCACGCCGAGATAGCTGCCGACGCCATGGCCGGTGCCGTGATCGTAGTCGAGGCCGACGGCCCAGAGCGCGGCGCGCGCCAGCGCATCGAGCTGGCTGCCCGTGGTGCCCTTGGGGAAGTGCGCCGAGCCCAGCGCGATATGGCCCTTCAGCACGCGGGTGAAGCGGTCGCGCATTTCCGCCGTCGGCTTGCCGACGACGACCGTGCGGGTGATGTCGGTGGTGCCGTCGAGATATTGCGCGCCGGAATCGACGAGATAGATGCGGTCGCGCTCGATCGGGCGGTTCGATTCCGGCGATGGGTGATAGTGCGGAATCGCCGCGTTCGGCCCGGCGGCGGAGATGGTGTCGAAGGAAAAATCGCGGATCAGGTCGTTGGCGCGGCGGAACTCCGCCAGCTTCGCCGCGGCATCCAGCTCGGTGAGCTTGCCTTTCGGCGCCTCCTCCGCCAGCCAGCAGAGGAAACGGGTGACGGCGGCGCCGTCGCGCAGATGGGCGGCGCGGGCGCCGTCGATCTCCACCGCGTTCTTACAGGCCTTCGGCAGGGCGCAGGGATCAGGCCCGCGCAGAATCTCCGCACCGGTTGAAACCAGGCGGTCGAAGATCCAGGCGGCGGCGCTGCTGGGATCGGCGAGTACGCGCGCCTTCGATTTGCCCAGGGCATCCAGGGCGTCGCCCAGCGCATCGGGCGGCCGCACGGCGACGGCATTGCCCAGATGCGCCTCGATCCCCGGCACCAGCTTGCGCGGTTCGATGAACAGGTCGACGCGGCCGTCGGCGTGGAGGATGGCGAAGCTGAGCGGCAGCGGCGTGCGCGGCACGTCGGCGCCCCGCAGATTGAGCAGCCAGGCGATGGAATCCGGGCCGGTGAGAACAGCGGCATCGGCCGGCAGGAGAGCGAGCTTGGCCGCGATCTCCTGCCGCTTTGCCGCCGAGTCCTTGCCGGTATAGGCGTTGTCGTGAGGACGCACGGGCGAAATCGGCGCCGGCGGCTGGTCCTGCCAGACGGCGTCCAGGGGATTGTCCGCCAGCGCCACCAGCTCGCCGCCGGCCTTGGCGACCGCGCGCTTCAGCGGCTCCACCTGGTCCGGCGTATGCAGCCAGGGGTCAAAGCCGAGCTTGCCGCCCTTGGGCAGGTTCTCGGCGATCCAGGCGTCGGCCGGCTCCTCGATCAGGTGCCGGTAGGCATAGAGCTTGCCGTCCACCTGCTGGCGCACCTGCAGGGTGTAGCGGCCATCGACGAAGATCGCCGCCTTGTCGGCCAGGATGACGGCCAGGCCGGCCGAGCCGCCGAAGCCGGTGATCCAGGCGAGCCGCTCGGCCCGGGGCGGCACATACTCGCCCTGATGCTCGTCGGAGCGGGGCACGACGAAGCCGGCGAGGCCACGCCGGGCCAGTTCCGCCCGCAGCGCCTGCAGCCGGTCGGCGGTGGAAGCGGGGGCCGGGCCGCCCTGGCGCGCGGCTTGATAGAGGGGGCGCAGGCGGGCCTTCAGCTCCGGCCCCACCTCCGGCGCCACCAGGGCCATCCAGGCGTCGGGATCGAGCCCTTCGGGCGCCGCCGAGACGCCGGCCAGGAGCGCCGGCAGATCGCCGGGCTGGAGCCGCGACCGGGCCGCCTTCAGCAAGCCCTCAAGAGCCATATCTTGTACCATAAACGACCTCTACTTCTGCCGCCGCGACGGACCTGTTAACCTTTGTTAAACATTCACATAAGTGGCTGAAATTTGGCAACTTTTTGTTAACTTTGAGCTATGCACCGGCGGCATTGCTGCAATGCAGCAAAGCCCCTGACTGAGCAACCGGGCAAGCCCTATATCTAGACCCGTGAACGAGAGACCTATCGGCCCCCGGAAGGGGCAGCAATCTAGAAATAACCGGATGTGAATCATGACCCGCTTTACCGATTTTGAGAAGGCCATGCTGGACCTCGCGCGGACGCAGGACCCGGCGGCCAAGACCCGCAAGACCATCACCCTGGCCGACCTGGGCGCCGCCCTGGTCGAAAGCCTGCGGCGCCCCTGGCGCCGGTCGCAGCTCGCCTTCGAGCTCGGGCGCCTGGATGAGCGCATGCTGGCGGATATCGGCATGAAGCGGTTCGAGATCGAGTCCGTGGCGCAAAATGCCTCCCGCGAGGCGACGCCATCGCTGGGCGAGCTGTTCGGCCGCTATCTGGCGACAGCGTGGAAGCGGCGCCAGCTGCGCCGCGAACTGACGTCGCTCGACGACCGGCTGCTGTCCGACATCGGCATCAGCCGCGCCGACATCCCGGCCGTCGTCGCCATGGTCGGCGCACTGCCGGCCGGCGACGAGGGCCAGGAGTTCGACCCGATCGCCGGGCTTCGCGTGTGGAACCGCAGCCGCGAGACCGCCCGCACCCTGGCGCATATGGACGACCGGCAGCTGAACGACATGGGTTTCGTCCGCGGCGATATCGATTGGGTTGCCGAGGAACTGGCGATCCGCTCGCTGGTGCCGGCCAACCGCGACAGCGCTCCCCGGGCGGCCTAATTCCCGAGGGCAGCCTAGCGACAGCATAAACTCGGCCCAGCTTCCACCCAAGTCAGGCCGACCTGCGGCGGTTTCCTAACGGAGACCGCCGCTTTGCTTTTGGGGATTTGTTCGTGGGTTTGGCCAGCAACAGCGTCGACCAGTCGCCTAGCCGCTGCACCTCCAGGAGCCTCAGGCCGGCGCGCTCCTGCGCTGCCAGCACTTCCGCCTCCTGCTCCACCATCAAGCCGGACAGCAGCAGCCGGCCGCCGGGCGCCAGATGACGGGCAAAGCCCGGCGCCAGGCGGCAGAGCGGCTTGGCCAGGATATTGGCGGCGATGAGGTCGAACGGCCCTCCCCGGCGCAGGGCGGCCGCCCGGAAGCCATGGCTGCGCAGGGTGCGCACCAGGGGGCCGGCGCCGTTGATGTCGGCGTTCTGGCGGGCCACGGCGACCGAGGGCTTGTCGGTATCGGCGGCCAGCACCGGCACGCCCCAGAGGCGCGCGATGGCGATGGCGAGGATGCCGCTGCCGCAGCCCAGATCCAGCGGCCGGCGCACCTTGCGCCCGGCACGGCGCAGGCGGTCCAGGGCCAGCAGGCAGCCCTTGGTCGTCTCATGGCGGCCGGTGCCGAAGGCCATGCCGGCATCCAGCAAGATCGGCTGGCTGCCCCGCGGCGGCTTGCCCCGGAAGTGGGAGCCGTGAATGAAGAACCGCCCGGCGCGGATCGGCGCATGGAGCCGCTGGCTTTCGGACACCCAGTCCTTCGGCGGCAGGTAATCGAAGCTGGCCACTGGCGCACCGAGATTGCCCAGCGCCGCCAGCACCTCCTGCCGGTTCGGCCGGGTTTCGCACAGCGCCTCCAGGCTCCAGGTCTTGCCGCCCGCAGCCTCGAAGCTCGACAGCGCCGAACTGATGCTTTCGAGATAAGCCTCGACCTGGAGGCGCAGATCGGGCTGCGTCGCCGGCACGATCAGCCGGATGGCCCAGACGCCGCGCGGCTTCTCCATGCGCGCCGGGCGCGCCGCACCCTTGGGCTGTCGGGACATCAACGGACCTGATCGGCGGGCAGGACGAAGCTGGCGAGAACTTTCTTGCCGCCGGCCTTGTCGAATTCGATATCCAGCTTGTCGCCGTCGGCCGCCAGCACCGTGCCGTAGCCGAACTTCTGGTGGAAGATGCGGGCGCCGCTTTTGTAGTTGGCGCGTGATGACGACGGCACCGGCCGCACCTCCGCGTCGATCACCGGCGCTAGGCGGCGGCTCCAGCCGGCGCGCGGCGAAGCGAAGTTGCCGGCCTCGGTCTCCGACAGCCGCGTCAGGCCGCTGGCCAGGTCGGCGGCGAAGTCGCCCATGTCGCTGGCCTTCTCGCAATGCTCCCGCGGCAGTTCGCCGACGAAGCGCGAGGGCAGCGAACTCTGCCACATATTATGGACGCGCCGGTTGGCAGCGAAGCTGACGACGGCGCGGCGCCGCGCCCGCGTCAGCCCGACATAGGCGAGGCGGCGCTCTTCCTCCAGGCCGGCCGCGCCGGACTCGTCGAGGGCGCGCTGGTGCGGGAATAGCCCCTCCTCCCAGCCCGGCAGGAACACCAGATCGAACTCCAGGCCCTTGGCGCTGTGCAGGGTCATGATGTTGATCATGTCGACGGGATCGGCCCCGGCGTTTTCCATCACCAGGCTGACATGATCGAGGAAGCCGGCGAGGCCGTCGAACTCCTCCATCGCGGAGACGAGTTCTTTCAGATTCTCCAGGCGGCCCGGCGCCTCTACCGATTTGTCCGCCTGCCACATGGCGGTGTAGCCGGATTCGTCCAGCACCATTTCCGTCAGCTCGGCATGGTCCATGGAACCGCTGACGGCGCGCCAGCGCTCGAAATCCTTGACCACGCCGCCGAGGGCGCGGCGCGCCGCCGGCTTCAGCTCGTCGGTTTCGACGATGCGCGCGGCGGCTTCGGAGACGGAGATGCCCCGGCTGCGGGCCAGCGCATGGACCGAGCGCAGGGTCGCCTCGCCGATGCCGCGGCGCGGCACATTGACGATGCGCTCGAACGCGAGATCGTCGTCGGGCTGATGCACCACCCGCAGATAGGCGATGGCGTCGCGGATCTCCTGCCGCTCATAGAAGCGCAGCCCGCCGACCACGCGATAGGGCACGCCGAGCGTGATGAACCGCTCTTCGAATTCGCGCGTCTGGAAGGAGGCGCGCACCAGGATCGCCATCTGCCCCAGGGGAGTCTTGCGCCGCTGCTCGGCTTCCACCTCGTCGCCGACGAAGCGGGCTTCCTCCTCGCCGTCCCAGACGCCGCGCACAATGACCTTGTCGCCCTCGTTGCTTTCGGTCCAGAGCGTCTTGCCGAGCCGGCCTTCATTGTGTGCGATCAGGCCGGAGGCGGCGCCGAGAATATGAACCGTGGAACGGTAGTTGCGCTCGAGGCGGACGATCTTGGCGCCCGGAAAATCGCTTTCGAAGCGCAGGATGTTGCCCACCTCCGCGCCGCGCCAGCCATAGATCGACTGGTCGTCGTCGCCGACGCAGCAGATGTTGCGATGCATCTGCGCCAGCAGCCGCAGCCAGAGATACTGGCCCACATTGGTGTCCTGATACTCATCCACCAGGATGTAGCGGAATTGCCGCTGATAGGATTGCAGCACGTCCGGATTGGCGGCGAAGATCGTCAGGTTGTGCAGCATGAGATCGCCGAAATCGCAGGCGTTCAGGGTGCGCAGCCGCTCCTGATAGGCGCGGTAGAGTTCCAGCGCGCGGCCATGGGCGAAGTCGCCCGATTCCGCCGCCGTCACCCTGTCGGGGGTCAGGCCGCGATCCTTCCAGCGCTCGATCACCGCCAGCAGCGACCGCGCCGGCCATTTCTTCTCGTCGATGTCATTCGCCTGGATGAGCTGCTTCAACAGGCGGATCTGATCGTCGGTGTCGAGGATGGTGAAGTTCGGCTTCAGACCGACCATCTCCGCGTGACGCCGCAGCAGCCGCGCCGCCAGGGAATGGAACGTGCCGAGCCACCAGCCTTCCACGGGCCGGTTGATCAGCGCGCTCACCCGGTCCTTCATCTCGCGCGCCGCCTTGTTGGTGAAGGTGACGGCGAGGATCTGTCCCGGCGTGGCGCGGCCGGTCATCAGGATGTGGCCGAGGCGCGTGGTGAGCACGCGGGTCTTGCCGGTGCCGGCGCCGGCCAGCACCAACACCGGACCGTCCATCGCCTCCACGGCTTCGCGCTGCGCCTCGTTCAGGCGTTCGAGGTACGGGCGGCCGGGGGAAGATGCGGGCGCGGTGTCGTCGGACATATGGGCGAGTTCCTGCATGGAACTTATATAGCACCCGAGTCGCGGTTGCTCACCCCTGCATTGCCGAGGGATTTTCCGTCAGCCGCGCCGGTGTGGCGAGCTCGCCGCACCAGAGATAGAGCGCCAGCAGCGGCGTTCCGCCGGCGCGCGTGGCGTGCGGGACATTCGGTGCGTGATAGATGATGGCGCCGGGCGCCTGTTCGCGCCAGGGTCCGTCGCCGCGCCACCACTCCGCAGTGTTGAGCGGAATATAGACCTCCGCCGCCGGATGGTGATGCAGCGGGTAGTGGGTGCGCGGCCCCAGGAGCAGGACGCCGAAGGCGAGCTTGCCGTGACGCGCAAGGGCCGGCGGCCCGTCCGCCGGGCCAGCCAGCACGGCGTAGCCGTAGTTATCCAGAAAATCCGGCGAGGGCGGCGCGCGGCGGTAGTTCGGATTCTGCATCCAGGTCAGCCGCGGCGCCAGCGCGGCGAGCGCGCTGCACGGGCCGCTGACATTTGCGCCGGCCTGGCCGAGCGCCACCGACCAGAATCGGCAGACCGGCAGGCTCGGCGAGGCCAAGTCGCCGTCGCTGTCTGTCATCCCAGTCATCAGAAGTTCATGGAAGACAGCGAGATCAGCGTCGCCCTGCGCCACAGCGGACAAGAGCTTCGCGGTCTCCATAATGACGGCTGGCAGCGACATGCGCGATTACGCCTCCTCCCACCATTCTGTGGTGCAAATCCCGATTCCGCCACAGGAAGGCTGCCAATGGGCACTCATTGGAACAGGGCCGTGGTAGATTGGGTTTGGTAACAACCAGGCCACGCATCCATCGGCAACGACCTGCAGAAGGAGACGTCATGCAACACAAAGGTTCCTGCCATTGCGGCAGCATCAAGTTCGAAGTCGAAGGCGATCTAACGCAGGCGATGGAATGCAACTGCTCCCATTGCAGCCGGAAGGGCTATTTGCTGTGGTTCGTCCCGCGGGACAAGTTTCACTTGTCGACACCGGGAGACAACCTTCCCGCCTATACGTTCAACAAGCATGTCATCAAGCATCACTTCTGCCCGACCTGCGGCTGCGCGCCGTTCGCTGAGGGAAAGGATCGTGCGGGTGCGCCCACGGCCGCAGTCAATGTGCGGTGTCTGGAAGGCGTCGACCTCACGACGTTGAAACGAATCCCGGTCGACGGCCGGAGTTTCTAGGGCTCTATCCACTCAAGTTGCTTTCCCCGCGAAAGCGGGGACCCAAGGGTTGTCCGCGCAATTGCGCAGCAATTGTCGCGCGGGCGCCCTTCTTCTCCTGGACCCCCGCTTTCGCGGGGGAAGAAATCTCGGGATGCCTACTGTTTCGATTGGAGCGGATCATATTCTGGCGTGCGACTCTATCCAACGCAACAAGACCTGTGCTGCGAACCGGTTTCTCTCTGGTGCCTTAGTGCTGCCGGCGATCCTCCGTTAGAAAACCTCATGCGCATCATGACGAAAACTCGTTCGTCGTTTTCGCGCTCGGTCCCTACGTCCCAAATGACTCGCAACACCCTATCGGGAGAGGGACGGAACACGATGATCGACTTGCATTACTGGACCACGCCCAACGGCCACAAGATCACGATCTTCCTCGAAGAGTCCGGCCTGCCCTACCGCATCCTGCCGGTGAACATCAGCAAGGGCGATCAGTTCAAGCCGGAGTTCCTGAAGATCTCACCGAACAACCGCATCCCCGCCATCGTCGACCATGAGCCTGCGGGCGGCGGCGCGCCGATTTCGGTTTTCGAGTCCGGCGCCATACTTCTCTATCTGGCGGAGAAGAGCGGCCGCTTCATTCCGGCGGATATTCGAGGCCACGCCGAAGTCATCCAATGGCTGTTCTGGCAGATGGGCGGGCTCGGGCCCATGGCCGGACAGAACCATCATTTTAGCCAATACGCGCCCGAGAAGATCCCCTACGCCATCGACCGCTATGTCAGGGAGACCAACCGGCTCTATGGCGTGCTCGACAAACGCCTGGCCGACCGTCCGTTCATCGCCGGCAGCTTTTCGATCGCCGACATGGCGGCTTATCCCTGGATCGTTCCGTACAAGAACCAGGGTCAGTCACTCGAGAGCTTCCCGCATCTCAAGCGCTGGTTCGAGACGATCCAGGCACGTCCGGGCACTATCCGCGCCTATGACCGGGCGAAGGAGATCAACGTTCAGCCGACCGTCCTCACCGAGGAATCCCGGCGCATCCTGTTCGGCCAGACCGCCAAATCCGTTGCTTGAATATCGGGCAGAACGGCCGCGTCAGCGCGGCCGCTTCGCCTTCAGGTCGATCTTGCGGCCCACCTCGGGCGGCAGGGGCAGGCGCGAATGGACGGCGAGGATCTTCTCGAACGCCTTGAGCGTCTGCTCCGGCCAGTTCGTCACCTTGCGGCTCTTGAGATCGACGCAGAGGATCAGCCACTCGTCGGTTGCCGCCAGGTAGCCTTCATCGGCGTTGTACATGAGCTGGATGTAGTGGGCGCGCTTGGCGTCGAAACCCAGCAACTGGGTGACGATGCGCAGCCGGTCGCCCCTATGCACCTCCTGCTGGTAGGTGATGTGCTTTTCCACCGAGAAGGTGGAGATGCCGGTCTTGTCTACCGTTGCGGGATCGAGCCCGAGTAATTTGTAGAGTTCGTCAAAAGCCAGATCGAAGGCCATGATGTAAAAGGCAATGTTCATATGGCCGTTATAGTCGATCCATTCCGGCCGCACGGAAATCGCGGTTGTTTCAAAGGGCGCGGCAATATCAGTAAGATTTAGATCGTGCATGGGACGGTCCAGGATTGTTTGTTGCGCCGGTATAATGGAGCCGTCCGCTCCCTGCAAAGCGGGCGACACCGGATCGTGAACCGCCGGGGGCGGGTTCTCCGATCGTTTCCGCGGGCGCAGCATTGACATCGTGCAAGCGGCGGGCCTAGGGTCCGCCCAACGGCATTCGAAGAAGCCCGCTAGCGGCCTGTAATGCCGACAATTCTAGTTCGGAGGCATCCAAATGAAACGACAGATCCTGGGGGCTATGGCCGTCTCGGCTATCGCTCTCTGCTTGAGTTTTGCGGCCGAGGCAAAGACGCTGGTCTATTGTTCGGAAGGCAGCCCGGAAGGGTTCAATCCTATGCTGTACACCGCCGGCACGACGTTCGACGCGTCGTCGGATGCGATGTTCAACCGCCTGATCGAGTTCGTGCATGGCACGACCGAATTGCGACCGGGACTCGCCGAGTCCTGGGACGTGTCGGATGACGGCAAAACCTACACGTTCCACTTGCGCAAGGGCGTAAAATTCCACACCACCGAAACCTTCACGCCGACGCGCGACTTTAATGCCAACGATGTCGTCTTCACGTTTGAGCGGCAACTGTTGGCGGACAACCCGTATCATAAGGTTTCGGGCGGCACGTATGAATACTTTAACTCCAACGGATTTCCCACCTTGTTGAGTTCGATCGAGAAGGTGGATGACCAGACGGTCCGCTTCACTCTCAATCAGCCGGAGGCGCCGTTCCTCAACATCCTGGCGACCGACTTCGCGTCGATCCTCTCCGAGGAGCAGGCCGCCCAGATGCTGGCCGCGAAAACCCCGGAGCAGCTCGATCAAGCACCCAGTGGAACCGGCCCGTTCCAGCTCGTGTCCTATCAGAAGGACGCCGTGATCCGGTACAAGTCCAACCCCGACTACTGGGAAGGCAAGGCGGCGATCGACGATCTGGTGTTCGCGATCACGCCGGACGCCAGCGTCCGCAAGCAGAAGCTCGAAGCCGGCGAATGCCATGTCATTCCGTATCCGAATCCCTCGGACGTTGCGGCCCTCCAGGCCAATCCGGACCTCACGGTTCTGGAGCAGCAGGGATTCAATGTGGGCTACCTCGCCTTCAATACGGAAAAGGACCCCTATAAGAACAAGCTGGTCCGCCAGGCGCTGAACTACGCGATCAACAAGCAGGCGATCATCGAGGCGGTGTTCCAGGGCGCCGGCCAGATGGCCAAGAACCCGATCCCGCCGACGCTATGGTCCTACAATGACAACGTGAAGGACTACACGTACGACGTGGAGAAGGCGAAGGCGCTGCTGAAGGAAGCGGGCCTTGAGAGCGGTTTCGAGACCGATCTTTGGGCGATGCCGGTGCAGCGGCCCTACAACCCGAATGCACAGCGCATGGCCGAACTGGTCCAAGCCGACTGGGAGAAGGTCGGCGTAAAGGCCAAGATCGTCACCTTCGAGTGGCCTGAGTATCTGAAGCGCTCACAGGCGGGCGAACACCAGACCGTGCTTCTCGGCTGGACCGGGGACTATGGCGATCCCGACAACTTCCTCAATGTGCTGCTGGGATGCGCCGCCGCGAAAGACGGCACGAACCGGGCGCGCTGGTGCGACAAGTCGTTCGACGACCTCGTGCTCGAGGCGAAGCGGACGGCCGACGTCGCCAAGCGCACCGAGCTCTACATGAAGGCGCAGGAAATCTTCAAGGAAGAGGCGCCGTGGGTGACCGTTGCGCACTCCGTCGTCTTCATGCCGATGAGCAAGAAGGTCAGCGGCTATAAGGTCGATCCGCTGGGCAGTCACTTCTTCTACGGCGTGGATATCGCCGAGTAGTTCGGCATATCGAGGATCGGGTACAAGCGGGGGAAGTCTTGACCTAAGGCTTCCCCCGTCTTTTTCCGCCCGACGCCATGCTACGCTTCATCCTAACCAAGCTGGCGCTCCTGATCCCGACCTTCTTCGGGGTCACGATCTTTACGTTCTTCATGGTCCGGCTGATTCCCGGCGATCCGATCGAGGTTATGGTCGGGGAACGGGGCATCGCACCCGAGCGTCATGCCATGCTGCGGGCGGAATATGGTTTCGACCGCCCCATCTATGAACAATACGCGATCTATATCGGCAACGTTCTGCAAGGCGACCTGGGCAAGTCGATAAGCACCAAGCGGCCGGTCCTCGATGAATTCCTCGAACTGTTTCCGGCCACGCTCGAACTGGCATTTTGCGCCATGGTGATCGCCGTTGCGGTCGGCCTGCCGGCGGGAATCCTGGCCGGACTGCGACGCGGGCGGTTCACCGACTATTTCGTCATGGGCAGTTCGCTGACCGGATTCTCCATGCCGATCTTCTGGTGGGGACTGCTGCTGATCATCCTGTTTTCGGTGAATCTGCATTGGACGCCGGTGTCGGGGCGAATTTCATTTATGTATTTTGTCGAGCCGGTGACCGGCTTCCTGCTGATCGACAGTCTTCTGTCGGGCCAGAGCGGCGCCTTTGCTTCGGCCGTGCATTACCTGATCCTGCCGAGCATCGTGCTCGCGACCGTACCGTTGGCCATCATCGCGCGCATGACGCGCTCTTCCATGCTGGAAGTGTTGAGCGAAGATTACGTCCGCACCGCCCAGGCCAAGGGGCTGTCGCCGCGCCGCGTGGTCGGCGTCCACGCATTGCGCAATGCCCTCATTCCCGTCGTTACGGTGATCGGTCTGCAGGTCGGCACATTGATGGGCGGCGCCATTCTGACCGAGACGATCTTCTCCTGGCCCGGCATCGCCAAGTGGCTCGTATACTCGGTCGGCCTGCGCGACTACCCGGTGGTACAGGGCGGCGTCCTGCTGGTCGCGATGATGATCATGGTGGTGAATCTGATCGTCGATCTGCTCTACGGTCTGATCAACCCACGCATCCGTCACGCGAGGTAGACGATGACGGCCGAAGCGCAAGTCAGCACCCGGGAAGCGACCGATCGGCGGCCGCCCCATCCCCTGACCGAGGTCTGGTGGTCGTTCCTCGAGAACCGGGGAGCCGTCGGGGGGCTGATCGTCATTCTGCTGGTGCTGGCGCTCGCCATCCTGGCCGATGTTGTCGCGCCTTATTCGCCGATCGAGCAATTCCGCGATGCGTTTCTCAAGCCGCCGGCCTGGGTCGAGGGCGGTTCGACGCGCTTCCTGCTCGGCACGGATGACGTCGGCCGCGACATCCTTTCCCGCCTCATTCACGGCGCGCGCTATTCGCTCTTCATCGGCGCCCTCACGGTGGTGCTGTCGCTGACCGGCGGCGTCGGCCTCGGGCTTATCGCCGGCTTCTTCCGCGGCTTTGTGGAGGAAGGCATCATGCGCCTGATGGACATCATGCTGGCCATGCCGTCGCTGCTGCTGGCGCTGGTGATCGTCGCCATCCTCGGTCCCAGCCTGACCAATGCCATCATGGCGATCGCCATCGTCTATCTGCCGCACTTCACCCGTGTCGCCCGCGCCTCCGTGCTCGCCGAACGATCGAAGGACTATGTAACGGCGTCGAAAGTGAGCGGCGCCGGGCTTGCCCGCCTGATGTTCCTGACCGTACTGCCGAACTGCATGGCGCCGTTGATCGTCCTGGCGACGCTGAGCTTTTCTTCGGCGATTCTCGATGCTGCCGCGCTTGGTTTCCTCGGCCTGGGCGCGCAGCCGCCGACTCCGGAATGGGGAACGATGCTGGCCAAGGCGCGCGAGTTCGTGCAGAGCGCCTGGTGGGTCGTGACCTTCCCCGGCATTGCCATTCTCGCTACCGTCCTCGCCTTCAACCTGATGGGCGACGGGCTGCGCGATGCGCTCGATCCCAAGCTTAAGCGCTAGGCACCGGCGATGCCGCTCCTGGAAATCCGCAATCTCTCCGTTGAGTTCCTGACCCAACGCGGCGGCTTCCGCGCCGTCGAGGGTATCGACCTGACACTGGAGACGGGGGAGATCCTCGGCGTCGTCGGCGAATCCGGCTCGGGCAAGAGCGTCACCATGCTGGCGGTCATGGGGCTGATCCCCTGGCCGGGCAAGGTCAGCGCCGACCGGCTGGTCTTCAACGGCATCGACCTCCTGGCGCTCGGCGCCCGCGACCGGCGGCGGATCGTGGGCAAGGACATCGCCATGATCTTTCAGGAGCCGACGACCAGCCTGAACCCCTGCTTCACCGTCGGCTTTCAGATCATGGAGACCTTGAAGGCCCATGAAGGCGGCACCCGCGCCGAACGCCGCCAGCGCACGATCGATCTTTTGGCGCAGGTCGGCATTCCCGCGCCCGAGACGCGGCTGTCGTCGTTTCCGCACCAACTTTCCGGCGGCATGAACCAGCGGGTGATGATCGCCATGGCGATCGCCTGCAATCCCAAGCTGCTGATCGCCGACGAACCAACCACGGCGCTGGACGTCACCATCCAGGCGCAGATCCTGGAGCTGCTGGTGCGGCTGCAGCGGGAGCGCGGCATGTCGCTGGTGCTGATCACCCACGACATGGGCGTGGTGTCGGAGACGGCGCAGCGGGTGATGGTGATGTATGCCGGCCAGGAGGTGGAGGCGCAGCCTGCCGAGCAGCTGTTCCTGCATCCGCGCCATCCCTATACCGCGGCATTGCTGGAGGCATTGCCGGAGCGGAGCCTGGACAAGCGGCGCCTGGCGACCATTCCCGGCGTGGTGCCGGGCATTGCCGACCGCCCGTCCGGCTGCGTGTTCAATCCCCGCTGCCGGTTCCGCACCGAGCGCTGCCGCAGCGAGGCGCCGGCTCTCACCACGTCCGGCGGTGCTGCGGTGCGCTGCCACTATCCGCTGCGCGACGGGCAGCCGCTCAATCATCCGGGGCCCGACGCGCTGCGCGCCGTCGCATCCTCATGACGACGGCCGTCCTGCGCGCTCAGGATCTGCACCGCGACTATCTGGTGTCGCGGGGACCGCTGCGGCGGCCGGCGACACTGCACGCCGTGGCAGGCGCAAGTTTCGAACTCGCCACCGGCAAAACGCTGGCGGTCGTCGGCGAGTCCGGCTGCGGCAAGTCCACGCTGGCGCGGCTGATCACGATGATCGAACTGCCGACCAGCGGCAATCTGGAGATCGATGGCAAGACGGTGGTCGGCGCCAGCCGGCAGACCCTGCGCGGCCTGCGCAGCAAGGTGCAGATGGTGTTCCAGAATCCCTATGGCTCGCTCAATCCGCGAAAGCAGGTGGGGGCCATCCTGGAAGAGCCGCTGGAGATCAATACGCCGCTGAAGCCGGCGGCGCGGCGCGACGCGGCGCAGGCGATGATCGCCAAGGTGGGCTTAAGGCCGGAGCATTACAGCCGCTATCCCCACATGTTCTCCGGCGGCCAGCGGCAGCGCATCGCCATCGCCCGGGCGCTGATGCTGAACCCGAAGATCGTCGTCGCCGACGAACCGGTCTCCGCGCTGGATGTGTCGATCCGCGCGCAGGTGCTGAACCTGCTGATGGATCTGCAGGCGGAGTTCAACCTGGCGTATCTCTTCATCTCCCACGACCTCAGCGTTGTCCGGCACATTTCCGACGATGTCATGGTGATGTATCTGGGCCGGCCGGTGGAGTTCGGGCCCAAGGCGACGATCTTCGACCGGCCGCGCCATCCCTATACCCTGGCGCTGATGGCCTCGACGCCATCGGTCGATCCGGCGGACCGGCGGAAGAAGATCGCGGTCAAGGGCGAGCTGCCTTCGCCCCTGGACCCGCCGCCGGGCTGCGCCTTCCACCGGCGCTGTCCCAAGGCAACGGCAGAATGTGCCGTCACCCGGCCGGAACTCCGGTGGGTCGACGGCCGGCTGGTCGCCTGCCACTACGCCGAATCGGTCTCGTGATCTTGCGTCCGGAGGACGGCCGTAGCCGAGTCTGCCGGCATGCCGGACCCGGAAACAACCGCCGGAAGCCCGGAACACCGCGGAAACACAAGGTTTTCTGGTCCCAAATCGCGAGGGAGCCCTTACTTTGACATCCGGGCCGGCTAGCGTTTTGCTGGTCAGTGTGTTAAGGCGCGACCAAGGTCTGCGGCTTGCAGAGCATCCGGCCTGCGCGGTCACGCGTAGGTAAGATGTTGTTAACCCATGATTCGTCATCATGGTTAACGAAACTTCGCCGGAGCATGCGGGCCGATCGACGGGGGAAACGCGGAGCCGGCCATAGTTGCCGAAGGTTGTTCGGCATCGATCGGTCGGTGGTGAGTGGAAGTTGGGGGGCGAGTCCTTAATGCGCGTGCGGTCGGCGATGCGTTGGAGTGCAGCGCGAGTTTTAGCGTTGATGGGTGTCCTGGTTGTGGCGGGCTGCGCGATGCCGCCCTCGAACGATCCGGAGGCCCTGGCGGCCTTCCAAGAGGCCAACGATCCGATGGAGCCGATGAACCGCTATTTCTTCGAGCTGAACAATGCCGCCGACGAGTTGCTGATGAAGCCGCTCGCGGGATGGTATTACATCGCGCTGCCGAACTTCGCCCAGGACGGCATCCGCAACGCCATCAACAATGTGCGCACGCCCGTGATCCTCGCCAACGATCTGTTCCAGGGAGAGCTGGAGCGCGCCGGAACCACCTTCGGCCGTTTCTTGGTGAACACGACTCTCGGCCTCGGCGGCCTGTTCGACATTGCGGAAAAGATGGGGCTGGAGCGCCATGATGAGGATTTCGGGCAGACCCTGGCCGTCGCCGGAGTCGGCGAGGGCCCCTATCTGGTGCTGCCGCTGCTCGGCCCGTCAAATCCCCGTGATGCCTTCGGCAAGGTGGTCGACGCCTTCCTCGATCCCCTGACCTACCTGACGTTTTTTACCAATGTCGGATGGATCAATACCACACGCAGTGGGTTGGATATCGTGGATTTTCGCGCCCGTAATCTGGAAACCCTTGATCAGATTAAGAAAGGTTCGCTCGATTACTACGCCACCGTGCGCAGCCTCTACCGCCAGCGACGGGCCGATGAAATCACCAACGGCAATCCCAATCTAATGGAAGGACCGGAGCTCGCACCGGAGGAAATCTCGGACGCCCGGCCGATCATTATGATCGATCCCGAAGCGTCGATGGAATTCCTCCAAGACACGGTTGCCAAGCAAGGGAGCATGAACTGACCGATGACTGCGATTAGGCGACTTCTCATCCTCCTCTTCGCCGGCTTCATCGCCGTGCCGTTCCCACTCGCGGCGGCCCAAGAACCGACCGACTTCATCAGCGAGCTGGGCGCCCGTGCCATCAGCGAACTGACGGCGAAGGACCTGTCGCAGGCCGACCGGGAGAGCAAGTTCCGGCTGCTCCTCAGCGAACATTTCGACTTGCCGGCGATCGGCCGCTTTGTGCTCGGCCGCCACTGGAAGGTGGCGACCGACTCGGAGAAGACCGAGTTTCTCAAGTTGTTCGAGGACTTCGTCGTGCGTTCCTACGCGGTGCGCTTCTCCGGCTATTCCGGCGAGACCTTCACCGTCAGGGGATCAACGCCAGGGCCCAAGAACACGACGGTCGTCCACAGCAAGGTGCTGCGCAACAATGCGGAGCCGATCCGCGTCGACTGGCGCGTGGAGCCCCGGGGCGAGCGGCTCGTCATCACCGACATCATTGTCGAGGGTGTCAGCATGTCGGTCACCCAGCGCTCGGAGTTCGCCTCGGTGATTCAGAGTTCCGGCGGCAAGGTGGAAGGGCTGCTGGAAGCGCTGCGCAACAAGACCATCACCGCCGATACGACCGGCGCCGAATAGGTTCAGCGCGGTCAGCTGCGCGTCAGCGGCTTGTACTTGATCCGGTGCGGCTGATCGGCCTCGGCGCCCAGGCGCTTCCTCCGGTCGGCCTCGTAATCCTGGTAGTTGCCCTCGAACCAGAGCACGCTGCTGTCACCCTCGAACGCCATGATGTGGGTGGCGATGCGATCCAGGAACCAGCGGTCGTGGCTGATCACCACGGCGCAGCCGGCAAAATCCAGCAGCGCCTCTTCCAGCGACCGCAACGTATCCACGTCCAGATCGTTGGTCGGTTCGTCCAGCAACAGCAGGTTGGCGCCCGATTTCAGCATCTTCGCCAGATGCACGCGGTTGCGTTCGCCGCCCGAGAGCTGACCGACTTTCTTTTGCTGGTCGGCGCCCTTGAAATTGAATCCCGCGACATAGGCGCGGCTCGGCACCTTGCGCTTGCCCAGCTCGATTTCGTCCTGGCCCTGTGAAATCTCCTCCCAGACCGTCTTGTTGCCGGCAAGGGAGTCGCGCGACTGATCCACATAGCCCAGCGTCACCGTCGGCCCGATGCGCAGCGCGCCGCCGTCGGGTTTCTCCTGATCGGTGATCATGCGGAACAGCGTCGTCTTGCCGGCGCCGTTTGGGCCGATGATGCCGACGATGCCGCCGGGCGGCAGGCGGAAGCTG
>Ga0184612_10000381_pt1 | contig 20573 bp, 22 predicted proteins | sample PLM3_60_coex_FD_133163 | JGI IMG/M metagenome (GOLD analysis project Ga0184612, IMG submission 133163) | Groundwater sediment microbial communities from an aquifer in East River, Colorado, USA - PLM3_60_coex | ecosystem: Environmental > Terrestrial > Soil > Riparian zone | place: USA: East... | reverse complement strand
GCCGGCACGAGAAATCTGGATTTGATGTTCATGGGCTGGTGCCCGTTCTCTCCCACAACGCCGGGAAAACGTAGCACAAATCAGGTTAACGAAATAGAAACGCTGTTCGTGCCCCGGCCAAGAACGGGCCAATTGGAAATTATCAATATTTTACAATAGATTAAAGAATACAGCGGCGGAACTCAGGCGGTCGGCGTGTTCAGGGTGAACACGACCACCTTCTTCAAAACATGGCCCAGCGCATCGTCGAAGGCAGAGATGATTTCCGGCAGCTTGGTGCCGGCGGCGGCCTCGCGGCGCTCGAAGGTCGCCGAGGAGACGATGCGCCGCTCGGGCATTTTCACGACCTTGGCGTTGATGCGAACCCAGATGATCGGATTGGGACTGCCCTCCTCATATATCGCCTCGAATTCGCGGAGATCCGTTTTCAGTACATAATCCGGACGCAGCCCAACGCCTTCGCGCCCGACTGAGGTGATGCTGCGCGTGCTCTCGAAGGATTCGATAATCAGCGTTTGCACCATCACCGGCGCATTGTCAGTCCAGGCTACGTTGGCATAGTACTCGAGCGTGAAAGGTGAGCGCTGCAGGGCGATCCGCGGCGTATCGAGGCTGGTCGGGGCATTCGGCAGTTCGACGATAAGTTGCCAATCCACATCCTCCACCGATTCCCCGTAGGAGGTCTTGGGTGTCAGCGTATAAAGCTCGACCGCCTGTCCCACTTCCGGCAGCAATCCGCAGCCCGGTAGCGTGCCGGCCAGCGCCAGAAGACCCCCGCGACACACATCGCGGCGGTCAACCGGCCGCCGAAGTATTTTGTCCATTTCCACCGCTCCGCCTGATTATTCCGGTTCGTAGCCTTTTAGCCTGTCACCCAGGAGGAATCTCGCGGGGTCGCGCTCGAGCTGCTTGGAAATGCGCGACAGCGAGGCAATCAAGAGACGCGCCTCCTGCAGGAATTGCGTCAATTCGAACAAACCGTTGCTGCCGAGCTCATTGAAGCCGCCGCGGTTGTCGTGAAGGACAGCGAAAAATTCGCCCGCGGCGCCATCGACCGCGCGGGCGGCACTGCCGACATCCGTCACGGTGGCATCCAGCTTGGTGATGAGTTCGTTCACGCGCCCGTTCTCAGACGTCAGCTCCGTACGCAAATCCTTCGCCAGACCTTCGATCTCCGTGCTCATGCTGCCAATCTGAGTTACTGTCGTTTCCGCCTGCGTCAGCAATTTTTCCAATCCGCCCGACTGGGTCGACAGCGTGCCGGTCAGCGATTTCACATTGGCGAGTATTTCCTTCACCGCCGTTTCGTTCTCGTCGCTGAACAACCGGGTGACGCGGTCCAGCAGCAGACTGCCCTTGGCGATAAGCTCGGGTGCGCCCTCGAATATCCGCGCCAGGTTCGACGGCTTCGAGCCGATCTCCGGATAAGGCGCCGTCTCCGACCCCGGCAGAGGTGCGGCGCCCTGTGTACCTTGGTTCAGCAGCACGTAGATGCCGCCGGTCAGGCCCTGCAATTCAAGCGAAGCCTTGGTATCGACCTTGACCGGCGTGTCGCCGCGCACCTCGATCGTCACGCGAATGCGCTCGATGTTTTCCGGGTCGATGCGGATGTCCCGCACGCGTCCGACAGGCACGCCGCGATAGCGCACATTGCTATCGAGTTCCAGGCCGGTCACTGACTCTTCGAACAGGATATCGTAGCGCTTCAAGTCCGCCTCGGTCTGGAACTTGGAAATCCAGACCACGAACCCCACCAGCCCCAGCAGCAAGAGAAGAACGAATGTGCCGACCGCGATGTGGCTTGCCCGCGTCTCCATGGCTTCTTCCAGGCTCCTCTATGACTCGCCGCGCGCCGCGCGTCCCCGCGGACCGTGGAAATATTCGTGAATCCAGGGATGCTGGTCCTGCAGATGCTCCGCCATCGTTCCCACCTTAACCTTCTTATCCACGAGCACGGCGATACGGTCGCAGATCGCGCTAAGGCTGTCTAGGTCGTGGGTCACCATGAACACCGTTAATCCCAGGCTTTGCTGCAGGCTGCGAATCAGTTGATCGAAGGCGGCAGCGCCGATGGGATCGAGGCCCGCCGTGGGCTCGTCGAGGAACAGGATTTCCGGGTCCAGCGCCAGGGCCCGCGCCAGGCCGGCGCGTTTTTTCATGCCGCCCGACAGCTCGGACGGCACCTTTGCCCCCGCCTCCGCCGGCAGGCCGACAAGTTCGATCTTCAGCGCGGTCAATTCGGCCTGCAGCTTCGGCGGCAGGTTCGTATGCTCCTTCATCGGCACCTGGATGTTCTGGGCAACCGTGAGCGAGCTGAACAACGCGCCGCTCTGAAACAGCACACCCCAGCTTTCTTCCAGTTCGACCCGCTCGGCATCGCTTAGCTTCGAGGTGTCACGGTCCAGGACCACGATCGTGCCCGCGCGCTGCCGGTTGAGCCCGACGATGGTGCGCAGAAGCACCGACTTGCCGGTGCCGGAACCGCCGACGACGCCGAGCACCTCGCCGCGCCGAACATCCAGGTCGAGGTTGTCATGGATCACCTGGCTGCCGAACTGGGTGCGCAACCCGCGGATGGAGATGATCGGCGATGCCTGGGACTCCATGAAGCGGCCGGCCCTAAATCCCGAGATAGGAAAAGAGATTGGCGAACAAAGCGTCGAGGATGATCACCAGAAAGAGCGATTCTACGACGGATTGCGTCGTAAGGCGCCCGACGCTTTCGGCGCTGCCGCTGACCCGCATGCCCTCGTAGCAGCCGACAAGGGAAATGATGATGGCGAATACCGGCGCTTTCACCATTCCCACCAGGAAATGCTTAACTTCGATCGCCCCTCTCAGCCGTTCTAGAAACTGCGGGAACGACATGTCGATCGCAAGATTGACCATGAACGCGCCGCCGAGAATGGCGATGATATCGGCGAAGAAAGTCAGCAGGGGCAGCGCGATCATCAGCGCCATGACCCGCGGAAGGACAAGCACTTCCATGGGATCGAGACCGAGGGTCCGGATGGCATCCACCTCTTCATTGACCTGCATGGTGCCGATCTGCGCGGTGAAGGCACTGCCCGACCGGCCGGCGATGATGATGGCGGTGATCAGCACGCCCATCTCGCGCAACACGGCGATGCCGACGAGATCGACCGTCAGCAACTCCTGTCCAAATCGCCGCAGCTGATCGTACCCTTGGTACGCGACGACGATGCCGACGAAAAACAGCAGCAGTCCCACGATGGGCATGGCGTTCAGCCCATGCTGCTCAATATTGCTGACCAGTGAAGTGAACCGGATGCGGCTGGGATGCCGAATGACGCGGCCGAAAGCCATCAATGTGGCGCCGAAGAAGCCGGTCAGGCCGCGGGCTTGATGTCCGGCCTGGATGACCGCCCGGCCCATGCGTTCGAGGATATCGGTCAGGCGGAAGCCAGGATGCGGCGCCAGGGCCGGCAATTCGCCGACATCAGCCACCCGGCGCAGCAGCACCGCATGGTCGGTCTTGACGCCGCGAAAGGCGCCGGCGATTCCTGCCGCCTTCAGTTCCAGCAGCGTGCGGACCGCCAGCCAGGCACCGGCCGTATCGAGTCGCTCCACATTAGCGAGGTCCAAAAGCACATTGCGGGCCGGCGCTACCGAGACACGCCGCAGCGCCTGGTCCAGCCGCGTGCAGGATCCAACGGTCCAATCGCCGCCCGCTTTGACGACGGCGATCTCTCCCTCGCGCGTTACTTCCAGCGACCCTGCGTTCATTGCGAATCGGATTTGGTTGGCGGCAGCCTAGCCAAATAGGCCCTGGCAAGCGACCCCTTTTCCGGCTTTCCCAGGAAATTGCCTTACCTCGGGGCGGCGGCTAGATTGCCCCGCCCGGGAATTCGGGCATCGACAGCCGGCGGAAACGTTCGGGGAGCGCTTCGGTTCGATGCAAATCAAGGATCATATTCGCCAAATTCCTGACTTCCCGAAGCCGGGAATCCTATTTTACGACATTTCCACCCTGCTGGCCCATGCCAAAGCCTGGCAACATACGGTGCATCTGCTGGCGGAGAAGGTGAAGCCGCACAAGCCGGATTTGCTGGTGGGCATCGAATCCCGCGGCTTTCTGGTGGCAGCGCCGCTGGCGCTGGTTCTGGATTGCGGCTTCGTCATGGTGCGCAAGAAGGGCAAGCTGCCCGGCGCAACGATTCCCTATACGTACGACCTCGAATACGGCAAGGACACCGTCGAAGTGCAGGCCGACGCGATCAGGTCCGGCCAGCGCGTCGTCGTGCTGGACGATCTGCTGGCGACCGGCGGCACGATGCAGGCGGCGATCGCGCTGCTGCGCAAGGTGGGCGGCAACGTGCGCGCAGCCGCCTTCATCATCGAACTGGCCTTCCTCAATGGCCGCGCGAAACTGGATGTGCCCGCGATTTCCATCGTCAGCTATGATTCCTGATCGCCGATGAAAGTCTATATTAGCGCCGACATCGAGGGTATCGCCGGTATCACCCATTGGGACGAAGCGACGAAATCCCACGATACCTATCCCGAGTTCCGCGAAGAGATGACGAATGAAGTTGTCGCCGCCTGTGAAGGTGCGATCGCCGCGGGCGCTCGGGAAATACTGATCAAGGATGCCCATGGCAGCGGCCGCAATATCATCGCCTCCCGCCTGCCGGATTGCGCCCGGCTCATCCGCGGCTGGAGCGGTCATCCCTTCTGCATGGTTCAGGAAATCGACAGCAGCTTCGATGCCGCCATGTTCATCGGCTACCACTCCAAGGCCGGCGCCGAAACCAATCCGCTAGCTCATACGCTGACCCTCGACGTGTCCTATATCAAGCTCAACGGCGCGCGCATGTCGGAATTCGTCATGCACAGTTACGCCGCAGCGCTGGTCGACGTGCCGGTGGTCTTCATCTCCGGCGACAAGGGCATCTGCGCGGATGCGCGGGCCTTCAACCGCAAGATCGGCACGTCCGCGGTTTCGCAAGGCGTGGGCCCCTCCACGATCAGCATTGCCCCGAGCCTGGCGGCCGGCCGAATCCGCGAGGGCGTGGCGGCGGCGCTCGCCGGGAATCTCGCCGCCTGCCGGCTGAAGCTGCCGAAGCGCTTCACGTTGGATGTCACCTACGCCAATCCGACCGATGCCTACCGTGCCTCCTGGTATCCGGGCGCAAAGCATGTTGGTCAGCGCACGGTAAGACTGGAAACACGGGACTATTTTGAAGTTCTGCGCGCGCTTCGCTTCATTGCGTAGTGCCGAAAACATCCGAAGTCTCTGTAATCAGTATTGCTTTTCATTTGCATTCTAGTACAGATTGTTTTTCGACAACCGGCGCATAAGAACCGCCGGAGGGGAATGAGTATCCGGGTGGCTTCACTTCCCTCGCTGCGCCACTGCGGCTTTCTCAACTGACAAGTGACCCTGCGATCATGGGCGGCTCGTCCGGGCCTTGGTCACGACTGGAGAACGAATGCCCGTATCGGCACGCAGCCTGGGTCAAGGCCGCGAAATGTTTCAGTTATTTCTGATAAAACCGTCCCACTACGATGCCGATGGATATGTGATCCAGTGGGCAAAGACAGACCTGCCCTCGAACTCCCTGGCGGTGCTCTACGCGCTGGCCTCGGATTGCCGGGATCGAGCCATTCTCGGTGATCGGGTCGACATCGAAATTACCGTCAAGGACGAGACGAACTGCCGGATCGACCCAAAGAAGATGATTCGCAAAATCCGCGAGTCCGGCGGCAAGGGTCTGGTGGGACTCGTGGGTGTGCAGTCCAATCAGTACCCGCGCGCGATGGACATCGCGCGCAAGCTGCGTGCGGCCGGCATTCCCGTCTGCATCGGCGGCTTTCATGCCGCCGGCAGTCTGGCGATGCTGCCGGAACCGCCGCCGGAAGTGCGGCAAGCCTGGGATCTGGGAATCTCGATCTTCGCCGGCGAGGCGGAGGGCCGCTTCGACGAGTTGCTGCAGGACGCGTATCGCGGTTCGCTGAAATCGCTCTACGACTACCGCAACGATCTGCCGAGCCTTGAAGGAGCAGTGACGCCGTTCCTGTCGAAGGCCGTGCTGCAGCGGAATCTCAACCTGCGGGCCGCATTCGATTCCGGGCGCGGCTGTCCGTTCCAATGCAGCTTCTGCACGATCATCAATGTCCAGGGCCGGAAGTCCCGCTATCGCACCGCCGATGACATCGAAAAGATCGTCCGCGACCACTATGCCCAGGGCATTCGGAAATTCTTCATTACCGACGACAATTTCGCCCGTAACCGGAATTGGGAAGCGCTGTTCGACCGGCTGATCGAGTTGCGCGCGCAGGGCCTCAAGGTCAAGCTGATCATCCAGGTGGATACGCTCTGCTATCGCATTCCCAACTTCATCAGGAAGGCGGGCCTTGGCGGCGTCAATCGCGTCTTCATCGGCCTGGAGAACATCAACCCGGACAACCTGATCGCCGCGAAGAAGAAGCAGAACCGCATCACCGAATACCGCACGATGCTGCAGATGTGGAAGTCGATTGGCGCGATGACCTACTGCGGCTACATCATCGGCTTCCCGAACGATACGCCGGAGCGGCTGCAGCGCGACATCGAGATCATCAAGCGCGAGCTGCCGGTGGATCTGCTGGAGTTCTTTTATCTTACGCCGCTGCCGGGCTCGGAGGATCACCAGATCCTGCATCGCCAGGGCATTTGGATGGAGCCCGATCTCAACAAATACGACACCGAGCATGTGACGACGGCGCATCCGCTGATGACTGCCGAGCAGTGGCGCACTGCATACCGCCAAGCCTGGAAAAGCTATTACGCGCCGAAGCATGTGATGACGCTGATGCGCCGGGCGCTGGCCTCGGGCATGAAGCCGCGGAAGATCGCGCATATGGCGCTGTGGTTCTACGGCAGCATCGCGATCGAGAACGTTCATCCGCTGCAGGCCGGCCTCTTCCGGCGTAAATACCGCGCCGACCGACGGCCGGGCCTGCCGCTGGAAAACCCGCTGCTGTTCTATCCGCGCTATGGCTGGGAAATCCTGTCCAAGCATGCGCGGCTCCTCGGGCTGATCCTGCAATATCGATATCTGCGCTGGCGGGTCGAGTCCGATCCGAAGGCGGCGCGCTATCAGGATCTGGCGCTGCGGCCAGTCGTCGAGGGCGAGGCCGAAGAGGAGCTGGAGATCTTCAGCCACACCGAGTCCGCGGTGCAGGCGGTGGAGAAGGCACGGAAACTCAAACTGCGGCCCGTGCCCGCCTAGACTCGCGAGGGCTTCGCCGCCGCGATTTTCTCGGCCAGGGCCAGCAGCATCCGGTCGCTGCCGCGGCGGGAGATCAGGCCGAGGCCGATCGGGCATTTGTCGACCCGGCCGGCGATGATCGTCACCTGGGGCAGCCGGGCCAGATTGGCGATGCAGGTCAGGCTGAGGGTGCGGTCGCGGAATTGCTGCGAGGCATCGCCGACCAGCCCCACCCCCGGTGCGATGCTGGCGGCCGCCGGCAGGCAGAGCACGGCGCCGTCCTTCAGCAGATCGTCCAGGCGGCGGGTGAATTGCTCGCGCATCCTGGCGTCGTCGCCGTCGGGCGATTCATATACCGATTTCGACCAATCGAAGCGCGCCGCGATTTCCGGCCCGAAACGCGGCTTCGTCGCTTCGATCCAGGGTCCATGCTGACCCCAGATCTCCCGCGCCTGCAGGCGGCGGAAACGCATCATCCAGTCCGGCAGTTCGCCGTCCGCGCCGCCGATGCGAACCGCGTGCGACGGGCCGAGGGCGGTGGCCACCGCGTTCACCGAAGGCTGCAGCGCCGCGCCGCAGGAAAGATTGGCCAGGGCGAAGGCGTCTTCGACCACGAGCAGCTCGCGCAGCGGCGCCGCCGCCGTGTCTTCGCCCAGCAGCACCGCGCCGACGCGATTCAGCAGCGCCGCATCCCGCGCAAACCAGCCGATGGTGTCGAAACTCGGCGCCAGCGGCATGATCCCCTGCAGTGGGATGCGGCCGTGGCTGGTGCGGATGCCGTAGATGCCGCAGAGGCTGGCGGGCACGCGCACGGAGCCGCCGGTGTCGGAGCCGAGGGCGAAATCGACAGCACCGCCCGCCACCGCCGAGGCCGAGCCGCTGGAGGAGCCGCCGGGAATGCGGCCCGGCGCGTTGGCGTTCACCGGGGTGCCGTAGTGGAAATTCTGGCCGTTCAGGCTGTAGGCAATCTCGTCGGTGATGGTCTTGCCGATCATCGTCGCGCCCACGGCCAGCAGCGCGTCGACGACCGGCGCGGTCTTCTCCGCCGGCCCGTGGGTGCGCAGCCAGTCGGGATTGCCGCAGCCGGTGACGTGGCCGGCGATGTCGTAGATGTCCTTCACCGCGAATTTCGTGCCGGCGAGCGGGCCGGCCGCCGCGCCGCGCAACGTGCCGTGGAAATGGGGAACGAATGCGCCGAGCGTATCGGGTATGTCAGGCATGACACTGCGCCTTGAGAGAGAACGCCAGGGGGATCGGATGCGCGCCCGCCGGCAGGTGCCACATGCCGTCCGTTCCTTTTGTCAGCGACGGGAAAAGCTGCCAGGCCAGCCGGTCATGCTCATGCAGGAATTCGATCGAGAGGCCCGCGTTCAAAACCGCCATGACGATCTCCGACAGCGAATGAACCCATTCGATGCTGGTTTCGTTTTCGATCGTGACGTCGTCGCCGGTGTAGGTCTTGTCGGAGTGAAGGATCAGCGGTCCGTCGTTCTTGAAATAAGGATAGCCGACGACAAACGGGCCGGTCTTCTCAGGCTGGTCCAGCATCATGGCCGTGGGATGTCCTTCCAAGAGATATAGAACGCCGCCGGGCGCGAGAAGCTGTGCCACGATTTTAGCCCAACGCTCCAGATCCGGCAGCCAGAGCAATGCGCCCCAGGTCACATAGACGATGTCGAAGCGGGATTTGATCGCATCGACGGCATCATACACATCGGCTTCGACGAACTCCGCGGCGAGGCCGGTCTCGCTGGCCAGCTTGCGCGCCTGGCGGATCGACTCGCCGGAGAAATCCAGGCCGGTGACGCGGGCGCCCCGCCGCGCCCAGTTCAGCGTGTCCAGCCCGATATGACATTGCAGGTGGAGCAGGGATTTGCCGGCGACATCGCCCAGCTCCGCGAGTTCGATGGGCAGCAGCGCGTCTGCGCCGGCCTTGAAGCGGTCGACGCCGTAGAATTCCGTGCCCGGGTGGATCGCCGCGAGCTCGTCCCAGCGCCGGCGATTCAGCGCCATCCAATCCTGAGTCATCCGCTGCTTTCCAATTTCCGTAACGCTTGCCGGTCAAACTGCGATGCCGTAGCTATCCCCGTACATAGCCGCCGCAGCCCGGCCCGGCAAGAAACTGGAGCATCTCATGATTCTCGCCCAGATCAGCGATCTTCACATCACCGCCAAAGGCAAGCGGCTACTTGATCGTATCGACACAATCGGCCATCTGCGCAACGCTGTGCGGCATCTCAACGATCTCCAGCCGCGGCCGGATTTCGTCATCATCACCGGCGACCTCGTCGATGCGGGCTCGCCGGCGGAGTATGAGACGCTGCGCGATCTGCTGTCTGGCCTCTCCATCCCCTATGTTCTTATGCCCGGCAATCACGACGAGCGCGGCAATCTGCGCCGGGCCTTCGCCGATCACCGGTACATGACGGAAGGCGAATTCATCCAGTACACGATCGAGGATCTGCCCCTGCTGATCGTCGCGTTGGATACGGTGATACCCGGCGAGGCCGGTGGCCGGCTTTGCCAGTCGCGCCTGGATTGGCTGGCGGCGCGGCTTGAAGAGCACCGGTCGCGGCCGACGCTGATCGCCATGCATCATCCACCGTTCGCGACCGGCCTGGCGGGGATGGACGCGATCAATTGCGAGAACGGCGAGGCGCTGGGCGCGATCGTCGCCCGCCATCCCCAGGTGGAGCGCATCGTCTGCGGCCATGTGCACCGGCCGATCTGCCTGCGCTGGCACGGCACGGTGGTGACGACCGCGCCTTCCACGGCCCATCAGGTGGCGCTGGATCTCGGGGATGACAGCCCGGTGTCCTTAATCATGGAGCCGCCGGCTTGCCACCTGCATTACTGGCGGCCGGGGTACGGGCTGGTCACGCATCTCAGCTATATCGGCGACTACGGCCCGGCGACGGCGTTTTGATCCGGCCGCGGCCGATTCGCGGGCGGCAATATGTGACATTTTTCCGCATTTTCCAGCGCAGGTAAGTGGAAGGTCTGGTTTGGTTTTTCCGGCATTTTGGCCTGTTTCAGAAAAAGTGATTTTTGCGGATCGATGCTATGCAAAGGAAGTTCTACGCCGCCGTAAGCCGCCGGGCGGCGTTTTCTGCATTCCGATAGACAATGTCCAACATCGAGCCGCGGGAATAATTTCCGCGGGATGATCATTGTAACACGTTGCCTGGAAATTTCAAGGAATATTGTCTTATGCCGGGGATGCGGATAGACCCCCTCACCCCCTCACCCCCCGCGCCATCCGCGGCGCGGATGGCGCTCCACCCTCTCCCCCACTACGTGGGGGAGAGGGGATAATTTTGTGTGATGCTTCTCTTCTTATCCCCTCTCCCCATGAAATGGGGAGAGGGTGGAGCGAGATCGCACAGCGGTTGGCACGACGCTCCGCATTGGCCTGATCGAGCGAGGGTGAGGGGTCAGGACGCTTGCGCTAATGCTTGACGAATGGCTTCGACAACACCTTCAAAGCTGCTTCTCAAATCGTCATTCGAGAATCTGATAACGCGATAGCCCTGCGATCCAAGCCACGCATCGCGGCGGCGGTCGCGCATGTAGTCGATGTCGTGGGAAGCGCCATCCAATTCGACGATGAGCCTGCGTTCGATGCAGGCGAAGTCCGCGATGTAGGGGCCGATGGCGTGCTGGCGCCGGAACTTGAGTCCTTCGAGCCGGCGGTTGCGGAGGGCGGACCAGAGGAGTTGTTCGGGCCTGGTGGATTGGCGGCGGAGGTTGCGGACGTGGGGGCTGGTGTGCATGAGAGAGATGTTAGCAACACACGTACTGGTTGCATAGCGTAATTGTCGACGCCTCCGCTCTTCATCGGGCACCCCCTCACCCACGCGCCATCCGCGACGCGGATGGCGCTCCACCCTCTCCCCCACTACGTGGGGGAGAGGGGATAAAATTGCGCTAAAAAACTTATCCCCTCTCCCATGGAACTGGGAGAGGGGATGGGGGACGCTTCGGAAGGAAAAAGGGGCGAAGGGACTTCTACGTCGCCTCGCCGCCGAAGGGTTCTTCGTAGCGGTCTTGGAAGGGGTTGAACGGTTTCGGCGGCTCGTCTTTGCGCCAGTGGCGCTCGATGATGATGTTGCCGTTCTCGTCCATGATGGTGATGTCGCCATGCTCGTCGGCGAAGGATTCGAGCTGGCGCAGGATCTCGTCGCTCAGACTGTCCAGGCCCTGATGCAGCTTCTGCCGGGCGCCGTCGAGCATGCCTTCCAGATGGCGCTGGATGGATTCCTGTTCGTCGGCGAAGGATGGCGTGGCGAGGCCGAAGAGGCTGGCGGTCAACGCGGCCGCGATTAACAGGCGTCCGTGGGTCATAGTCTGACCTCCTCCAATCAACTTCTATTTTTTGATTGCACCCAACGAAAACAGCTTAGCACAAATCCCCGGCTTTTCGTCCTTAAAAAGCAGTTAATGTCGGGGCTTTGCCAACTTCCGCGGGTAAGGATAATGTCCGAAAGCACGTGGCAAGGGCGGCCGCCCGGGGCCGCGGAATCAAACAAAATCGAGAGATACCAATGGTCAAGACCCTGCATCATTTCATCAACGGCAAGCCGGTCGAGGGCAAGAGCGGCCGCTTCGGCGACGTGTTCAACCCGGCCACCGGCGAGAAGGCGGCGCAGGTGCCACTGGCCAGCGCCGCCGAGCTGGGCGAGGCCGTGGCCGCCGCCAAGGCCGCCTCGCCGAAATGGATCGCCACGCCGCCGCTGACCCGCGCGCGCATCCTGTTCAAGTTCAAGCAGCTCGCCGACGCCAACCTGGACAAGCTGGCGGAGCTGGTCACCGCCGAGCATGGCAAGACCTTCTCCGACGCCAAGGGCTCGGTCAGCCGCGGGCTCGAGGTGGTGGAGTTCGCCACCGGCATTCCGCAGATGCTGAAGGGCGAGTTCAGCGAGAATGTGGGCACCAACGTGGATAGCTGGTCGATCCGCCAGCCGATCGGCATCTGCGCCGGCATCACGCCGTTCAACTTCCCGGCCATGGTGCCGATGTGGATGTTCCCGATCGCGCTCGCCTGCGGCAACACCTTCATCCTGAAGCCGTCGGAGAAGGTGCCGTCGGCCTCGCTGCTGATCGCGCAGCTGTTGAAGGAGGCCGGGCTGCCCGACGGCGTGCTCAATGTGGTCAACGGCGACAAGGAGGCGGTGGACGCCATCCTGCATAACCCTGATATCGGCGCGGTGAGCTTCGTCGGCTCGACGCCGATCGCCGAGTACATCTATCACACGGGGACCGCCAACAATAAGCGCGTGCAGGCGCTGGGCGGGGCCAAGAACCACATGGTGGTGATGCCCGACGCCGACCTGGACCAGGCGACAGACGCGCTGATGGGCGCGGCTTACGGTTCCGCCGGCGAGCGCTGCATGGCGATCTCCGTCGCCGTGGCCGTGGGCAATTCGGCCGATCCGCTATTGGAGAAGCTGATGCCGCGGGTGCGGCAGATGAAGGTCGGGCCCGGCATGGACCCGCAGAGCGACATGGGGCCGCTGGTCACCAAGCAGCATTTCGAAAAGGTCAAAGGGTACGTGGATCTGGGCGTGAAGGAAGGCGCCAAGCTCGCCGTCGACGGCCGCGGCCTGAAGCTGCAGGGCTATGAGAACGGCTACTATCTCGGCGGCTGCGTGTTCGACGAGGTGAAGCCGGAGATGCGCATCTACAAGGAGGAGATCTTCGGGCCGGTGCTCTCGGTCGTGCGCGCGCCCGACTACAACAGCGCGGTCAAGCTGGTGAACGACCACGAGTTCGGCAACGGCACCGCCATCTTCACCCGCGACGGCGACGCGGCGCGGGAATTCGCGTCGAAGATCAATATCGGCATGGTCGGCATCAACGTGCCGATCCCCGTGCCGATGGCGTTCTACAGCTTCGGCGGCTGGAAGCGGAGCCTGTTCGGCGACCATCATATGCATGGGCCGGAGGGGGTGCGGTTCTATACGCGGCAGAAGATGGTGACGAGCCGCTGGCCGACGGGGATACGGGCGGGCGCGGAGTATGTGATGCCGGTGATGAGGTAGGCAAAGCCATGACGAAGATCGAAAAGATCGAGCAGGAGATCCGCCAGCTCAACAACGAAGAGCTGTCAGTCTTGCGCGAATGGTTTCTGAAATACGACGCTGACGCCTGGGACCGGCAGATCGAGCGGGATATCCGCGCGGGCAAGCTCGACCAGCTCGCGGAGGAAGCCCGCGCCGATTACAAGGCCGTAATGCCGGCGATGCGGTAGGGGGATTTTTTCGGGGCGAATGCGATATCCGAAATCGGCGATTGCTTCGCCTAGGGCGAGCCCTGATCGCTCAATAGCTCCGAGGGGGATCATGAGCAAACCGGTTACGCTTGTCACCGGTGCTAGCCGCGGCATAGGCCGAGCCATCGCAGCCAGACTCGCCCGCGATGGACACCAGGTGATCAACCTGTCTCGAAGCGATCCCGGCGCTGACTTTCCGGGCGTTACCTACACCGTCGATCTCGGCAACGCAGCAGACACCGCAAGAGTGTTGACATTGGTGACCGAAAAGCACGGCATCGACAATGTGGTCAACAACGCCGCGATGATCCAGACCAATCCCATCGAGCGGATCGGCCCGGCGGAACTTCAATTACATGTCGAGATCAATCTGCGCGCGGTGATGCAAGTGATCCAGGCCGTGCTCCCGGCGATGCGTGCTCGCCGGCGGGGGCGGATCGTCAATATCGGCAGCCGGGCAGCGCTCGGCAAAGTAGGCCGTTCGAGCTATGCAGCGACAAAGGCGGCAATTGTTGGCTTGACCCGCACGTTGGCGCTCGAGCTTGGACCCGACGGAATCACCGTCAACGTGGTTGCCCCCGGACCGATCGAGACTGATCTCTTCCGCTCCGTGAACCCGACGGATAGCGCGACAGCAAATGCCCTCATCGCGTCGGTCCCCATAGGGCGAATCGGAACGCCCGAAGATGTTGCCGCAGCGGTCGCATTCTTTGTGTCCGACGATGCGTCGTACATTACCGGTCAGGTCCTAAATGTCTGCGGAGGCTTGAGCGTTGGAAGCAATCCGCTCTAAAGCGGGAGCCGCAAAGGGCCAACGGGCTTGATTGCTGCCCGGTATGGGAATCGGCGGCTGGAAGCGCTCGCTGTTCGGCGACCACCATATGCACGGGCCGGAGGGTGTGCGGTTCTATACGCGGCAGAAGATGGTGACGAGCCGCTGGCCGACGGGGATCCGGGCGGGGGCGGAGTATGTGATGCCGGTGATGAGGTAGGGGCTGGTTCTGTACGTAACTCGTGTTATGGACTAAGCCAATTGCTCAGTTCCGATACGTTGATCGCAAGAAACTCTGCATTCGCGATGCTGGTATCTTGATTGATTCCTGCCCGAGCAACGCCAATCACCGTATTACCCAGAAGAAGCGGTCCACCACTGTTTCCTGCGATAATCTTCTGCGTTATCTCGAAGTAAGAGACACCGCCCTTGGGATATGTCCGGATGATACTGCCAAAATCAATGCGGATCGGTCTTGCAAAATGGTGTTGGGGATATCCCAAAAGTACTACTTCGGTTTGGTTGGCCGGCGCTGCTCCAGCGTACAACGGAATTGGAACAACATCCGCAAGCTCATCAGGAAACTTGAGCACTGCCAGATCTCTATCAGCGTCCATCGCATCTACAGTTACCGTGTAGTGCTTTGTTGGATCTGACGGATGATAGATATAGTGATTCATACCTTGTTCCACGCAATGCGCGCAGGTAACTAAGCCATACCTCTCCACAAAGAATGCGGTTCCCTGTTCAGCGCCATCATGCTCCAGAACCCAAACAGCTTGCTTGGCCACCTCTTCCGGGCTTAGGTCGACGCGGATCTTTGGACCAGCAGCGATATCATTGAACTGGCGAGCCAGTTTCCGAAAGATAGGATCGGGCCGACCTCTGATCTGTCCAATGAACCCAATCTTGCCGCGCACAAGTGACTCAAAGCTGGATGAGCGGCCATGGTACTTTTCTAGGCGCTCCTTTTGGGCGGCCTCAGCCCCAAACTTTCTCCAGGCATGCAGCATTGCACGCACTTCTCTAATCAATCTTCGCTTTACATTGACTCTCCGATTTACGATCAACCCAGTCACTTCTTGGCGTCTAGTTCGCTCTGCCAAGCGGCTCTTGCCCTCATTTATGCGGAAACCATTATTCTCAACAATAGTTCTCAAGGCCTGCGAAATCTCACAAATTGCTGCGCCGTCAGGATTGGGACGAATGACTGCCAAAGGCATGAAGCTTCTATTCGTTGAAAAGGTGAGATCGTCGGCATAGCGCGAATAAATGCAGTGATGCTGCCTCGCGAGGCGACTGAGCTCTGCATCCATTTTAGCGCAGATAAGATTTGTGAGTACTGGCGAACTTGGTGCGCCTTGGGGCAATTCATTGTTTAGGGTACAGGCCTTCGCAATAGCAGCTGCAATCGTTGGATGAATACGATATGGACGCTTGCTGAGTAGTCCATAGATACGGCCAAAGTTTATTGAGCCAAAGAAATTCTCGAGATCGATGTTGAGCAAAAAGCGCTGCCCTACATGGCGCGACGCATTGGTCTTGATGTCCCTGCCCGAGACGAATCCGTTGACGCATGAACTGAAGATTCGCAGCTTTGCCAGTTCAAAGCCGATTGACCGCTGGATAATTTTTAAATTCGTTGCAGGAGCGTGGATTATGCGTGTCCCACCGCGCTTCTTAGACAGACGGAAGGACGTGTATTGTCCAGCCAGTGGTTTTTTGTAGATGTAGTAACCCAATTGCTGTGCTGTGCATCCCAGCACACTGGCTAGCATCGTAAGATTGATAGTTACCTTCAGGTCCATTGGGTTAGTAGCGCAGCCGTGAATACTTCTCCCTTACCTATTCTCCAGAGTTCATGGGGATACCATGACCGAGCCATCAAACTCAGATAGCTCCTGCAGTAACATTCGCCTGAGGTCGCAGGATCAACGACCGCAACAAATACCACAACTGCGCCGAAACACTTGTAACCGCGAACTACAACGAACGTCAAGACTTACGCCGAATCCTCAGTAGTGGTATAGGTTCTATGGACCATTTTGATAAAATACTTCGTCCTCTAGAGTTCCTGAGTGCCTGCGTAGGTGAGGGCTCCGGAAGCGGAAGAGCATCAAGACGTTTCTAGTCTGCAACTGGGTGTTATCATGGCAACTGGCTTGCCCGACGAGTTCACCAAGTTTGTGGGCGATTTTTCAACGACTACAGATGGAATCTGCGACAAGTTCGCAGATGCTCTGTCTGCCAATCCGCCGCCGGCAGTGATCTATCATTATACTGACGAAAGCGGACTGAGAGGCATACTTCAATCGGGAAAGCTTTGGCTCACCGACATTTTTTGCTTGAATGACCCATCAGAACTAAGACATGGCATTCGGCTTGCCCTCGATATCCTGAGGCAAGAAGCTGACAAGGGACCACCAGAGCTAAAACTGTTTCACAAAAATCTTGCACAGGTGGTGACCGGAAACCTTGAGGTCACCGCACACTACTTCATTTGCTGCTTCAGTGATACCGGCGAAGACCTTGGCCAGTGGAGGTCCTATGCTGCAGATGGACGTGGTTATGCGTTGGGCTTTGACCGAAAGCTACTGGAGGGGGCTTTCATCCATAATGGGCATGGCCCTTCCACGTTTGGCATGACCTACGACGATAAGAAGCTTTCTCAATTACAGAAGAAACTGGTCGCGGAAGCGATTCCGCTAATCTCAAAGCCGCAGGGGCGAAATCTTTCCGGTGAGATCATTTCCCAGTATATGGCAGCACTATCTGTCAAATTGACATCGGCGTGCTTAATGTCTTCGCTATTTTTCAAACATCCGGCTTACAGCAACGAGAAGGAGTTTCGCTTTCTGGAGGTCCATTCTGCAGGCAAGCCCATCCCTGATTTGAAATTCAGAAGCCGGCCGTACTCGCTTGTTCGATACAGGGAATTTGACTGGAAACGCTTTGCCGGAAACTCATTGACGAAGATAGTTATTGGTCCAGCGGCTGATCCCAAGGTCGCCTCAAGGTTCGCATATGATTGCGTTCGAGAGTTTGCATCAGGCAACGTTGCAATCAGCCAGTCGGAAATACCGTACCGAAGCGTCTTACAGCCGTTTGGGTGATACTGTGCATGCGCAGAATTTCTACCACCCACTAGCCCCATCTGTTTCTTCCCCAGCTCCGTGAGATCGTCCGCCGTCGCCCTCCCCTTGTACCCCACCTCGTAATTCTCCGGCGCGAAGTCGGGGGCGCTTTCGCTTTTCAGGAAGGCCGCGGCTTGGCGCAGCAGCTACGCGGCGTTCTTCTCGCACCAGGGCATGCCTGTCAGGACGACTCAACATCCGGCGCAGTAGTGGAAGTCTATCCCCTCGCCCCACGAAGTGGGGAGAGGGATCGTAACATTCGCGTTCAGCGAATGTTACGTGGGTGAGGGGACCGGCGCCGATGGTGCCGATGGCACGGGGGTTGATGCCGGGGGTGAGATGGGTGGGGAGGTCTACGCGCTTGGTCCGTGCGGGGCTTGCGGAAACCGTGCGCCCAAAGCCCCTCACCCGAATGCCGGTCGCGCCGCGACCGGCATTCGCCCTCTCCCCACTCCGTGGGGAGAGGGGATAGTGTTGGGCAAGGCTCCGCGATATCGGGATGTTTGGTGTCAGTGGTGGCGCGTCCAATTTATCGCGGACTGTATGACACCCTTTCAGCGCTTCTCTTCCACCAGCGGCACCGACTTGCCGTCGATGATGCTGATGTCGAGGGCGAGCGGGTCGAGGCCTTCGACGCAGCCGAGGTTGACGCGGTAGCCGTCCTTGGCGTTCTCGCCGTCGCCGATGTAGGTGAAAATCCCGCAGGTCTTGCAGAAATAGTTGCTCAGGACCTTTTCATTCCAGAGGTACACGCCGAGGTCGCGCGGGTCGTGGTGCGGCGTGAAGTCCGTGACTCCGGCAAGATCGCTTCGCGATCCGCCTGTGAATTCACAATGGCGACGGCACTGGTTTTTCTGCCAATTCAAGTGTACTGAAGCTGCACAGGAAGAATGCGAGGAGGAGCAGCTCATTGATATCGTGAGTTTGCATTTTCCGGGGAGAGCAGCATGACCACTCGCAATTTCTGTGTTCTTGCGGCCGTCATATTCGCCATTATAGCGATATTGCAGCTCGCACGCGCCCTTGCTGGCCTGCCGGTGACCGTCGGCGATGTCGCCATTCCGATTTGGCCGTCTTGGATTGTTGCGATCGCCTTGGCAGCACTGGCCTGGCTTGGCTACCAGGCGTCGAAGCGCTGACAAGCATCCGGCTCAGTTGAACTGAAGCCGCGCCAACGAAATGCCCATAATCTTCATCATGGGAACCCTTCTCAAAGGGAACGCTGACGACCGGCTAACCTGACGCCGACCAGTCAACTCACCAATGGCACCGACCTGCCATCAATGATACAGATCTCCAGGGCGAGCGGATCGAGGCCTTCGACGCAGCCGAGGTTGACGCGGTAGCCGTCCTTGGCGTTCTCGCCGTCGGCGATGTAGGTGAAAATCCCGCAGGTCTTGCAGAAGTAGTTGCTCAGGACCTTCTCGTTCCAGAGGTAGAGGCCGAGGTCGCGCGGATCGTGGTGCGGCGTGAAGTCCGCGGCCGGAATGTAGGCCGGCGACAGCACCGCGCCGCGGCGGAGGCAGAGGGAGCAGTCGCAGCGCGCGCCGGTCTTGATCTCAGGGCTGCGGAACGAGAAGCGGACGCGTCCGCAATGGCAGCGGGCCTTGTATTCCATGATCTCACCTCATGATCTCGCGGGCGCCGCGACTACAGGCGATGGGAAGCGGCGCGTCAAGGAGAGCGGAGCGGGAGACTTGGGCAGCGACCTGCCTCACCACGCGGCGAGGCCCGGCTCGACAGTCCTCCCATTTGGGAGGAGCGGTGTGCCGCCGCCGGATTTATGATAACGTGCAGGAGTCTCGTCCTGCCCGATGAGGAGGTCGACCATGAAGCGCCGCCACATCCTCTGTATGGTTCTTGCCCTTGCCCTCGTTGGACCGGCCACCCGGGCATCAGCCGACGGGATCACGATCGGACTCGCCGGCCCCATTTCCGGCGACTATGCCGAGTTCGGCGCGCAGGTGAAGCATGGCGTCGAAAGGGCCATCGCCGACATCAATGCCGCCGGCGGCGTCCTGGGGCAGCAACTGCGGCTCGAGATCGGCGATGACAAGTGCGATGCCGGCCGCGCCGAAAGAGTGGCGCGCGGGCTGGTTTCGGACGATGCCGTATTCGTCGTCGGCCATTTCTGTTCGCAGGCGTCGATCCCCGCGGCGCCCATCTACGCCAAGGCCGGCGTTCTCCAGATTACGCCGTCCTCCAGCAATCCGGAGCTCACGGACAAATCGGCGTCGGCGGGACGGAAGACCCTGTTCCGCACCTGCAACCGGGACGATCAGCAGGGCTATTTTGCGGGCCAATGGCTGGCCGAGCACTACAAGGGAAAGCGCGTCGCCATCGTTCACGACCGGACTCCGTTCGGCAAACTCGTCGCTGGCATGGCGAAGAAAGGATTGAACGCTGGCGGGCTGAAGGAGGCCGTACAGCAAAGCGTCGATGCGGACGAGAGCGACTACGGCGATCTCGTGGAGGATCTGGCGGAAGCGCAGATCGATGCCCTCTACTTCGGCGGCTATCATCGAGACGCTGCGCGCATTCTCAAGCAGATGCGCGAAGCAGGCCTGAAGGCGGCGATGTTCGGCGCCGATTCCCTGCAGACCGAGGAGTTCGCCAAGCTGGCGGGTTCCGCCTCAGACGGCGTGATGATCACCAGCAATCCCGACGTTCGCAAGCTCGCCAGCGCCAAGAACGCCGTCGACGCCATACGCCGCGAGGGCTTCGAGCCGGAAGGATACACGCTCCTGAGCTATGCGGCCGTTCAGGTTTGGGCGCTGGCGGCCAATAAAGCCGGCACCACGGACGCAGAGGGCGTCGCGGCGGCGCTGCGCGGCCAGGCTTGGGACACCGTGATCGGGCCGCTGTCGTTCGATGCCAAGGGCGATCTCGCCCAGCAGACCTTCACCTGGCTGGTTTTCAAGAACGGCAAGTACGACGAGGCCGGATTGTAGTCCGGCCTACCACGCCACCGGACCCATCTGCCTCTTCCCGAGCCCCGTGAGGCCGTCGGCCGAGTCCCTCACCGGCTCCGCACCGCCGTGAGATACTCCACGAGGAAGCCGTCCCAGCCGGTCTTCTTGCAGAAATCCAGGCCCGGATAGAGCGGCGAGACTTCTTCGGTCGGGAAGTAGATCGCGGCACCGTGGGAGTTGCCGACGTTGGGGCCGGCGTAGCCTTGGGCG
>Ga0184612_10000379_pt1 | contig 20652 bp, 23 predicted proteins | sample PLM3_60_coex_FD_133163 | JGI IMG/M metagenome (GOLD analysis project Ga0184612, IMG submission 133163) | Groundwater sediment microbial communities from an aquifer in East River, Colorado, USA - PLM3_60_coex | ecosystem: Environmental > Terrestrial > Soil > Riparian zone | place: USA: East... | reverse complement strand
GCGAGTCCATTCGGCGGCCGCACGTGCTTCGGTGTTGAACCAGTCGATCTCAGGTCCACCGATCGCCGCGGCGTCGTGGTTCCCGCGCACCCCGGTCGCGCCCCGCTCGACCAATCGTGCCACGACGGCATCGGGGTTCGGGCCGTAGCCGACCACGTCGCCGAGGTGCCAGATCGCATCGACCGCGCCGGCATGCAGGAGGACCGCATCGAGCGCCACGAGATTGCTGTGGATGTCCGAGAGGACCGCGACGCGCATCGGCGGTGAGCGTAGCAGTCGAACCGCCGGGCTCGGGTGGCGCCGTCACCACGGCCGACGCCGGCGGACCGCCGGGTCACGGGGAAACGCGGCAGGGACGCGGCCGGTCCGTGTGGCGATGACCAGGCGATGTTCGGCCAGGCCGTCGACCGGCACCTCGGCGACGTCCAGGCTCCCGCCGCCAAGCGCAGCGAGCGCAAGACGCGCCGCCTGGAGCTCCCGATCGATGTCGCCGCGCTTCCACGCTACGAGCGCCCCGCGATCCGTGAGTAGCGGGAACGCCAGCTCGACGAGGTCGGCCAGCGACGCGACCGCTCGCGCCGTCACCGCGGGCCAGCGACCACGCTGGTGGCGGTCCCGTGCGACCGCCTCGGCGCGAGCGGTGACGACCGTCACCCGCGGCGCCAGGCCGATCGCGTCGGCAGATGTCGCGAGGAAACGCGCCTTCTTCGCGATCGGTTCCAGCAGCACAACACGGATGTCCGGGAGCGCAGCCGCGATCGGCACGCCCGGAAACCCGCCACCCGAACCCAGGTCGAGCAACCGGTCGATGCGATTCTTGCGCACCCAGGCGACCGCGGCGAGGCTGTCGATGACGTGGCCGAGCGCGACGTCCGCGGGATCGCGGATGGCGGTCAGGTTGATCGCAGCGGTCCAGGCCAGGAGCAGGCGAACGTGCCCATCGATGGCCGTGCGGGCGGCGGGATCGAGTTCGAGGCGGAGGGCGTCGAGACCGTGCCGGAGGGCATCGTCATACGCCGGCGGGAGGGTCGGGGTGTCCCTGACATGCGTCGGGAGCGGTTCGCGCTCTCGGTCCACGGTACGCCTCCGAATGGCTGGCGTACCACCGCGGCGCGGCACCGCTCCCGGCGTCGGATCATCTCGCACGCAGCGTGTCGGTCTGGTCTTCCCCGATCCATCCGGTTCGTGGCTGGGTTTCCCCGAGCCCCTCGTGGACCGCGTTACCCGTAGGTCACCCTGGTGCGGGATGGCGAAGGTACGGGCCGCTCCTTTAGACCGTCAACCCCCTTATCCACGAACTCCCCGCGACCGGCGGGATTCGTGGATAAGTCGAGCGTCGACGGCCAGGCTAGCCACGAAGCCCAGCGGACATCGGGGAGATCGACCCGAGGCCGCCGGCAGCGCGACGGACCCTCGGCGATGCCTGCCCGCGTTCGGCCATGTGGACGGCCGCGAGCGCTTCCAGCCGATCCGACTCGAACGAGACGGCGTCCGCGAGAGCGGCCGCAAGGGCATCCGGATCGGAGGCGCCGGCAGGTCCCGGCAGAACGAGCACGAAGGAGGATCCTGTCCCGGCCAGGCTCGCGACATCGAGGTCGCCGCCCATGGCGCGCGCTAGATCCCGCGCGATCGACAGGCCGAGCCCCGTGCCGGTCACCCGCTCGTGGTCCGCCATCCGATAGAACTGTTCGAAGATCCGCGGTCGGTCCTCGACCTCGATCCCAGGTCCCTCATCACGGACGGCGATGATCGCGTCGGTCCCGTCGAACCGACCGACGAGCTCGACCAAGCCCCCGTCGGCACCGTATTTGAGGGCATTGGCCGCAAGGTTGGTGACGATCTGATCAACCCGTCGCCGGTCGCCGACCGCCGTCCGCATGCGAGGCGGCAGGATCGTCTCGAGATGCACGCCACGCTCGAGGGCGATCGGCAGCAGGCTCTCCGCAACGGAGCTGAGCGCGTCGGCCACCGAGAACGGCCGCGCTTCGAGGTCGAGGGATCCCGACTCGAGCCTGGATAGTTCCAGGAGATCGCCGACCAGTGCCGTCATCGAGCCGACGATGTTCCGCCCGCGTTCCAGGAACTCCCGTTCGATCGCCGGGTCCTCGACCTGGCCGTCGAGGATGAGGTCGAGATAGCCGCTCAGGCCGGTCAGCGGCGTCCGCAGCTCATGGGCGACGGTCGAGACAAAACGGGCTCGCTCGCCTTCAGCTGCTCGCAGCTCGGCGAGCTCGAGGTCGGTGCTCATCGAGTCGGTGACCAGGGCCAGTGCGACAGCCGCGTGCCGGGCGAGATTCGGCGGCAACCGCTCCGCCAGCGTCGCGGGATCGACCGCGTGCGCGAATGCGAACCCGAGCGTCACGCCGCGGGTGGTGGGGATGGGCAGCGCGGCGTACCTATTCGCGGCTGCAGTCCCGTTCCCAGAGCGGTCGCGATGGCCTACCGCTCCTTCGGCACGCTGGGCCACGACGATCGCCGCCGGAGCGGCCGCGGCCCGCTGCGCACGGGATCGGCGGGCGGTGACATCGAGCCAGGTGGCGAGCGCGACCGCCGCGGGCTCGTCGGACGGCCCGGATGCAGCGACCGCCACCCGGCGCTGCGGCCCGTCCGAGACAACAGCGGCCCGCGTGGCGCCGACCGTGCGAGCGAGGAGGTCGAGCACGCCGGCGAGGCGGGCATCGGCTGGGATATCCGCTGCCAGGATGTCGAGCGAGCGAGCCAGCAGCCGGGTCTCGTCCCGCGCGATCCGATCCTCGCCTCGACGCGATCGGACACGCCGTTCGACGAACGGACGCGGTGCCTTGATGAACGGTGCGGGCGAGGGCAGTCGCGGTGGGAGCGGTTCGGTCATGGCCGGTTCGATGGTCGCGCATCGCGCGCACGACCCGACATCCCCCGACCGAACGGGATCGCTCGCCGAAGGTACTCCCGGCGAATGTGCCTAGGCAGAGCGGGCGGGATTGCGGACCGGGCGCCCGAGCGTGCGCCGCACGACGTCGATGACCTCGTCGACGTACTGGTCCGCCTCGCCACGCTCCGCGGCGGTCCGCACGCAACCCTGGACGTGATCCTCGAGCACCAGGATCGAGAGGGCGTCGACGGCAGCCCGCAGGGCGGCGGTCTGCTGGAGGATGTCGACGCAGTATTCCTCGCGCTCGATCATCCGAGCGATGCCTCGGACCTGGCCTTCCATGCGAGACAGCCGGCGCATCAACTGCGCGGAATCCTTGGCGTAGCTGTGACGGAAGTGGCTTGGGTCGGGCGGCGCGGCGCGACGGCTGGTGGTCGTTGCCATCTGCCGATCATACCCCCAGGGGGTATGCGCCGGCAATGCCGGCGGGCGGCGGCGTCGGGTCGGTGGCGCCTCGGGTAGACTGGCGTCCGATGGAGTCACCTACGCCCTTCGCCCATGCCAGCGAGGCGGAGATGGCTCGCATCCTCGACTTCTACGCCGTCCGCTGGGAGTACGAGCCCCACACATTCCCGATCCTGTGGAACCTCGACGGTGACGTCGTCGAGAGCTTCTCGCCCGACTTCTTCCTTCCCGATCTCGATCTCTACCTCGAGATGACGACACTGCGCCAGAAGCTGGTACGGAAGAAGAACCGCAAGCTGCGAAGGCTGCGCGAGCTCTACCCCTCGATCAACATCAAGCTCTTCTATGCCCGCGACTTCCGCGCGCTGATGCTCAAGTACGGCAAGCTCGCCCTGGTCGAGGGCCTGTCCGGGACCTCCGGGCAGGTGGCACTTCCGCACGGCGCAGCGATCGTGCACGACCCCGCTCCGACGGCCCTCACCGCGCCACCACGCCGACGCGGCGCTGGCGCCGTAGCCGCCGCCGCGGCCATCGGGACGGGCCGCCGCCAGATGCGCCGCCACGACGCCAGCACCACCAGCCCAGGGCCTGAGGGCGACCGTCGATGACGCTGCGGACCATCGACCTGGAAGCCGACGTCGGCGAGATCCTGGTATCGGAGGCGCAGATCGCCGACAAGGTCGCGGAGCTGGGCGCGCGGATCAGCGCCGACTTTGCCGGTCGGAAGTTGACCCTGGTCTCGGTGCTCAAGGGCTCGTTGCCGTTCATGGCCGATCTCATGCGGGCCATCGACCTGCCCTTGCGGATCGATCTGATGGAAGTCAGCTCCTACGGCGGGAACAATACGGAGTCGTCCGGTTTGGTGCGGATCCTCAAGGACCTGTCGGCCAGCATCGAAGGTGAGGACGTCCTGATCGTCGAGGACATCATCGACACGGGCCTGACCCTTAACTACCTCATCCGCTACCTGCGCGGCAAGAACCCCAAGTCGCTGCGCATCTGCACGTTGCTCAACAAGCCCGCGCGGCGGCTCGTCGAGATCCCGGTCGACTACATCGGGTTCGAGATCCCCGATCAGTTCGTGGTGGGCTACGGCCTCGATTACGGCGAGGTCTATCGCAATCTCCGCTTCGTCGGCGTGCTCAAGCCGGAGGTGTACGGGGCGCACCCGGAGGCCGTCGAGGGGTGACCATGCATCGCCGGCCCCTCGGCCTGGGCCGGACACTCGCCACCGTCGGCGGGATCCTCATCCTCGTTGGGTGCTTCCTGCCGTGGTGGCGGATCGCCCAGCTCGGCGGTCTGCCGCCGCTGCAGGGGAACGCCCTCGAGGGCAGCGGCATCATCGTCCTGCTCGTGGGCGTGGCCACGCTGCTGTTGGTGGCGTTGCCATACGCCGTCGGCGACCGCCCGACCGCGGTCGATCGGTGGGAGGCCTACGCGCTGCTTGCGATCGTGGGCTGGATCGGTCTCGGCTGGCGCGTCTTCCAGCTCCTCGGCCTCGAGGCATTCCGGTTCGACGAGCCCGTCCAGGTGTTCACCAACGGCCCTGGGCTATGGCTTGCCGGCGTCGGACTGGCCGTGCTGTCACGGGCCGTGTACCGGATGACGCGCGAGCCTGTCTACCGCTGAGGGCTGCTCGCGTCCGGGGCCGGATCCGGGGCGGTAAGGATCCGGATCTTGATCGTCCGGTGCACGTTGCCGGGCGACACCCACAACTCCAGGCTATAGGTGCCGGCGGGCCACACCGCGAGGCTGCGCTCGACGCCCGGCGCAGCGAGCGCGAGGGCGGTGAAGTGGTCAGGCCACGGTGTGGCGATGCGCCTGGTCTCGATCACGCTTGCCGTCCCGTCCTTGACAGTTCGGCGGAGCGCCGACCCGTCCTTGCCCGTTCGGCTGAGCACCGCTCGGTCGAGCGACCAACCTCGCGGGGTGTTGATGCCGATCCAGAGCAGGTGATGTCCCGCTCCGACAACGATGGTTGCCGGCCAGTCCGCACCCGGTGGTGACGAGGTGGACGGTGCCGGAACAGCAGGCGACGATGGGCTCGTGTTCGGGCCGACGCTCGGCGACGCAGGCGACGCCCCGCTCTCGGTGCGTGGAGCGCGCGCGACGTACATCACCGTAGTGAGGTAGCCAGCCGGCCAGATGCTCCACTCCTGCTCTGGTTCAAACGGGCCGAACAACTCCTTGCGCAATTCGGAGCTGTCGGACGCTTGCGCTGCGGAAGCGCTCGCGGTTGGCGAACCGATCGAGGACGACATCGGCCCGCCGGTTTCCGGCCCCCACGGCTTGACGATCGCGATGATCAGCGCGATCCCCACCACGACCACGAGCGCGCCCTCGCGCCCTGCGAAGGGCGATGGGCCGCGGGGGACGGGCTGGAGTTGCGCCATGGGGTGGGCCGGTCAGTCGCCTCCGAGGTAGGCGCGCTGGACGCCTTCGTTCTGCACCAGGGCCGCCGCCTGGTCGGTCAGGACGATCTCGCCGGTCTGCAGGATGTAGCCACGGTGCGCGATCCCGAGCGCCATCAACGCATTCTGCTCGACAAGCAGCACGGTCGTGCCCGTCTGGTTGATCGTGCGGACGATATCGAAGATCTGCTCGACGAGGATCGGGGCGAGACCCATCGACGGCTCGTCCAGGAGGAGAAGGCTCGGCGCGGCCATGAGTGCCCGCCCGATCGCCAGCATCTGCTGCTCGCCGCCGGACAGGGTGCCGGCCCGCTGCGTGGTGCGCTCGCGGAGACGTGGGAACAGCTCGTAGACACGGTCGTAGTCGGCCGTGGGGACCTTCTCGCGGCGCGAGAACGCCCCCATCTCGAGGTTCTCATGGATGGTCATCCGGGCGAAGACTCGCCGGCCCTCAGGGCTCTGACAGACGCCCATCTCCACGATCTGGTGCGGCCGGACCCCGTCTATCCGCTTTCCCCTCAGGAGGATCTCGCCTTCTCGCGGCCTGAGCAGCCCCGAGATCGTCCGCAGCGTCGTCGACTTGCCGGCCCCGTTCGATCCGATCAGCGTAACGATCTCGCCCTCGTCGACGTGCATCGTCACGCCGCGCAGGGCGTGGATCGTGCCGTAGTAGGTATGGACGTCCTTGAGCTCGAGCAGCGCCATCGTCAGGCCTCCGCGGCCGCGCCGCGGCCCAGGTACGCTTCGATGACTCGCGGGTTCGCGCGGACCTCGACCGGCGTACCCTCGGCGATGACCTCGCCGTAGTCGAGGACTGTGACGCGGTCGCTGATGCCCATGACGACCCGCATGTCGTGCTCGATGAGGAGCACTGTCAGGCCGAAGTCGCGACGGAGTCGGCGGATGAAATCCGTCATCTCCGCCGTCTCGCTGCTGTTCATCCCGGCAGTCGGCTCGTCGAGCAGGAGCAACTTCGGGTTCGTGGCCAGGGCGCGGCCGATCTCCAACCGCCGCTGATCTCCGTACGGCAGATTGCGCGCCCACACGTCGGCGCGCCCGGACAGGCCCACGATGTCGAGCAACTCCAACCCTCGCTCGATCGACCTCTGCTCCTCGGCGCGCATCCCGGGCGTTCGGAGGACGGCGTCCCACCAGTGGCTCTTGAGGTGGACGTGCAGGCCGACTCGGACATTGTCGAGGGCCGACATCGTCCCGAACAACCGGATGTTTTGGAACGTCCGGCCGATGCCGAGTGCCGTCACCTGGAACGGCTTGAGCGAACGGACCTTCGACCCGGCCATCCGGACGATCGCATGCCCATCGAACGTGATATCACCCGACGTCGGCGTATAGGCGCCGGTGATCATGTTGAAGAATGTCGTCTTGCCGGCGCCGTTCGGCCCGATAAGCGAAACGATCGCCCCGCGTGGGATGTCGAAGTTCACGGCATTCACGGCGACGAGCCCGCCGAACCGCTTCGTCACGCCCCTGGCTCGGACCAGGATCGCGTCGTCCGGGAGCGTGCCGGTTCGCAGGTCGCCAGTGGGGAGCGGCGCAGCGGTCATCGGGGTTGGTCCCCTTCGGTGGCTGACTCGGCTTCAGCGTCCGCCGCCGCCGCCGCCTCAGCCTCGACCTCGGCCACCTGCTCCGCCGCGATCTCATCGGCCTTCGCCTCGTCCGCGAGGGCCTCTTCGCCCAGCACCGCCGCGGAGCCGATGGCCTGCCCGGGCGGGGCATGGCGGAGCTCGGCCGCCCGTTGGCGGTTGGGGATGAAACCCTCGGGCCGGAATCGCATCATCACCACGAGCAGGATGCCGAAGATCAGGAAGTTGAACTGCGACGGATTCGGCAGGTCCGGGTTGATCGCGGTGAAGCGCAGGCCGAGATACGGTAGGAACGTCGAATCGAGGAAGACGAGCCCGAGGGCCCCCACGATCACGCCCCAGATGTTCCCAATGCCGCCAAGGATGATCATGATGAGGACCAGGATCGACGTCGAGAACTGGAAGAAGTCAGACGTCGTGATGCCCTGGTAGGACGCCTGCATGACCCCCGCGACGCCGGCGAAGCTCGCGCCAAGCCCGAACGCCAGGAGCTTCGTACGAACGGTGTTGATGCCCATCATCTCCGCGGCGACTTCGTCCTCACGGATCGCCATCCAGGCGCGACCCATGCGAGATCGCTCGAGGTTTCGCGCCACGACGATGGCGCCAAGGAGGAGGATCAAACCGAGGTAGACGGCGGCGATACCCGAGTTCGAGCCGAAGCTGATCCCGAAGAAGCGCGGCGCGTCGATCGGATTGATACCGAGGTTGCCGCCGGTGAGGTTGGCGTTGACGAGGCGGATGGGCCCGAACTCGAAATTCACTGCGCTCAGGTTCTTGAACACGACCGGGACGATCTCGCCGAAGCCGAGGGTGACGATCGCGAGGTAGTCGCCGCGCAGGCGGAGCGTGGGCGCGCCGAGCAGGACGCCGAATGTCGCCGCCACGAGGAACCCGAGCGGAACGAGAATCCAGAAGGGAAGGTGGATGCCCGGGAATCCGGGAGGGGCCTCGGAGAAGAGGATGAACGTGACGCTGCCGAAGTGCGGCGACGCGAAGAACGCCGCGGTGTAGGCCCCGAGGGCGTAGAACGCGACGTACCCAAGGTCGAGAAGGCCTGCGAATCCGGCCACGATGTTCAGACCGATGGCCATGATCGCGAAGATGATCATGAACGTGACGACCGCATCCTCCGGGAAGGGCAACGGGAACGTACTCGCGCGGTTCCAGGGCTGGAAGATCTGCCGGTTGAGGATCGGGTAGAGCAGGCCGAAGACGATCAGTGCGGTTAATGCGATCGTCCGCCTCGGACGCCGCACCAGTGCGTCGCGATATGCGCCCGGTACAGCCATGGCCGACTCGAGAAGGTAGCCGAACCAGCCGACAAGACCTGGCTTGATCGGCTTTGCCGCGGCGCTCATGCGCGGTCCGCCAGCTGCTGGCCGAGCAGACCGGTCGGCTTGAAGACGAGGACGCCGATGAGGACGGCGAAGACGATCGCGTTCGTCCAGTTGGCCGCCAGGTACCGGTCGCTGAAGGCGTTGATCAGGCCCAGCACCATGGCGCCGAGCACGGCGCCCTGCAGGTTGCCGATGCCGCCCAGGACCGCCGATGTAAAGGCGTTGAGGCCGAACCGGAAGCCGAGAGTCCAGACCGTCGTGTTGTTGTAGAGGATCTGGACCACCCCAGCCGCTCCGGCCAGGGCGCCGCCGATGAGAAACGTGATGGCGATCGTCCGGTTGACATCGACCCCCATCAGGCCCGCCGTGTCAGGGTCCTGGGCGGTGGCGCGCATCGCCTTGCCCTGCCGGGTCTTGCTCACGAACCAGGTTAGGGCGAGGAGGAGCGGGATCGTGACGACCGCCACGAACACCTGCTCGGCGCTGATCGTGATCGACTCGATGCCCACGAGGGACAGGACGTTGACCCTGGGCAGGATCGAGTCGACGCTGTCATTGGCCGGGCCGAAGATCAACAGCGCGATGTTCTGGAGGACGAAGCTCATGCCGATCGCGGAGATGAGCGGGGCGAGCTTGGGGGCGTTGCGCAACGGCCGGTAGGCGACGCGCTCGATCGAGACGTTGATCGCCGCCGTGGCAAACATCGTGATCGCGAGGACGATCAGGATCTGGGCAACCATCATGAGCAACGGCGTGTTCGCGTTGAGTGCGAAGACCGAGCTGATCAGGACCAGCGCCATGAACGATCCGAGCATGAACACGTCGCCATGCGCGAAGTTGATCAGCTCGATGATCCCGTAGACCAGGGTGTAGCCGAGCGCCACGAGGGCGAAGATCAGGCCGTTCGCCAGCCCGATGATGATCGTCTGTACGATCTGTTCCATGCTCCCCGCGGCCTCCTCCTGTGGACCTGGTCTGGAAAGCGGGACGCTAGGACGCTAGGACGCTAGGGGATTTCAACGGTGGGGCGGGCCGTCGGCCGCGCCCCACCTGGATGTGGGTGATCGATGTTGGCGTCGTCTACGGCGCGGTGAAGGTCAGGACAGACTGGAACGTGGGTGGCCAGGCCGTCTCGACCTTGTACCCGGTGATCACGCCGCCAAGGGCGTCGCCGTTGGCATCGAGCGTGATCTTGCCGACGACGGTGTCGAGGTCCTTCGTCGCCATGGTGACCTTGAGGACCTCCCAGCGGTCGTTCGGGACCGCCGCCGTCTTGAGCGCGTTCAGCGCGATGGTGGCGGCCGCGTTGCCGTACGCCGTATACACGGCCGGCTGGTTGCCGGGGTGATCGGTCTTGTACGTCTCGAACCATTCCTTGCCGGCACCGGTCAGCTGATCCGGCCCGACGCCACCGAAGGTCAGGAACGTGCCGTTGCCGGACGCACCGGCGCCGTCGTACCAGGACTTCTCGAACACGCCGTCACCGGTCATGATCGTCATGTCCGGCAGTGCGGCCCGCAGGTCCTTCCAGAGCTTGCCGGTGTTCTGGCCCGTGATCGAGCCGATGTAGATGACGTCTGCGCCAGACGCCTTGATCTTCTGGGCAACCGCCGCGTAGTCGGTCGACTTCGCGTCGAAGCCCTCGGTCGTCTTGTTGGGGCTGACGACCTCGATGCCGATCCTGTTGGCGTGCAGCGCCCAGGCCGCGGCAAGACCGTGGCCGTACGTCTGCGTATCGTCAACGACGTACGCCTTGGTTGCGCCCATGGACTTGGCCCACTCGGCACCGGCGAAGCCCTGCCCGTCGTCGGTCGCGATCGGGCGGGCGTAGCTTGGGTAGCCGGCCGGGCGGTAGATGTCGGGCTCGCCCGGCTGGGTGACGCCCTCGACGGCCTTGGTCAGGCCGGGATAGGTGTTGGCCGGGGTGATCATCACTACGCACGCCGCGTTGAGGATCGGGAGCGCCAGTTTGGCAGCGCCTGAGTTGTAGGTCCCGATGTAGATCATCGCGTCCGGATCGGCGGCGACACGGTTCGCGTTCGCCTGCTCCACGGCGCCGTCCCAGTCGCCACCCTTGGCGGCGGACGAGTCGTCGAGGTCCGTGTACTTGATCGTGAAGTTGCCGACCTTCTGGCCGTCGAGGATCTCCTTGATCTCTTCGACGAGCGTATCGGTCTGCTCGGTATTCGTACCCTGGCGGGGCAGGGACGAATAGACGTGGATCTCGGTGGAGCTGGTACCAACCTTGCTCTTGCAGACGTCCGGCTGCGTTACAGCACCGGCACTCGGAGCGGCACTCCCGCCCGGAGCGGCGGATGTTCCGCCGCCACTGGGTGTGCACGCGGCGATCGCGATGATCGCGGTCGCGGCGAGCGCCCCAACTCTTGTCAGGTTCATGAAGTTTCTCCTCCTCGATGGTGGATCGCCCGGTTCTCTCCCGGAGCGACCGTCGATCAGGGGCACCGGCCCCATCCCGAGTCGGAGATGCGAGAACCTCCGTCCACCCTCCCACTCGTGATCCCGTTCGACGGTACCCTCCCAGGGCGTCGGCGGGGCGAGCGATGGTGCGTGACGAAGGCAACGCAAGCCGTTCTCGGGCGGCGCGCAGGTGACCGCCGAAACGATGCCGTATCATAGGCGCTGGCGACCCGAATGCAATACCGGTCGGTCGCATCCCCTCGTCGCGTCGTCACGCACGACGGGATCGCTGGCGATCGGTGCCGGCCCAGGGGTCGGTCCGACCCCGGTCGAGGGGCGACGGTCGCCGTCCTGCGAGGTGCAAACCTTCGGCGTGGAATACCTGATCCGAGCCGCGCGCGTCACGGATATCGATCGTCTCGTCGCCCTTGGTGGCGGCGACCTTCGTGATGACCAAGACACGAGCCCGCTCGACGCTGCGGATCTGCTCCGTCAACTCGTCTACCTGCCACAGGCCAGCATCTTCGTTGCTGAGACCCAGCGGACCGTCGTCGGTGGTGCCGTCCTGGCCTTACGGCCGTCGGTCCGCGCAGGTGGCTTCGTCGGGACCATCGATCTGCTGATCGTCGATCCCGACCACGATGCCGAGCGCGTGACCGACGCCCTCCTCGAAGAGGTCATCCGATCGGCGAGGAACAAGGGTTGCACGCAGGTCGAGGCGACTCGGCCGGACGACCCGGCGGCCCTGGGCCGGTGGGCAGCGCTGGGGTTCATCCCGGCCGGTCCGCGCATCCAACGACCCGTGGCAGCGGTGGGTACCACCGCGCGCCGCATCTGATCATCGACCCCGCCGAGCTGCGAATCCGCGCCGGCCGGGAACGACAACAACACATAGGACCAAGGAGTCACAGTTGAGCAAGAACGTCGCCGTCTTCGTAGACGTCGCGAACATCTTTTATGCGGCAAAGGCCGCCGGCGTGGACATCGACTACGTCACGCTCCTGCGTTCGGCGGGAGCAGGTCGCGATCTCGTCCGCGCCTACGCATACACGGGCCTCGACCCGGAGAACGAGAACCAGCGGAACTTCCACGACTTCCTGCGCCGACACGGCTACAAGGTCGTCAGCAAGGACATCCGCAAATACGGCGACGGCAAGGTCAAGGCCAACCTCGACATCGAGCTCGTCGTCGACATGATGAAGACTGCCCGGAACCTCGACATCGCCATCGTCGTGTCAGGCGACGGCGACTTCGCCCCGGCGATCCGCGCCGTCCAGGAGATGGGCGTGCGCGTCGAGGTCATCAGCTTCCGTGGCAACACGAGCTCGGACTTGATCGAGGTCGCCGATCTATTCACCGACATCACCCAGCTCGCCCGGGTCGAAAAAGGTTCGCGCTCCGGACGCCGGGTCGCCGGCGACGATGCGGACCTGTCCATGACCGAGGTGCCGGACAAGCAGACCGAGGGCAGTGGGGCCGGCCGTGGCGGCCGGACGCGGACCGGTCGCGGCCGGGGCCGATCCGGCGAAGCCGAGCCCGTCGTCGTAAGTGCGCCTACCCGCGGACGAGGGCGTGGACGCGCCCCGACGAATGGGGCAGGTGCGACCGCTGACGCCGAGGGGCTCGTCGCGCTTCCCGGCGAGCGGCTGTCGAAGGCGACCGGCCGCTTCGATGAGGCGGATATGGCCGCGGCCGAGGTCTTCACGCTCGACGACATGGACGAGGGTGTTGGCGGCGAGGGCACCGACGGCGAAGAACGCGGAGAAGCCGGACCCCTTGAGGACGCGGGACGTCGCCGCCGACGCCGGGGCGGGCGAGGCCGTGGCCGCGGTCGTGGCCGAGACGAAGCCGCCGCGCCGACCGTCGACCGAGCCGCGCCGATCGTCGACCGCGCCGCGCCGATCGCAGACCGAGCTACCCCGCCAGGCCAGGCCTTCGACACCGAGGACGACGAGGCCGAGGAGCCGATCCAGGCGCCAAGGCCGCGCGCAACGCCGTTCGGTTCTGTCTGGGATTCCCAGCTTGGGACCCCCACCGCACCGACGGCGCGGCTCGGACCGCTTGCCGATGACGAAGAGGACTTCGACGAGCCCGAGATCCCCGAGTACCTGATCGCCGAACAGCGGCAGGGCGCTGGTGGACGCGGCGGTCGGGGTCCCGCCCGTGGTGGTCCGCGTGGTGGTCGGTCCGCGTATCAAACGGCGATCGCGCGCGAGCGGTACGGCCGCGGTGGCGGTGGCGGCATCAACCGCTACCCCGACGTCAGCGGTCGTACCGCCCCGGCACGCGGTCCCCGCGAGGAGCGCACCTTTGGACGCTCGGATCAGCGCCCGCGCGAGGCCCAGCCACGTTCGTCGGCCGAGCCGTGGAGCGAGGTCCCGCCCGAGCTCGAGGCGGTGCTTCGAGCCCAGGTCGGCCAGCGACCGGCGGCACGCCCGACCGACGTCACGCCAGACGGGCCGATCGACGCACTTGTTGCCGAGCCCGAGGCACCGACGCCGAAGCGACGAGCGACCCGAACGTCGACGGCAAAGGCCGCCTCTGCGGCGCCGAAGCGACGCACGACCCGCAAGACGACAGCCGCGGAGGCCGCGGCGACCGCAGCAGACGAGACCGCGACCTCGGCCGAAGGATCGGAAGCCGCGAGCGTGGAAGCCGCGCCCAAGCGGCGCACGACCCGGAAGACGTCGGCCGCGAAGGCGGTCGAGTCGACCGCCGATGCAGCCGCATCCGAGGCCGCTCCACCGAAGCGTCGCTCGACCAGAAAGGCGGCCGCGACCACCGAAACCGACTGATCGCTCGCCGATGAACGGTGCTCGAACCCAGGGTCACCCTGCCGCGCTGGCGGCGGTCGGGGCCATGATCCGGGGAGGGGCACCCGGGGCGGTCCTGCTCGTCGGTCCAGCCGGGATCGGCAAGACGACGCTCGCCCTCGACCTGGCCGCCGGGCTCCTGTGCGAGGCCGCGGACCCCGGGGAGCGGCCGGACGGTGCGTGCCGGGCGTGCCGGCTCGTCGCGCACGGCACACACGCAGACGTGCACCACCTCGGCCCGGAAGGCCCGGGACGGCAGGTCGTGATCGGGGGTCCGGGCAAACCGCGGGGGATCCGGGACCTGATCGCCGAGCTGGCCCTGCTGCCCGTCGAGGGCGGCGCCAGGGTCGCGATCGTCGAGGCGGCCCACCGGATGAACGAGGACGCACAGGCTGCCCTCCTGAAGACCCTCGAGGAGCCGCCGGCTCGGACCACGATCATCCTCTGCGCCGACGCCGAGGAACCGCTGCTGCCAACGATCCGCTCGCGATGCGCTCGGATCCGGCTCGGGCCCGTCGCGGTCCGCGACATCGAGTCGATCCTGACCGAACTCGGGGCCGCGGACGCGCCGCTCGGTGCCCGGTTGGCCCGGATCGCGGACGGGCGCCCGGGCCTCGCGCTCGCCTGGGCCCGCCGGCCCGATGCCCTGCGCGAGCGCGATGCGCTCGGGCGGGCACTGCTCGATCTCGCGGTGGCGCGACCCGCCGATCGACTCCAGGGGATCCGCGCGATCGCCGCCCAGGCGGCCTCCCTCACTGTCGTGACCGAGGCGGTTGCGACCGCCGAGTCTGCCGTCGGGGACGGCGTGTCGCCGCGGACTCGGCGCGGCAAGGCGGCCGTTCCACGTCCATCGACGGGCGATGCCCCTGATGACGAAGGGATCGTGGACGAGGGGGTATCGACGGATGAACCGACGACCCCGGTCCGGGCGCCGGCCACGGAACGACGACGCGCGGCCGAGGCGGTGCTGTCGCTATGGACGGACGTGACCCGCGATCTCGCCCTCTGCCAGCTCGGCCTCGAGCAGGCCGTGCGTGACCTGGCCAGGCTCGACGATACGCAGGCACTAGCGACCGAGCTGGAACCTGACGAAGTCGTGACGTTCCTCGATCGCCTGGGGCGGGCGACCGTTCTGCTGACGACGAATGTCTCGCCGGAACTCGTGCTCGACGACCTCGCCCTGGCGTGGCCTCGCCCGCGCCGACGAGCCGCATGACGTCGTCGGAGCGGCTCGACGCCACGGTCCGTGGCCGCGTCCAGGGCGTGGGGTTTCGGTACTTCGTGTTACGGGAAGCCATGGACCTGGCGGTGACCGGCTGGGTCGCCAACGGCCCGGACAGCTCCCTCCGCTGTGTCGCCGAGGGTCCACGGTCGCAGCTCGAGGCACTGTTGCACCTGCTCGAGGCCGGTCCGCCCAGCGCGCGCATCGATCGGGTCGATGCCGCCTGGGGACCGGCGAGCGGTGGCTTCAGATCGTTCGAGATTCGCAGCGCCGGCCATTCGGGCGACTGAGCGGCCCCGCCGGCCTCGTCGCGGCTGACCCGTTCGTCGACTGCACAGGGGGACGGGTGGGCTATTCCCACCCCGACCACGGACGCCCATGGTGGTCCGCGATGGAGTCGAACTCTCCTTCCGAGGAGCTCCCCGCACTGTATCGGGCGATCCTCGATCGCGTCGCCGATCTGGAGGCGTTGGGGGAGCGCGTCGAGGCCGCCCAGCTCCGGAGCGATGCTACGGCCGCCTACTCCCGCGCCTGGGACGAACGGGCCCGTCGTCGACTCGAGTCCCTGCTCCGGCGCGCCGTCCGGCCGACCGCCGAGGAACGCCGTCGCGGACGAACGTCCCGAGCTTTCGGCCGCCCGCAGCGACCGATCGCCACCCCGGACCGCTAGCCAGCCCGCCGACTCCCGCCCGGTGACGCCGGGTTCGACCTCGGAGCGTACGCTTCGACGCGTGACCCCAGACGCCGACGTGACGGTCGATGCCGCGATCGAGCGCGCCCTCGACGCCTATGCGGTCCTTGCCGAGCTCGGCGAGGAGATCGAGGACGAATGGACCTACGTCAACGATCTCGCCGCGGCCTGGCGTGGGCGGCTTGAGGCCGTGGCGGCGGCCCGGGATCGCGAGGCGATCGCCCCTGCGGCCGCCACCGCCGTTGATAGCGCCATCGCCGAGATCGGCCGGATCAGCGATCCGCACCGGGCGATCGACTGGCTGTCGACCTACCCCCAGGTCGTCCTGCTCGCGCTGGGAGAGCAGCCGTGAGGTTTCAGGATGCAGCCCGCGACGGTCGGGCGGTCGTGTACGCGGGGATCCAGGCGGACCCCCTCGTGGCCCGTGCCACGGATGCGCTCGTCGCGGCCTCCCACCCGGAGCGCGTCATGGCGCGAGCCGTCATGAACGGCGAATCGACTGACCCCAAGACCTGGATGGCGATGTTCTCGACGCTGTTCGGCTCGGATGTCGGGGAGGCGGATCGGCGGCGCGCGGAAGGCATTCTCGCGGTCGCCCTCGAGGTCGCCGACCGGGGTGAGCAGGTCCGCAGCCAGTTCCGCGGAGCGATCGTCGAGGCGCTGACCGCGCGACTCCTCGGGCGGCGCGTCGGCGAACCTGCGATCCGCCGAGAGCGGAGGATCCTGTTCGACGGCGTGCTCGCCGAGATCCATCCGTACGATGTGACGGTCGAGCTGGACGGATCGCCCGAAGCCTGGGACTGCAAGTGGGGCGCACGCGGGATCGGCGACGACGTCCTGCATCAGCTCGACGACGCGCGAGCACACGCCGCGGGCGAGGAGATCGGTCTGCGCACCGGTCTCGTCGTCTTCGATGCCGATCGGTCATGCCAGGTCCGGCTCGCTCGGGCGAACGCCCCGTACGACGGCCTCGAGATCGTGTCGCTTGAAACGCTCGATCGACTCGGTGGCGCCACCCCGTGACCGAGGCCATCGCTTCGCGCGCGCTCGACACCTGTTCGGCGCCCTACCGCGTCCGATTCGATGAGGCCGCGCCGGATGGCCTCATTCGGACTTCGGTCCTCCTGCGGATGGCGCAGGACGTGGCCTGGCTCCACTCATCCTCACGGGGCTTCACCCGCGACTGGTATCGCGAGCGTGGCCTCACCTGGCTGGCTCGTGCGGCCGAGGTGACGGTCCTGGGCGAAGTCCGCGTCGGGGACGAACTGGTCGGCACGACGCAGGTCGTCGGCTGGCGCCGAGTGTGGGCCCGCCGCCGGACCGACTTCATGGATGTGGCCGGCGCAACGGTCGCCTGGACGCATGTCGACTGGGTGCTGCTCGACGCCCGCGGCGCACCGACCCGCGTCCCCAAGGAATTCGACGGCCCCTTCTGGGCGCCTGACGCGACATTTCCCCTTGGCCGCGTTGCGCTCGGCGAGCCACGGGGCGAGCCGGACCAGGCGACGTTGACGGTGCGGCCGCAGGAGCTCGACCCGATGGACCATGTGAACAACGCGGTCTACGCCGATTGGCTCGACGAGCGCGTCATCGCCGCAGGCGACGTCGCGGCGGTCCGGGGCATCCCGCGGGTCGTCCGCCTTGAGTACGCCCGTGCCGCCGAGGCCGGTGCCACCGTCGTCGCAGCAGTGTGGCGCGACGAAACCGGCTGGTCGTGCAGGATCACGGACGAAGGGGGCACCGACCTGCTCCGAGCGCGCCTCGGGCCGTACACGGCGACCCCCCTCGAGATCCGATGACCCAGGCGGGCGACGTTCAGGCCGCGGGCGGAGACGTTTCGATCGGGGCCGGGCGCCCAAGCAAGAAGCCTTGCCCGAGGCGGACCCCGAGCTCCAGGAGCGCGCGGCGCTCGTCTTCCGATTCGATGCCCTCGGCGATGAGCTGACAGCCGGTCGCCGCCGCGAAGTAGGCGAGACCCGACACGAGCGAGCGCCGAACGGGGTCGCGATCGATCCCACGAACCCAGGCCATATCGAGCTTCACGAAGCTCGGTTGGAGGCTGAGGATGTGCCGCAGGCTCGCGTAACCCGAACCGGCATCGTCGACGGCGAGCCTCGTATCCGGACCCAGGCGAGCAAACGCGGCGCGGACGGCGTCGTAGTCATCGATGCGCTCGTGTTCGGTGAGTTCGACGATCACCGGTCGGTTCGCGCCGGCGATGATCTCCCGGAGCGATCGATCGTGTTGCAGCACATCGGGCGAGATGTTCACGCTCAGCGCCACCTGCGGAGGCAATGCCGCCGCCGTCTCGATCGCCGCGGTGAGCGTTGCACGTTCCAATGCCACGCCGAGCCCAAGCCGCGCGGCCTCCGCGAATCGGATATCGGGTCGCGTGCCGTCTTCGAACCTGGTGAGCGCCTCGACGCCGATCACCATGCCGTCATCGAGGCGCGAGATCGGCTGCAGGTAGATGTCGAACCGTTTGCGGGTGATGACCCGCCGCAGTTCGAGGATCGCCGCGTTCGTGGTCTCCGCATGTTCGATCGCCGGCCGGAGGGTCGCGACGATCAGGTCCGTCGCGTCGATCAAGTCGGCGAGACGGTGGGAAAGCGGGCCTGATGCCGCCGTCACCTGGATGCCATAGACCAGGCAGCCGATGGTCGCCGCCCCCGACGCGAGGCTGAACGGCACGAACGCGAGCTCGAGATTTTGGTTGCTGGAATTGCGGCGAACAGCCGGCGTGTCGAGCCAGGGCCCGGTCGACGCCTGCCGGGCGATCTCGGCACCGGCGCCGTTCGGCAGCAATTTCGTCGGCGGGAATCGATTCTGAAGGGCGCCGCTTGATGCGATGGCTCGCGATGAGCCGCGCTCGAAAGTGAGAATCGCCACGCCGTCCACGGTCACTGCGGCAGGCAGGCGGTCGGTCAGGTCGCCCGCCAGCGCCAGGAGCGGTGCTTCTCTCGGCAACTCCGAGAGCATCGTCGCGAGCCGGCGTCGGTTCTCTCGTCCCGTCTCCTGGTCCCTGGCGAGTGCGGCCCGCCCGCGGATCTGGGCGCGCACGCGGGCCACGAGCTCGGCGACCGACACTGGTTTGACCACGACGTCGTCGGCGCCTCCCTCGAGGCCGGCGACCCTGTCCGCCTCCATCGTGGATCCGGTCACGACGATCACCGGAATCGTCCGGAGTCCGGGATCGGCGCGCAGCTCGCGCAGCGTGTCGAGCCCATCGAGGTCTGGCATATGGAGGTCGAGGAGCATCGCCGCGACCGGACGATTTCGAGCCAGGTCCATGGCCTTGCGGCCGTTGGAGGCGAGGAGGACGGCGAACCCCTCGCGCTCGAGGGCTGCGGCGAAGAGTGACCTGATGGACTGGTCGTCGTCAGCGACGACGACGAGGGGCCGCCCGTTCGCCCGGGGGTCGGGGGGCGAAGATTCAGGCGGCTCCAAGTCCATCCCGCAGGCGCACGGGGGCTGCAATCACGTCGCGACGATGCGGCCAGCAGTCCGCAACCGCGAGGAAGTTCTTCCGATGAAGCCGTTGTGGTCGGCGTGAGCTGACGACGAGGTCAGCCGGCGCGGCGCATGGGCATCGTGTCGTCCAGTTCGAGCCGAGCGGCATCGAGGAGCCGCAACCCGGTGCGTCCCACGCGGGCGATCGTGCCCTCGCGTTCGAGCCGCCGGAGGACGGTCCCCATCATCTCCCGGCTCGTGCCGACCAGAGCCGGCAGGTATGCCCTCGAGAGGATGGGCGGGTCGCTGAAGCGCCGAAGAGCTTGGAGTAATACGCGCTGAGGCGCTGCGGATCCTCGGATCCGATGAGGATGCCCTCGAGGTTCATTAGATCTCCTCCAGCCGATCGCGTCCGGTCTGATTCTCCGCCCTTTGCCCATTTCGTAGCGATTTCCGGACGCTGTCGGTATTGACTGGCTCCGGCAGCCACCTATAGAGGCAACGAACGTGGGTCACGTGGATGCACGCAGCCACTGAGCGCGGGTCCGGATCTCGTGGCGGCCACATGGCTGGACGGAACCGGCTTCGGGTCGCCATCGCAATCGCGCTCGGCGGAATGGCGGCCGTAGCAGCGGTAACCGGCACGCGATCGCCTGGTCGCTCGTCGTCGTGGGCGGAGTGACTGGGGCCACCGTCGTGACGAAAGTCGGCTGGATCGGCGGTCTGCTCACCTTCGCTGGCTTCCCGGTCGCGATCGGGATCGCAGTCCTACGGTCGAGGCGTTCCGAGACGTGGCCGGGCGCTACTCGGATGCGGGTTTCTCCGACCTGGTCGTCCATTGGCCACGCCCGGACGCACCGTTCGCGGCAGACATGGGTGTCCTCGAGCGGGTCGCGGCCGAGGTGCTGGGGGCGACTGATCCACGGGTCGGCATCCGGGACCCCGAGTGACGCCGGCTCCGAAGGAGAGTCGCTAAAGGCCGGTCACCGCTGAGGCTTCTCAGCCAAACGAGCAGTCCAGGCTCACCTTGTCGAGCGCGTGTTCAAGAACCGCAAGCTCCTGGTCGTCAAGTCGCTCGAGGAAGAGCTTCGACACGCCTTTGAGATGGACGGGCACCGCCTCACTGAGCCGACCCAGGCCAGCCTCCGCTAGCGAAATGACGACTCCGCGGCCGTCTGCATCGGAGCTCGTCCGGCGGACGAGCCCTTCCTCGACGAGACGGTCGACGCGCCGAGTCATTGCGGATCGCGAGCTGAACGCCTTGGCCGCCAGCTCCGTCATACGAAGCTCGCCTCCGGCAAGCGCCAGCTGAGCGAGCACGTCGAAGTCGCCCAACGGTAAGCGCGTCTTCATCGCCAGATCCGACGCGAGCTCCCGCATGAGGGAG
>Ga0184612_10000378_pt1 | contig 20655 bp, 16 predicted proteins | sample PLM3_60_coex_FD_133163 | JGI IMG/M metagenome (GOLD analysis project Ga0184612, IMG submission 133163) | Groundwater sediment microbial communities from an aquifer in East River, Colorado, USA - PLM3_60_coex | ecosystem: Environmental > Terrestrial > Soil > Riparian zone | place: USA: East... | reverse complement strand
GCGTGGAGGCTGGACCGGCCGCAGGCGGAGCAGGAACCTGCGACACGAGCATCACGATCGTTGCGGCAGCGGAACAAATCCAGCGCATCGAGCGCCACCATCTGAACCTTCTGAACCTACCGTTGCCCTCCGGACGCGGCCGGCGGCGTGGCCGGACGCGTGGACGACCCGGCCAGGTCGTTCCAGTTCATCACGGTGTTGAACACCAAATTGAACTCGCCGTGGTTCTGCCAGCGATAGATCGGATTGTTCGAGAACAGCACGACGCGGCCCTTACCCGTAAATCCACCCGGCACGTCGACGGCGAACGGCCGCTGCCGAATCTCCGACGCGCCCTTCATAAGCCCGCTCAGCACGGCATCGTCACCTCCGACGTACCGGGCGAGGACGCCCGCCTGGTCCGGAGCCCCGACGGTCATCAGCGGCCCGCCCAGGTACTTGATTGGCATGATCTTGTCGGTGTAGCCATAGAAGACGGGGTGGTCCAGCTTGAGCACCTCTGCATTCACCAGCGGACGCGGCGCGTAGAAATCGCTCGACGTCGTGCCCGAGGCATCGACGGTTCGGGCGAAGCCCAGCTCCGTCGGAAACCGGACCGCATTCCCCAGTGTGACGAGCGTGCCACCCGCGTCGAGAAATTTCGCAAACGCGTCCACGCCCTCGCCCCCCATGCCGCCGGTGATGTCAGGGGTCTCGCCATACATCCCGAGGAACTTGTACTTGTCGTCCTTCATGTACGGCACCGGTCGAGCGGCGGGCGCCTGGTATATGGCCTGACGGTTGGCCTGCTGCGTCGGCATGAGGATCACGTCGTAGTCGTTCCGCAGGTTGCCCTTCTTGACGCGCTCCTTGTAGATCAGGTCGTACGGAATGCCGAATTTGTCGAACGTGAAACGCACCCACCCGATCTCCTGCGTGCCAGTCCACGACGAATACATTGCGATTCGCGGCACGTCGGCGTCATGCATCGCGGCCGACGGCAGAGCGGTCAGGCCGGCGGCGGTCAGGCCGAACCGCTCGACCGCCGCACGGGCGGCCGTCATGTCGGCGGGCGGAGCGATCACAAACGAACCGGCCGGGAACTCCACGCCTTCGGCCGTGAAGCTCTTCTCGGCGATCTTCATCGGCACGTTCCGCAGCGTGTAGCGAAACGCGATCATGTTGTTCGAGCCCTGGTGCGCCACGGCCAGGCCGGCGCGTCCCGATCCCGCGATCCGGCCCTTGACGACGACCTCCTTCACGTTTGTCGTCTTCACGTCGAGAATCGCCTTGTCCTTGATCTCTTTCACGTCGGTCAGCATGGCCAGGCCCATGGTCCAGCCGCTGTCGTCGTAGGTTCTGAGGTTCGGGTCCGGGAAGCTCTGCTTTTCCAGCAGGTTCTTCGCGAGTCGGCCGTACGGTTGATCGCGCTTGATGACGTACGAGCCGGCCGGGAACGTCCCGTCGGTAACCTTGATCTCGTTCGACGTCTGACCGACTTCGATCCGTTGCACGCGCAGAATGTTGACCAGTTCGGCGACGCGGGTCATGTCGCGCTGCACGGGGATCACGAACGCATATGGCGCCTCGGTCCTGCCCGACTCGATCGAGTTCTTCGTCTTCCGATAGAAGTTATCGACGATGAGGTTGGGGAATGACGCCGTGAGCTGGAGTGCGCTCAGGACGCCCGTCTGCATGTAGTTGGTGTTGTTGCGTCGCGAGAAGTTGTTGGCGGCGCCCGGTGGAATCGGGATGCCGCGGTACCACTCGCGCGGCTGACCGCCGCCGCGTCCGGTCGGCGCCCCGGCTGCACCACGACCACCCGGCGCGGCTCCACCAGCCTCGGCGGTCGCACCACGACCGCCCTGTCCGCCGGGGTCAGCGGCGGTCCCCGCATCGGCGGCAGCGCCTCGGCCCTCTCCTCGGCCCTCGCCTCTTCCCTCTCCCCTTCCCTCTCCGCGGGCTCCGCGGCCGGCGCCGCGGCCTGCCCCACGTCCACCTGCTGCCGCCGCCTCACCCGCGGCGCCGCGACCAGCCGCCGCGCCTGGACCGCTCTCGCGCCCGGACTGCGTCTCGTACATGCGCATCATGCCGTTGTGGTTGTAGGCCACCGACCCGAGGTAGCCCGGCGACCACCCGTCCATGAACGCGTGCGTGTAGACGCCCGGCATGCCCCATTTGGTCATCTGCGAGAGCTCGAAGTTCGAGAACCAGGGCAGCTCGGTGAAGAGGATGGGATCGAGATTGGGATTCTGCGGCGCGGCACCGCTGTAGGTATAGAGCAGCGGCAGCGACTCGTGCAGGTCGTGCATGATCGGCGGGTGCGCGGTGAAGTACCAGTCCGCAATCGCCCGCATCGATTTCTGCGAGAGGTTAATGTCGCGGTTGTTGTCGTGGTAGACGTACTTGCCCCAGTACGGCACGGCTGCCCCGCCGCGTCCACCGCCGCCGCCCTCTCCCGGCGTCGCGTCGCCACCGGCGCCGCCGCCTGGCGCGCCGGCACCTCGTCCGCCGGCGCCCTGCTGTTCCTGCGTGCGATTGAACCAATCGACATTGCGATCACGACCGTCGGGGTCGGCCTGCGGCGTCACCGACACGATCACGTTCTCGCGAATCTGCTTGATGAGCGGCGAGGTTTCGGTCGCGAGACGGTAGACCAGCTCCATCAGCATCTCCGACGGGCCGGTCTCCCCGCTGTGCAATCCCCCCATCAGGTGATAGTGCGGGCGGGTTGTCGCGACGAGCTCGGTGATCTGCGCGTCGGACAACCCGCGCGGGTCGGCGATCTTCGCGAGGTTGTCGCGGTTCTTCTGGAGGTTCTTGATGTTCTCGTCGGAAGACACCCACACGACGACGAGCTCGCGGTCTTCGTCGGACTTGCCGATCGTCTCGATCTTGACGCGCGCGGTGGCGGCCGCGAGCGCGCGATAGAACCTGAGCGCATCTGCGTAGTATGTGAGCTTGGCTGGTGCGCCGATGTGATAGCCGAGCACATCCTTCGGAGAGGGCACGCCTGTGACTTTTGGCAGGTGATCGACGAGCGGGCTGATGAAGTACGGCTGCGTCGTCCATTCCTTGACGAGCTTGGCGAAGTCTTCGTCCTGCGCCTGCGCCGGGTCGCGCGTTTCGGTGACCATCTGCTGGGCGGGCATCGAGATGCCGGCCAGCAGCACCGCTGCGCCGATGATGAACCCCACGCGCCGCTGCCGCGCGGTGTAGTCGACCGTCATTGCCGTAACTCCTTGAGCCAGTTGGGAAGACGCGGGGATTCTATCAGAGTCGGTCGGTCAGGGAGGGAAGGGGCCGCAGATGAGGACTCACAAACGAAGACACAGGAGCGCGGATCTTTGGATTCGCGCCAATGGCGGAGCTCATGACAATGACGCGCAACTAAAGTTGCGCGCTCCCCTGTCCGCAGCCTGCGCCCCATAAGCTACAATAGCGGCACCATCAAGATGAACACCACCATCGGCAAAGGCATCACGATCAACGGCAGCATCCACGCCAGCGAGCCCGTTACGATTGCGGGAACGGTCAACGGCGACGTACTCGCGTCGGACTACGACGTGACGGTCGAAGCGGGAGCGCGCGTCGAGGGTGCCGTCACCGCGCGAAGCATCACGGTCCGGGGCCGATCGACCGGACGGCTGATCGCGCGCGACCTGGTGCGCGTGCAACAGAGCGCCGCGGTCAAGGGCGATGTGGCCGCACCCCGGCTCGCGCTCGAAGACGGCGCGACTTTTAATGGCTCAGTTGAACCGGCCAAGGCCGACGCGGCCAGGATCGTCGCCGCCTACCGGAACAAGGACGCCCCCGCGCGACCGGCCTGACGATTTGCGCGGAGTGGGTCAGGCCTGCCCACGACTGCACGAAATCTTGGGAAAACCGGTCATCTGCTGGGCGGAGCTCGACTATTATGCCCGCCAGTGTTTGACGGCCGGGAGACTCGGCGCTACGATCACCTATCCCCCCAGCCTCCCCGCCGGCACACGTGTGTTCACGAGGGAGAGTTGTGCCGCAAGAACCTCTGGTCTTACTCGTCGAAGATGATCCGCTCGCGCGCGAGGGCTACGCCGAGTTCCTCGAGGGCGGCGGCTTCCGCGTGGCACAGTGCCAAACAGCCGAGGACGCGTATTCACGCTCTCTCGAGCTCGTGCCGGACGTCGTCGTCACCGACATCGCCCTGCCGGGCCGCGATGGGTTCTCACTTGCGGCCGATCTGCGCGTCCAGACCCGCACCCGGAGCATCCCTGTGGTTGCGATGACGGCCTACTGGGCCGCCGACGTGCACGAACGCGCCGACCGCGCCGGCATGACATCGATCCTGATGAAGCCGTGTCAGCCCGATCACCTCATTGCAGAGCTGCATCGCGTGCTGCGGAGTACTCCGCGCGTGCCATCGCGCACGGCGGTCCCTCTCCTGCCCCACGCGTCGCAGAAGCCGGAGGGCTTGCCTGATCCCTAGGGTCGTTTCGGGGCTCGGGCCCGATCCCCGACATCAGATCACTTGGCGCTGGTTGCTGGCCGCTCTGGGCCTCATCGCTGCCGCTGGTGTCGTACTGCTTGCGATGGGTCAGGTGCCCATCTGCAAGTGCGGGTACGTAAAGCTGTGGCACGGCGTCGTGTTCAGCTCAGAGAACTCCCAGCACGTCTCCGACTGGTACACCTTCTCGCACATCATTCACGGCTTCGGGTTCTATGGCCTGCTCTGGCTGGTGGGGCGGCGATGGCCGATCGGATTGCGCCTGGTGCTTGCCGTGGTCCTCGAGTCGGCCTGGGAGATCTTCGAGAACACGGACATGGTGATCAACCGCTATCGTGAGGTGACGATCTCGCTCGACTACTACGGCGACAGCGTGCTCAACTCGGTCTGCGACATCCTGGCCATGGTCGCCGGCTTTCTGGCGGCGTCGCGCCTTCCGGTCTGGACGATCGTCGCGCTCACCGTCGCGATGGAGCTCTTCGTCCTGTGGTTCATTCGCGACAACCTGACGCTCAACATCATCATGCTCGTCTACCCGCTCGAGAGCATCAAGCACTGGCAGGGCGGCGGCTAGACATCAACGCTTCCCCACGAGGACCGGCTGGCACCACGCGATGCGGCCGTTGCTTTCCATCACCCTGGCCCTCACGTAGATTTCGTCGCCTCGAAACACGTATTCGGCCGGGCTGTCGAGCGCTTCGTGCAGGACGCGGCCGCCCGCACCGATGAACTGGATCCGGTACTTGGACCACGTGTCCTTCTTGACGGTGACGGTCATCGCCCGCGCCGTGGCGACATAGTCGGAGAGCTCGACGCCGGTCGAGGCGTAGAACTGTCCGTCCTCGAGCGCCTGGAGAATGGCCCGCGCTTCGAGGCGAGCAGCTCGCACCACGACCCATCCGCGGCCGGGTCCCGCGACTGCCGGATTGCCAGGCTCCTTGAACGTATGCGCATCGTCGACGGCGATGCCGAACATCAGCGTTCCACCCGAGAGAATCGCGTCCCAGACTTCTTCCAGACCTGGCACGCCGCCCCCACCGAGGTTGTTGACGTGCGGGTGGCCGTTGAAGATCTCGAGCAACCGGGTGTTCCGCACCTGCCGCAGCTCCTCGGTTGACAGCGCCCATCCGAAGTTCGGGTGATTGATGTGGGGCACGCCGCGGACGCGCCGGATTGCGTCGACATTGCGCTGCAGGACGTCGAGCAGCGACGTCCCTTTCTGGGGATCCACCTTCGCGTCGACGTCGAGACCGTTGATGTGCACCGGCTTCCCGTCGAAGCGGTCGGTGACCTCCTCACCCTTGATCAGCAGAAAGCGACCGTCCTGGCCGTGAAGCGCGCTCAACGCATCGACTGAGGTCAGGACGTTGTGGTCGCTCAGCACGAGGAACTGATACCCGTGGTCGCGATACCAGCGAGTCACCACATCCGGCGGGCTGTCGCCGTCGCTCTCGGTCGTGTGCGTATGGGTGTTGCCTTTGAACCATCGAGCCGGCGGCTGCTCGTGACAGACAGGCAGAGGCGTGACGCGAGTCGCCGACACCAGCATGATGAGCAACACGGCGACCAGGGCGAGCCGAACTGTTGACGGGTCTTTCCCGGACATGCCGCTCGAAGCATACCGCATGACCGACGGCGCCCGCCTTCCGGCCGTGAGGCGCGACGAGCTAGCGCGCGAGCAGACTGGCGGCGAGCGCCAGCAGGGCGACGCCAGCGCTGAGCTCGAGAATCCGGCGAGGCCGACCGGCGCCGAGCGTGCGCGCAAGCGTTCCGCCCGCAGCGGCCCACACGGCGTGCCAGCTCACCGCCAGCGAGACGTGCACGGCGGTGAGGAGAAGCGCGGTCGACACAATCGGGGCGTGCGCCGGAATGAACTGCGGCAGGACGATGAAGTAGAACGTGGCGATCGCCGGATTGGCGGCGTTCGTGATGAAGCCCTCTTTCATATTCTGCAACCTGGCAGCGGGACGACCGACGGGTCGCGGCAATTCTGGGGGGCGCGTGTCGGCACCGGCCATCAAACGCCCGGCGCAGCGACTGCACGCCGAGCCACGCAAGATACGCGACCCCGGCGCCCCGAAGCACGACCCATGCGCCGGGCCATCGCTGCAACGCAAGGGCAAAGCCGAACGCACACAGGAGTCCATAGCACAACGATCCGGCGTTGGCACCCACCGCCGTTTCGAGGCCGGCGCGCGTCCCACCCGCCAGGCTGTTACGCAGCACGACCGCTGTCGACGCCCCCGGCATCAACACGAGCGGCAGCGTCACGGCCAGAAACGCCCACAGCGGGATCACGCCGGACATGATACGTCTCTCACCGGTCGACGACCTGGCCAGCCTTCGATTGGACCGGCCCGCCGCGCGTCAATCTCAGGGCTCGCGGGGCCCCACCCCCGCTCGCTCTCGCTCGGCGACTGCGCGCCTCGCTCGAGGGCCGCAGGCGCTCCTCAGGGCTCGCTCTCGCTCGGCGGCTTCGCGCCTCTTTTCTGACGCTCGGGCCGCTGGCGCTTCGACGCATCCATGCATCCACATACAGACATCTTGACATGGCCTCCATGATTGGCCTACATTCTCCTGGTCCGCACGTGCTGCGGACATTTATCCAGAGTGGCTGAGGGAACAGGCCCGACGACGCCACAGCAACCTGGCCGGACGCTGAGCAGCAGCGGTCGAGCCAAGGTGCTACTTCCTGCCCGATAACCGGGAGAGATAAAGAGCCTCGGCAGACCGCTCGGTCTTACGACGTTTCTCACTCCCCAAGGATGTACCGGATGCTCAGTTCTGCCACCCTGCGCGCGCAGCCCGCGCGCAGGACCTCGACGGCCATTCGCATTGGTTTACTGGGGCTCGGCCACGTGGGTTCGGCCTTGGCGCGTCTGATTCTCGCCCGTCCTCGTGCCGGAGGCACCGACGTCGAGGTCACCGTAGCGCTCGTTCGCGATCCCCTGCGGCCCCGTGCGATCCACGGGGTCGCGCAGACGAGGGATCCCGAGGCGGTCTTCGGAACCCGGCCCACGGTTGTTGTCGAAGCGCTCGGCGGCCTCGAGCCTGCCAGGACGCTGGTCCTCGAGGCCATCGCCAGAGGCATCCCCGTCGTGACCGCGAACAAGTCGCTCCTGGCGCATCACGGCGACGAGATTTTCGAGGCCGCCGCGCTTGCCGGCGTGCCGCTGCGATACGAGGCGAGCGTCATCGCCGGCGTGCCGTTCCTGGGCACCTTCGCGCACCGGCCCTATGCGTCGGCCCTGACATCCATCACCGGCATCGTCAACGGCACGACGAACTTCATCCTGTCGCAGATGCAGGACGGGACGAGCGAGTACAGCTCGGCGTTGTCGGACGCACAGCATCGAGGCTTCGCCGAGCCCGACCCATCGAAGGATGTCGGCGGGATTGATGCGGTCGAGAAGCTGGCGATCCTGATTCGGCAGTTCGGGAGCAGACGAGTTGAACCCCGTGAGATTGAGACGACCGGCATCGAGCACATCACGTCACTCGATCTCGCGCACGCACGAGAGCTCGGCGGGACCCTGAAGCCAGTCGTACAAGTCGAAGGGTTGGAAGTGGCTCCCATTGCGGCCTTCGCCGGGCCCGCCTTCGTTCCAGAGGACCACCCGCTCGCCCACGTGCATCAGGCCTCGAACGCACTGTGCCTACGGGACGTCGCCGGCAGCCAGGTGTGCCTTACCGGGCCGGGTGCGGGCCCAGACGTGACCGCGGTCACCATCCTGGATGACGTGCTCGAGGCGGCGTCCACCCCAGGGCCGGGATCTTCATCGACAGAAGCGTTGCCGGGTCTCGTCGTGCCGCCGAGCACCGCGTGGTTCGTGAGAGTCACGTCTCCGGCGGCCTTGGCTCCGGGCGCTGAGATCGCCGACATGCTCGGCGCGCACGGCGTGTGGGCCAGGCGCACGACTCGCAACACACGGGACGGCGGGGACTCGCAATCGCTCCTCACCTACCCGTGCGCTCGGCCCAGAATCGAACGCGCGGCGGCTGCGCTCGCGGCAGCCACCGGATCGGCCACGCGCCTCGTGCGGGCCCTGGAGCCGCTCGCATGAGCGCGGTGACCTCGCCCGCGAGCGCGATCGCGGTCGTCAAGATTGGCGGTTCCGTCTTGACGGGTCCGTCGGCGTACCGGCGTGCCGCCGCGTTTATCGCCGGGCGCGTTGCCGACGACCCCGGCACGCGGCTCGTGGTCGTCGTGTCGGCCGAACACGGCATGACGGACGCGCTGCTCGACACGGCGAGCGGGCTGAGCGCGACGCCGGATCCGGCCATGCGCGATCTGCTCTGGTCGACCGGCGAGCTCCGATCAGTCGCGCTCGTTGCGCTCAGGTTACAGGCACTCGGTGTCCTGGCCACCGGGGTCAACGTCCACCAGACAGGACTCCTCGAACCAGACACCGTGGGTGCGGCCGGACGCACCATCTTTCGCCCGTTGCGCCTGCTCGAACGGCTCGCCACGCACGACGTAGTCGTTGCTCCAGGATTTCTGGCGCGCGGCGACGGCGACGCCATCGTCTCGCTCGGGCGCGGCGGCTCCGACCTGACGGCGGTGCTGCTGGCCGTGGGGTTGAACGCCTGCCGCTGCGAGCTCGTGAAGGATGTCCCGGGGTACTTCTCGTCTGACCCCAATCTCGACCCGGACGCACGGCATCTCCCGGCGATTGACTATGCCGCCGCGCTTGCAATGGCCTCCGGCGGTTGCGAGCTCGTGCAGAGGGCCGCGCTCGAATCGGCGGCACAACACGCGCTGCCGATCGTCGTGCGGTCACTGGCCGGCGACCGTTGGACGGAGATCGCCGGCCACATCACACCCAGTCATCAGGAAGGAGCGGAAGATGGAGTTCGCGACACGCACGATTCACGCGGAGCAACCGTCGGAGCCCGGCACAGGCTCGCTCGTAGCGCCGATTTTCCAGACGTCGACGTACGAGCAGGACGCACCCGGCGTGCATCAGGGCTTTGACTACTCGCGCACGAACAACCCCACGCGCGCCAGGCTCGAGGCGGTCCTGGCGGACCTCGAAGGCGTCGCTCACGCGGCCGTCTTCGCATCGGGACTGGCCGCGGAGACCGCAGTGCTTCAGGCCTGGCTGAAGCCGGGTGATGAAATCGTCATCCCGCTCGACGTCTACGGCGGCACCTACCGCCTGCTGACGAAGGTCTTCCACGGCTGCGTCGTCCGTCAGATCGATCTGTCCGATCCGGTGGCGCTCGCCGACGCGCTATCCGATCGCACCCGGCTCGTGTGGATCGAATCGCCGACCAACCCGCGATTGCTCATCTACGACATTACGGCGATCGCTGCCGCGGCCCACGCGTACGGCGCCCTGGTCGTGGTCGACAACACCTTCGCCACATCGCTCTTCCAGCAGCCCTTTCAGCTCGGCGCCGACATCGTCGTGCACAGCGTGACGAAGTACATCGCGGGTCACTCCGACCTCATCCAGGGCGCGGTCCTGGCGAAAGACGCGAGCGTCTTCGAGCCCATCAAGTTTCTCCAGAACGCCACCGGCGCGACTCCGTCGCCGTTTGATTGCTGGTTGACGCTTCGCGGACTGAAGACGATGGAGCTGCGCGTGCTCCGCCACGCGGAGAACGCCGCGGCAATTGCCGACGCGCTCAGCGGGCATCCCCGGGTCCGTCGGGTCTACTATCCCGGCCTCGCTGGACACCCTGGCCACGAGATCGCGCGCAGGCAGATGACGGGCTTCGGCGGGATGGTCTCGTTCGAGCTCGACGGGTCGGTCGACGAGGTGGTCTCTTTCGTCTCATCGCGCCGATTCTTCGCGCTCGGCGAGAGTCTCGGCGGCGTCAAGGCCTTGGTCTGTCACCCGGCGCGTATGACGCACGCCTCGATTCCGGCCGGCGAACGGGCAAAGCTCGGGCTCTCGGACACGCTGGTGCGACTGTCGCCCGGGTGCGAGCATCACAAAGACCTGGTGGCCGACCTTCTCGAGGGTCTGGCTGCGCTCGAAAGCGCCCGCGCGGGCGATCGAGCAGCACTCGGCGTCTGATGCCGCAGACGATGCCGCAGATCACCCAAAGCGCGCTGCCAAGCGCGCTATGATTGGCGGTCGGTGAGCGCTCCCTGGCGACTTGCCGGCCGCCCTTCCATGCCCCTCGCGTCCATCCCTATCCCACGCCTGCTCGCGGCGGCAGGGACCCTGTATCTCGCCGCGATCGTCGCGCTCGTTGTCTCGAAGGCTCCGCTCGGCTCCGGGATCTTCTTTGCGGCGGTGGCGATCGGGACGCTCGCCTACGGCGCAGTACTGGCCAGAGTCTGGAGCGAACCACAGGCTGCGCGCCGGCTCCTGTTCGTCTCATTCGCGCTCGCCGTAGCAATGCGGATTCCGATGGCTTTCGCGCCGGTCGGTCCCGACAGCGACATGGTTCGGTATCAGTGGGACGGACGTGTGCAGCTGCTCGGGTACAACCCGTATGGCGTCCTGCCCGCAGACCCGTCCATGGCCCATACCCACACGGACCAGACGGCGCGCATGCCCAGCCGGCGCGATCGCACGCCGTACCCGCCGGCGGCTCAGCTCTTCTTCCGGCTTGTCGTCACGATCAGCGATTCGACGCTCGCCATGAAGCTGGCCCTGGTGGCCGCCGATCTCCTGACGATGGTGGTGCTGTGGCGCTGGCTGGTGACGACGGGCCGATCGGAATGGCTCACGCTGGCGTACGCCTGGAACCCACTCGTCGTGTTCGAAATCGGTCACAGCGGACACATCGATGCGCTCGGTGCGCTGTGGATCGTGTCGGCCGCGTTCTGGCTCACTCGGCGCCGCACTCGCCTGGCGTCGATCGCCTTCGTGCTGGCAATCGCCACCAAGCTCGTGCCGATCGTTCTCGCGCCGCTGTTCATCGGGCGCGTGAGGAAGCGCGACGCGTTCATCGGAGCGCTGTGCCTCGGGGCACTCTATCTGCCGTTCTTCTCGGGATCTGACGTCCCGCTCGGCGCCGTTCCAAACGTCGTCGATCGAATCCGGTTCAACGGACCGCTCTTTGCGGGCATCGCCTCGCTGACGTTCCCGAGATTTGCGGCTGGCATCGCCCTGGCGGCCGGCCTTGCCGTCGCCGCGTGGGCACGCTGGCGCCTGCCCGTCACCGACCCCGCCGCATGGGCCTGGCCCATGGCGGTCGCGATCGCGTTCGCGCCAGTGATCTATCCCTGGTATCTGCTGTACCTCACGCCCTTCCTCTTCTCGATCGTCACGCTGCCGCTGACGGCGTGGACGGTGAGCGCGCTGTCGGTCTACGAGGTCTGGAATTTGTCCCGGCACGGCGCCCGATGGATCACGCCGGTGTCGGTCATGGTCTTCGAGTTCGGGATTCTTGTCGCTGCGACTGCCGCCGTCGCAGTGTGGAGGCGCAGGCACTAAACAGGATTAGTGAGGTGCTCCGAATGTTGTCTGGCGGAGAGATCGGAGAAGACAGACACGAAGGGGACGGAGATAACGAATTCAACACGAAGGAACGAAGGCAAACGAAGACGCACGAAGAAGAAGGTCGTTCGTGTTGAAGTGGCAGACCCTCAAGCTCTTTCAAGACAGCACTCTGTGAACCTTGATCGCGCTACCGATGATGTCGTGTGTCACAGGGTTCGTGTCAGCAGGATTTGCCAGCATGGTCGCACCTCGATGACGCGGGGCTGCTCGGCGCGTGCGAGTGCAACTGACGCGCCACCCTGGATCATTCGCAAATTCGACGCATGCTCGCCGAGTCATCGCAGGAACTGCAACATCCAGGCGCAATAGAAATGGCAGTTTCAGCCTTCGTGCGTCTTCGTTCGCTTCGTTTCTTCGTGTTGAACCCGTTGTCTTCGTCCTCTCCGTCTTCCTCTCACCGCCTTCTCTTGACAATCGACAAGAGGGAACCGTATGCTCTTGTCGATCGTCTACAGCAGCGTCTTCAGGAACGCACAGAAGCCAGGAAGGCGACGTTATGCATCTACTCATCGTCACCGCGCTCGTCGTGCTTTCGGCCGGCGGGTTTCAACCCACAACCGTCGACGCCCTCGACGGTCTCGACCCGGTACTGCTCGTCGGCGGCAAGGAAGTCCCCGGCAAGTCAGCCTTCAGCCTCACGCGTGGCGAGTTCATCTACCTCTTTTCCACGGCCGACACGAAAGCCACGTTCGAGCGCGACCCCACGAAATACGAGATCCAGCTCGGCGGCCTGTGCGCGAAGATGGGAAAAACTGCCGGCGGGAATCCCTCGGATTTCATCGTGCACGAGGGGAAGATCTACATCTTCGGCAGCGACGACTGTCACAAGAAGTTCCAGGCGGAACCGGCCAAGTATCTCGCGGCCCCGCCGGCTCCGATCCCCGCATCGCCAAACGCTGCGACGCGAGGCCGCCAGCTCATCGAGCGCGCGGTCGCGGCCATCGGTGGTGCCGCGCGGCTGGACGCGCTAACGAGCTACGTCGAGTCCTTCTCTCAGGTGCAGACCCGGCCCCAGGGTGAAGCCACGATCAAGACGAGGACGATGTGGAGCTTCCCCGATCGCGTGCGGCAGGAACGGACCATGGCGCTTCAGGGCAAGACGATGTCGTCGGCGACGGTCCTGGCACCGCAGGGCATGTGGTTCCTCAGCGGGCAGGGGCAGGCGTATCCGATTCGCTCGGCCGCCCGCCCCAGCCTCGAGCAGGACTTCGGACGCCATCCGGTCGCGGTGCTTCGAGCGCGACGGTCTCCCGGGTTCAAGGCGGTTGCCATCGGCACGGCCACCGTCGACGGCGTGACGGTCGATGATGTCCGGATCCTCAGCGGCGCGACCGACGTCACCCTCTCGATCGACTCGAACGGCCGGATCTACGGCACGACCTTTCGAGACCGGAACGCCGACGGCGAATACGGCACCTTCAGCGTGGTGTATTCCGACTTCAGGGTAGTCGAGGGTCTGCAGCTTCCGTTCAGCGCCCGGGCGACGTTCAACGGGCAGCCATATGCGGCGCAGTCAGTGACGATCGACACGATATCGCTCAACGCACCGCTCGAGGTCTCGTTGTTCGCACCGAAGGCGCCGGGTGACCGATGACAGGGCTCGCGGTCTGGGCGATCGCGTGGCTCACGGGCATCTTGCCGACCAGCGACCGCAGCGCCTGGCCACAGTGGGGCGGACCCACGCGAAACTTCGTCGTCGATGCGCGCGAGCTCGCCACGAGCTGGCCCAACGATGGGCCTCGACGGATCTGGCAACGGCCCATCGGTGAGGGCTACTCGTCGATCGTTACTGACGGACGAACGCTCTACACGCTCGTGCGAGACGGCAGTGCCGATGTCGCGATCGCGCTCGACGCGGCGACCGGCAGCACGGTGTGGGAGGCCCGATACGAGGCGCCGTTCATCGAGACCTGTTCCGAGCGTCTCGGCCCGGTTCCGCGAGCCGCCCCGCTCATCGCCGGCGATCGCCTGATCACGACGAGCGCGGGCGGGCTGATGAACAGCTTCGATCGGCAGACCGGCCGGCCACAGTGGAGCGTCAACCTCCTCGCACCGGCCGCCGACGCGGTTCGCGCCTGCGGCTATTCTGCCAGCCCGCTGGTGTTCGAAGACCTCATCATCACAACGGCTGGCGGTCCTGGCCGCGGCGTGGTCGCGGTAAAGGCGGCCTCGGGTGAAATCGCCTGGCACTCGCAGGATTTTCAGAACGGCTACTCGTCGCCGCTCCTCATCGATCTGGACGGCCAGCCGGAGCTCGTGGTGTTCACCTACGGCGAGGTGTCGGGGCTCGACCCGAAGACCGGCGCGCTCGACTGGACCGTCGCGCACGTGTCCGAGCAGGGCGTCAATGTGGCGACACCGGTCTGGGGCAGCGACAACCTGCTGTTCGTGTCGTCGGCGTACAACGGCGGAAGCCGCGTACTCCGGCTGTCGCGGCCCGACAGCAAGATCACGCAAGGCAAGGTCAAAGTCGAAGAGGTCTGGGCAAACCGGCGCGTGCGCGTGCACTTCGGCAATGCGGTCCGCCTCGGCACGCGGATCTACGCCTCGAACGGAGACTTCGGTGCGGCACCGTTTGCGGCGATCGACATCACCACCGGAGACATGGTTTGGCGCGACCGCAGCGTCTCGCGCTCGACGCTCGTCGGCGCGGGAGACAAGCTCCTGATTCTCGATGAAGACGGCACGCTCGTGCTCGCCACACCGGGCGACGCCGGCCTGGTGGTGCACGCAAAGGCCAGCGCGCTGAGCGCCCGCGCATGGACCGCGCCCACGCTGAGCGGCACCACACTCTACCTCCGAGACCTCAAACAGATAGTCGCGCTCGACCTGAGCGGTCGTTAGGCCCGGCTGACGGGTTGTTCGTATTGTCCGCGTTTCTGTGTTGTCCGTGTTGTCCGTGGCTCGTGTTGTCCGTGGCTCTATTCGCTTCTGAGTGCGATGAGCGGATCCACGCGCGTCGCCCTGCGCGCGGGCAGGTAGCACGCTGCGAGCCCGACAGCGGCGAGCAGCAGAGACACGGTGGCGATCGTCAGCGGATCCCCCGGCCGCACCTCGAACAGGAGCGTCTGCAGAAACCGCGACACGACCACCGCACCCGCGATGCCCGCCGCCAGCCCAATCAGCACGACGGTGGCTGCCTCACGCAGAACCATCCACCGGATCATCGGGCCGTCGGCGCCGAGCGCCATGCGGAGGCCAATCTCGCGCGTGCGCTGTGTCGTCGTGAAGCTGATGATTCCGTAGATGCCGCTCGCACAGAGCACGAGCGCGACGAGGGCAAACGCGGACATCACGCTCATGCTGAACCGCTGCCGTACGACGGACGCTTGAACGAGCCGCTCCACGCTCGCGCTGTCGTACACAGGCTGCATCGGATCGACCGTCCAGATCTGACGCTTCACCCGGTCGATGAGCGCGGCAGGCTCACCCGCCCCCCTGGCGACGTACGTCATCGAGCCGAACGGGAACTGCGGTAACGAGAGAAACACTTCAGGTCGAGGCGCGGTGTCGAGGCCATCGTGACGAATCTGGCTGACCACGCCAACGACTTCCGCTTCAACCGGCTTTCCCTGCCACGAGAGGCGGAGGCGCCGTCCGACCGGGCTCTCGTCGGGCCACTCGCGCCGGCGTAGGCTGTCGCTGATCACGGCAACCACGGGAGCCGTCTCGCTGTCCCGATCCTCGAGCAGCCGTCCCTCGCGGAGGCGGATCGACATGGCGGCGAAGTATCCGGAGCTCGCGATGGTCACATAAGTTCCCCGCTGCTCGACGTCTTTCGCGGCCGGCCGTCCCACGACCTGCAGGGTGCTCCGAATGTTGATGTTCGAGAGCGCAAAGGGCATGGCCGACACGGCGCCGGCGGCCTGCACGCCGGGAAGCGCCCGCACCTGCTCGATCGTCGACCTGAAGAACGCTCGCGCACGGTCGGGCGCGCCATGCCGGTCCCACGCGAACACCTGCACCATCACCACGCCCTGTGGCGAGAACCCGGGATCCACGGCGAGCAACCGGCCAAAGCTCTTGACGAGGAGACCAGCGCCAACCAGCAGCACCAGCGCAATGGCGACCTCCGCCGCGACCAGGCTACGCCGAAGCGACCCGCGCATCGTGTCCGACTGACGCTCGCGAAGCACATCCCGCCCCTGTTTCGAGAACTGCAGCGCTGGAATCAACCCGAACGCCACCGCCGTGACGGTCGTCAGCGCCGCCGCGAAGAGGAGCACGCGCCCGTCGATGGCAGCTTCCCGCAGCCGCAGCAGCCCCGCCGGAGCGATCGCGACGATGGCCCCGAGCGTCCACTGGGCGAGCGCGAGACCCGCAGCAGCGGAGATGAGCGACAGCAGCAGGCTTTCGGCGACGAGCTGCCGCACCAGGCGCGAGCGCCCGGCGCCGAGCGCCGAGCGGATGGCAAACTCACGGCTGCGCTCGATGCCTCGCGCGAGGAGCAGGCTCGCTACGTTCGCGCAACCGATGCCCAGGACGAGCACGACCGCGCCGAGCATCAGCACGAGCGGCAGGTGGACCCCGCCCATCAGGTGCTCGCGCAACGGGACGACGACGGCGCTGCTGCTCGCGTTGGTCCGCGGGTTCTCCGTGGCGAGGGCGGCCGAGATGGTGTCCATCTCGCTCTGCGCCTGCTCGACCGTTACGCCGGGCGCGAGCCGCGCCACGACATTCCACCAGCTACTGGCTCGAATGCGCTTCTCGTGCTCCTGAACGATCTTCGGCGTCCACACGACGAGCTCACCGGGTCGCGGCAGGAGTTGCGGCGCAAACGATCTGGGTAACACACCCACGATCGTCCACGGTTCATTGTCCATGCTGATCGTCTTGTTGACGATGCTCGGGTCGCCCGCGTAGCGGGACTGCCAGAAGCCATACGTGATAATTGCGGCGCGGCGCGCACCGCGCACGTGCTCCTCTGGCAGGAACCCTCGCCCGATCAGCGGGGGCATCCCGATGGCGTCAAAGAACCCTTGGGTGACCTGCGCCCCAAAGAGGACTTCGGGCTCGGTCCCACCGGTGTAGTCCATCGAATACGGAATCACGCCCGCCATCACCGAGAACGAACGCGCCCTTTCGCGCCAGTCCAGGAAGTCTGCGGGCGATACGTCCTCATGCTCCGCAGGGCGCGCGGCCTGACGCTGCCAGATGGTGACGACGCGCTCGGCGTCCTGATAGGCCAGCGGCCTGAACTGAAGCGTGTCGAGGAGCGTGACGATCGACACGGTGCCGCCGATGCCCAGCGCCAGAATCAGGACGGCCGACAGCGTGAACGACGGCGATTTCAGGAGCAGGCGCACGCCGTGCTTCGCGTCGTGCACGAGATCGGCATCGGCGGTGAGCTGCCTGCGCAGCCAGGCGGCGTCGGGCAAGGCGCCGAACGCGCGGCGGAACAAATCCATGCGGGTCCTCCAGTCGAGGTGTTGATCACGGTCGAGCATCTGCCAGCGGTGACGGACTTCGGCGTCCCACTCGGCGCGCCACTCCGCCCGGGACGCGGCGGGCACGACGATTCCAAACGTGCGGACGATCGCGAGACACAGGCGAAGGGCGAGCGGATCGCGACGGGTTGGCATGGTCACGCGCGGGAAGGTTTCAACCGTCGGGGTGACACCGCCAGATCGAGTGCTCGGTAGCGCCCCACCGCCTCGGCGAGCATCGTCGCTCCCGCGCCGGTGATCTCGTAGTAGCGCCGAGGCGGACGCTGTTCACGCTGGGCCGTCGCCTGCTTCTCCCAGGTCGACGTCAGCAGCCCTTCACGATCGAGCCGACGCAGGATGGGATAGACGGTGCCACTCGGGAGCCCGGTGGCATCCATGATGTCGAACCCATGGTGGAAGCCCCGGGTGAGGGCCTGCAGGACGAGCGCCGTTGGGTAGGTCAGATTCAGACGGGGAGACACGCTTCGAGTCCTCCTGCGTACATTGAAATCTATATATATAGGGTTCTAGCTTACGTTAGACGGGGACGGGGGGTGAAACGTTGGTTCGGGGTTCGCGGCCTCGCAGCGCGCGGGTCGCGGCTCTGGGTTCGGGGTTCGGGGTTCTCGGTTCGCGGCCGAGATCGTGCACACTACTCGCAGTGATGCGCGAGTCAGTGGTGCGGACGGCTGGGTTGGCGGGCACAGTGCTCTACGGGGCGGCGATCGTCTGGATGTATGCGGCGCAGCCGCAGACCGTGGCTGAAGTCACTGGTGGGCTGACCTCGACCATCGGCGCGTACCGCATCGATCAGCAGGCGTTCGAGGACGGGCTGGCGTTTTTCAGGCGGGACCAGTTCGAGGAGGCGCGCGCGGCGCTCTCGCGGGCGGACCCGGCCGGGCGTGACACGCTGACGCAGTTCTACATCGCCTATACCTGCTACCGGCAGGGATGGGGCCGGGTGTACAACGATGACGCCCTGTTCAAGAACGGCCTGCAGGCAGTCGATCGCGCGATTGCGCTGGCGCCCGATCACCGGCTGGTCGTCGACGACCCGAACCTGGGCATGCGGACGGCCGACGAGCTGCGCGCCGAGCTGCAGCGCGGCCTGACACGCGACGCCTCGGACTTCAACCCGCTCAGGCTGATCAGGCCACGACGATGAGCCCGTTGCGAGAGGCGTTCGCCCTGCCCTGTCTGTTCCTCACGGTCGCGCTCCTCGGCGGGCTCCGTCTCGGTGGCGATGTCCGTCTCGTGCCACCGCCCCTCGTCGCGCTCGTCCTGGCGCTGCTGCTGACGGGCTCGCTCGTCCGCTCGGGCGTGTTCACCCCGGAGCGCCTGCTGAATCAACGCCGAACGGGGATCGAGAACGCCTGCGGGACCGTAGTGCTGCTCGCGTTGTTCGGTGCGTCCGCCCAGATCTTCAATCTGCTCACGCCGGACTCGGGTCTCCTGCACGTGCTCGTCAGCGTGTTCTTTCTGGTGCAGCTTCTGACCACGTTGACCGCCGTCCGCGATCGAATCGCCATGCTCCGCAGTCTGGCCGTGCTGCTCGGGTGCGCGTTCTTTCTCAGGTTCATCGCGCTCGAGTCGCTCTACGCGCCCGGACGAGGGGTGATCAAACGGGTGATGACGGCTTTGATGGAAGGCATCACGCTCGGGGCGCTCGACTACGTGCCGACCGGAGGCGCCACGGGGTACGTCGCTTTCCTCACTCTCACGCTCTATCTCATCGGACTGGTGCTGATGCCCACCGGCCGGGACAACGCAGCGTCAACCGCGGTCCTCTGGCAGCCAGCCGAGCCCGACGAGCTGCACGGAGACCTGCCCGCGCTTCGGCGCGAGTGAGACGCGTTCGATCGCGGCAGACGCGTCGAACTGCTCGGTGATCTTGCGTGTCTCCTGCCTGATCTCCTCTTCCAGGGCGCGCGCCCGTTCCTCGACTGCGCCAAGCGTCTCGGTCGCGCGCCGGATGTCGTCGGTCTCCTTCATGCTTCGGCCGACGCCGCGCGCGGCGGTGGTGGCGCGGCCAAGGGATCCCACGCCGATGGCCTTGCGGCCGAACAGCGCGCCGAGAATCGTCGCGCCCACCGAAAGACCGGTCTGGAGCTTCTGCTGGGACGCTTGCGCAGACTCGCGCTCGACGGACGCCGACGCGCGCCGCCTCTGCTCGTCGAGCTGCGCCTGTTTGGACGCGTGCTTCCGGCGCACCGCATCAACCGCGGCGTCGCGGGCGACCCGTTGCGCATCCTGGATCCGGACCTGAAAGTCGCGCTCGCTCTCGCCAGGATTCGAAGTCAACTTCAGATCGCGTTGGCGCATCAGCTCGAGCTTCTCGGACTGCGAGAGCCAGCGCCCCATATCCTTGCTCCACGCGGCATAGCTCTTTGCCTGCAATCCCGCCGCTGGCACCTCTTCGTAGGTCGCACCCGCCTGACCGGCGTCCCGGAGATCGGCCGTCGCCACGTCGACGCGGGTCGCCGTGGCCCAGTCGACGGCGACCGCCCCGGATCCGAACGGCACCGCGTAGACGACGTCCCGGACCTCGTCGATCCCGAGCTTCACATCACCAAACCCAACCCGCGCCGCGCCAAGGACGACCGGCGTGTAGTGGACGTGCCCGGAGCCTGTCCGGCCGGGCACGAAGTACTGCTGAATGCCGGGAGAGACGATTGGAGGCGCCGACAATGCCTGCCCCGCGGCCTCTGGCCTCTGACCCCCGGCCGCTGACCTCTGGCCTCCAGCCTCTGGCATCTCGCCTCCCGCCTCCGACCTCGGGTCTTCGGCGGGCGTCAGCGCGCGAATCTGATCTCTCGAGAGCGGTCCCCTGAGGTACGACAGCGTCCATCGAGTCTGGAACACCACCGGTGCTTTGTCGTGCACGTTGTGTAGAAGAAACACGCGCTTGTCGAGCGCGGAGAGCAGGCGGTCCGTCTCGCCGCGATCCATCGAGCCGGCCGCCGCGCCCTCGAGCCCATCGAGCATGCGCGCCTTGTCCCGCTCGGTTTGCAGCCGGCCGAGGAACCAGGTCCCTGTATTGGCGAGCCCCTTGTAATCGAGATCCACCGGGTTCTGGGTGGCGAGGACGACGCCCAGCCCGAATGCGCGGCCCTGCTTGAGGAGCGTCATCAACGGAGGCTTCGAGGGTGGGTTCGCCACCGGCGGGAAGTACCCCAGGATCTCGTCCATGTAGAGCACGGCCCTGAGGCTCGTGGTACCGGTCTGCCCGCGCATCCACGCCACCACCTGATTGAGCAGCAGCGAGACGAAAAACATGCGCTCGGCGTCCCCTAGGTGGGCGATC
>Ga0184612_10000377_pt1 | contig 20663 bp, 19 predicted proteins | sample PLM3_60_coex_FD_133163 | JGI IMG/M metagenome (GOLD analysis project Ga0184612, IMG submission 133163) | Groundwater sediment microbial communities from an aquifer in East River, Colorado, USA - PLM3_60_coex | ecosystem: Environmental > Terrestrial > Soil > Riparian zone | place: USA: East... | reverse complement strand
GGTCGCCCGTCTGTCCGCCGCAGGATCATCGCGACACGATGCTGGAATCGGATCATCGAAATCGCGGGCGACCGCCGGTCGCCCTACAAGAATGTTGATTCCGGCGCCTGCGCGTGCACCGATCCTACACCTTCCCCTGCCTTAGCGCCCGGTTAACCGCGCTCACCACGGCCTGCAAGGACGCGCTGACGATGTTGCCGTCGATGCCGACGCCGAACAGCGGCTTCTCGCCATCGATGCGCATTTCCACATAGGCCGCGGCGCTGGCGTCGGCGCCGCCGCCGATGGCGTGCTCGCTGTAATCCATCAGCTTGATGTCCTTGCCGCTGAGCTCGCGCAGCGCGTCGACGAAGGCGTCGATCGGACCGTTGCCCTTGCCTTCGACGCTGCGCTTCTTGCCGTTGTCGGTGATCTCCGCGGTCATCAGCCGCGCGCCCTTGGCGCCGCTGTCGGGCAGGGTCTGGTGGCTGACGAAGCCGAAACGGCCGTTGCCCGGCAGATACTCGCGCTCGAAGTTCCGCCAGATGTCGCCGGGCTGCAGCTCCTTGCCGGTCTCGTCAGCGCGGCGCTGGATCACCTGGCTGAACTCGATCTGCAGCCGCCGCGGCAGGCGCAGCCCATGCCCCTGCTCGAGGATGTAGGACACGCCGCCTTTGCCCGACTGGCTGTTGATGCGGATCACCGCCTCATAGCTGCGGCCCAGGTCGCTGGGGTCGATCGGCAGATAGGGCACATCCCACTGGCCGCTGTTGCTCTGCGCCTGCGCCGTCAGGCCCTTCTTGATCGCGTCCTGGTGCGAGCCGGAGAAGGCGGTGAACACCAGTTCGCCGGCATAGGGATGGCGGGGATGCACGGGCAGCTGGTTGCAATGTTCGTAAGTCTGGATGACCTCGCCGATGTCATGGATCTCCAGGCCGGGATCGACGCCCTGGGTCAGCATGTTGAGCGCCAGATTGACCACGTCCACATTGCCGGTGCGCTCGCCATTGCCCAGCAGCGTGCCCTCGACGCGCTCGGCGCCCGCCATCATCGCCAGCTCGGCGGCGGCGACGCCGGTGCCCCGGTCATTGTGCGGATGGATGCTCAGGATCAAGCAGTCGCGGTTCCTGATATTGCGGCCGAACCACTCGATTTGGTCGGCGAAGATATTGGGTGTCGCCATCTCCACCGTCGCCGGCAGGTTGAAGATCATTTTGTGCTCGGGCGTCGGACCCCAGGCCTCCATCACCGCTTCGCAGATCTCAACGGCGTAATCCAGTTCTGTGCCGGTGAAGCTCTCGGGCGAGTATTGCAGCACGACCTCGGTTTCCGGAACCGCTGGCACCAGTTCCTTGATCAGCTTAGTGCCGTTGACGGCGATGGCGGTGATGCCCGGCCGGTCGAGCCCGAACACGACGCGCCGCTGCAGGGTCGATGTCGAGTTGTAGACATGCATGATGGCGCGCCGCGCGCCGCGGATGGCGTCGAAGCTGCGGCGGATCAGGTCCTCCCGCGCCTGGGTCAGCACCTGGATGGTGACGTCATCGGGGATCAGGTCCTGTTCGATGATCTCTCTGACAAAATCAAAATCGGTCTGCGAAGCCGAGGGAAAGCCCACCTCGATCTCCTTGAAGCCCATCTTGAGCAGCAGCTGGAACATGCGGTGCTTGCGATCGGCACCCATGGGCTCGATCAGCGCCTGGTTGCCGTCGCGCAGATCGACGCTGCACCAGATGGGCGCCTTGTCGATCACCCGCGATGGCCATCGTCGGTCCGGCAGATCGATCGGCGGAAAGGCGCGGTATTTTTGGATGGGCATGGTGGTCATGATTTCTCTCCTGCTAGGGAGCGCCTTAAGGGCGCGCATGGATAAGGGGACTCGAACTCGCGGCCGCCGGTCAGGTCAGACGGCCGCCCCTAAGTCGCAGGAGAGCGATGGAATACAGTGAGACAGCACTGGCCGGCGCCAGGCTGGTTAACATCGGTTGTTCATGAATAGGACAGTAGGTCGTACACATTTGGGACACCACGGTTCGGGGCTCGGCATAGCGGCAAACTCCCGGCGTCCCCTGGGACGCCGGGCGCTAAAGTCGCAGCGCGGCCCGGTTCGTGGTGTGGCTGTCCATGGCGGCAAAGGTAAGGATTGAGCCTGCCGCCGTCAATGCGGGATTCGCCCCCGGCCTTCTGTGGCATTTTACGGGAACAAACCCGACGACCGGGGCGTTTATCGGTAAGGCATTTATCCATAGCGGCTATTGCCGCAGCCCACTATGGTAGATAGCTGGTTGCGGTTGCATACGAGTTTTGCCGATGGTCCTGACGCCGGAGTCTTCCACGCCTGTTGCCGATGGCCGCACGCGGTATCGCCCCAAGAACCGCCGCAACATCCTCTGTGTTTTTCCGGAATACGCGCCCTCCTTCGGCACGTTTCAGCATGCCTATAAGCTCATGCCCGGCGTCCGGGGCTTCATGCCGCCGCAGGGCCTGCTGCTGATCGCCGCCTATATGCCGTCTGAATGGGAAGTGCGCTTTATCGACGAGAATATGGGACACGCCGGTGCGGAGGATTTCTCCTGGGCCGACGCCGTGTTCATCAGCGGTATGCATGTGCAGCGGCCCTTCATCGACGATATCGTCGCCCGCGCCCACCGTGCCGGCAAGCTGACGGCGCTGGGCGGTCCCTCGGTTTCCGCCTGCCCGGAATATTATCCAGCCTTGGACCTGCTGCATCTGGGCGAGCTGGGCGACGCCACGGACGCCATTGTTGCCTATATCGACGAAACGCCGGTCCGGCCGCTCAGCCAAATCATCTTCAAGACCGAGGAGCGCATCGCCCTCGACGCTTTCCCGGATCCGGCATACGGCAAGATCGATGTGGGCCGCTACTTTCTGGGCTCGGTGCAGTTTTCCTCCGGCTGTCCTTACCGGTGCGAGTTCTGCGACATCCCCGCGCTGTATGGCCGCAATCCCCGCCTCAAGACGCCGGAGCAGATCTGCCGCGAACTGGACGCAATTGTCGGCAACGGCGCCAAGGGCGCCGTTTACTTCGTCGACGACAATTTCGTCGGCAACAAGAAGGCGGCGCACGATCTGCTGCCCCATCTGATCCGCTGGCAGGAGAGGAACGGATTCCCGCTACGCTTCGCCTGCGAAGCCACCATGAACATGGCGCAGATGCCGGACTTGCTGAGGATGATGCGCGAGGCCAATTTCCGCACCGTGTTCGTCGGCATCGAGACTCCGGAGACCGAGGCGCTGGCCCGCATGGACAAGAAGCAGAATCTGCGCCTGCCGATCCTGGATGGCGTGGAGATCTTCAACAATCAGGGCATGGAAGTGGTGTCCGGTATCATCATGGGACTGGATACCGACACGGCGGAGACCGGGCGCAACATCCGGCAGTTCATCGAGGCCTCGAATATCCCGCTGCTGACCATCAATCTGCTCTACGCGCTGCCGAAGACGCCGCTCTACGACCGGCTGCTGCGCGAAGGGCGCGTGTTGCCCGAGGCGGTGGCCGCGCAGCGTGCCTCCAATGTGGATTTCCTCATGCGTTACGATCAGGTGATGGGCATGTGGTACGACACGATCACAGCGGCATATACGCCGGAGGCGCTGTTCCGCCGTTTCCGCTACCAGACCGAGCATACGTTCCCGAAGCGGATCGCCATCCGGCCCAAGGCCGATTGGCCGTTGATCCGCCACGGTCTGCAGGTGGTGGCCCGTACCCTCTGGCATGCCGGCGTGACGTCGGAATGGCGTAGCGAATTCTGGAAGCTTTGCGGGCCGCTGCTGCGTCAGGGCCGTATCGAAGAGGTGGTGCATATCGGCGTCGTCGCCTATCACCTCCTAACTTTCGTCGAAGACATCAAGCGCGGCCGCCACGAAGCGGCGTTCTACGCGGACACGAACCTGAAGCGGGAGCTGGCGCGCGAGGCCGTGTCCGCGGCGGCGTAGTCGCTAACGCCTTCCCAAATATCTGCGGTCCGAAACAGCGTCTGCGATATCACGTCCTTGCCACGGGCTGGCGAGTTGGCTTCGTGATTACATCGTTTCGGGGCCAGTCGAAGAAGTAAAGAAGGTCGAAAACCGCCGGGAATTGGCGCGGTAAAGCGCGAGCACATCTTTACTTCACGGACAGTCGGGTTCGGCAATGTGGTCGATTGAAATCATCGACTCTCGGCGAGTTGCGGCTGCTCTGCTGGCCGTTACTCTGGCGGTGGTCGGTTGCGACGTCGTGTCCGACATGACCGGCGATGACGAGACCGTCCCGCCGCTGCCCGCCCCCGATCCCGATCAGGTCAGTTTCTCCAGCTATCAGCCGGAACGGCCCTATGCGGAATTCGCGCCGGGTGTATTGACGCGCAGCCGCTATGAGACCGAAAGCGGCGCCGGCTATCGTGTCGAAATCTGGGACATGCTGCTCGGGCCGCGGCAGGAGAGCGCTACGATCTCGCTGCCGGGCGGCGCCATCTTGGTGACCCGCTCCGGGCAGCCGGCAATCACGATCGATGGCAAGGCGATGATCTCCGTGGCGGGTACTGCGCTGTCCGTTCCGGAAGGCCAGTCGTTCACGATAGCAAATGAATCCGACGATCCCGTCAGTCTGCGTGTCTATCTGTTCAGCGCCCAATAGGCCGGGAGCGAATCGATGACAAGCCGAATGGGAGGCATTCCGAGGAGGTTCGTTGCGGTCGCCGCCCTGCTCGTAATCCTGGGGCTGTCGGCATGCGCGGCGCGCGACTGGCCGGCGTTTCGCCACGATGCCATGCGCACGGCGAAGCAGCCGCGTCTGACCGCGCTTGCCGACCCGGCGCAGGTGCCCGGCCTCCATGTGGTCTGGTCGTTTCATCCGGCAGGCGCTCCGGAGGCATTTCGCGCATCGCCTATCATTCACAAGAGCCGGGTCTATATCGGCAATGGCGACGGGTATCTCTATGCTCTCGACGCCGCGACCGGGGCCTTGCTCTGGCAATATCCGCCGGCGGCATCGCCGCCGCTGACCTCGCAGTTCACCTGCAACCCGTCGAGCCATGGCATTGCCTCGAGCGTCGCCATCGCCAAGATCGGCGGACGCACCGCGGTCATCTTCGGCGCACCCGACCAGTCCTTTGGCACGGGCCTGGGGGAGGGCCGGCTATTCGCGCTCGACGCGGACACCGGCGCGGAAATCTGGAAATCCCCGGCGGTCGCGCAGCTGACCGGGACTACGTCGGGCGATCCGACCCAGCTGCATGAGCAGATCGGCTATTCCTCTCCTCTGGTATTCGGCGACCGGGTTTATATCGGTGTCGCCAACCACTGCGACAATCCGATCCAGCGCGGCAAAGTCGTCGCGGTCGATCTTGCGACCGGCGCCATCGACGGGGCTTTCTCCTTCTTCGGATCGGGCCCGCCCCGCGGCGGCGGCGTCTGGACATCGGTCGCAGGATTCGGCACTGGGCTCTATGTGACCACCGGCAACACCAACATCGGCGGGGCGGAGCCGCCGGACAATCACGGCCTCAGTTTCCTGCGCCTTCGCAGCGACAACGGCGGGATCGTGTGGAAGCACCAGCCAGTCCCCTACGATCTGGACGGGGATCCCGACTGGTCCGCCGGCGCCGCGGTGATGCGCACCACCTGCGGCACGATGGTCGCTTCCACCATGAAGGACGGCTGGACCTATGCGGTCGATACCGGCGGCGACGTACCGGCGCCGCCAAGCGTGCGCTGGCAATTCCCGCCGACGGGATTTCCATTCACCGTTGCCGATGGCACCGTCCATGGCGATACGCGCTATCTGCGGCCGGGCGCGGCTTGGGGGAATGTTTTCATCACCATGGCCCCCGGCCTCAATGTCACGACAAACGTTTCTTCCGGGTATGACCGTCTTCATGCCCTCAACGCCTGCGCGCCGGGGGCTTTCCGCGTGCGATGGATTCTCGATGTGCCGAATGCCGCGGGAACCTATGCGCTCGGCCCGCCGACCGTCAGCCACGGCATTGTGTATGTCGGCACGAACGAGGGACATCTCATCGCGATTGCCGATCCCGGCCGCTTCCCGCCCGCCGGATTCCGCTGCAGCCATCCGGACGTCCCGACGGGCATTTGTCTGGCGAGCGGATTCACGCTGGTACCCGAGCCGGCGGTGCTGGCCAATGTAACGCTCGACGGTCCGATTCTGACGGAGCCCGCCATGGCGCGGGGCCGCCTCTTTGTCGCGACGAGCAATGGCACATTGTACATGCTGGAGCCCTAGGGAGATGGTCGTGAAGCGCATCGGAATTCTTCTAGGGCTTGCGATGGCGGTGATGCTGTCGCCGGCGGTCCTGACACAGGAGCTTTCAACGACCGAGCTTCGGCGCCAGCCCGTGACCCGGTTCGACGGCGCGGTCACGATCAAGAATGCGGATGGAAGTTCCCGAGAGCTGAAGGTAAGGATCCAGGATTGGATCATCGATGGCGGTCTCACCATCAGGCGGTTTCCGGCCAGGGGATTCGCCGTCGTGCAACTCATGGCTGGGGCGGTTGTCACGAACATCAAAGGCCAGCGCACGGACCGGCAGGAAGAAGAGTTCTGGACCCTGCCGGTGGGCGCCGTCATGTCCGTCGAGACCGGCAACGATTCCGCGGTGCTGCAAACCGTGACCGTCAGGCGGCCATAGCCGGACAACGCTGTGAAGCCGCCCTCACCGCGGCTCTCGCGACGTCACTTCCAAATCCGAGTGCCACTCCCCGGCAATCCATACTCTCGCCACTTCTTGGTGACGAGTTCGACGATCTCATCGCTCATGCGGATCTTCTGGCCCCAGTCGCGCTTGGTTTCCGGCGGCAGCTTGGTGGTGGCGTCGAGGCCGATCTTCGAGCCGAGTCCGCTCTCGGGCGAGGCGAAGTCCAGATAGTCGATCGGCGTGTTCTCGACCAGGGTGATATCCCGCGCCGGATCCATGCGCGTGCTGATCGCCCACATCACATCCTTCCAGTTGCGGGCGTCGATATCATCGTCCACCACGATCACCCATTTTGTGTACATGAACTGCCGCAGGAACGACCAGACGCCGAACATCACTCTCTTTGCGTGCCCGGGATAAGCCTTCTTCATGCTGACCACGGCGATGCGGTAGGAGCAGCCCTCGGGCGGCAGCCAGAAGTCCACGATCTCCGGGAATTGCTGGGTCAGCAGCGGGATGAATACCTCGTTCAGCGCCTCGCCCAGGATACTGGGCTCATCCGGCGGCCGGCCGGTGAAGGTGGAGAGATAAATCGGCTGGCGCCGCATGGTGATGGCGCTGATGGTAAAGACCGGGAACTGCTCGACGGAGTTGTAGTAGCCGGTGTGGTCGCCATAGGGGCCTTCGTCGCGGTAATCGTCCAGCGACACATGACCTTCGAGAACGATCTCCGCTTCGGCCGGCACCTTCAGCGGCACGGTCTTGCAATCCACCAGCTCCACCTTGCGGCCGCGCAGCAGCCCGGCGAACTGGTACTCCGACAGCGTGTCCGGCACCGGCGTGACCGCGGCCAGGATTACGCCCGGATCAGCGCCGATGACGGCGGCAACGGGGAAGGGCTCGGGCCGCTCGTTCTTCCAGCGGGCATGATGCTGCGCGCCGCCGCGATGCTTCAGCCAGCGCATGAGAGTCTGGTTCTTGCCGGTCACCTGCATGCGATAGATGCCGAGATTGAAGTCGTCTTCCTTCCGCTTTCCAGGCCCCTTCGTAACAATCAATGGCCAAGTGATCAGCGGCGCGGGCTCGCCGGGCCAGCAGGTTTGGATCGGCAGGCGGCCGAGATCGATGTCGTTGCCCCGCAGCACGATCTCCTGGCAGGGCGCCGCGCCGACCGTCTTCGGCTTCATGGCCATGACGGTCTTGACCATGGGCAGCATATCCAGCGCTTCGCGCCAGCCGCCTGGCGGTTCCGGCTGTTTCATGAACGCCAACGTTTCGCCCAGCTCGCGCAGCTGGCCTGGCTCGCGATCCATGCCCCAGGCGACGCGTTCTACCGTGCCGAACAGATTCACCAGCACGGGCATGTCGTAGCGCCGGCCATCCTGCCCGACGACATTCTCGAACAGCACCGCCGGCCCGCCCTCGGCCAACAGGCGCGTTTGGATCTCCGTCATCTCCAGATGGGGCGAGACGGGCGCCGCCACGCGCACCAGGCGCCGGTCGCGCTCCAGCCGGTCGAAGAAATCGCGCAGGGAGGAATAGGGCATGAGGGGCTACCGGAGGGTCGGAATCATCGGTCTCTACAGGCCGCATCCCCGCCGCGCCGTCAAGCCGGGCTGTCCAAGGGGACGCGATGGGGCAAATTTGCCGGCGCGATTAACCGATGCTTGACGGTCGAAAAGCGACAATCATCCTCGCGCAGGTTCTCGTGAAATCCGGTCACCGCCATGCCTTTGCTGTTCGTCCTCCATTTTCTGCTGATGATCGTTGCCGGGAGTCATCTGATCCGGCGCCGGGGCGCCAACGCCTGGATCCTGGCCATTGTGTTCATCCCGATCGCCGGCAGCGTGGCCTATATCGTCATGGTGATGAAGCCATCCTGGTTGATGCCTCAGAAACCGCCGGTCGTGGTCTACGAGCGGGGCCCGTACGCCCGGGAATACAAGGACCCGGCCAATCTGGCGCTGGATAACGCGCTCGCCGCCTCGATGAGGGCGATCCCCTGGCCTGCCGCACGCTGTTGGATGGGCTCGAGCTGCGCAAAGGCAGCCGGAACCACGCCATCGCCGAATTGCTGCGCGCCCGCTGCCTGGAAGCCGAGGGCGCCGGCGACGAGGCGCTCGCGGCCTACAAATCGTTGATGGCCGAATATCCCGGCGAGGAGGCGCGCTGCCGCTATGCGCTGCTGCTGCGCGAGGCCGGGCGGTTCGACGAGGCCCGCAATGCGTTTCGCGACGTGGCCCGCTCGATCGCCAAGGGCGGCCGCGATTATCTGCGCAGCGAAGGCGAATGGCTGACGCTGGCGCGGCGCCATCTCGGGCTTTAGCGCCCCGCAAGGATAATTCGCATTATTTCAACGAGTTACAGCCCTCGCGGCGGCTGGCGGCAAAAGCGCTCCGGCTTAACGATTCCTTGGCGGCGCTGACGGATGCTTGTCACCGGCCCGGTGATATATTCGCCTCGGGGCCAAGACGTAGCTGCGGCGTGGGGAATTTCGATCGTGCCTTATCTCATGGGTGGCCTGATTCTGGCGTGGCAGGTGGCGTGCGGCATTCATGTGGTGCGCACCGGCCGGCAGATGTATTGGCTCTGGATCATCATCATCGCGCCGTTCATCGGCAGTCTCATCTATACGATCGTTGAGATGGGCCCGGAATTGCTGCGCAGCCGCCAGGCGGCGACCGCGCATGAAAAGGCGATCAGCATAATCGATCCCGACCGTCGCTTGCGCCTGCTGATGGACAATCTGGACACCGCCGAATCCGCGCAGAACAAACATGCGGTGGCCGAGGAATATCTGCGCCGCAACGAGCCGCGGAAGGCGCTGCCGCTGCTGGAATCGGCGGCGACCGGGCTCTACAAGGACGACCCGATGATCCTCATGACCCTGGCCCAGGCGCAATTCGGTTGCGGCATGTTCCGCCAGGCGACGGACACGTTGGACGAGATCAAGACGAAGAATCCGCAGTTCGAGAGCGCCGACGGCCATCTGCTCTATGCCCGCGGCCTGGAAGCGCAGCAGCGCAACGACGAGGCGCGCGGCGAGTATGCGGCGGTGATAAACTACTTCCCGGGTGCGGAGGCGCGGGTGCGCTATGCGCTGTTCCTGCAAAAGCAGGGCGAGGCGGAACAGGCGCGCCGCATTTTCCAGGACGTGGTGCGATCCTTCGAGAAGGCCGGCAAGGTCTTCATCCGCGACCAGCGCGAGTGGTATGACATCGCCAAGCGCAACAGTTAGTGTATCGTAACTCCCGGCTGTCGAGGTCGGCCGCCGGCGCGATTCATTGTGGCGGAAATTGTTCAGAACATTTGCGCTGCTCTTCACGTTGTTGACCCTGCTTGCGGGATGCGATCCGCTCGCGCAGGTGCAATCAGCAGTTCCGCCGAGCGAAGATGAATTCGTGCGGCGTTGTCTCTCCCGTCTTGCTGTCAAGGATTTTGCAGCAGTTGAGGCGATGATGATGCCCGAGATTGTCAACTCCGACCTGCGTAGGGCGCTCACGGAAATGCCGCCATGGCTTCCCGACAAAACGCCGCTGGAGATGCAGATCGTCAATTACGGCGTCGTGGAAGTCGATGGCGTTCGCCAATCAGACCTCTACTATCAGTATCGCCTCTCGGATTCCTGGGGGCTGGTGAACGTGGTCTTGGAAAGCCGTGGCGCCGAGCTGCAAGTCGCCGGCCTGCACTTCTACAAATCAGAGAAAACTTGGACGGAGATGAATGGGCTCAATTTCACCGACAAAAGCATCGTGCAGTTCGCGATTCTCGCTGCCGCGATGTTCAATCCGCTATTCATCTTGTTTGCGCTTGTTCAATGCGTTCGCACACCCGTCCCGTGGCGCAAGTGGTTGTGGATTATCTTCATTCTCGTGGGTGTCACGGCAATACAAGTGAATTGGACAACCGGAGATATCGACTTCAACCCTCTCTATGTCACATTGCTTGGCGCAGGATTTTCCAAAGCCAGTCCGATTTCGCCGTTGTTCTTGATCGTGAGTGTTCCCCTGGGCGCCATCATCTTCCTGGTGAAACGGAGAAAATGGCTGCTGCCTCCTCCGGCCGATGCGCCGACTTCCGGCTGAATTCGAAGATCTGCTGAGCAGCGAGGGGCGGCGCGTCCTGACGGGCACGTCGCCGCTCTGCGGCGCGCTGGCCGATCCGCGTCGGCGATTCATTGCCGAGGGCGGGCTGGTCAAGCCCGGGATCGCCCGCGACGCCGCCGCGCTGCTGAATCGCGCGCTGTATGACGACCTCAGTGCGATCGATCAGCCGATCCCGCCGGAAACGCTGTGGGGCATGGCGGCGAACTACGCCGAGATGCTGCCGAAGACGGCGCGGGTCAAGACCGCGTATCTCGAGCGGCGGCGCGGCCGGGCCTACCGCGCGGCGGAAGCGGCGGGGCTGGCCGTCATGCTGCGTTCGCAGAGTTTCGGCGCCTTCGCCGCGGCGCTGGCGGGCCGCGAATTGAGATCCCGTTGGGGCATCCAGGCGCTGTGCTACGGGCCGGGCGATTACGCCGGGCCGCATAACGATCATCATCCTGAGGAGGCCGCCGCGCGGGGCGGCTATCTCGATGTCCATATCACGCTGGCCGGGCGCGGCGTGGCGCAGCAATGGCTGGTCTATGCGCAGTATGGCCATTTCAGCCAGGTGGCGGATGTGGCGACCGCGGGCGGCATCACCGCTTATCGCCTGCCGTTCTGGCATTACACGACGCCGCTGGTGGCCCGGCCTGGCGCGTCCGCCGCATCAGCGCGGCGCTGGGTGCTGCTGGGCACGTTCCTCTACAAGCAGCCGTTCGTCGCCGACCGGCAGGTCAGAGGCTGATCTCGGCGGTGAATTCCACGGTGCCGTGCTGCGCTTCCCGCACCGCGCGGCGATAGGCCTTCTCGGTCTTGTACGGCCCATGCTTGGGAAACTTCTTCGGGTCCGCCGGCAGGATGCGGCCGCTCTTCGGCAACACCTTGTAGAATTTGCCGTCTCGGCCGATCAGCGGAATGGCGCGGCCGCGGCGGGAAAACACGCGGCGCATGTTGGCGGAGAAGGCGGTGAAATTCTCCTTCTCGTCGGTGTCCGTTGTCATCAAATATTCATGCACCGCGACGAATTCGTCGACGAAGGTCTTGTCGATGACCGACAGGTTGGAGATCACCCAGCAGGTCTGCTCGAACGACCAGTAATAGGCGAGGCCGGCGAATTCGCCATTGCCCGTGATATAGGGATAGAAAGGAAAGGCGCGGCAGGCCAGGCTGCGATTCTCCCGTTCGCAGAGGGCCACGCCCTTGCATTCGATGGCGGCGCAGCTGTGGTGCAGCTCGCGCACGATCTTGCGGGTCGCGGCGTCATAGGGCTTGAATTTGTGCCAGAGGTCGCTGCGGGTTTTCAGCAGCTCGAATTCGGCTTTCAGCACCAGGGGCACGGCGTTCTGGGTCGAGCAGCAGACCGGCTCGCCGCCGTTCAAGGGCGCGCATTTCCGGCCGCAATCGAGGCGGGCGACCGGGGCCCGAAACTTGTCGTAGATGATCTTGAAGTCGTCCGGCGTCGCACGGCTGCGCCCGACGCCATTGGCCGATTTCCCGTTCCCTGCGCCCACACGTTCCTCCCTGCCCGGCCGGCTTATTGATAGGATCGCCGCCGCGCCGTCAAGCGGCGTCTTGCACGCGCCGTCCAGCGGCGTCTTGCAACGGAGTCGGAAGGCGTTATTCTTCGGCCGGCACCGGGCAGGATGCGGGGGAGATTCGATGGCGCGCTACTGGGTCGTCGGCGGCATCTACGCGGATACGTCCTTTACCAAGTTGCGGGGCGACGGCGAGGAGGAGCGGGCCGGCCCCTTCGCCAGCCACGAGCAGGCCAAGGCGGAGTGGCAGCGCCGCGCCTGGGCCACGGTGGATGACGCCCACGCCCGCTACCGCATCGAGGAAGAGGATGCGGTGGCCACGGCTTGGTTCTGGGTCGTCGGCGGCGCCTACAAGGACACGCACTTCACCGAGCCCGCCGAAGGCGCGGAGCAGTGGCATGGGCCCTTTGCCACCTACGACGACGCCAAGGTGGAATGGCAGCGCCGCGCCTGGGCCACGGTGGACGACGCCATGTCGCGCTTTCGCATCGAGAAGCGAACCGGCGATCCGCGGAAAACCTGACGCCGCGCAATTTCGCGCATTTTGCAGCATTTTCCCCGCAGGCTAGCGGCCTGATCCGGCGGGCGAAAACCCCGATTTCCCGCGATTCCGAAAAAGTGATTTTCGCGGAACGATGCTATACAAAGGAAGTCTCCGCCTTCGCTGAATCTGCGGCGGGCAAGGTCATGCGCCGTCGCCGCCCGCCACCGCGGGCGCGATAGGTAGTCCGATACACAATGTCCAACATCAAGGCCACGGAACGGGTCCGCAGCAGTTCCATTATAGGAACTTTATCCGGAGAATCAAGAAAATTATCCTACATTGCCGCCCTCATCGCGGGGCCTGGCCGTTGCCGGGCTGACGGAATCGCCTTCGGATTGCAGATGATCGCCGTTCGATTCCCGGCTATTGTGAGAGGCTAGGAGAATCCGGGGGCTTAATGGAGCCTCAAGGCGATCGCGGGCGCACAACGGGGATAGGCAGCACCGACCAGGACGCGGCGTCCGCGGGTCGCCTGCAGAATGCGGTCAATTTGTATCGGGCGGGCCGCATCGCCGAGGCGGAGCAGGTGTGCCGCGAAATCCTGGCGGCCGAACCCAAGAATGTGCCCGCGGCTGTGTTATGCGCACAGGCGATGGGACAACGGGGCGAGCTCAAAGGCGCCATCGAACTTCTTCAGGGGGCGCTCCGCATCAGGCCGAATTCCGTCCCCGCGCTTAACGGCCTTGCCACGCTGTCGCTCCGGGCCGGGCAACTGGAGGCGGCCGGGGCGGCATGCCGGCGCTGTCTCGCCGTCGATCCGAAGAATGTGGTGGCCTTTTTCATCCTCGGTCAGATCGCCGACGCCGCCGGGCGGCCCGCCGATGCGGCCGCCGCGTACCGCCGCGCCGTCGAATTGAATCCGCTGTTCACGACAGCGCTGGTGCCGCTGGCGCTGGCGCTGCAAAAACTCGGGCGGCTCGACGAAGCCAAGACCACCTATGGCGGCGTCCCTGCCGGCGACCGGTCCGAATTCGCCGCCCGGTTCAATCTGGGTCTGCTGCAGCAGGAACAGGGGCAGCTGGCTGAAGCCGCGGCGGCGTTTGCCCGGGCCATCGAGATCAGCCCGGACGATCCCGCCCCGCGTTTCCAGCTCGGCAGCGTCTGCTATGCGATGGGACGCTTCGGCGAAGCCACCGACATCTATCGGCGGGTGCTGGAGCGGAAGCCGGACATGGCGGGCGCGCACGGCAATCTGGCGAAGGCGCTGTGGGCGCAAGGCGACGCGGCGAGCGCGCTGGCGGCCTGCGACGAAGGCTTGCGGCAGCAACCGGGCGACACGGCCGTCATCGCGTTCAAGGCCGTCCTGCTTCACGAAACCGGCGACCGCGACGGCGCGCGCACCCTCGTGGATTTCGATCGCCTGCTGAAGTCGACGCGCCTCGCCCCGCCGGCGGGCTTCGGCAGCCTGGCCGAGTTCAATACCACGCTGGCGCGGTTCGTCCTGCAGCATCCGACGCTGGTCTACGAACCGCGCCACCATGCGACGAAGAGCGGCCGGCACACCGCCGAGCTGATGACCAAGCCTCACGGACCCATGGCCGCATTCGCGCAGGCGATCGAGGCCGCCGTGCTGCAGTATCGGCGGGATCTGCCGCCGGATCCGGCGCATCCGTTCCTGGCCCAGCGCCCGGCCCGCTGGCGGCTGTCCGCCTGGGCCGTGGTGATGGAAGGCCAAGGCTATCAGGCGCCGCATATCCATCCGCAGGCCTGGCTCAGCGGCGTCTACTACGCCAGCGTTCCACCCGACATCATGGCGGGGGCGGATCGGGCAGGATGGATCGAGTTCGGCGAGCCGCTAGCGGACTACCGGTTCACCAAGCGGCCCGATCTTCGCCTGATCCGGCCCGAGCAAGGGCTGGCGCTGCTCTTTCCATCCTACTTCTATCACCGGACTCTGCCGTTCCATTCCGGCGGTACGCGCATCAGCCTGGCTTTCGACGTGGTGCCGTCCGCCTAGCCGTTAAGCTATTCCGCTTTGTTCTTGGCTTCGTTCGCCTTAATGACACGGACCAAGAGGTCAAGGAGCGTTTCCCGTTCGCGGTCGGAGAGCGGTGCCAAGATCCTGTCGTGCGCGGCGACAATCGCCGGCCGCAACGCATGCAGGAGGCTCTCTCCCGCTGACGTCGCCTCGAACGTGGCCGGACCTTGTTTATCTTGGGCAGGTATGCGCTGAACCAGCGCCCGGGCCTCAAGACGCTTGAGCATCTCTTGCGCTTTGCCGGCCTCGACGGCCAATCGCTCGGCCAGGCGGTGATGATCGATGCCCGGTGCGTCCTGCACTGACGCGAGGGCGGCGAATTCAACGGGTGCAAAGCCTTCCGGGCCGGTCACTTTCGTCAATGCGTTACTGCACAAATCGTGCAAGCGCCGCGCCAGATGAGACACGACACGCCGGTGAACAGGCGGCAGGACGGGTGACGGGGTATCTCCGGTCGGGTGGGCCAGATAGGCCCGGATGGAAGCGTCGAAATTCTTGACCTGTTGCGGTCCCAAATCCTCGAAACTCAGCGGCAGCGCCCGATACACAAACTGGTGAGCTGCTTCCGACAGGCATACCGAGCCCGGCTGCGCCACGGCCTGCATACGCGCGGCGATGTTCACGCCGTCGCCGAAGAGGTCTCCGTCGCGGATCATCACTTCGCCCACATGCAGACCCATGCGAAAGATCACACGGCGCTCCTCCGGAATTTCCCGGTTCACCGCAGCGATCTTTTCCAGCATGTCGAGGGCGCATTGAAGGGCGTCCACGGCGCTCGGGAACTCGGCAAGAATACTGTCACCCGCGGTGTTGGCGATGCGGCCGCCCTGCGCCGCGATGAGCCGGTCGGTGATGTCGCGATAGGACGTGAGCAGCCGCAGCGTTCCAGCCTCATCGGCGTTCATCAGCCGCGCATAGCCTTCCACATCGGCGCTGAGGATCGCGGCGAGGCGCCGTTGGGCCTTCAAAGTGGACTCAACTCTGTGCATGGAACAAGCCAGCCATGGGCCACGGCACGAACCCGGTTTCAGCGGACAGGGTAAAGATGCGGACGGCCAGCGGCAATGCCCAGCGTCGCGGCGAGCCTCGATGATCTTCCCTTAGCTATCCGCAGCCTTCAACGCTTGGGGCAGAACCTCGGCGAAGGCGGCGAGGTCGGCGTCGGTGCCGGCGCTGACGCGGATGCAGCGGTCGAGCGGCGCCACGCCGGGCATGCGCACGAAGATGTCTCTGCTGATGAGCTCCTTGAGAACTGCCCGCGCGTACGTCCCATTGCGGCCGCAATCGATGGCGACGAAGTTGGCGGCCGAGGGCAGCGGTTTCAGGCCATTGTCGCGGGCGATGGCGGCGATGCGGTCGCGAGCGCGGGCAACGCGCTTCACCACGTCGGCGAGATGCGCATGGTCGGCCAGCGCCGCCAGTGCACCTGCCTGGGCGATGCGGTTGACGCCGAAATGGTTGCGGATCTTGTCGAAGGCCTTGATCAGGGAGGATTCGCCGATGGCATAGCCGATGCGCGCGCCTGCCATGCCATGGGCTTTTGAGAACGTGCGGAAACGCAGGACGCGCGGATTGCTCACATCCAGCGGCGGCATCGTGCCGTCGGGCGCGAACTCGCCATAGGCCTCGTCGAGACAGAGCACCGCACTCGCGGGCACGCCATCGATCAGGCGCTGGATGTCGGCCGCGCGCCACCAGCTTCCCATCGGATTGTCGGGATTGGCGAAATAGATCACCCGCGCCCCTTCGCGTTTGGCCAAATCCAATACCAAGTCCGGATCCTCGCGATCGCTGACATAGGGCGTGGTGACCAGACGCCCGCCGAAGCCGTTCACATGGAAGTTGAAGGTGGGATAGGCGCCGAGCGAACTGGCGACGGTAACGCCCGCTTCGACAAACAACCGCACCGCATAGCCGAACAAGCCGTCGATGCCCTCGCCGACGACGATGTTCTCGGGCGCGATCTTGTAGTACGCGGCGAGCGCCTGCTTCAGGTCGTGGTTCTCGGGATCGCAATATTTCCACACTTCGGCCGCCGCCTTCTCCATCGCCGCGACCGCCTTGGGCGAAGGACCGAACACGCTCTCATTGGCGCCGATGCGCGCGCGGAAGACGCGCCCCCGTGCCCGCTCCTGCGCCTCCGGCCCGACGAACGGTACGGTGGAGGGGAGCTTGTCGACCAGGGGGGTGAAGGGGTGGGTGGGCATTGTTCGCTCAGGGATCTCAGGGCTTGCGAATATCGTCCAGCGACGCGGTTCTAGTGGCCGTCAAGAGCGCGCCGTTGTTGATCTGAATGCGTATGAGCGTGGGTGCAAGCTTCAGAAGATCTTCTGCCTTTCCGCTCCAATCAGACGGGATGTCAGGTTCGCGTTTCAGCACCAATGCTGCCCCTTCAACACCGGCAAAAAAGTCGTTGAAGTATTTCCGCTTGTGCCAGTTGACATTGAACATAGGGTCAATTGCGAGTATGCCGCCTTCATAGATGACAAGGAGAGTGTCATCATGAACAACAAGCTGAGTGGTCCAGTACTTAGTGTAATCGAGGTCTCGATTCAGGCGAATCGATCCAAAAATCGAGCCGAGACTATCGAGGCAGTACCCAATCATACCGCCGATGACAAGCAGCGCATCCGATCCGTCACCCTGCACAATGAAAACGCGGGGCACACGGATCTGTTTGCTTACATCGACGGCGGAAGGCAGCTCAAGACGAGTTTCATTCCAATAGAACAGCCGAAGCGTGTCATGGTCGGAGCGCCAGTCCCGGTATTCGGTTGTCGCAAACGCGCCATCCGGAAACGAAATTTCCCGAGGCTGATCGAGCTGAATTTCAGTCCATTTCATTGAGCACCAAAACACAGTAGGGGCGAGCGGCGCTCGCCCTGTCAACAGCGCGCATTTGCATCAGGGCGACCGCCGGTCGCCTCTACAAGATTCAATACACAGCTACGGATCACAACCGCATTGATGGCACCAAACAATTGTCATCCCGGAAACCGCGCTTCAGCGCGGTTGTCCGGGACCCATGAACACCGAGCGGCGGTCAAGGTAACTTGACGAGTTCCGTGTGCATGGGTCCCGGGCTCCGCCACTGAAGTGGCGGCCCCGGGATGACAACTGTGTGTGCGGTGTCGGCCGCGTCAAGTTCGCCTAGATCGCCCAATTGTCGATCAACCTTGTCCTTCCCAGCCACGCCGCTGCGAAGACACGGGAGGGCGAAGTAACGCGCGTAGCCGGCTGCAGGGTCGCTTCGTCGCAGACCTCCACATAGTCGATCTTGGCGAAGCCGGCATCTTCGAGCTGGCGGCGGCCCCAGGCGAGTTCGCGGGCGACGGCGCCAGGCTCCTTGCGCAGCCGGCCGGCGATATCGGCGAGCAGGCGCGGCAAAGCGGCGGCACGGGCGCGCTCTTCGGCGCTGAGGTAACGGTTACGGGACGATCGGGCGAGTCCATCGGCTTCGCGCACCGTGGGCACGCCGACGATCTGCACGGGAATGTCGAGATCGGTTGCGGTTCGGCGAATGACCTGAAGCTGCTGGAAATCTTTCTCGCCGAAATAGGCGCGGTCGGGAGTCGATTGCAGCAGCAGCTTGCTGACCACGGTCGCCACACCGGCAAAATGCCCGGGACGGTGCGGGCCGCAGAGATGATCGGTCAGGCCGGCGATGGTGACGGTGGTGGCGAAGCCGGCTGGATACATCTCCGCGACAGAAGGCGCATAGAGCGCGTCCACCTTTGCGCTCTGCAGCATCGCCAGATCGGCGACCTCGTCGCGGGGATAGGCGGCGAGATCTTCCTTGGGTCCGAACTGTGTCGGGTTCACGAACAGCGTCGCAATCGTGCGATTGTTGTCGGTGCGGCTCTGGGCCGCCAGCGCCAGATGCCCGTCATGGAGCGCGCCCATGGTCGGCACCAGGCCGACGGTCTCGCCGTTCCTGCGCCAGCCGGCCACGGCGGCGCGCAGATCGGCGACGGATCTGATGACGGCGGTCATGGGCGTGGAGGATTATCACAGAGGTCGCGGAGGGGCACGGACAGATGCAGAGGACTCTGTTGCGCGCCACGCGCGCAATTTCCCCTCACCCTCGCAGCGGTCGCGGCGCGACCGCTGCTACACCCTCTCCCCGCTTCGCGGGGCGAGCGGCTGTCTTGTGAGTCAAGCGTTTTGCCATGGGCGTTGATCCCGCAGGATGGCGTTGAGGATGATGAGCAGCTTGCGCATGACGGCGACCAAGGCGAGCTTCTTAGCCTTTCCGGCGGCGAGGAGACGTTGATAGAAGCTTGCAAGCACAGGGTTGTGGTGGGCCGCCACCAAGGCCGCCATGTAGAGCGTGGCGCGAACTTTGGCGCGGCCGGCCCAGATCGTGCGCCGGCCCCGCAGAGTGCCGCTGTCGCGATTGTAGGGAGCGACACCAACGAGGGCGGCGATCTTCTTGCGGTCAAGGTGACCGAGTTCCGGCAGATCGGCGATCAAAGCCCGGGCGAGCTTGTCGCCGACACCGGGAACCGAGGTCAGCAAGTCTTCCGTCTCGCGCCAAGCGGGCGTGCCACGGATGGTGTCATCGAGATCCTGTTCCAGATCGGACAACTCCTGTTGCAAGACTTTGAGCAAGCGATCGATGCTCTTCAGCAGCCGGCGGTTGGTCAGGTGACGCCGCCGGTTACGCTCTGCCGTCATCATCTCAACGATCTGGCGCCGCCGCGCGACCAGTTCGGCCAGGGCCTGCGTCTGTTCATCGGGCAATGGCCGCGGCTCTGGGCGCATGCGTTCGGCAAACAGGGCGATGATGCGAGCATCCAAGACATCTGTCTTGGCCAGCTGGCCCGCCGCTCGGGCAAACTCGCGGATCAGACGCGGATTGACAACCGCCAAGGGCAGGCGTTCGGCCGCCAGTGCTGCTGCCACCACCGTTTCGAAGCCGCCGGTCGCCTCCAGCGCAATCAGGTAGGGCCGAACCGCGCCAAGCCGTTCGACCAACGACGCAAGCCCGTCGCTGTCACGCCCCACCGTGAAGACTTTGCCACCCGGCAGCACATGCACGTCCAGCCGGTCTTTCGCCACATCGATACCCACAAACACCTGTTCCATGACCCGTCCTTGCAAATACGGTCTCGCCTGGCGGACCAACCGGCTGTTCGGGCTTCTAGGAACAACGGGCGGAGAACCCCGCTCGCCCACGGCCTTCAAGACCAAGGGGACATCGGCCTTCCGCCCGCTACCGCCGCCACTACCATAGCAGCGATCGGCAGATGACGAGATACAAGGGGATAATTCTATGCGTCACTGAATAACTTATCCCCTCTCCCCACGAATGTGGGGAGAGGGTGACGCAACATCCGCGTCCAGCGGATGTTGCGGGGTGAGGGGCCAGCCTCAATACCCCAGCGCGCAGCCGTCCTTGCGGGGGTCGGAGCCGCCGATCAGGATGCCGCGCTCGCGGTCGATGCGGATGATCTGGCCGCCGCCCAGGGGCGAGTCGGTCCATTGCGCGTCGTGGCCGCGGCCGCGCAGCATATCCAGCAGCGCCGGCTGGTGCGTGGTCTCCAGGGCCAGCACGCCGTCATGGGCGAAGCTGCGGGGCGCATCGACTGCCGCCTGCGGATCGAGGCCGCGGTCCAGCATCAGATGCACGACCCAGGCATGGCCGACCGCCTGATAATGGCCGCCCATGACGCCGAACGGCGCCAGCGCCTTGCCGTCCTCCACCAGCATGCCCGGAATGATGGTGTGCAACGGCCGCTTGCCCGGCGCGATGCAATTCGGATGCCCGGGATCCATGCGGAAGCAGAGGCCGCGATTGTGCAGCATGACGCCGCTCTCCGCCGCGAAGATCGTGCTGCCGAACAGCTCGAACAGCGAGTTGATGAACGACACCGCGTTGCCGTCGCG
>Ga0184612_10000375_pt1 | contig 20712 bp, 17 predicted proteins | sample PLM3_60_coex_FD_133163 | JGI IMG/M metagenome (GOLD analysis project Ga0184612, IMG submission 133163) | Groundwater sediment microbial communities from an aquifer in East River, Colorado, USA - PLM3_60_coex | ecosystem: Environmental > Terrestrial > Soil > Riparian zone | place: USA: East... | reverse complement strand
GGAGGCGGCCGAGGCCGGGTTTCTCAACAACCGGCTGTACGACGTGCTGGCCGCGGGCGGCTTCGTCATCTCCGACCAGGTCGATGGCCTGCGGGAGGAGTTCGACGACGGCGTCGTCTCGTACCGCGACGCCGCGGACCTCATCCGGCTCGTGGAACGGTATCTGACGGACCCCGCCGCGCGATCGGAGCGCGCCGAGCGCGGTCGTCGGGCAGTCCTGGAGCGCCACACGTTCAGCCACCGCGTCGACGAGATCCTGCGCATTGTCGAGCGGCTGCAGCCGCCGCGGCCCGAGGTGATCTCCGCGGACGGTCCGCAGCCGGCGACCGCGAAAGCGTCAATTGAGCCGACGACCCGGGCTCGGACCAGGCGACGCGCCCCGGCAGGCAGCAGAGTCGGGGGCCACAGGGCCTCGGGCGCGTGACGGCCCGACGCCTGGTCTTCATCCCGTCGCCCGAGGACATACCTGAGCCCCGCCCGTCGACCAGCGTGATCGTGCTGGACACTGCCTGGACGCCGAGCGCAGGAGCCCGCCCGGACGTCGTACCGCTTCGACAGGTCGTCTCGGCGATTCTCGAGCAGCGCGACCTTGCCCACCAGTCGCTCGAATACCTGGATGCGTGGGCAAGGCGCGCGGGGATGGTCCAGGGACTCTCCATGAACGGGATCTCCCACTGGTTCAGAGCCCGCGAGGAATTGTGGCACTGGCTCCATGAGCGCCTGCTGTGGAGGGCGGTCGTCGATGAGCTGGCGGCTGGTACTCATTTTGCGGCGATCGAGGCGCCGGAGGCGGAGACCGGCCTGATCGACGTCGCCCGAGCGCTCGCGGCGGACGGCCGGTTCGAGCTTCTCGTGCGGCCGGCTGAGACACTGGCGACCGAGGCTTCGGTCACGCCAATGGCGAGCGCAATCCGGCCAGACCGCTCATGGCCGCGCCGGGCAGCGTCCTGGATCCGGCGCTCGGTTGGCCGTCGTCGCCCATCGCCCCGTGCTGCGGAGATCGCTCGACGGTCCGAGCTTCTCGCGGCGAGGGTGGACGGATGGGTTCGGGGCAGGGACAGCTCCCACCAGGCCCGGGTCCTTGCGGTCGGGCTTGGGGCCCGTCAGGCGGAATGGGTCGGATCGCGCCAGCGGCTCGTGGACCCGTATCTCGATCCGGTGCTGGAACGACTCCGCGCGGACGAGGTCCGCGGGCTCATGATCGGTCTCGGGCTCGACCATCGCCGCGACGCGGACTGGGAGCTCATCGCGGATCGCTACGACCTGATCCCGCAGTCCCTAATGCGCAGCCGATGGCAAGCTCAGGCCACCCCGGGTCCCGCGCCGGCATCGGTGCTCTCGACCGGCTTGACGTTGGCCGATGCTCCGCTGGACATAGCCGGCGCAGACCTTGCGCCCGCAATCCTGCGCGAGGTCCATCGCCTCGCGACGGGGTCTTTGGCCTCGGTGGCTCGACAGGTACCGAGCATCGAAGCGGCACTCCGCGAGTTGCAACCCGGCGCCGTGCTGCTGACCAACGAGGGCCATCGCGCCCACTGGCTGCGGGCCGCCCAGCTGACGGGCATCCCGACGTTCTCGATTCAGCACGGTCTGCTTTATGGCGACCATCCCGGCTACGCATTTGCCCCGCATCCGGCGCGAATGATTCCCACCCGCATGTTCGTCTTCGGCGACTTCGAGCGACGAATCCTGCTGGAGCACGCGGGCTACCGGCCGGAGGAGGTGATCGTCAGCGGTTCACCGCGGCTCACGCCAGCCGCCGGCGCCGACGCGCCGATGGCGGCCGAGGAGCGACGGCAGGTCCGGCGTGATCTCGGCGTAGCCGAGGGCGACCGGATGCTCGTCATATCGACCGCGCCCGGGCTCGTCCGGCGCTTCCACATGGCCCACATGACGGAACGGCTCCTCGGCGGGCCATTGCCCCGGATCCATCTGGTGTTCAAGCAGCATCCGGGAGAAGCCGATGAGGGGCCGTACCAGCATCTCATCGATGGGCTGGCCGCGGCCGGTGGCTATGATGCGCCGCCGATGACCGTCGTCCGGGATGCTGACTTGTACCGTCTGCTTCGCGCCGCCGACGCGCATCTCGGCCTCCGCTCGACCGTCCTCACGGACGCGGTTGCCGTCGGCACGTCAAACCTCATTGCGGCGGTTCAGCCGGCCAGCGATATCCTCGGCTACGTCGCGGCCGGAGTGGCCACGCCCGTCAGCAACATCGAGGACGTCCGCGACGCCCTGGACCACCCGCGGGCGCCCGATCCTGGCGCCCGGCGTGCCTTCCTCGAGAACCATTTCCGGCCCGGTGACGCGGTTGGGCGCATCGCGACGGTGGTCGCCGGCACCGTCCAAGAAGAGAGGCCGGCCAATTCAGGCTCCAACGGCACGGACGCCGACGCAACGCCGGCCTGAGTTCCTGTCCCTCCAGAGCCTCCCGTCGATCAGGGCTTCTCGAGGAGCTGCCACGTACCTCGATCGAAACCCTCCTCTCGTCCCAGGAACCCTTCGCCGAGGACGACGAGTTCGGGGAAGAGCTCCCGATAGACGCGGCCGTAATCGCGCCGGTAGAGGGTCCCGGTTTCGCCATGGTATGGGACCTCTTCGGTCTGTTCGGCGAAGTACTCGACCCAGAGGACGTAGCGTCGGGAGCAGCGAACGATCTCTGACATCACGAGCGGCAGCGTCGATTCGGGTTGATGGATGAGCACGCCGACCGTGAAGGCCAGGTCCACGAGCCCGTCCCGAAACGGCAGCCGGCGGGCGACGCCAAGGACCGTATTGGCATTCGGCACGCTCACGCGCGCCCTATTGAGCGCCTCGGCGTTGACGTCGATGCCCCACACATCGCGCGGGTCGATGAGCTGGGCGATCAGGCTCAGATTGCCGCCCTGGCCACAGCCGACTTCCAGGACCGACCGGATGGGGTGGCCGGTCAGCAACGTCTTCCAGAACCGGGCTCGAAGTTCGACATCGACCGGATTCCGTGCCACGTACGCGTTCCCGAACCCGCCCGCCCAGAGCCCCTCGAGGCGAGTCGCCTCGGCCTTCGGACCACTCATGAAACGCAGGGTAACGAAACTTGAGGCGTCCGTGCCACCCGTAGCATGCGACCGCATGGGTCTCATGCACGCCGATCCGGCATCATGCCGCTACGAGAACACCAGAGGACCACGGCCAGAGCAGGCTGCGTGAGGTCGACCAATCACCAGGACCATCGCCATCATCCAGGCACGAACCGGCAGCACTCGATTACCGGGCAAGGTCCTCATGCCGCTGCTTGGCGAGCCACTCCTGAGCCGAGTCGTCCGCAGGGCATCGCGAGCGGCCTCTCTCGACGAGGTCGTCGTGGCAACGACCGCCGAGCCTGCCGACGATCCAATCGTCGATCTCGCCCGCCGCGAGGGCTGGCCGGTCGAACGGGGCAGCGAGCACGACCTGCTGGATCGCTACGTCCAGGCTGCACGAAGCCATCGCGCCGAAGTCGTCGTGCGGATCACCTCCGACTGCCCGCTCATCGACCCGGAAGTCGTGGACGTGGTCGTCCGCGCGTTCATAGAGGCAAGGGTCGACTACGCCTCGAATACCCTCGCCCCGCGGACCTTCCCGCTCGGTCTCGATGTGGAGGTCATGACGATGGATTCGCTCGAGCGCGCCTGGCGCGAGGACCCGGATCCGGCACGACGGGAGCACGCGACGCCGTATCTCTACCGCCATCCCGAGTTGTTCGCGCTGCTGCGCGTGCCCAACGACGTCGACCTGTCGGCCCACCGCTGGACGGTGGATACGCCGGAGGATTACGACCTGGTCATGCGGATTTACCGATCCTTCGGCCACGATCGTTTCACCTGGCGTGAGGCACTCGCCGTCGTGGAGGAGCACCCGGATTGGGCCGACCTCAACGCCCAGGTGCAACAGAAGGCTGTGCCGCCGTGATGCCCCGGCTCGCGGGCGATCGCCTCCTGCTGCGGGCCGACGCAGACGAGCGCATTGGCTCTGGCCATCTGATGCGCCTGGTCGCCCTTGGCCAGGCCTGGCACGACGCCGGTGGGCAAGTCATCGTCGCGGCCTCTGCGCCGGCGATCCTCCTCAATCGTATCGGCGCGGAGGGCTGGGAACTCCATCGGCTGTCAGAGATAGACCTGGACGGCGCGGACCTGCAGCAGGTCCGGCGCGTGGCCGATGACGTCGGCGCAAGCTGGATCGCGATCGATGGACCGCATTTCGATGCGTCCTATGTTGCCGGGCTCGGCCGCGGGGTCAAGACGCTGCAGGTCGATGACCTCGCTCACCTTGCCGACTATCCGGCATCGATCGTTGTCAATCAGAACCTCCACGCGAGCACCCTGTCCTACCCGCTGGGCCGCAGCAGCCGCCTGCTGACCGGGCCCACCTATGCGCTGCTCCGCCGCGAATTCCGCATCGAGTGGCCGCGGCGCGCCGCGCCGGAGGTTGCTCGCCGGCTCCTGGTGACCTACGGCGGCGCCGATCCGCGCAGGCTGACTCGGCGGACGCTCGAGGCGCTCTCTCGATCGGCCCCGGACGCATTCCGCGTCACCGCCGTCGTCGGCGGGGCCAACCCCGACCACTCGACGCTGCGCGCGCTGGCCGGCAACGAACGAGACCGGATCGAACTGCGGCACAATGTCTCCAACATGGCAGCACTCCTGGCGCAGGCGGATCTCGCGCTGTCCTCGGGCGGATCGACCGTCTGGGAGCTGGCCCGGATGGGCGTCCCGTCTCTCGTGATCGAGACTGCTGCCGCCGAGCCGGAGCTCGTCAGCGGCCTCGTGGCGACCGGCCTGTTCCGTCCCCTCGGCGCAGCGGATGACCTGACCGGCGAAGTGATCGTGGAGGCACTCCTCGACGCGGCCGCGGATCGCCCCTGGCGGGCTCGGATGACGGAGATGGGCTCCACGATCGTGGACGGGCATGGAGCCGAGCGCGTCGTGACCGCCATGGCCGGCTTCGCCTGAACTGGTGTGGGAATCGCGAACGAGCGAGTCCTCCTGACAGGCGGAGCCGGCGTCATCGGGCGAGAGGTGATCCGCCTCGCGGCGTCAACGGGATCGACGGTGCTGTCGATCGACCGGCTGCCGTTGCCCGAGCCGCCGCCGCCAGGCACCCGGCACGTCGAGGCCGACCTGGCGATTACCGATCTGTCGATGATCGATGCCTTCCGGCCGACGGTCATCCTCCACCTCGCGGCGACCTTCGAGCGTTCGCAGGAGTCGCCGGATTTCTGGCAGCCCAATTGGGTCGACAACACGACCGTGAGTCATCGCCTGGCGGAGCTTGCCCCGAGCCTGCCCGACCTTCAGGCCCTCGTGTTCGCGTCCAGCTACCTCGTCTACGATCCGAGCGCGTACCTCCGCAAGGATCCGGGAGGTCCGCCGACGGTCCTCTCCGAGCGAGCCGCGCTCGGGCCGCGAAACCTCTGCGGCGCGGCGAAGCTCTATGCGGAATCTGAGTTCGCCTTTGCGGCCATGAGTCGCACCGGCCTCCGGACGGCCTTCGCCCGGATCTTCCGCGTATACGGTCGCGGCTCGCGCGACGTCATCTCCCGGTTCGTTCACGCCGCACTGTCTGATGAGCCCCTCGACGTCTACAGGCCCGAGAACCGCTTCGATTACGTCCACGCTCAGGACGTCGCTGAGGGGCTCTTGCGGATCGCGGCGGAGCCCGCCGCCTCAGGCGCGATCAACGTCGCTCGCGGCCAGGCCCGGAGCATCCAGGAAGTCGTCGCCGCGATCCGCGCCGCGATGCCGGGACGAACGGTCGAGAGCCGGGTGCGGGAGATCGACGAGCCATTCGAGGCGAGCCAGGCTGACCTCGGCCGCCTCGAGGACGTGGTGCATTGGCGGCCGTCGATCACGCTCGAGGAGGGCATCCGGACCCTCGTCGCCCACGAGGAGTCCAGCCGTGACCCGGCGCGCGCCTGACCCCCAGGTCGTGGTGGACGCGACGTACGGCTACCGGCGCCTGGACCCCCTGCCGGTCGACGCTGATCTCGAAGGCTTCTACCAGAGCGCCTACATCGACCTCGTTCGCAAGGGCATTCGCTTCCCTGAGATGGGCCACCTCCTCGGCCCCGAGGACGAGGCCGAACGGGAACGAGAGTGGCTGCAGACCACCCTGCACGCGGACTTGCTCGATGCGTTGGAGCGGCACGTTCCGGGCCATCCCAGGTCGCTCGTGGACATCGGCTGCGGCATCGGCGAATTCATCGCGTCCGCGAGTGCCGCAGGCTGGACGACGATCGGACTGGAGCCGTCCCGCGAAGCCGCGGCATACGGTGTCGAGCGCGGCCGTGCGATCGCGTGTGCGACCCTCGAGGGCTATCTTGCCCAGGGAGGGCCGCCGGCCTTACCCAACGCCGCGGTCCTCAAGGACGTCCTCGAGCACGTCCTCGATCCAATGGCTCTCCTCCGCCTGATTCACGGGATGCTCGCGCCCGAGGGTGCGCTCGTCATTCGCGTGCCGAACGACTTCAACCCGCTCCAGGAACTCGCGCGGTCGTCGCTCAACCTGCGTCCCTGGTGGATCGCCGTCCCGGACCATGTCAACTACTTCGACCACGCATCGATTCGCCGGTTCGTCGAGGCGGCCGGCTTCCGGGTCGCGGAACAGTGGGCCGACTTCCCGATGGAGCTGTTCCTGTTGATGGGCGACGACTACGTCAGCCGGCCCGAGGCGGGGCCGGCATGCCATGCTCGGCGCCGTCGGTTCGAGGCGAACCTCGATCCGGCGACTCGTCGCGCATTCGCCCGGGCGCTCGTGCCATTGGGCTGGGGCAGGAACAGCATCGTCATCGCCATCCGGTCCGCGGACCAATGAACGTTCTGATCACGAGCGCATCCCGGAAGGTCTCGCTCGTGCGCGCATTCCAGGCCGCGCTGGCGGCGACCGGCGGTGGTCGGGTCATCGCCGCCGACGTGGACCCGCTCGCCGCGGCGCTATACGTCGCCGACGCGCCGCTCCTCGTGCCACGGAGTGACGACCGGATGTTCGTGCCGGCCATCCTCGAGGCGTGCCGCGACAACGACGTCTCGTTGGTCGTTCCAACGCGGGACGAGGAGCTGCCGGTCTTCGCCGAGGCGCGCGGCCGGTTCCAGGCCGCCTCGGTCGAGGTTGCCGTGTCCGCACCCGAGGCGATCGCCGCCTGTCAGGACAAGGCGCGGTTCGCGAGCTTCTGCGTGACGGAAGGATTCGAGAGTCCGTCTCTCCTGGATCCGGAGGGCCCGCTCCAATACCCGGTGTTCGTGAAGGCGAGGGTCGGCAAGGGCGGCCGTGGCGCCACAAGGGCCGAGGACGCTGCCGAGCTGACACGGGCCATGGACGCCATCCGGCGTGCGGACGGCGACCCGATCGTGCAGCGCTTCCAGGACGGGCGCGAGGTGACGATCGATGTCTTCGCCGACTTCAGGGGAAACATCATTTCGGCCCTTGTCCGCGAACGAACCGTCGTCGTGGGTGGGGAGTCGTGGGTGGGGGTGACCCTCGATGCGCCGCGACTCAGGGACGGTGCGGTGGCGCTCGTCCGCGCCCTCGGACTGATCTGCCACGTCACCGTTCAGGCCTTCGAGGTCGACGGCTCGCCCGTCTTCATCGAGGTGAATCCTCGCTACGGAGGTGGAGCCGCCCTGGGTTTCGCCGCCGGCCTGCCGACGCCCGAGTTCCTCGTTCGGGCCGCGAGGGGTGAGCCCCTCGAGCCGGTCCTCGACCGGCCGGTCCCCGAGCTCGTGATGCTCCGTCACACCGACGACGTGTTCCTATCGCCCGGGCAGCTGGTCTCCGCGAGGTCGTGAGCCGGGACCCGATGGCCGCCGTACTGTTCGATCTCGACGACACGCTCTACCCCGAGATGACGTTCGTGCACGGAGGCTTCAGGGCGGCAGCCGATCGGCTGGCGCGCCGGACCGGACATGGGCGCGATCGACTGTTCGAGCGTATGGTGGCGATCCATGAGGCTGACGGACGGGGTCGGATCTTCGATACGCTCGTCGCGGAGATCGGATCGGGCGATCCCGCGCTCGTGCCGATGTTGATCTTCGCCTACCGCACGCACACGCCGCGGATCGCCGTCTTCGACGACGTCCCGCCCGTCCTGGCGGGGCTCCGGCACGCTGGCGTGCGCCTCGGGCTGGTAACGGACGGGCTGGCCTCGGTGCAGCGCCGCAAGATCGATGCGCTCGGTCTGGCAGAGTTCGTGGATGCGGTCGTTCCGACCAGCGAGTTGGGTCCCGGCGTGGACAAGCGGTCGCCGATCGCGCATCTCGTCGCGCTCGATGTCCTCGGGGTCCCGCCGTCCGCTGCGACGTATGTCGGGAACGATCCGCGCAAGGACTTCGTGGGCGCTCGAATGGCCGGGATAGCCACCGTTCGCGTCCGCCAGCCGCCTCACGAGGGTGGTCCGGCGAACTCCGACCGGGCATGGCCGGATGACGCGGATAGCTATCTGGAACGCTTCGCGGACCTGACCCACCTGATCGCGGAGCGAGCCTTGTGACCGCCGAGATCCACATCAATGGCCGCCCGATCGGATCCGGTCGACCCGTGTACATCATCGCCGAGCTGTCGGCCAACCACCGCCAGGACGTCGACGTAGCCGAGCGCCTGGTACGGGCGGCCGCCGACGTTGGCGCCGACGCGGTGAAGCTCCAGACTTACACGGCGGACACGATCACGATCGAGAGCCAGGCGGAGCCGTTTCGGCACGGCGAGGGATCGCTGTGGCAGGGGATCACGCTGCATGACCTGTACGCCGAGGCCTCCATGCCCTGGGAGTGGCAAGCGCGGCTCAAGGCCCTCGCCGAAGAGCTGGGCATGGACTGCTTCTCGTCACCGTTCGATCCAACCGCCGTCGATTTCCTCGTGGGGCTGGACGTGCCCGCATTCAAGATCGCCTCGTTCGAGCTCGTCGACCTGCCGCTGATCCGCCAGGTGGCAAGGACCGGCCGGCCGATGATCATGTCCACCGGCATGGCGACCGAGGACGAGGTCGACGAGGCGGTCAGGGCAGCGCGGGACGCCGGCGCGCGCGAGATCGCGCTGCTCAAATGCACGAGCGCCTATCCGACGCCGCCGGAGGAGGTCCGGCTGCACGCCTTGGCGTTCATGCGCGAGCGCTGGGGCTTGCCGGTCGGACTGTCCGATCACACCGTTGGCCACACGATCCCGGTTGCAGCGGTCGCGCTAGGCGCATCGATCGTCGAGAAACACTTCACCCTCTCGCGTGCCGATCCCACACCGGACGCCGCGTTCTCGCTCGAGGTCGACGAGTTCGGGGCGATGGTCCGGGCGATCCGGGAGACCGAGGCTGCCCTCGCTGGTCCGCCCCTCCTGGAGCCTGCGCCCGGCGAGCTCGAGTCGCGGCGCTTTCGACGGTCGCTCTTCGTCGTGGAGGACATCGCCGAGGGCGAGCCCCTCACGGAGCGCAACGTCCGTTCGATCCGGCCCGGCGACGGCCTCCACACCCGCGAGTACGAGCGCGTGCTCGGACTGCCGGCCGCGCAGTACATCGAGCGCGGGACACCCCTCAGCTGGGACTTGCTCCGCGACGCGAGCCGGCCCGATGTCGACCAGCCGGATCGCCCTCGTCGGTAGGCCGGCGCACGACGAGGCTCACGTATGAGCCGAGCAGATCCTCGGCGGTCGCAGTGCTGTAGGTTCGGCGAGTCTCGGCCAAGACGTCGGGGGTGAGCATCGGCACTCTCGTCCGCTCGTGCCAGGGGATGAGGGCAAGCAGCTCGAGGCCGGCGTTCGCGACGTGGCGACGCAGGTCGGCCAGGGTCAGGCGATTGAGATTCTCGCGATAGAACCGCATTGCCTGCTCGAGCTCGCGCGGCCGAAGCTCGGCGAGGTAGCGCTCGAAGTCGTCGGCGTCGAGCCGGGCGTGACCCCATGGGAAATCCAGGGTGCACAATGAATGGCCGCCGAGCACGCTGAAGAACGGGTTGTACTCGTGATAGCCGAGGCCGCCCGGAGCGAGCAGACGCGCCATGGCGAGGATCGCCCGATCGGGCTGTTGTACGTGCTCGAGCACTTCGTACGAGAGGATCGCGTCGAAGCTCCCGGCCTCGAGGGCGCTCGAAGCGATGTCGTCCTCGACGAACAGCACGGCACCGGGTGGCCTCCCGGCGAGATGTCGAACGCGCTCTCGCAGCGCGGCGAGAACAGCCTGCTGCGACTCGACCTCGGCATCCGCCGCCGATGCCGTGGAACCCCCTGACGTTGTGCTCGGTCGCTGGCGTACGTAGTAGCGGGCCAGATCGGAAGCGACGATGTCAGTGCCCGGGAGGTGTGCGAGCTCGAACGCTACGGCGCCGTCGTAAGTGCCGACCTCGAGGATCCGGCCACGTATCGGCGAGCCGCAGATCGCGCCCAGCAGGTCGCCCGTCTCGCGCACGATCCCCTCGGCCTTCCGAATGCGCGCCCTCAGGCTCTCGTCGGTCGGCGGCGCGGCAGCCGCCTGCGGGTCGAGCATCGAGTGCCAGCCGGGTTTCAGGCGATCGCGGAGCTCTGGGTCAATCGGGTGCCGGCCACCGTGACGATCAACGAACACGCGCTCCAAGACCTGTGAAGCCGCGGTCCGTTCCACACCCCCGGTGGACTCGCTCGTGCGCCGCTCCGTCGGACGGCCCAAACGTCCAATCTCGGCAACGACCAGCCGCCGCACGCGCTCGTTTCGGAGCCCGATCCGGATGGCGGCGGTGATCGGCCATTTCAGGGCCTGCCTGAGTCGATTGCCCACCCGAATCACGAAAGCTGGGAACACGTTCGAGACGCAGGGCCTCGCTGATGTTGTCGCGTGTCAAGGCGATAGGGTCGTGGACGAGCGCGAGTCCTGGGTAAGCCCTTGGAGTCGCCGGCGCCGTCCCGTCGGCGGAGCAGGATCGCCCCGGCGCACAATCCGACGAGCGACCCGAACGCCAATGCCAGTCCCGCGCTGAGCGATGCAGGCGCGTAGCGAAACACGACGCGGTGCACGCCGGACGGCACGCCGACGGCACGGAACGCGAGGTCAACGGGCAGGATCGGACGGCTATGGCCGTCGACCTCGGCGACCCAGCCTGGTGCGGCCACGTCGGTTAGAACGAGGAGGCCGGCAGGTCCGTCCGGCACGTCAACGACCACCCGATCCGGGGTGTATGAGGCGATCGTCGCGGCTCTTCCGCTCGATTCCCCGCCGGCCCGTGTCATGTCCGGATTCGAGCCTGCCAAGTCGGACTCGAGGAGGTAGGCGGTGCGTCGCAGATCTTCACGCTTCGCCGCCACTAACGCTGCCACCAGCGCATCGGTTGTCGCCTCGCGAACGATCTTGTCCGCCACAAATGCTCGCGGCAGGATGTCCGTGTTCTCCAGCACCGTCACGTCACCGTCGCTGAATCGGGCTATCAGGCCCGGCGTGGTCGGCGCCGCACCGCGAGCGTAGATCCAGCGCACCCCAAGAAGGTCCGCGATCTCCGGATCGATTTCCGGCCCGAACGCGTACGCCCGGGCACCCCACTTATCGAAGTAGTCGCGACGAATGGGGTCGATGGCGAGGTGGGGCGCGATCAACGCGCCGAACACGTCGTGATAGCGGAGTGGGTAGATCGCCTGGTAGCCATCGGCCTGGAGGAGGCCGGCCACGGCCATCCGATTCGCGTGGTCACCGACGGTCAAAACGCGCTCGGTCGAGCCAACGGACCTCTCGAGGATGTACTTCTGACCTGCGGTCGGCTCGAGACGGTCGGCAAACGAGGCCAGATTTTCGTCAGTAAGGCGTTCCGCCTGCGCAAACGCGGACCGGTCGAGCACGAACAGGAATGCCAGGGCCACGATCGCTGTGCGCCCGATAGCTTGAGGTCGCCTGATCATGGCAACCGCCGCCCCCAAGGCCAGCAAGCCGGCTCCAAGCGCAACGATGGCGAGCAGCCAGCCCAGCCCCGCGATGCCCAAACTGTCTCCACCCCGCACGATGCGGAAAATTCGTTGAGCCGAGACGACGAGCTGCCAGGCCGACAGGGCCATCGACGCGAAGACGATCGCCGCGATGATGTGTCGGTAGGGGCGGAGGCGTGTGCGATTCGCAGGATCGAGCACCGCGGCCGCACCCATGGCCAGTGCCGCGGCGACCGCAAACGGCATCAGATGCCTGATGCGAACCAGCTGGAACGAGCGCAGAAAACCTAATTCCTGCTGCAGTGGCGTGATCAGGACAGCGACGAGATCGAGCAAGGGCACGGCGATGAGCAAGGCCACGAGGAAGATCTGGCGGCGGTCGCGTGGGTGTTGCGCTGCAACAGCAATCCCGAGCCCGAACAGGAAGAGCCCGAGCGCTCCCGGGAAGAACGTCCCGTAGCGGCCCGGCGACCCGCCGATACCCTGCGCGACGGGTAGCCCGATCACGATACTGGCATAGAACGAGTTGCTGTTCGCGATTGCCGGACCCAACCGTGCATCGTACAAATAGTCGAGATCCCAGATCGAGCGCTCGGAGCCGGGCAGGAAGACCAGCTGCGCCAGCAACACAGGCCCGAAAACAGCGAGGGTGAGGAGCCATGCTCCGAGCCACATTCCGCACCGGCTACGGAGGCTGACGTCCGTGCGAACGAAGAGGAGCCAGGCCAACTGGAGGAGGCCGACGATGAGCGCGAGCTGTGAATTGCCATCGTAGAGGGCGAGCGCACCGACGCCGACCCAGCCAACGATCGCCGTCCAGCGCCTCGGGGCCGATGTCACCGCACGATCAGCCAGCCAAAGTAAGAGGGGGATCGTGACCGCCGCGAAGCCCATGATGTAGTGCCAGAAGCCAAACAGGTAGAAGGTCGCGCCGAGGAGGCACCCCAAATGGGGCAACCGGAGCGTGTCGCGAAGGAACAGGTGCATTCCCAGGCCAGCCACAAGGGCCATGAGCCAGGCGGTCACCGCGTAGGCTACGAATGGTCCGGCGACGATAGCCAGTACGGTGTCAGGGGCGATCGGGCTGAGGGCAAACTGGGCCAGGCTGTCATTGCCGGCCGTGATCGCAGGGTTCCACCACGTGATTCCGTTGGCGAGCCAGCTGGCCGAGGTCATGGCCAGCCGCGGAACCGCCCCGCCATCGTCGAATACATCGTGTGCGTATTGCAGGCCATGAGTACCGAAGGTGAGCGCCTCGAGTGTCGTAAACGTCAGCAAGGCGAGCAAGGCGTACAGAACGAGCAGGTCGCGCGACCTCACGCGAAATCCTCCGAGGCCTTGCCCGCCGTCGCTCGTCCCGCGGAAGCCGGCAGGTCGCTCGGCCCGATTGACCCCGTGATCCGCATTGGGTGGCGTCACCCTGCTCGGTACGCACCCGTCACTTTGTCGACGGCGGTCACCACGTCGTCCACATCGGCCGGCGACATGGCCGGGAACAGGGGCAGCGTGAGAATCCGTTCGTAAGCCGCATCGGCTACCGGCAGCGTGCCCTCGAGCTTCGGGAATTGTTGGCGGTACCACGCATGGTGGTGGACGGGAATGTAGTGCACGTTCACTCCGATGCCCTCGGCCCGCATCGCCCGGTAGATGCCACCTCGATCGACCCGCAGCCGGTCGAGCCGGAGCCGGATCACAAACAGATGCCAGGCGGGATCTGCACCGGGCTCGACGACCGGGAGGTCGAATGCCCAGTGGCCGCCCAGCCGCTCGGCATAGCGGGCAGCCAGCGCTCGACGCCGCGCGACGAAGATCTCCAGACGCTCGAGCTGGGAAATCCCCAGGGCCGAAGCGACGTCAGTGAGGCGGTAGTTGTAGCCCAGCTCGACCATGTCATAGCGCCAGTCCGGCCGCACGGCAAGCTCCGTCGCGATGCCGTGGTTGCGGAAGCGACGCAAGCGGTCGGCCAGGTCCGACCGACCGGTCAGGACGGCACCGCCCTCGCCCGTCGTGACGATCTTGGCCGGATGGAGCGAGAGCACGGTCATGTCGGCGAGCGTGCCCACAGCGTGGTCGGCTCGCGTGGCTCCCAGCGAGTGAGACGCATCGGCGATGAGCAGGGCCGCCCCGCCGGGAGCCGCATCCGCGATCGCGCGAAGTCGTGCGTAGTCGGCCGGCTGGCCGGCGTAGTCGACGGGCAGAATGGCGCGGGTCCGCGACGTGATCGCGCCCACGACCGCCTCCGGATCGATGAGCAGCGAGCCCTCATGGATGTCGGCGAACGTAGGCGTCGCGCCGGTATAAACGACGGCGTTCGCGGTCGCCACGAACGTCATTGGCGTGGTGACCGCCTCATCGCCGCGCCCGAGCCCGGCCGCGACAGTCGCCCCATGGAGGGCGGCGGTCCCCGACGAGAATACGACCGCGTGGGCGGCCCCGGTCTTTGCCTCCAGGCGCTCCTCGAGCGCTCGAACCTTTGGGCCGGTCGTCAACCAATCCGAACGCAGCGTCTCCACGACCGCCGCGATATCCGAGTCTTCGATTGTTTGCCGTGCGTACGGCAGGAAGCGATCGCGGACCGGGGCGCCCCCGTCGATCGCGAGGCGGTCGTCCACGGAGCGCGAAGCCGTCAACAGACCGGAAGCCCCGCCGCGAGCCGGTCGGCCATCCAGGACCGGACCCGGTCGAGGCCGATTGGTAATGCGACACGCGCCCGCCAACCGAGTGCGGATTCGGCCGCTCGTGGGTCGCAGCGGAGCACGGCGATCTCGCTCTGAGGATGGATGTGATCGACGTGAACGATCCGCGACGGATCGGACTCGACGAGCCCGGCGAGCTCATTCACGGACACGTCATTCCCCGTGCCCCCGTTGAAGATGCCCCCGACCGCGCCGTCGGCAAGGAGCGCGTCCGCGACGAAGCGCGCGCAATCCCCGACGTAGAGCAGGTCACGTGTCTGCGTCCCGTCGCCGAATATCCGAAGCTCCTCCCCGAGAAGCGAACGGCGGGTGAAGATCGCGACCACCCCGCCCTCTCCGATTGAGCGCTGGTATGGTCCGTACGTGTTGAACGGGCGGACGACCGTCGTCGGCATGCCGTACGCATGGTGGTACGACAGCGTCAGAGCCTCGCCGGCGATCTTGGAGGCGGCATAGGGCGATGCCGGTTTGGTGGGATGGTTCTCGGCGATGCTCGACGCGCTGTCGGCACGATCGTAGACCATGCACGTGCTCATGAACAGAAATCGCGTGGAACGCTCGCGGGCGGCCTCCAGCAGGCGGAATGTCCCCACCACGTCGTTATCGAAGGTCGTCGCCGGATCGTCGATGCTTTCCTGGACGGAGATCGAGGCGGCCAGGTGCGCGACGGCATCCGCTCCCCGCAGCCAGCGTCGGCAGCCGCGCTCGTCACGGACGTCGCCCTCCTCCAGGCCGAGGTAGTTCGGACGGCCGTCGAACTCCGCGAGGTTCTCTGCGTCACCGGCCACGAGATTGTCCACGGCCAGCACCTCGAGACCGCGGTCCAGCAGCTCACCCACGACCCAGCGTCCGATGAATCCCGCACCGCCAGTGACGACCACGCGCCAGCTCATGCGAAGAGGATCGACCGCTCGGCGCTCTCCGTCAGCATCGCCTGCACCTCTGCCCGACTGAGGGGCTCCACCGTATCCGAACGGTAGGCGCGGATGGGTGCGGGGAGAGCTTCTGCATAAGCGCCGACGATCTCAGCATACGTATCGAGGGCAGGCAGGACGGCGTACATCTCACCGACGTCGCGCGCGCGGACCGACTCGTCCGCCGTCATCAGCTCCTCGTACGGCTTCTCGCCCGGCCGGGCAGGGATGGAGACCGTCTGAATCGCGGCTTCATCACGCCCCACGCGCGGGGCGTAGACGTGGATCGATGCAGCGACGAGATCGGCCAGCCGCGCGACCGGCATCTTGATCACAAAAACCTCGCCGCCGCGGGCAATCAGGGCGGCCTGGATGGCCAGATCCACGGCGCGGTCCGTGCTCATGACGAACCGCGTCATCGAGGGGTCCGTGACCGTGATTGGACCGCCGGCCGCGATCTGAGCGGCGAACAGCTCGACGGCGGACCCTCGCGACCCAAGCACGTTTCCGAAGCGGACCGACGCGAACGTCGTCTGATGTCGACCGCGGTAGGTCATTGCCGCGCTGACCAGCTTCTCGGCGAGCAGCTTGGAGGCTCCCATGACGCTCGTCGGATTCGCGGCCTTGTCGGACGAGGTCAGGATCATCGTCCGAATCCCGTTCGTGAGGCACGCCTCGATCACATTCTGCGTGCCGACGACGTTGGTCTGGGTGGCCTCGAACGGGTTGTACTCCCCCGCCTCGACGTGCTTGAGGGCCGCCAGGTGGAAGACTGTGTCGAGCCCTTCGGTCGCCCTGATCAGCCGGTCGCGATCACGGATGTCGCCGATGAGGAACCGGACGTTGCGCCGATCGCCCAAGCGCTGGCGATGGTAGAAGTGCTTGGTCTCATCCCGGCCGAACACTCGGATGACCTCGGGCTCGAAGCCGAGCAGGCGATCCACCAGCCGGCCACCAATCGTGCCGGAGCCCCCGGTGACGAGGATCCGCGCTCCGCGGAAGGAGTGGTCGTCGATTGTGCGTCCTCCGGCGATCGGGAATGTGGCGGGATGGGCGGCGCAAAGGTTGAAATAGAGTAGCGCGTCGTCGGTCTCGCGAACCTCAGGACCGGTCGGTCGAGTGTCGGCTACGGGCTCCCGGCCGTGCGACTGCCGGCTCCGATGGCGCCGGAGCCATGCCCATCGGAGCCGGCCGAAGCGAGCATGGACCGCAGCCCGGTCGCGAACCGCTCCGACAGCGGGCCCGGCGCGAGACCGGCCGCGACGGCGCCGGCGGCCGCCCGGGCATCGGCGCTGACCAGCTCGTCGGCGGCCCGCAGCGCACCCGTGAGGCCGCCCGGTGCCGCCGGTTCGAACGTGCGAGCAAAGCGCTCGTCAACGAGCTCGGCGAGGCCGCCGCCCGCCGGCACCACGACCGGCAGCCCGAAGGTCAATGCGAGCATCAGCGCGCCCGAGTTGAGCGACCGGAGGTAGGGCATGACCGCGACGTCGGCGGCGCGCAGGAAGATCTGCATCTCGGCGGCCGGAATCTTGCGCGCGTGAAGCAGGACCGACGGATGGATGGCCGCACGCTCGAGGGTCTCCGCGATGCCGGCCTCGTCGCTCGGTCCTCCCGCGACCACAAGGCGTCGCGGCGCTCCGTCGACGGCCAGGGCGTCCCATGCGTCGAGCAGCTCGTTGAGACCCTTGTACGGCTTGATCGCCCCGACCACGACGTGCACGATCTCGTCCGGCCAGAGGCCAAGCTCGTGGCGGGCCTGGTCGCGCGTGATGAAGTCCTCGTACGCTCCCACGTAGCTCGGGTGCGGGACTTGCAGGATCTTGTCCGCGGGAATGGCGAACCAGTCGGCGACGAGCTCCGGTGTCCCTGCGGCCAGGACGTGGACGGCGGTGCAGCGGTCTACGATGTCGGCGCTCAACGCCGCTTCCTCCGCCTCGAACCGTGCGCCGTGGGGCACGATGTTGTGGACCGTCCAGGCGAGCCGCCCCCCGGCCGCCAGATAGGCGTCGACGACCTTCAGGAATGCCTTCCGCAGGCCCTGAGCGTCCCTGGCCGAGCCCGCGTGCGCCAGGACCTGGTTCAGCCAGTGGAGGTGAAGGACCGTCGGGGAGCCACGGCGGGCGAGGTCGGCAAGCTCGGCGATGCGCGCTTCGCGCACGATGGGTAGGGCCGCGACCCCGGCCGCCCACGATCGCTGGTACAGGAGCGCCTGGTAAGGGTTCATGCGGGCGACGGGGTGGTAGCCGAGAAGGAGCGGCTCATGGCCGTTCGCCTCGAGGGCGCGCTGGGCGGCGATTGCTTCGAGCGTGATGTCACCGGCCGTCTGGCCGAGTCCTCGAAGACGGCCCTCCACCCTACGTTCCCGTCGCGGGATCCGACCGCCACCGATCGAGGACGGCCCGGTACACCTCCCGGTAGCGCGAGCCGTTCTCCGCCCAGCTGCGCTCCCGCCGGACCCATTCCCGTCCTGCCTGACCGATACGCCGCGCCAGCTCGGGGTCATCGATCAGCCGCTCTATGCTGTCGGCCAGCGCGTCCGCGTCGCCGGCGCGGAAGACGAGGCCGCGGGTGTCGGGCCGCGCGATCTCCACCAGCGCCGGCAGGTCGGCCACGATGAGCGGCCGTTCCATGGCCAGGGCCTCGTAAGGCTTGAGCGGGGTGACCGTCCGGGCGGCGCGCTCGTTCCGGCGCGGGACCACGAACGCGTCGAGCAGCGCGTAGTGGCTGCGGATCGACTCGTGGGGCACGCTGCCGGTGAACACGACTCGCTTGCCGACGCGGGCCTTGCGGGCGAGCCGCTCGACCTCGGCTCGCCGTCGGCCGTCGCCGATGATCAGGCAGGTCACTCCACGCCCGCGCGCGAGCAATCGTGCCGTCGCCTCGACGAGTAGCTCCTGGTTCTCGCGCGGATGATCGAGGTTGCTGACGTAGCCGAACATGAACCGGCCACCCCGGCCATAGCGGTGCCGCAGCTCGGGATCGGGCGGCTCCGGGGCGAACGCTTCAGCGTCGACGCCGTTGGGGATGACCGTCACCCGATCCGGGTCGACGCCCCGGGCGATGATGTCGTCGCGCATCGCCTCGGCGATCGTGATGACGTGATCCGCGGCGGCCATCGCCCTCGACTCCGCGTCATGACGGCGGACATACTGCTCGCCGCGCTCGTTCCAGTCGCTGTCCGCCGACCAGGTCGACTCGAAGAACGAGCGGACTTCGTATACGAGCGGCCGCCGGATATGGTCCCGCAGCGCCGCGCCGACCAGGGCCGACTCGTAGCCGCGATGTCCCGACGAGGCGTGGATGACCGCCGGGGCGAGGTCTCGGGCGATCCGGGCGCTCAGCCAGGCCTGGTCGGAGAGGATCAGGTCGAAGGGACGCTCGGACGGGTAGTTCGGCCCCAGGTCGAGGCGGTAGTGGGCGATGCCGTCGATCAACTCGACGGGGCTGATCGTGCTGATGCCCATCGAGCGGGGAAATCCCAGCGCCGTCACGACGGCGGGTTCCAGTCCGGCGCCACGTTGGGCGAGAAGGTTGTAGCGCGACCGCATCGTGAAGCCATTCGTCAGGTACGGCAGCGACTCCTTGAGGACGTGCAGGACCACCGAGTCGTTCCCGGGGCTGACCGGCCGGGGCGGGCCGGGGATTCTCGGCAGCCAACCCGGCGAGGTCTCGACGATCCGTCCCAGCACCATCCGTTCGACGAGAAGCCGCTCCGGACGGTCGTCGAGCAGATGCATCCGATGGAGGGTCCGGGCCTGCTCCGTGAGGCTCCCCTGCCCGGCCAGGATCTCCCGGCGGAGGCGCTGGACCCGCATGCTGTCGGGATGAGCGCGGGCCAGACGGTCCGCCCGTTCGAGTGCGGCGTCCAGATCGCCCCTGTCCAGGTCGGTCAGAGCCAACCGAAACGCGACCCGGTCGATTGCCGGCTCGACGTGCGTGGACACGCCACTCCGCACGCGCCGGCCGGTCAGCAGCGCATAGCCGGCCTCGGCCGCGGTCATCAGCGCCTCGTCCCGGGGCGAAGGCAGGCGGCTGGCGATGTTGCGGACGATCCGCTCGCCGCGCCGGATCAGCTGCTCGTCGCGCGGGATCCATCCCCTCATCTACGAACCCGCCCGCGTGGTGCCGGCTGGTGCGGAGGCGAGGGGCAGGACGCCGGCCGCGTCGCGCTCCACCTTCCGCCGCTCGGAATGCTCGCGGTGGATCGCCACGACCTCTTCGGGCTTCCCCTCCGCGACGATCCGCCCCTTCTCCAGGAGCATTGCGCGGTTGCAGTACTCGGTGACCCAGGTCATGTCGTGTGTCACCAGGACGATCGCTTTGGCCTGTCGAACGAGCTCCAGGACCCGGGCCTTGGATTTCTCCCTGAACGCCGCGTCGCCGGTCGCCAGCACCTCGTCGAGCAGCAGGATGTCAGGCTCGACCGACGTCGCAATGGCGAAACCCAGCCGAGCGCGCATCCCGGCCGAATAGGTCTTGAGCGGAGCGTCGATGAACGGCCCGATATCGGCGTAGTCGACCATCTGTGGCAATCGTTCCTCGACAAGACGGTGGTCGAGACCCATGAACGCCCCTGCCAGGCGGATGTTGTCGCGTCCGGTCAACTCCGCGTCAAAGCCCGCCCCAAGTGTGAGCAGGCTCGACACGTGGCCATCGACTTCCACGACGCCGGCCGAGGGCGTGATGATCCCGGCGAGGACCTGGAGCAGTGTGCTCTTGCCCGCTCCGTTCGGGCCGATGACGGCCAGCGACTCGCCGCGGACCACCTTGAAACTCACGTTCTTCAGAGCCCAGAAGGTCGTCTCACCGTCGGCTGGGCGAAGCCGGCGGGTCAGTGTGTGTCGGACCGTCGTCTTCCGCGTGAACCGAAGGCTGTACTGAACGCCGAGATCCTGGGCGTTGATGGCGATCGGGTCGAGCCGCGATCCATCTGTCGTGGAGACCAACTCAGAGCACCTTGGCGAATGTTGGCTCGAGTCGTTTGAAGACAAGCGTCGCCAGGGCGAGGAGGCCGATGGACATGCCGGCCACGCCGGCCAGCGACAGCCAGTTCGGCGCGATCCCCGCGTAGATCACATCGTGGTAGGCGGTGAACAGGACCGCCCACGGGTTCAACTCCATGAGCTTGCCCGCGAGCGGGAACTTCTCGCCAATGTTCGAAAGCAGCTCCGGCGGGTAGAGTGCCGGAGAGAGGTAGAACCAGAGCCGCAGCAAGTGTCTGG
>Ga0184612_10000372_pt1 | contig 20819 bp, 16 predicted proteins | sample PLM3_60_coex_FD_133163 | JGI IMG/M metagenome (GOLD analysis project Ga0184612, IMG submission 133163) | Groundwater sediment microbial communities from an aquifer in East River, Colorado, USA - PLM3_60_coex | ecosystem: Environmental > Terrestrial > Soil > Riparian zone | place: USA: East... | reverse complement strand
GCCACGGCCGGCGTCCCGATCACGATCACGCTGGTCAACACCGACCCGATCGACCACGAATGGCTCGTCGGTGACGAGGCCTTCCACGAGCGCCATCGAACCGGCACGGAGCCCCAGCACGGCGCCCGCCCGACCGAAGTCTCGCTCCGGGCCGGCACGACCGTGACCACCACGGTGACGTTCGCCACGCCCGGCGAGTACCGGTTCATCTGCCACCTCCCAGGTCACGAGGCCTACGGGATGGTCGGCGTGCTGCGGGTGTTGCCGGCGAACTGAGGGCACCGGCGCCGATCGTCTACGCCTCCACGACCGGTGGTTCGTGCGTGACCGGCGGCAGGTCCAGCTGCGCCACCCAGGCCGCGATCTCGTCGGCAGCCGCTACCCAGACGCCATCCATCGATTGCGCCTGCTCGATCAGCCGCTCGAGTGCCGCCGCCCGGGCCGGGCGACCGGAAATGAACGGATGCATCGTCAGGTCGAATAGTCCTCCAACCTCGACGAACGCCTCGAGCTCCTCGGCCCAGGCAGCGCACACCTCCGAGGGTCGGAGGATCGGTGACGAGGCGTAGCCCGGGACGTAGTTGTATCGATTCCAGTCGTCCAGGCTCCAGTGCATTGGCAGCTCGATAAGCGCTGACGCCCATCGATACGGATGGTCCGAGTCCATCATCCCGGAGTTGTATGTGAACCCATGTCGCGCGAGCAGCTCGGGGGTCCGGAAGTTCATGTCGCACGACGGCGGTCGATAGCCCGAAGGTCGCAGGCCCAGGACGCTGTCGAGCGCCTCCAACCCCCGCAGCAGGTAGCCCTCCTCCGTCGCCTCGTCCTTCCCACGGACGCTCTCGTGCAGGTAGCCGTGATGGCCGATCTCGTGCCCGGCGTCGCGGATCGACCGCGCCACGTCGGGCCACGCCTCGGCGACCCAGCCCGGGACGAAGAACGTGGTGCGCAGCTTGCGCCGATCGAGCATCCGCAACAGTCGCGGCACGGCGACCAGCGGCCCGTACCGCTGGTGGCCGATGACGTCGAGATAGTCGATGACCTCGGGATGGTCGGTCAGCATGACCGCTTCGGCATCGACGTCGAACGTGAACATCGCCGCGGCGCGGATGCCGTCGGGCCAGCGGAAGCCGGGAGGAAGCGGATCGGCGTCGCGAGGTGGCTCCAGGGGCGGCAACGGAACCATGGGCCAACGATACTGGCGCGGTGACAGTCGTGGCGCGCGCCGCCGTGCTGGAGGCGGTCGGCCGACCGGTCGTCGTGCGCGAGCTCGAGGTCATCGAGCCACGCGCCGGCGAGGTCCGGATCCGGATGCTGGCTTCTGGCGTGTGCCATTCCGATCTGCACGTCCGCGACGGGGAGTGGGATCGCCCGACGCCGATCGTGATGGGTCACGAGGGCGCGGGGATCATCGAGGCCGTCGGACCGGGCGTGACGACGCCACGCGTCGGCGACCTCGTTGCGTTGTCCTGGCTGATACCGTGCGGGGTGTGCCGATGGTGCCGCCGCGGCCAGGTGTGGGCCTGCCCGGACTCCCCGTCCTACCGGCACACGCTGCTCGATGGCGAAACCGCGTTCCGCGGCGTCCGCTCGTATTGTGCGATCGCGACGATGGCCTCGACTTCCGTAGTCCCGGCCGCCGCGGCGATCACCGTTCCGCCGGCCACTGATCCCGCGGCCGCGGCGCTGATCGGGTGCTGCGTGACGACCGGGGTCGGTGCCGTGCTCAAGACCGCGGCGGTCACCTCGGGGAGTTCCGTGGCGGTGATCGGGCTCGGCGGAGTCGGGCTGTCGTGCGTCATGGGCGCGGTCGTCGCCGGCGCCTCCCAGATCGTCGCGATCGATCGTAGAGGGGAGAAGCTGGAGGTCGCGAGGTCGATCGGGGCCACGGACACGATCCTCGCAGGGGACGATGCCGCGTCGACGGCCGAGGCCCTGCGCGACATGACGGACGGCGGTCCCGACTTCATCTTCGAGGCCATCGGCCGGCCCTCGACAGCCGAGCTGGCCATTGCCGCCCTGCCGGTCGGTGGCACGGCCGTGCTCGTCGGGATGACCCCGGTCGGCGAACGTGCCGGCTTCGAGGTCTATCCCTTCGTCGACGGCGCGCGGCGGATCCTCGGCTCCAACTACGGATCGGCGGAGCCGGCCATCGACTTCCCGCGGTACGCAGCGTGGTCGATCGACGGTCGGATCCCGATCGATCGGCTGATTGATCGCCGGATCGTCCTGGACGACATCGAGGACGCCTTCTCGGCGATGCGCGAAGGTCGGTTCATCCGGCAGGTGATCGAGTTCGACTGATCGGGTGCGCTAGCGGCGCGCCTTCTTCGACTTTCCCTTCGATCCCGCCGTGACGAGCTCTTGTTGCTCCTTCTCTTCCTCCTCGGACGGGGCGATCACGGGCGGCTCGGGCTCGGCGATCGGTGGCAGGAGTTGCTCCCCGGTGATCAGCCGCGTCCCGCGCCCGTGCGTGAAGAACGAGCCGGACCAGCGGATCAGGACGACGATCCGGTTCGCGAAGCCGATCAGGTAGGCGATGTGGATCCCCAGCCACAGCAGCCACGCTGGCAGTCCGCCCTGCCGCCCGAACGGGCCCAGCCACGGGATGTTGGTGACGCCCGACAAGCGACCGATGACCGCCACGTCGCCCTTGTTCGAGTAGCGGAACGGCTCGTGGGGTCGGCCGAGGACGCGCCGTCTGATCACCTTTGCCGCATACGACCCACCCTGGATCCCGCCCTGGGCGACGCCCGGCGTCGGCTGGCCCTCCTTCCAGGGTTGCACCGCTGCGTCGCCCACCACGAAGATCTCTGGGTGGCCGGGCACGGTCAGGTCGGGCTCGACGAGGACCCGACCGGCGCGGTCCGTGGAGGCGCCCGCGGCATCGGCGACCTTACGGGCGAACGAGGAGGCCTGGACGCCCGCGCCCCACAACACGGTCCGGGCGGGGATGACCTCTTCAAGGGCGTACGCGTGGGCCGTCGGGACGACCCGGACAGAGTGATCGTCGATCGCCGTCACTCTCGTATCGAGGCGCACCATGACCCCGAGCCGCTCCAGCTGCCGCTTCGCCGACGCCGATCGATCCGGTGGGAAAGTCGGCAGCACGCGATCCATCGCCTCGATCAGGATGATCCGTGCATCGCCCGGATCGATCGCGCGGAAGTTGCGCTTGAGCGTATCCCGGGCGATCTCGGCGAGGGAGCCCGCGAGCTCGACGCCGGTCGGGCCACCGCCGACGAGCACGAAGGTCATCCACTCCTGGCGGCGTTCCGGATCGGCTTCTCGTTCCGCGGCCTCGAACGCGATGAGGACGCGCCGACGGATCTCGATCGCGTCCTCGATGGTCTTGAGGCCGGGCGCGACCTTGGCCCACTCGTCGTGCCCGAAGTACGTGTGATGGGCGCCTGTCGCCACGATCAGCGAGTCGTAGGCGATCGACCCCCCATCGGAAACCTGGACCTCGCGCTTGTCGACATCGATGCCGACGGCTTCACCCAGGATGACCGTGGCATTGCGTTGGCGCGCGAGGATCGAGCGGAGGGGCTGCGCGATCTCGCCAGGCGACAGCGCGCCGGTCGCCACCTGATAGAGCATCGGCTGGAACAGGTGGAAGTTGCGGCGGTCGAGCAATGTAACGGCGACCTCGGGGTCGCTCTTGAAGCTCCGCGCCGCGTATAGGCCGCCGAAGCCGCCACCGACGATGAGGACCCGGTGTCTCGGTCGTTCTACGCGGGCCTGGGTCACGCGTTGGTCAGGCGGCGGGTGGGTCGTCCGGGTCGCTGGCGTTGCCCGCAACCGCGACGCGCCGCGGCCGGGGTCCGACCCGGGTCGGTGCGGGCGCCCGGGGGGAGCGTCGTCTGCGCGGCGCTTCGATGACTTCGGTCATCGCGGCAACGTCGGGAAGTGCCGCGCGGTCGACTTCCTCTTCCGATTCTCCGGCCCAACCCTCCGATTCCGTGTCCCATGGCTCGCTCGTCTCCAATTCCGCGGACCGCGTATCGATGCTGGCGATCGGCTGTGCCCGCGTCATCGATGCGGGAGCTCCCAGATTCAACCCCGGCCCAACCGCGATGAGCGGCCTCGGTCCGGACGGGTGGGCGTCGATGAGCTCGAGGTCCTCTTCGACCGGCACCGCATCACAGCGGTAGCACCGAACGAGGCGGTAATCGTTGACTGAGCGGCAGCTCGGGCAGACCCAGAATGCCTCCCGCTCGAACACGCGCATCCTGGCGGCCCGCGGCTGGACGACGAAGTGATACATGAGCCACGCGGCCGTCGGGCCTCCGAGCAGGACCATGGCGATCAGCGGTGGCGGAACAAGCCCGATCCCCGCCCGGAACGACTCGACCCACTCGCCGATTGGCAGTTGCACGTATGGCCCCCTGATAGGCCTCTAGACTACACCGGACCGCGTCAAAGGGAACGCCGCAGCGCCGCTTTCGTTCGGGCATTCCCAGGTGCCGATTCGACCCTCGATCGACCGCCTACTTGTCGCGTTCGGCGATCCGTGTCAGGACGGCCTGGGCTGCGGCCAGTCGCGCGACCGGGACGCGGAACGGCGAACACGACACGTAATCGAGTCCGAGCTCCTCGCACTTGAAGATCGACGCCGGATCGCCGCCATGCTCGCCGCAGATCCCGATCTCGAGATCCGGGCGGGTCGCACGGCCCTTGTCGACCGCCACCTTCATGAGGCCCGCGACGGCGTCGTCGAGGGTCTGGAACGGGTTGACCGGCAGGATCCCATCCTCGACGTACTTGAGGAGGAAGCCGCCCTCCGCGTCGTCCCGGCTGTAGCCGAACGTCATCTGCGTGAGGTCGTTCGTGCCGAAGCTGAAGAACGCCGCGTCCTTCGCGATCTCGTCGGCCGTCAGTGCACCGCGCGGGACCTCGATCATCGTGCCGAACTTGTAGTCGACATCGACGCCGCCGGCTGCCGCTTCGACGGCCTCGACCTCGGCCTCGAGCAGCTCCTTGGTCCGCTTCAGCTCATTTGCGTGGCCGACGAGCGGGATCATGATCTTGGCGATCGGGTTGCCGCCGGCCCGCTTGACCGCGATCTGGGCGTTGAGGATGGCTCGGGTCTGGATCTTCACGAAGTCCGGGATCATGATCCCGAGCCGACAGCCGCGCAGGCCGAGCATCGGGTTCTGCTCGTGCATCGACTTGATCGTCGCGAGCAGCTCCTTGTCCTCCTCGGTCGCGCCGCCCTGTAGCTCGGCCTTCGTCACCTTGACGAGCTGCTCTTCGAGATTGGGCAGGAACTCGTGGAGCGGCGGGTCGATCAACCGGATGACGACCGGCAGGCCGTCCATCGCCCGGAAGATGCCCTCGAAGTCACCCTGCTGGAGGACCTCGAGCTTGGCCATCGCCGCGTCGAATCGGTCGATCGCCTCGGTGTCGTCGTCGCTGAGCGGCTCGCCGGCCGCCCGCTTGGCCTTCGCGCGGGTGGCCTGGTTGGCGACGAGAATCGCGTCGCGCACGATCTCGAGCCGCTCCCCTTCGCGGAACATGTGCTCGGTGCGGCAGAGGCCGATGCCCTGCGCCCCGTACCCTCGCGCCTGGGCGGCCTCCTCTGGCTTGTCAGCGTTGGTCCAGACCTCCATCCGGCGGATCCCGTCCGCCCAACCGAGGACCTTCTGGAGCTCGGGCTGGTCCTCGAACCGGGCGCTGACCGTCGGCAAAGCGCCGAGGTAGAGGTCACCGGTCGTGCCGTCGAGGCTGACCCAGTCACCTTCCTTGAAGTCGATGCCGGTCCGGGCGCACGCGGCCGACTTGGTGTCGTAGTCGACCATCAGATCTGCCGAGCCGGCGACGCACGGCTTGCCGATCTGGCGAGCGACGACCGCCGCGTGTGACGTGGCACCGCCGCGCGCGGTGATGATGCCCTCGGCGACGGCCATGCCGTGAAAATCGTCGGGCGAGGTCTCGATCCGGACGAGGACGACCTTCTCGCCGCGGTCCACCCACTCGACGGCGGTGTCCGCCGAGAAGACCGCCCGACCGACGGCCGCACCCGGTGAGGCGTTGAGACCCTTGACGATGCGCTTGGCCGTCTCGAGCGCCTTCGGGTCGAAGGTGTCGCGCAACAGCTGGTCGACGTGCGCGGGCTCGATCCTGGCGATCGCCTCTTCCTTGGTGATCGTGCCCTCGTCGACCATGTCGGCGGCGATGCGCACGGCTGCGGCCGCCGTCCGCTTCGCGGACCGTGTCTGGAGCATGTACAGGCGGCCGCGCTCGATCGTGAACTCGAGATCCTGGACGTCGCGGTAGTGCGACTCGAGCTGCTGACCGATGCGCTGGAACTCCCGGTACACGTCGGGCATGTCAGTCTGCATCTGGGCGATCTTGGGGGCCGTCCGGATGCCGGCCACGACATCCTCGCCCTGGGCGTTGGTGAGGTACTCGCCGAACAGCACCTTCTCCCCGGTGTTGGGGTCACGGGTGAAGGCGACCCCGGTCCCCGAGTCGTCGCCCATGTTGCCGAAGACCATGGTCACGACATTGACGGCGGTGCCGAGGTCGTCCGCGATGTGCTGGTTCTTGCGGTAATCCTTGGCCCGCCTGCCGAACCAGCTGGCGAACACCGCCTTGATCGCGAGGTCGAGCTGCTCGTACGGGTCGTCGGGAAAGTCGAGACCGGCGTCGGCCTTGACGATCGACTTGAACTCGCCGACGAGGTCCTTTAGTGCCGCGGCGTCGAGGTCCGTGTCCTGCGTGGCTCCGTGGCGCTTCTTGGCCTCTTCCAGCGCGTGGTCGAAGCGCTCGCCGCCGACCTCCATCACGATCCGGCCGAACATCTGGATGAAGCGCCGGTACGCGTCCCAGCCGAAGCGCTCGTTGCTGGTGAGCGCGATCAGGCCCTGCAGAGTCCGCTCGTTCAACCCGAGGTTGAGGACCGTGTCCATCATCCCGGGCATCGAGAACTTGGCCCCGGAGCGGACGCTGACCAGGAGCGGGTTGGCTGGGTCACCGAAGCCCTTGCCGGTGCTTCGCTCGACCTCGCGGACCGCCTCGAGGACGTCGTCCCACAGGCCGTCGGGGAGCTTCTCGCCCGCGGCGAAGTAGTCGTTGCAGGCCTCGGTCGTGATCGTGAACCCGGGCGGGGTCGGCAGCCCGGCGATCGTCATCTCGGCCAGCCCGGCGCCCTTGCCGCCGAGCAGGTCGCGCATCTGGGCGTTGCCCTCCGCCGTTCCATCGCCCCAGGCGTAGATGTATCGCTTGGCCGCCTTGTGAGCGCGGTCGGCCGGCGCGGTCGCGGTCGTCGTCATGTCCGCGGATTGTACCGTCGCAGTTCGGGCGACCGGGTTGCGGATGGGGATCGCGGGTCCTCGACCGGCGCATATCGCCGGGACGGGCGCATGTCGGCGACCCGCGGTGCGCTCAGTCGCAGGTCGGGGCCACGTAGGTCGGATCCGCCGCGAGCTTCGCCCATGCGAATCGATCGGGCACGACCTGCCGAGCCGGGTCTGACGGGCCGGTGCCAAGTCCCTGTTCGCACACGATGACGGTGTCCTGTCCCAGGCCGCCGCCGTCGATGACCTCGATCAATGTGTATCCGACATTGTTCGAGTCGTTCGTCTCGCCGATGTTGTCCTCCGGATCGACGGTCAAACGGAGCACGTAGCGGCCGGCCCGCATCGATCCGTCGGCATCTGCGACGGCCGCGTAACTCACGTACTGCCCGGGACGCTGCCAGCGATAGATATCGCCCCAGCCACGCTCGAGCGTCATCGCAGCGTCGCAGAACACGCCGGATGGGTACGACGAGTACTGCGGGTCCTGCTTGGTGGTTCCCCAGTCAGCGATCTGCTGCGAGAACGTGCAGTACCCGTGCTTGTCGCCCGTACCGACGGGCGACAGGGTCCCCGACGGTCCGATCACCTCCAGCAATTCATAGAGAACGAAGTCGGCGAGGTGCCGATGCTCGTGGAATGTGTGCCACTCACCCGACCCGGCGGTCCGCTCGAGATAGCGCCCGCGCGCCTCGTTATCGGAGAAGTCCAGCGGAGTCGAGTCCTGTCGGTAGATGTGCTGGTACGCGATGTCATCGCGGAAACTGATGTACATCGGGCCGTTGCCGACGTTGTACAAGCCGGCGGAGAACCGCAGGCACCTGGTGTCGCCTGGTTCTTCGTCTGGGTGGCATGAGACGGCCGGGTCGCCGGGCTGGTTGTCTCGATCGTGCGCGGTCCCGGGATGGTCGCTGGCTGGCGCGGCAAATCCGAACTCCCATGGAAGCCATGGGACGAGGTCTGGATAAAGGTGGGTGGCCTTGGTCTTCGACGGGTCATCGAGCGTGATCCGCAGCCGGAGGCTCAGATCGATGACGTCGATGCCATTGACGACGGCTCGCCAGCGACCAGGAGCAGGCTTCGCGACGGACAGTTCGATATCGAATACCTGGCCCGAGTCGCCTGACGCCGGGCACACGTACGGGTAGTCATAGGAGGCAGGATTGACCTGGCTGCCGCTCGGGTCGAAGAGCTGGAGAGCGACGCAGTCGTCGCGATTCGACAGATCGAGCGTCACTCGGAGGCGTCCGCGACCCTTGACATCGAACGTGTACTCGCGCGTAACCGAGAGTCCATTCAGGAATTCGGCGGAACCGTCCAGCCTTCCACCGAACCCGATCGACCCGAGGTGTCCATTCGCCGCGGACGTGGGGCCAGCGGCCGATACCGCGAGCGTGAGCACGGCGATGCTCAAGAAGGCGGACCACCGACGGCGGATGACGTGCCCCGCCGACATTGGTGATCGCATTGGTCGCCCCTCCTCATGATCGCGGCCGGCTCTGACCTCGGTCATTCGAACCTGAGTGTACGGGAACCGATTCCGCTCGGATCGAACGGAGGGGCTGCGCTAATGCGGCGCCGGGCTGCGACCGACCGGACTCCGGTCCACGTTGCTCGCCCAAGTCGCGATCTCGGCCCGACGCGATGCGCCGAGCTTGGCCAGGATGTGCTCGACGTGCGAGCTCGCCGTCTTCGGTGCGATCCCGAGCGAGTCGGCGATCTCCGCGTTCGTCAGTCCTTCCGAGATCAGCCGGGCCACGGCGAATTCGCGGGCAGTCAACGGTCGCCAGGGCTCGTCCACCGCTACATGGCCGCGGGCCATTCGCTGGAGGGCATCCGCGCGGTCTGCAATCGGCCGTGAATCCAGTCGCGATGCCACGGTCCGCGCCTCGACTGCCAGGGACAACGCGTCCGCGAACCGGTTCGAGCGGATCAGGCACTGCGCCAGGTCCAACCGCGCCCAGGTCGCCTCCCAGATCCGACCCTTGGCGTCCCAGCCGTTGACCGCAGCCTCGAGCGCGATGCGGGCAACACCCGTGGCGCCGTCCGCTAGCGCCACGAGACCGCGCCCGTGCTCCAGTGCGGCGCCTGCGACATCGGGAATCGCGGCCAGTTCCGTTGCGACCTCATCGAACCAGGCTGCTGCCGCCGCCGGTCGCCCGGCCGCCTGTTCGGCTCGGACTCCGGTCACCACGAACGGCGTAAGGAGGATCTGCTCGCCACCGGTTCGTGCGCGCTGGACGGCATCGCGGCACATCTCGGCTGCGCGATCCGGCTGCCCACGCTGCAGCGCGACTTCCGCAAGGCCCCAGAGCGGCGGCAGGATCAGGTCGATCGCCTCGCTCAGTTCGCCGAACTCGAGCGCCTCGGTCAGCTCGGCCGTCGCTTCGTCCAGGGCGCCTCGACCCATTTCGACATACCCCAGTGCCCACCGGGCCGACGCCGCGGCACGCCGGCACCCGTGATCAGCGACGGCCTGGCGAGCCACCGTCGCGGCATCTCCCCAGCGTGCGTCGGCCCACGACACCATCGCGCCGGTCGCGCTCATGACGTGGGCGCAATGGGACTGTTCGATCGAATCGGCGTACCGCAAGCCCTCGTTGATCCATCGCGTCGCGCCCCGGTAATCCATCGCACGAACGGCCAGCGTCGCGGCGTCCCGAAAGGCGGACACCCCCGTGGACTCGTAGCCAGCTGCTTCCGCGCTGTGGGCTGCGTCGCCTACGCGCGCCATGCCGACCGCGATGTCCCCGGTGATGACGTCGATGACGCCATCCTTCCAGTCGACCACGGTCCGGAGGTCGCGATCGCCGAGCTGTTCTGCGATCGCACGGGCCGTCTCCAGCATGCCTCGGGCCGCGGAGATGTCGCCCGCATCGGTCGACGTGATCGCCATCATGATCGCCAGCTCGGCACGAACCACCCGCGCTTCATCGCGCTCATCACGCAGCTCCTCGAGCTCGGCCCAGAGGGTCTCGCCCATCGCCATGCGTTCCGCCAGGGGCTTGGCGTTGCTCCGCCACACCGAGAGGAGCCCGTTGGTCAAAGCCGCGATCGCGTGGATCGGCTCGCCGGCTTCTCGGAACGCCGCCGCCGCGTCGTGGGCAGCCTGCTCCGCGATCGCGTTCTCCTCGATGGCGCCGGCTTCCTCGCAGAATGCTTTCAGGATCTGGCCACGCACCGATAGTCCGAGGTCGTCCGGCATGTTGTCGACCGCCCGCCGGTACAGTTCGAACGCTTCGCGATGGGCGGACAACCGTGCGGCGTCGCGGGCACCCGCTAGCGCGGATTCGAACGCCTGCCGGCGCATGCCGGCCCGCTCGTAATGCACGGACGAATGGATTTCCGAGGCACCCTCGAGCTGCATGCCGAACTCACCGGCTCGGGCATGTAGCCGTCGTCGCTCCCCGATCGGCACGCTTCGGTAGATGGCGTCGCGCAGCAGCTGGTGCCGGAAGTCGTAGACATCACGGATCCCAGGTGGATCGAGCACGAAGTTGTCGATGAGCTCCTGGAGCGGCGCATCGATCGCGTCCTGCGGGAGGTCCATGATCCCGGCCAGGACCTCGGCACTGAAACACCGGCCGATAATCGCCCCCGCCCTGGCGACGGCCTGCGCTTCGGTCGAGTGATGGGACAGCCGCGTCAACACCGCGTCCTCGATCGTGTCGGGGACGGTCGCCTCACGGATCGCCAGGCCGTTCGCCCGCGCCTCAGCGCCCAGGGCACCGAGGAGCTCCTCGATGTGGAGCGGGATGCCGTCCGTGCGCTCGTACACCGCGGCCGCGACCTCGCGCGGTGCGGGAAGGCCCGTGTCGAGGATAAGCGTCGTGACCAGCGCGGTCTCCGCCTGGGAGAGCGGCGTCAGCCTGACCTCTTCGGCGATCCGCTGGGTGATCCAGCGCGACCGCCAATCCCGAAGGCTGGTGCCAGGGAGGGCTTCATCCGTCCGGTAGCCAGCGCACAACAGCAGCTGGCGGTCCCGCGACCGTCGAGCGAGCTCGGCCATGATCTCGAGGCTCAGATCGTCGGCCCACTGGAGGTCTTCGAACCCGAGCACGGTCGGACCCGTGAACGCGGCGAGCATCCGGTCGACGACGTCCATGACGAGCTGACGACGGCGGACGTGTTCGGCGTCGATCGTCGCGTCCCGAAGCGCGAGCAGGTCGCGACCAAGCTCCTCGAATGCCGGGAAGTGGAGCATGGTCCGCGCGAGATCGAGGATCGACGCGGCAGGCACGTCGCGATCCTGGGGCGCCACATAGCCCCATATGTTCGCGAAGCCGCGTTCCTCGGCCTTCTGGACGACAGCATCGAGGAACCGGGACTTGCCGATCCCCGCCTCGCCCGCGACCAGCAGGAAGTGACCGTGCCCGGCGAGCACGTCGTCGAGTCGTCGGTCGGCGAGCTCGAGCAGGTCGTCACGACCGATCACGAGGGGGCAGCGCACCGAACCGAATGAGGTGTCCATCGCCTCGCAGTGTAGGGCGCGTCCGTCGGAGGTCATCGGTCGAATGACCGATGACGGGTCGATCTTCCGGGACGAACGTCGTTGGCCAGAAGCCGGCCGCGAAAGGCCGGTGAAGGTTCAAGGAGGCGGCGATGGCCACATTCATGGATGTGCATTCGGGGTTCTTCGGCGTGACGGCCGACCAGCTCAAGGCGGCCCACGAGGCCGACCTGGCGATCGAGGAGGACGAGGGCGTGCATTTCGAACACGCCTGGCTCGACCCCGACGCCGGGAAGGTCTTCTGCCTGGCGACCGGTCCGTCACGCGAATCGGTCATGCGAATCCACGAGCGGGCGGGTCACCCGACCGCCGAGGTCTACGAAGTACCGATCGAGGTGTGATCAAGATGCGACGACGACGATTTCTGCTCTCGCTGGTTGCCCTGAGCGCCACCGCGAGCATCGGAATGGGCATGGCACTCACCGCCAGCGCGCGGCAGGACGTGTTCAACACGGTCCGTGCCGTGACCGCCCAGTTCAATTCGCTCGAGCAGGCCAAGAAGGCCGGCTATGAACGGTTCTACGTCTGCGCCGAGCAGCCGGGCGTCGGGACGATGGGCCAGCACTATGTGAAGTTCGCCCTGGTCGGCGATCCGGCGATCGATCCGCTACATCCGGAAGCGCTCGTTTACGAGCCGCGGGCCAACGGTACGTACAAGCTCGTTGCCCTGGAATGGGTCCGCGTGGGCCCCGTCACGGACCCGGCGCCGTCGGTCCTGGGCGTGCCGATGCTCCATGTCGGTTCAGGCAACCGATACGGCATCGAGCCCGATGGATTCTACGAGCGGCACTACTGGCTGTACAAGTCCAATCCCCTCGGCGCGTTCGCCGATTGGAATCCACGTGTGTCGTGCCGGGGCACGGGCGACAACGGCGGCTGAACCCTGACGCCGCCACCTAGATCGACGTGGCACGAAACGAGGCATCACGATGAGTCACTGGTATACGCAGGGTCTGCTTGGAGCAGAGCACAGAGGCGACCTGGACCGCGAGGCGGCCCGCGAGTCCCTCAGATCGGAGGCTCGCGCGAACGATGCGCGGCCCGGGATACTGCGCGGCCGGTTCGTCGGCCTCGCCCGCCTCCTTGGCGCTCCCGGGCGCCGCTTCGCGCGTTTCCGCCATCGAGCGGGATCGGCGATCGCAGAACCACCGGTTTCCGAACCGCGAGCGGCCGTCCCCGCGATCCACCCCTAGTTCGGCGGGTCGGTCGTCGCGGCGACCGACCCTGCCTTGGCGCCGGGTATGCTCCCCGTCGTGACCGACACGACCATCGCGCAGGGGCCACCGACGATCGCGACCGAGGACGAGCGTTACAACTCGGCGTTGATCGGGCGCGTCGACCAACACGAGAGCCTGGCCTTCTTCTGGGTCAAGTTCGACGAGGAGCCCACGCCGTTCGAGCCCGGGCAATACATGACGATCGGCGTGTTCATCGACGGGCGGATCGTCCAGCGCCCGTACTCGGTGGCCTCACCGCCTCGCGATGCAGGCACGAGCGGGTACGAGTTCTACATGCGGCTCGTCCAGGGCGGTACGTTCACCCCTGTGCTCTGGGGTCTGCCCGTCGGGCATCGGATGCGGATGATCGGGCCGAAGGGCAAGTTCCTCCTCGAGCCCGGCGATGATCGGACGCACCTGTTCATCTCGTCGGGGACCGGCAATGCGCCGTTCGTGTCGATGATGCGAGAGACCCTGGCGGCTGGCGCACCGCGGCGGGCGATCTTCCTGAACGGTGTGTCGTACGTCGCCGACCTGGGTTATCGCGACCTTCTGGAGGGATGGGAGTCCAGCGGCGAATACCCGGTCACCTACATCCCGACGATTTCGCGGGCAGCCGACCCGGCCAACGCCGGCTGGGAAGGGCGGACGGGCCGGGTCGAGTCGATCGTAGGGCCCGTTTTCGAGGATCTCGGCCTTCGCGCGGACGACACGATCGCCTACCTGTGCGGCAACCCGGACATGATCATCGCCGCGGAGGCAACGCTGCTCGAGCTCGGCCTGCCGGAGACGGCCGTCAAGAAGGAGCTGTACTGGCCGAAGGGCAAGGAACCGCGGGGCGTGACAGGCGCCGCGGATGCCGCGGCCGCCGCCGAGGACGAGTAGGTCCGGCCTGCGGCCAACTGGCCGCCCTCAGGTCCCGGCGACCACTCCGAAGAGCCAGATCCCGACAGCCACGCCCGTGATCGCCGCGACTGCGATCGCCCACGGCAACCATCCCGGCCTCACGGGTCCATCCCCAGCAGGAGACGCTTTGCCGCCGCGAACTCCGCATCGGTGAGGTCGCCGGCACGATGCAATTCCGTCAGGCGTTCGAGTCGATCCAGGTCAACGGGCGCCGACCTCGACGGTGTCGATGCAGCAGGGACACCCAACCGATACCGTCGTGCGACCGCCGCCGCGCCGTCGGATCGAAGCTCATGCCTGGCCGAGATCCCGATCAGCAACGGGATCGCGCCCATCGCGACGAATACGACCCCGCACACGAGCCAGCCGATCGCCGGCCCGGAGTCATCGCCAGGCGGCCGGATGCCGTACTCAAGGAAGTTCCAGCCGAGGCTCAGGAACAGCCCGGGCCAGGCGAGGAACGGCAGGGCAGCCCAGCCACCTCCGACCTGTGCGCCAGCCCACAGCCCGAGCCCGCCGAACCCGAACAGCCCCAACATGGAGATGGTCATGAGGCCCGGGACGCCGGCTGGGCACGGCCGCACCGGCACATACGGTCCGCCCGAGCCGCACGCGCCACCGATGTCCATCACAGCGCGCATCGATAGGAACATCACGGTCACGCACGCAGCCAGGCCGAAGGCCGAGACGAGCAGCCACCCGATCGCTCGTCTGGGGATCACGATGTCGTCACCGATCCGCCCTCCGAAGCTCACGCAACGCCGGCACGACCCGGTTGGCGCGGAATGGCTCGATGGGCCAGGCAGTCGAGCCGTCGACGGCCAGGTCCGCGAGGATCTCGCCGATCACCGGCGCGAACTTGAACCCGTGGCCTGAGCAAGCCGACGCAAACGCAACGCCGGGCGCCGCGGGGTGGCGGTCGATCACGAACGTCTCGTCCGGCATGTTCGTGTAGAGGCAGATCGACGAAGTCCTGACCGGCCCGTCGGCGCCCGGCATGTGGCGCTGGATAAATGCCCGGATCCGAGCCTCGTCCGCCGCTGAGAACGTTCGGTCCACCAACTCCGGATCCACGTACACACCCCAATGGTGGCGCGAGACCTTCAGACCGAGCTCGTCGTCGTATGGGATCCCGTACATCGCGCCGTGCTCGGCGGTCGCGAGCACCCACAACGGAAATGTGCCGGTTCGGAGCGGCTCCACTGGCACTCGCGGCTCGAACCAGCCGACGGCTTCACGTTCGACAACGAGCGGCAGCCGCAGATCAGGTACGAACTCGCCGATCCACGGCCCAGTCGCAAGAACGAGATATGCGCTCCCGACAACCGCCCCATCGGCCGTCTCGACCTCGAATCCACCGCCGGATGCCGGTCGCCAGTCGACCAGCCGGCGATCGAATCGGAGCTGCGCGCCTGCCCGCTCGGCGACGCCGAGATGTGCGGCGTTCGCGTGGTCCGTTCGGAGCACACCCGCCTTTGCCTCATGGACCGCCGCGGTATCGTCCGGCGGCTCGAAGATGGGCCAGCGGGTGTGGATCTCCTCGGCGTCCAGGACCTCGTGGGCCAGGCCGTGGCGAGCCGCACTCTCCTGCGCGCCCTCGACGATCGGGCTGCCTGCGGGTCCTGCATACAGCCCGCCGGTCTCGGCCAGGATCGCCGCCCCCGTCTCCTGCTCCAGGGCCCGCCATCGATCCCACGATGCGGAGGCCAACGGCACGAGCCAGGGATGCTCGAAGTGCGCGAGACGGATCATGCGCGAGCGACCGCCGGACGAACCCATCGCTTCGCCGCGCCCGAACCGCTCCAGGCCGAGGACGCGCAACCGGCGCCGCGCGAGGGCGGCGGCCGCCGCGGACCCGTGCGCTCCGAGCCCGACGACGATCGCGTCGAACGTGTCCATCGGCCGCATCCTACGCCGGCGATCTGCGGTGGCGAGCGGCTCGTCCTCAGCCGGCGCGCGCCGCCTCGAGGCGATCCAGGATGAGCCGGGTCACCCCTTCGACCGGGACCCGTTCCTGCTCCATCGAGTCGCGGTCGCGGACCGTCACGGCGCCGTCCTCGAGCGAGTCGACGTCGACCGTGACGCACCACGGCGTCCCGATCTCATCCTGGCGTCGATAGAGCTTGCCGATCGCTGCGGTGTCGTCGTAGACGGCCATCACGTGGCGCTGCAGGTCGACCTTGATCTTGTGGCACAGCGCGACGATCTCCGGCCGCTTCTTGAGCAGCGGCAGGACCGCGACCTTGTAGGGCGCGAGCTCGGGGTGCAGCGCCAGCGAGACGCGTGTCTCGCCACGGACCTCTTCCTCTCGGTACGCGTCGATGAGGAACGTGAAGGCGGCACGGTCCGCGCCGGCGGCGGTTTCGACGATCCACGGGATCAGGTGCTCGCCCGTCGCCTGGTCGAAGTACTCGAGATTCTCGCCGGACGCCTCCGCATGGCGCGACAGGTCGAAGTCGCCGCGGTTGTGGACCCCCTCGAGCTCCTTCCAGCCGAACGGGAATCGATACTCGACGTCGACGGCCTTCTTCGCGTAATGCGCGAGCTCGTCGGGCGCGTGCTCGCGGAGTCTGAGTCGCTCGGGCGCCACACCGAACCGCTCGTACCAGGCGCGCCTGGCCGGCAGCCATGCCTCGAATGCCGCCGCTGCCTCCGTTTCGGGCCGCACGAAGTACTGCATCTCCATCTGCTCGAATTCGCGCATCCGGAACACGAAGTTGCCAGGTGAGATCTCGTTGCGGAACGACTTCCCGACCTGGGCGATCCCGAACGGCAGCTTCTTGCGAGATGATTGCAGGACGTTTTTGAAGTTGACGTACGAGCCTTGGGCGGTCTCGGGGCGCAGGTAGATGACTGCTGCGTCCTCCTCGACCGGACCCATGAACGTCTTGAACATGAGGTTGAACCGACGCGGTGGCGACAACGGCCCGCCGTCGATCGGGCATTTGAGGCCCAGGCGATCGACGATTCCCGGGTCGCGCAGGTCCGTGGCCGAAAGCCCCTCGGTGCCCGGCAGCTCATCGAGCCGGAACCGGCGATGGTCGGTCTGGCACTCGACCAGCGGATCGCTGAACGAGCCGACGTGGCCCGACGTCACCCAGACCTGCGGGTGCATGAGGATCCCGGCGTCGAGGCCGACGATGTCGTCCCGTTCCTGGACCATCGTTCGCCACCAGGCGCGCTTGACGTTGTTCTTGAGCTCGACCCCGAGCGGACCGTAGTCCCAGACCGCGTTGATGCCGCCGTAGATCTCGGACGAGGGGTAGATGAAGCCGCGGCGTTTCGAGAGCGAGACGATCGTGTCGAGGTCGGCGACGGCCGGGGCGACGTCGCCCGGATCGCCGGTGGGTGTGGTCACGAGGAAGGTCTCCGCTGATACACGACCGTGGCATGGCCGCGCGGGATGGCTGGGGCACGATGCTAGCAGACGGGGTTCGCCGCGGCGATGGCCGGCCCGGCCCTGGGTGGGGCGACGCGGCCGCGATCATGAAGTACGCGCATGACAGCAGCCTTATGGCGGATCCGACGCTCTCCGGCGCGCCGCGGCTTCTACCGGGTGGTACCCGGTGAAAATTCGTGCGGGGCCCATGCGCGTTCTGCAGGTTGCGTCGACGAATCGGCCCGTCCCGAGCGTAGCGCCGGCCATAAGGTCGCGGTGATGCGCGTTATGCAGGGTCGGGAGCGGTGGCGCGAGTATCAGGCGGGAAGCGCAGCGGCCAGCACCCGAACGGCGTTGCGGCCCATGACGGCGGCGATGTCATCGTCCGAGAGCCCCTCGGCCAGCAATGCCTCCGTGACCAAGGGCATTCCCGTAGCATCGAACGGCGTCGGGACGGCGCCGTCGAAGTCGGAGCCGAGTCCGACGTGCTCCACGCCGGCGAGCTCGATCGCGGCGCTGACCGAGCGGGCGATCGACGCCGCGTCCCGGCCGCCGCAGGCGACAGGCCAGAAGCCGATGCCGACGAGGCCACCCGTGGCGGCGATCCCGCGGACCTGGTCGTCGGGGAGGTTACGGATGCCGGGCACCGCCGCGCGGACGCCGGTGTGCGACGCGACGACCGGGCGGGAGGCGAGGGACAGGACGTCGTCGATCGTCGCCGACGAGGCATGGGACACGTCCAGGACCATCCCGCTCGACTCGACACGCGACAGCAACTCCCGGCCGAGGTCGGTCAGCCCGCCCTGGACGACGCCGTGGGCCGAGCCCGCGAACGGGGTGTCGAAGAAGTGCGTCGGTGAGAGCATCCGGTAGCCGGCACGCGCCAGTGTCTGGAGGTTGTCGAGGTCGTCGTCGAGGGCGTGCGCGCCTTCGATGGAGAGGAACGCCGCAGTGATCGCGGGATCGATCGATCGTCGGGCGAGGTAGGCGTCCAGATCGCGGCGCGACTCGATCAGCGTCAGGCGACCGTCCGACGCGGCAGCCATCGAGCGCAGCCGATCCGCGAGGTGCAAGGCCCTGGCCAGCAGGCTGCTCCACGTCACTCGCGGCCAGCGCAGGGCAAGCGCGAGGAGCGTCACGTCATCGGTCGTGTCGTCGTTGCGCTCGAGGTTGACCCGACGCGGGACCTTGGTTGAGGCGGCCAGGCCGACGAGTGCCACGCCCCCGTCGACGAGGCGCGGGACGTCGACGTGGCCGTAACCGGCGCGTCGGAGCAGGTCGCGGCCCCACAACAGCGAGTCGACGTGGAGGTCGACGACGGTCAGGCTGCGATGCAGCTCCTCGGCCCGGGCCGTAGCCCGGTACGGACCGCGGTGGTGGACACGATTGCGCCGACGCTCGACGACGGCAGACGCCGCGGAACCGGCCCGACCGATCCCGACGGCGAAAGCCGTCGTTGTTGCGAGCGCTCCCGCCGCTGCGGTGAGCGCACCCGCCGCAGCCGCGGCGGCGCGGGTCAGCGGCCGCGCCACCGAGCTGGGGTCACTGCGGCTCCGAGTCCTCCTCGATCGGCTCGGCCGGGGGCTCGATCGGGGGCTCGATCGGGCGCTCGATAGGGATCCGCCGGCGTCGCGGCGTGAACAGGAGGCACGTCCCGACGGCGGCGCCCAGGAGGACCGCCACGAGTCGGATACCGTCCTGGCTCGATGTCGAGCCGAGCAGCGCCGACGCATCGGTCGGCGGGAGCGTCGGTGCCTGGGTGTTGGTCGCGGTCGTGGGGGCGACACCGCCCGTGGCCGGAGGCTTCGGCGTCTGCTGGCCGTCGGTCGGGGCCGGGGTCGGCGTCGGTGTCACGACCGGGGTCGGGGTCGGTGTCCCCTGGGTCGGGGCAACGCCACCGCAGTCGATCTCGAGCGAAACGTCACGTCCGACCGTGTCCATCGGCGTATAGCCGTCGGCGCTGTCGTCTGCGATCAGGACGTGGGCACGGAGCGTGTACGAGCCCGGAGCGAGCGGACCGGAGCCCTCCCATCCGTCGGCCAGCGTGCCGTCGCCGTTGACCCATGCGAAGTCGGGTGGCGTGCCGTCGTTGCCGTGGGTAGCGCTGATGAGCTTGCCACTGCCGTCGATCCTGATGTACGCCTCGTCGGGTCGATCCTGGCGAGCTTTCTCACCACCCTGCGCGAGGACGAGGGCATAGAGCACCTCGGCGTCGCAGTCGTATTGCAGATAGAGCTTGGCGCGAACCGGCCGGCCGTCGACGCCCGCGTCGGTCATATCGGAGAAGAAGTCGCTGCTCAGCGACCAGTCCGCGGTGGAGCCATCGACCGTCGCCGAGCCCTCGCTCGGATGTGGTGCGGCGGCAAGGGAGGCCGGCGCGAGCGCGGCCAGCAGAAGCAGGGAACCGACGACGATAACGGCCGAAGAGCGCGCCGACGGCATGCGTCGACGACCCCTGTGGAACCCCCGCATTCGGAACCTCCTGAAGCTGATTCGGGTCGCTACCCGCCCATGAGCCGTCTCGGGATACCCCGGATCGACTCCGGATGACGCCGACGGCATCATGGCAGGGGGTGAGGCCCGGGTCTAGTACGAATGGCCCCGATCACGTCACAGAAACGTTCCGGCGAGATATCACCGAACCGCTCTGCTTCCTACCCAACTCCAGTCCGTGCGGGAACCCGCCGGTGCTTGGGCGCACCGCGGGTCCTAGGACGACGGTACCGCCTCGTGCGCCGCGCGGACCTCGTCGAGGAAGGCCAGCGATCGAGCCTCGCGTTCGAGGGCTTGCCGGACGAATTCGCGGAGCGCGGCTTCGACGGTCGCCTCGATGGCAGGAGCCAGGCGGAGGCCGGCAAGGGCCTCGACGTCGAGGCGCTGGTACGCCTTCAGGAGCTTGAGCGCCTCGAGGCTCAGGCCGGCCCGGTCGTGCGGCGGGCCGGGGCAGCGCTCGCAGACCACGCCGCCGAGCGGCGGCACCCAGCGGAATCGTTCATCCGATTCGAGAACGCGGTCGCATTCGACGCAGCGATCGACTTCCGGGCGGACACCAAGCTCGTCGAGCAGGTGCATCTCGAACCAGCGGGCCACCCGGCCCGGCGCCATTCCGGCATCGAGCAGCTCGTACGCCCGTCGCAGGAGGGCATAGAGCGGTTCTGCGGCGTGCCGTTCCTCGAGCGAGCGGTCCGCGAGCTCGGCGAGATACCAGGCAGTGGCCGCGCTCTCGAGGTTGTCGCGCAGCTTCAGCCAGGCGTGACCGACACTCACCTGGGTCACGACATCGAACGTCCGGCCCCTGGCCAGCGCCACGGTCAGTTCGGCGAAGGGCTCCAGGCTGCCCCCGAGGCGTGAGGTCGGGCGGCGAATCCCCTTGGCGATCGCCTTGAGCTTGCCGATGCCGGGCGTGATCAGCGTCAGGACCCGGTCGGCCTCACCGAGATCGAAGCGCGACAGCACGATCGCGTCCGTGGTGTAGCGACGTGGGACGGGCATCTCGGAGGTGACCG
>Ga0184612_10000371_pt1 | contig 20891 bp, 24 predicted proteins | sample PLM3_60_coex_FD_133163 | JGI IMG/M metagenome (GOLD analysis project Ga0184612, IMG submission 133163) | Groundwater sediment microbial communities from an aquifer in East River, Colorado, USA - PLM3_60_coex | ecosystem: Environmental > Terrestrial > Soil > Riparian zone | place: USA: East... | reverse complement strand
TGGGCATCTCCGACCGTGCTCAACTACGGCCAGGTGCTGGCCGAGGGCGAGCCCGCGGCCATCCGCGAGAATGCCGACGTCCGCCGCGTCTACCTCAGGGACTGATGTGGGCGATCTAAGGCGATCTGGGTTTCCAGCCTGGGGGGTAGAGCTCGAGCAGCTGTCGGCGCTCGTCCCCGCTCAGCGGGAACAGGCGAGCCTCGTCCGAGCGAAACAGGTTGGGCCGGCATGGCGCTGGACGGCCGCACATGAGCATCGTGGGATCGCCGTTGTGCCCCAGGCCGATGGCATGGCCCAGCTCGTGGGCGATCACGTTACGCGCGACGTTGGGCAGGTTCATCGGGGGATACTGGATTCCGCGGATCCCGACGACGCGCTTCGAATCGGCGTCGAACGGGCCGGCGAACGAGACGATCTCCGAATCGGCGAGCAGAATCCTCAGATCGCCGGGGAGGTCGCGGAGGACCTGGGGGACGGACACCGGCCTGCGCGGACCGCCGACCACGGAGAGGCTCAGCGCGTGCAACGCCTCCTCCGGCACTGGCTGCACGACGCGCGTGACGGGTCCGAGTCGGAAGCCTGCCCCGATCTCCTCCAGGGTCTTGTTCCAGAAGGCGACGGCCTCGTCGACGATCTGACCGCGAGGATCGGCCTCGGGGCCGATGACGGTGACGGCCGGCGTCCGCGTCCACGGCACGCCGAACTGGGCGTGGGCCAGAGCGGGCATGAGCGCGATGAGGACGACGAGGCCACCGATCAGCGACTTCATTCCGCGCACCTCCCCGGGGGGAGCGTAAGAGACATAAAGCCGGATGTCCAAATTTCCGAGATGATCCGAGTTCGAACTCTGTGCGGCGCCCGCAACTGACGGGAATGAATCCTCGTGGGCGGACGATCCTCTGACTGACCGGCTGAGGATGACCCGTTAGCAGGGGTGCTGACTCCGCGGATCGGCGTGGTGATCGACTAACCGTGCTCGACGCACGGGCCAGCTTCTACATGCTGCTATCGGCTTCGCCGGGTGCTCGATGCCCTCGTACGACCGTGCCCTCCACACCCTCCGCTCGTGCAGCGACCTGTTCCGACGGAGGAGCTCCGTCAGCATTTTGAGGCGATGCGGTACACGTCGCCGGTGGCGAAGCGCTACCTCGGCTACCTCGTCGGGGTCGACCCGGGCGACCCAGCTGTGTCGAGCATGGATCCCCAGGAGCGTCGTGGCGAGTTGTTCTACGCCCTGCGGCGCCTGCTCCTGCGCACCGCCGAAGTCCATCCCCAGGTGGTGGTCTACGAAGATGTCCACTGGACGGACAAGGCGACGGAAGAGTTCCTGACGCTCATCGCGGATAGCCTTCCCACGAGTCGCGTGCTCGTCATCCTGACCTATCGCACCGGCTATACGCATCCCTTCGGCGAGCGGACCTATCAGACCCGTATCGTGCCCGGCGTCCTGTCGACCGAGGACAGCGTCGTCGAGACGATGGCGTCGCTCCACTCGCCACCTCTCTACTCCAGCAAACGTGTCATGGGGCTCCCGACGCTCCCCTTCACGACGGTCGAGGACGACCCTTACATCCCGCCGGTCCTCAAAGTGCTGACGTAGCTCCTCATACCGGTCCAGGCGGGAGCGAGCCACGACAAAGATGAGCACTCCTATGACCCAGTCAGCAGATGATTTGGAACTCGTCGGTCCCGCTCCGGACTGATTCACTGCTCAGAAAATCCCGGCCGCGTGACCATGGCCGTCAGGCTGCGGGTTCGAATGTCACGCGGTAGCCCTGGCGTTCAAGCGTTTGGAGGCGCGCAGCCCTCACGCGGGTGGTGTACATTACGTCAACGCTGGAGAGGAGGTTATGGCATGCTGCAAAACATCTGAATACGTCGTACTCGCCGAAGATCAACGTTATCTGGGAGGAGACAACGATGAAGCCTGTCGCGCTCGCCTTTGCCGCGTTGATGCTCTCGTTGCCAACAATCGCGGTGGCTGCGCCGGTCGTCTTTGAAGCATCTGGGGCAAGCCCGTCCGACATCCTCGCCACGGTCAATGCCTTCCGGACGTTTCTCGGAGCCAACAACGGCGTGGGCGGATCGTTTCCGGATGGACGCCGGGAGATCAACTGGGATGGCGTGCCCGATGCCTTTGCGGCACCCAACAGCTTCCCGGCCAACTTCTTCAACTTCAATTCCCCGCGTGGCGTCGTCTTCTTCACCCCGGGTACCGGGTTCCAGGTGAGCGCGGACGACTCCAACCCGACGAATACCCCGGTCCGGTTCGGCAACATCCACCCCGTCTTTCCTCAGCTCTTCAGCACCTTCAGCCCCCAGCGACTCTTCACTGCGCTGGACAGCACGATCACAGAAGTCCTCTTCTTTGTGCCCGGCACTCATAGACCGGCGACGGTCGACGGCTTTGGCGCAGTCTTCACCGACGTCAATACTGACGACAGCACGAGGATCGAGTACTTCGATGTCAACGGTGAACTGCTGCTCAGCCAGAATGTTCTGCAGGGCTCCACGAATCGCGGCAGCCTCTCGTTCCTCGGAGTGGGCTTCGATGCCGGCGAGCGCGTCTTCCTGGTTCGGATCACCAGTGGCAATCGCCTCTTGAAGACGCCGGCCAGGGACGTCGTCGTGATGGACGACTTCATTTACGGTGAACCCCAGCCTCTACCATAGAGTCCCGCAGTCCGTGCCGAGCGTGCGCCGCCGTCACGCCCGGGCATGACGGTGGACGAAGCCCCGGATCCTGGCCGATGGCCGCGTCGTGCTCACGCTCAAGACCGCGTGGGCGGACGGGGCGCGCCATCTCCTGTTAGAGCCGCTGGAGCTGCAGAACCTGTCAATGGGGACATGCGATTAGTGAAAAGCGCCTCCTCGGTCGCTCGACTCGGGGCGTACCGGAATCATGAACGTGAAGGTCGACCCGCGGCCCACTTCACTTTGCACCCAGATCTTGCCCCCGTGCAGCTCGACGAACTTGCGGCAAAGGGCCAGCCCGAGCCCGGTCCCCTCCTGCTTCGCCGCGCTGGTCCCCACCTGGCGGAACTCTTCGAACACGGCCTCTTGGTCCTCGGGCGCGATCCCGACCCCGGTATCGCTGATCGACACCTCGACGAGTCCGTCCCCTGGGACGGCCCGTACCTCGATCCGGCCGCCCTCCGGCGTGAACTTGATCGCATTCGACAACAAGTTCAGGACGACCTGCCTGATCTTCCGCTCGTCCGCCCGAGCCGCTCATCGACGGTCGCCTCCAGCATGATTGCCCGTCGCCCGGCGCGCTCACGGACCAAGATCAGGGCATTATCGAGCGCCGTGGGGAGGTCGAAGTCCGTCAGCTCGAGCTCCATCCGCCCGACCTCGATCTTGGAGAGGTCGAGGATGTCGTTGATCAGGGACCGCAGATGCGTGCCCGATGCGTAGATGTCCTTCAGGTACTCCGCCTGCTTCTCGTTGAGCTCACCGAACATCCGCTCCGACAGCACCTCGGAGAAGCCGATGATCGCGTTCAGGGGCGTGCGCAGCTCGTGGGACATGTTCGCCAGGAACTCGGACTTGTGCTGGCTGGCCGCCTCGAGCTGTCGGCTCTTGATCGCGAGTCCCTGAAAGAGACGGGAGTTCTCAATGGCGATCACCGCTTGATTGGCAAACGTTTCTGCGAGCTCGATCTGCCTGTGAGTGAACGGTTGGACCTCGAGCTTGTAGAGGATGATGACACCGAGGATGTCGTCGCCTCGAAACATGGGTACCCCAAGTTCCGTCCGGATGGGATCGACGTCTCGCAGCGCGTAGCGGTACTCAGGGTCTGCCTGGAGGTCGGGAACATGGATCGTCCGTCGCTCGAGTGCGACTCTGGCCGTGATGGTGTGTCTTCCCGGTGTTACGGGATGGCGCTTGATGAAATCTACGAGCTCCGGGGAGGCGTTGTAGAAGGCCACCCCGTGGTAGGATTCGCCGTCCCGTCGCAAGATGACTCCACGCCGAGCCTCGCATAGCCGCGCCGCGTTTTCGATCAGCGCGTCGAGGACCGGCTGCAAATCTGTCGGGGAGCCCGCGATAATCCTAAGAACCTCGCTAGTGGCCGTCTGCTGCTCCAGGGCCTCTGTGCGCTCCGCGCCCGTCTTCTCCAGGTCCGCTTCCAACTGGGCAACCCTGGCAACGAGTTGAGCCTTGGTCATGCGACGCGAGATCACGGTGTCAGCTCTCTCATCTCCGCCTCCGCCTTCTACAGCCAGTACGTCATTCCCATCTCGCGGTACATCTTCGTCGCGATGGTGAGGCGCTCTTGCGCCTGCTCGCGCTTGCCCGTGCGCCGGTGGAACTTGCCGAGGCCGAGGTGACAGTGGGCGACGAGGGGGCGCATGCCGAGTTCGCCGGCGAGCCCCAGCGCCTCGCGGTAGTAGCCTTCAGCGTCCTCGGCGCTGCCGATCGACGCGACGTCACCGGCGAGGCAGAGGGCGTGGGCCTCGCTTCCCCGGGCCCCCAGCCGGCGGGTGAGCGCCAGTGCCTCTCGGGCGTGGCTGGCGGCCTCGTCGATCCGCCTGGCCGAGAGGTAGGTCATCCCCGCGCACAGAAGAATGACCGCCGGCCGGAAGTGATTCGGGCGACGGCGGAACTCCTCGACGGCGCCCGCGACCAGCGGGAGCGCCTCGTCAGCCCGGCTGGCAAGAGCGTAGGCAACGCCGAGGGCCGCGGCAACGAACGGTGTCCCGAAGACGACTTGCCGCGTTCGGCAGAGGTCGAGGCCCCGCTCGAGGACTCGGGTCGCGCGCGGGAGATCCCCGCGCCGGAGGTGGGCGCGGCCGAGAGCGAACAACCCGAAGTTCAGCGTGAAGGAATGATCGGCCTCCTCAGCGATCTGCACTGAGGCCTCGGCACGCCCGATGGCCTCGTCGAACCGGCCGAGATCTGAGAGCACGTCGGCGAGGTGGGCCCCTGACCACGCCCACTGGATGCTGGCCGTCCCAAAGCGTTCGTAGCGCAGGCCGCCCTCGAGCGCGACGTTCCGCTCGAGGAAGGCGGCCGCGTCGCTGAACTCGCCCCGGGCGGAGTGCGTCGAACCCAGGAACATCGTTGCGACCACCTCGATCGAGCGATCGCCGAGGGTTCGCGCGATACCCAGGGCCTCCTGCCCGAATCTGGCGGCCTCGTCGTAGTCGCCCGTGACCAGGCACAGGTTCGCCATGCAGTTGGCGATCCGCCCGAGGCGGTGTTGGTCGCCCAGCGTCCGGGCGAGCCCCTCGGCCTCGTGGAGGTGGTCGCCCATGCGCGCCCACTCGCCGAGCGGGTTGAGGGCGTTCCGGAGGTCGATCAGGATGTCGATGATCAGCTCGGTCGTCTCCCGGGTCGCGGGGAGACGGCGGAGGGCCCCGAGTGCCTGCGTGAAGAATGCGGCCGCCTCTGAATGGGCCGAGCGCGCGACCGCCTGGATGCCAGCCTGACGAAGGTACGTCGCCGCCTTCCCCCAGATTTCACTCTCGCTGCAGTGCAGGCCGAGGGCCGCATAGTGAGGCTCCAGATTTTCTGCGTACACTTTCTCGATGGCTTTCGCCAGCTGGCCATGGAGAAACTTCCGCTGAAGCGCGAGGAGCCGACCGTGGACGACCTCACGGACTCGCTCATGGGTGAAGTCGAGCCGCTCTCCGATTCCGTGGAGAACGCGACGCCGCACAAGCTCCTCGACCCCTTCGGCGGCATCGCGAATGCCGAGACCAGCGGCTATCTGAAGAACGGGGAATTCAAATTCGCGGCCGATCACGGCCGCCACCGCCGCCAACTGCTGGCCGCGCGGGCTCAGTCGCTCCAGGCGCCCTGCGATCACCTGCCGGACCCGCTCGGGCAGGGGCAGACTGGGCGCCGTCTCGGTAACGGCCCCTTCGTCGAGCGCCCGCATGGTTTCGACGATGATGAAAGGATTCCCCGCGCTCGCCACCCACAGGCGTTCGCTCAGGCGTGCGACTAGTGCCTCGTCGCTACCCCGGCGGGCGAGCGAGCGCACGAGCGCCGTCGTGTCGCCGCGCGAAAGGGGGGACAGCGGCAGGCGCACAAAGTGCGGCTCCGTGGCGACCTCGTCGAGCACGCGCTGAAGACCGGGCGCGCTCGACAGCTCCTCCTCGCGGGCCGTGGCCGCGATCAGCGCGGGCACCGTCCTTGTACGGCGCGCGACGAACGCGAAGAGCCGCAGGCTCATCTCGTCGGCCCAGTGGAGGTCCTCGAGCACCAGCGCCAGAGGGCCTTGGACGGTGAGCCGCTCGACGAGCTGGGCGACGCTCTCGAAAAGCCTCAGAAGATCCTCGCTGGGCGCCGGAAGGTCCGGCGTGCTGACCTCCGGCAGCAAACGCGAGAGCTCCGCGCGCCAGACCGGCGCGAGATCATGGAGCGTCTCGGCTTCCTGGCTCACCTCGCCGCCGCGAAGGGCGTCGACCCAGGGACCGAAGGGGAGGATCTGCTGGCTCTCGTAGCAGCGCCCCAGCAACATGCGGGCACCGCGCTCGCGGGCGTCTGCACCAACGACCGTCACGAGGCTGCTCTTGCCGACGCCGGCCTCGCCGACGATCACGACGACCCGGCCAAGTCCGCTGCGGACTTCGTCAAGCGTGCGCCGTAGCATCTCCAGCTCTCCCTCGCGTCCAATCAGCGGCCCCTCGCCGACGGGCCCTGCCGAGCGGGTGCGGGGCGTCGTGCGAGCGAGGCGCGCCTCTGGCTCCGCCGACTCGCTCACACGTTGCTGGAGAATGTCCTGATACAGTCGTCGCGTCTCGGGCTCGGACTCAGCGCCCAGTTCGCGCCGCAGCACGTCGACGCAGATCTGGTATTGCTTCAGCGCGGCGCTTCTCCGGCCCTGCCGCGCATAGAGACGCATCAGCGTTCGATGCGCGGGCTCCTGCAGTGGGTCGAGCGCCAGGAGCCGGAGGGCGGTCTGGATGGCGCGCTCCGTTGCCAGGCTCTTGGCCTGGTGGGCGAGCAGCCGGGCGAGCGCCTCGAGGGCGAGCTCTCGGAGCCGCTCGCGCTCCGGCAGGAGCCACTCCTCGAACGGCGGCTCGTCGACGCTGAGCCCTTCGAGCAGCTCGCCGTGGTAGAGAGCCGCGGCCCGTTCGAACGCCTCTGCCGTGCCCTCGGCCACCAGCTTCTCGAAGGTGAGGACATCGACGTCCACCGCCGCCGGCTCTAAGGCGACCGCTTGAGCCTCAGCGACCAGGAGCCCCGGCGAGAGACCGCGCACGGCCTGGCGAATGGTGAACAGGGTATGCCTGAGGTTGCTCCGGGCCTGCTCCTGGCCGGTGCCACCCCAGAGGAGTGCGGCGAGCTTGTCGCGCGGGTGAGCCTGGCCCGGCCGCGCTGCCAGGTACGCGAGGAGTGCCTGGGCTTTCGCCGGCACAGCCAGCAGTGGGCCGCGGTCCAGCCGAGCTTGGAAGCCGCCCAGGAGCGAAAGGGTGAGCTGTGCCATCTGTCGCGCCTCCCCGTGGTTCCCAACTTTAGTGCCTGCCCACGGGCCGATCAAGGACAGCCGAGGAGGTTGTCACGAGCTTCAACGAATATTCAACGCTCCCAAGGACTCTTCATCAACGCCGCCATCAGTAGAAAGGAGTCAGATGAGTCGCCTACGGGCGTCGCGTCCGCCGCATTGCGGGCGAAACGGTGCAGAGAGGAGAGTCGCGATCGAGGGCTCGAGGATGACCTTCGTCGTCCGCCTGACTCGTGACGAGGTCGGGCGCATCACCGGAGTCGTCGAGCAGGTGAAGACCGGGCTGAAGGCGCGCGTGGAGGGTTTGGACGCCGTTGGCCGGGCCATCGGGGAAATGATCGCGCCCTCGGGGACCGACCAAGGCCAGAACCCGCCTGAGGCAGGAGGTTCGTCGAGATGACACTACGGAGGGATCGGGTTTCAGTGCAGGGGCGTCTTGCCCAACTGTTGGTCGACGTTGGCGAACACGCCAACTGGCCAAGCCTTTTAACCTCTGGCTCACGCTGTACTGCCCTGGAACGGTGAGAGCAACGGGACGTGCATCACGCTAGCAGGCAGCAGGGCGAAGCCGAACAGGCAGGGCCTGCGGAAAGGGGATGCCCATGGGAAGGGGCATCGGGAAGTGGTGCGTTAAGTGGCTCACGTTCGATTCACGAGAGTCTCACGCCGCCGGAAGTAAAACTCGACGTAACATCGCGGCGTCTGGGCCGCGGCGTGAAGCTCAACCGGGAATGATTGGAGGTCGACCATGAAGCGGATGACCGTACTCGCCATTGCAGCCGTCATGATCGCTGGTGCCGCGGGCATCGCGACCGCGGAGCAGTGTCTATTCTCGACAATCGCGTTCTCAAGTACGCGGGACAACCTCGATCTCGACCCAATCAACGGTGCCGAGATCTACCTAATGAACCCGGACCAGACGAACCAGGACCCGCGGCGTCTGACGGACAACACCGACGGTGACGCGTTTCCGCATTTGTCGCCGGACGGGAAACACATCGTGTTCGACAGCAACCGGGCCCGAGGTGCTGGGGAGCCCGTCAACACCTCGGACGTGTGGTTGATGAATGCGAAAGGTGAGGAGCAAACGCTGCTGACCCGGGGCAGCTCCGCCACCTGGTCGCCGGACGGCAAGCACATCGCATTCCACCGCTCAGCGTCGGGCGACGTGTGCCCCATCTCGAACTTCCCTAACCCTCCCAACCCCATCCCTGGGTGTCCGATCGCGGGCACCCCGGGCGCTGAGACGTGGGACAGTGACATCTTCGTCATGAGGGTGCCCGACGACGGCGGTTCCATCGAGGAGCCGATCAACATCACGAACACTCCGGAGTTGATCGACAATGACCCGGACTGGTCGCCCGATGGGCAGACGATCGTGTACGTGAGGCACCCGGTCACCGACAATCTCATCACTCGCAACAATTCCCCTAATGCCGAGATCTACGTCCTGAGGGTTGATGGGTCGGAGCCTCCGACGCGCCTGACCGACAACCTCGAAGAGGAGCGGGGGCCTGCCTGGTCTCCAGATGGCACGCGCATCGCGTACATGTGCAGGAAGGGCGTGCCCGCCACACCCACGGGCCCTCCGACCTTCGAGATCTGCGTGATGAACGCGGACGGCACGGGCCAGATCCGACTCACCAACAATGGCATCGTCGACGCGACACCCGCCTGGTCACCCGATGGTCAGAAGATCGTGTTCCACCGGGGAATCCAGCTCTGGCTGATGAACGCGGACGGCACGGGCCAGGAACCCCTGACCGCTCCCCCGGGTGCAAACGTGCTTGCGAGCTGGGGCGTACTCAGGGCCAAATGCCCCGAGGACAACTGAACCGCTCACCGGGGCCAGTCGTCAGTGCTCAGCCGGTGCGGACGGTATGGCCGCCGCGCGCGTTGCCACGGTCGCGCGGAGCTCGCCTTGGAGACGAACCATGACAACGCGAGAAGTCGCAACTCGATCTCTACCGCCACTTCGAGTACAAGCCGATGCGTCTGTTCCGGAACACCGAGCTCCACGAGTAGGGGACCTCGAATTGAGAGGCGAAGGAGGGCCAACATGAAAGGGCGGTTCGCGGGACGGCGCTATCTCCGCGCAATTCCTCTCGCACTGGTCTTCACCCTAGCGGTTGCTGGCGCCAGCCCGGCGAACGCGGAGATTGCGCTCGTCGGGCTGACCTACTACGAATACTGTTGGGACAGCGGTGGTGGTCCTGGGGCCTACGAGGCAGCAGGGTGCTACTACTACTCGATCCCCTATATCGCGACCGTGCGTGCCGATGGGTCCTTCGCGTCCGCCGTCCCCGGCGGCGACGGGGGCTCGGGGCCGACCTGGTCGCCGGACGGCACCCAGATCGCCTTTGGCGACGGCGAGATCGTCGTGGTCGGCGCCGCCGGCGGCACTCCCGCGAACCTCACGAACCATCCGGCCCTCGACATGTCCCCCGCCTGGTCTCCTGACGGCTCGAGGATCGCGTTCTCGAGCGATCGCGACGGACAGGCCGAACTCTACCTCATGACCTCCGACGGATCCGGCCCCGTGCGCGTGACCCAGGGTGTCGGGTTCGTCGGGAAACCGGCCTGGTCGCCCGACGGCGCGCGAATCGCGTTCGACTGCGAAGTCGAGAGCGGCAACCGGGACATCTGCGCCGTCAATGCCGACGGCACGGGCCTCGTGCGGCTGACCAGCGACCCGGCCTTGGACTCCGGCCCAGCATGGTCGCCCGATGGTGGCAAGCTCGCATTTTCGAGCACTCGCACCAGATCGCAGTTCGAGCTCTATGTCATGAATCCTGACGGCAGCGGAGTCACTCCGGTCGGTGGAGGTATTGCCGGCAAGGAGCCCGCCTGGTCGCCGGACGGGCTATGGATCGCGTTCGCCAACCAGGGGGACGTGCCGTGCGGCGGTATCTGTGTCTACGTCGTGAAGGCCGACGGCACGAACCTCTCGCTGCTGTGGTTCGACGGATATGGCCCCGCCTGGAACCCCACCGCCACCGACAGCCCGACCCCGATCAATGCCCCGCCGGTCGCCTCGTTCACGTCCGCGTGTAGCGGGCTTGCGTGCAGCTTCAACGGGTCCGGCTCCTCGGATCCCGACGGGACGATCACGAACTACGCGTGGAATTTCGGGGATGGGACGACCGGCTCGGGCGCGACGGGGAGTCACACGTACACGGCCGCCGGCACCTACACCGTCACGCTAACTGTGACGGATAACGGCGGCGCCACGGGCGCCCAGAGCACGAGTGTCACGGTCATTCAGGCGCTCATGCATGTGGGTGACCTGGACCGGGCTATTACGAACCAGGGCAGCACGTGGATCGCCATCGCGACGATCACCGTCCACGATAGCAACCATAGCCCGGTCGCCAATGCCACCGTGAGCGGCTCGTGGAGTAACGGCACCACGGGTTCGTGCACGACGAGCGGGAGCGGCCCCTGTACGGTGTCCCAGTTGGGGCTTCCGAAGAGGACCGGGAGCGTGACGTTTACGGTGGCCAGCGTAACGCACGCGACGCTGACCTATAAATCCGCGGACAACCACGACCCCGACGGTGACAGCAACGGGACCAGCGTCACGGTGAGCCGACCGTAGGGCGAAACGCGCACGCCCACCGATGCGTTCCGCCGTGAACCCTCGGCATGGAGCGCGGACGGTGAGTCGCGGAAGGCCACGCCGGTGGCGGTGTCTGCTGACGGGAACGCTCGGAGCGGTAAGGAGAGATCCGATGACAACCAAGAGAACCGGGAAGCAGCTTCGGTCTCTCACCACGCTGGCCATGATTGGACTGGCGCTGGTCTTCGTTGGCCCGACGCTCGCGGACGCCCAGAGCACGGCGCCTGCCGGAGGTGTGCTCGGCCGCTACCGGGGCTTCTCGCAGAGCATCGGCAACCCCGATGCCAGGACCGCGGTCGAGCTGCTCGTGGACCGTCAGGACCGCGCTGACTTTTTTGGCCACCTCACGCTAGGGCCGCTGCCCTTCACGTTCGCCGGGAAGATCGACGCGCGCGATAACCTGAAGGGCCGCGGCACGGGCCCGGGGGGGACGTGACCTTCACCGGCAAGTTGCAGGACCTCGGCGAGAACGCCGCGCTGGTCCTCGCGACCTACAAGTTCACTCCGGCGACCGGCCCCGTGGACCAGGGCAACGTCGACCTGATCCGGAGCTTCACTCCGCCGCCGGACACTGACATCCCGCCGATCGGTGGGAGGTGGCGCGGGACCTCCAGCAGCGACCTCGCCCAGGGCCAGTCCACCATCGAGCTCCGGATCACCCAGGACGGCACGGCCTTCAGCGGCGAGGAGGTCGTTGATGCGGGGACGCCGCAGGAGCTGCGGTTCGACTTCGTGGGGACCATCGAGGGGCGCGGCATGTTCGTGGTCATCGGCGTCGGCGCCGCCGGCCGGTTCATCGTGGGCGGCGCGCTGAGCCCGCCCCCCGATGACAGTGCCCAGGCGCGTTACCTGCTCAGGTTCGTGGACGGCAGCCTGGACCTCGGCACGTTCCAGATAACCCCGCCCCCGGATAGTGACTGAACGGGGGTGGGGGTGCGCCGAGTCCTGGCCCGATGGAATTGACGCCTGATGTGCCACCACGTCAAGCGAGAGGCCAGCCGCTTCATCCCACATCTACGCTCTGGTGGAAGGAAGGGGAAAACGCCATGAGACGAACGATCGTCCGCACCCTCCTCAGTTTGGCCGCGGCGCTGGCAGTGGCGGTAGCCGCGATCGCGCCCGCCGGCGCCGACTCGCGGCCCCATCTCGCGCTTGACCCCGACGTGGGACCGCCCACGACGGAGACGGCCGCAATCGGCAAGGGCTTCAGGGCGGGCGAGACGGTGGAGTTGCTGATCGACTCCACCGTCGTTGGCTCGACAGTGGCGGACGGGAAAGGGAAGTTTCAGGCTGAATTCGTCGTCCCGGCACCAGCCGCGCCCGGCGATCACGTCGTGCAGGCGCGCGGCATGTCGAGCGGAATCATCGCCTCCCGGGTGTTTCTGGTCCGGACGGACTGGGCGCAGTTCCACTTCGACGCTGGGCGGATCGGGTTTAACCCGTTCGAGAACGTGCTCTCGCCTGGGAGCGTGTCAGGGATCATCATCCAGCTTCGGAAGGCGACGGGCGGGGCGATCGTGGGCTCGCCGGTCTACTGCGGCGGGCTCGTCTACGTGGGATCGAGCGACGGGAACGTCTATGCTAGCCAACCGCCCCCCGATCAGGATTTTCAGTGGGTCTTTGCGACGCGTGGGCCGGTGGTGTCTTCCGCAGCGGCCTTTCCGCCCGGACCCTCCGGACCCTGTAAGGTGATCGTTGGGTCGATGGACGGGAACGTGTACGCGCTCGACGGTGCGAGCGGGCGGCTGCTCTGGTCATTCGGCGTTGGCGCGCCCATAGCAGCCCCGTTGTTGGCTATGGCTGAGGGCAGCCTCGTGGTTGGCGACCTGAAGGGCGTCCTGCACGCCTTTGACCGCAACGGCAACCGCCTGTGGGCGACCCAACTGGACGGCCCGATTTCCGGCGCCGCAGCGTTCCTTACTCCGCCGCCCGAAGGGGATGCGCCCGTCCCCGCGCAGATCGACCCGGGCAACCGGATCTACGTGGGCACCGAGCGCGGGACGCTCTACTCGCTCAACCCGTCCGACGGGCGCGTGATGTTCGCCGTCACAGTGGACGGCCCGATCGTGGCGGCGCCGGCGGTCGTCCGCGGCTTCCCCGAGCCTGGGGCCCCTCCGAAGGTCTTCGTCGGGACCACCGCGGGCACGCTGTACGCCCTGTTCGCCGACGACGGGACCGAGGTCTGGCGCTTTCGGACGGACGGCCCAATCACCGGGACGCCGGGCTTTATTATGCCCTGCTTCTTCGTCGGCTCCGGCGACGGCAGGGTCTACGACATCGAGGAGGTCGATGGGCGGCCGGTGCCGAGCTGGATAGCGTCGGTCGGCTCGCCGGTGAACACCTCACTGGCGCTCGCGAATGGGGTACTGTACTTCGGCGCCGACGACTCGAAGCTCCACGCGCTCGACGCCGCAACTGGCCGCGAGCTGTTCACGAGCGCAGAGATCACGGACACCCGTTCCTCTCCCATCGTCGCCGACGGGATGGTCATCGTTGGCACGATGAGTGGCGGCCTGGTTACATTCGGGCTAGAGAGGCGCTGATGGCGGAACCCGCGGTGATCTATCCGCCCAGCTCGCTCGGAGAGGCGGTCAACGTTCTCGCCGTCGAGGCGGCGCGCCGGGCGTGTCTGTGACGATCCGTTGAACTACCCCGCGCGCCGAATCTGACTCCTCAGCGCGAGCGCCTTCTTGAACTCGGCCTTGACCTGCGGCCACGCCTCCGCGCTCCATCGCTCATGCAACATCGCGCGCAGAACGCGGTTGATGCGGAGCCAGGGGTGCCAGAGGCGGGCGTCGGTGTCGTTCACTTCGTCTTCGGCTCGCGCGGATTCTTCTCAAAACCACAGATCACGGAACCGTCGATGCCAATAGAACGCAACCCGCCACCAAGCCACGAACCACACTAGGATTCCCACAACGCCAACGACGGATGGCGTCGAATGCCACAACAAGTAGCCAGCCTGAACGAGAACCGCTGACAAGAAGACGGGGTACTTGAACTCGACGATCCTCGAGACGTGACGGAGAACGGGGCGTGTTGACCCAATCGAGTAGAACGCCAAATCCAGGAAGTTGGGTTCAGTGTCGGTTGCTTCGCCGCGTGGATCGGAACGGCCGATGCCAAGGTGTTTACTCGCTCGGCCGTATGCCCTCAATGCCCCTATGACGACGAGGACAAGGAACGACAGAACAGCGGGGCCGGCGGCGAGAATCGGTGCGACACCGAGTTCCAGATTGAGGACAGGAACCTTCACATCGCCGTCCATCGGTCGCAGTGTCCCCGAGGACAAACCGAGGTAGAAGATGCTGGCGATCACAAGAAGCCACAAGTACCTCGCCTGCATCTTGCCGAGGGCCTGTAGTCGCGCAAGCCAGTGCGGATCGATGCCTGCGCTCATGTCGCCTTCTGCACCGCCTCTTCAGCTTCCCAGTTGATCGCCGCGCCGCACGTACACGTCATCCAGACGCGGTCAGCCTCGACGCCGCCGCAGAGTCTAGACTCAGCGGGAGTCGCAACGTAGGCAAACAACGTGCAAGTGCATGTCGAGCACGAGAGAACGCGCTAGGGTATCGATCCTCCCCGGCCCAGGTGCCCGCTCCCTCGAATTCGCCGGAGATGGCGCAGCGCCCTGTACCATTCCCCGCCTCATCCACCATCCCCGTGCAGACGACGTGAACGGCCTCGATCAGCGGACCACCAGACAACTCCATGCCGTAGTAGGAGGTGAACAACGCTGGTTTAATATCCGATGGGTCCTCGTTTATCGCAAGTGTCGGAAGAACCGAATGCACGTCCGACTCTCCCTCGACCAGCACTGAAGTGAGAATGGCCGTCCCATTAAACGGGAACACTGTGCGGCCGCCCACAATGGTCGGCTCTCCCAGGACCGCCTCGACGTGGATCGAGAGCGGCCCCGAGGGCACTTGGGCGGGCGCAGGCGTGGGGAGAGCAGCGAGGGCCAGGGCAACGACGAGCGCAACCGTTCCGATTCGCATGTTGCACCTCCAGACACCCCCGCCCGGGCATCCCCGGCCGCAGGAGCGTCACGCCCGCGAGTGTATCCGAGTTACCGCCCGAACACCGGCCGCTCGCGTAGCGTCCCGGTCTCCCTCACGAGTGAGCAGGGAGAGTGAGACGAGCAGTGTGGCGCTTCGTGCGAGTCGCATCATCACTTGCCCTCCTCGGCGGTCGCCCGCCTCACCGCGATCCGTTCGTGCGCGCCCCAGGTCCGATCCTCAGCGGTGGCGGGTTGATCCATCCTCCGAACACGAGCATGGACGTTCTTGCCGCCTGGGGAGGTATAAGGCTGTACCGTGACCTCCCATTCCCCGGTCTCATCAATGAGCCGGTCGCCGACCTGGAGCTGCATCGGCAGAACACGGCGTGTGGTTGGCGGCTCAGGCTTCTTCGCGGACCGTCTAGGCGGGCCTTTCGCAGCGTCCGTCGCACCGCTTCCCAGGCTCTCTGCGCGACGTCCATCAGCGGACGATGAGCAATGGGCACCCGATCTTGGCGGGTCGGCTCAGGACGCGGGCGCTCGTCGCGGCTCGCCCCTCCACACGCACACGCGCGCCCCCGGGCTCCTGGCACCGCCCATCTGCCGTGCGGGCTTGGCGATTCTGGCTGGACGACCGCATAACGAGGCTTGAATCCTTGCGGTGCTCTCTGCGGTCTTCGCTCGGTCCCCGCACGGAACATGCACGGGGAGCATCTTCATGAGTCTGGCGAGGGTAGGCGCGCGGAACTTCACCACTTACTCAGGGATCATCCCCGTCGCCGCAGGTGATTCTCGTCCCGCCAGGAACGGGATCCCTGCTAGTCCTTGCGCAGCGCAAGCTCGCCCTCGACAAAGGCGCGCAGCTGCTGTCGGCCGGCGGCGTCCAGTCGGGCGTTCAACCGTCTCGAGAAGCCACCCTTGAGTCGCTCAGGCGTGAGTGTCGATGACCAGTCTTCGGCATCGAGATTGAAGATCGCGAGCGCCGCCGGCTTGGCGGTGGGGAGCGAGGCTTGATGACAGGTTCTGCAGTAGGTCTTCGCAAAGCCGCGGACTTGCTCGCGGACGGCAAGATGATCGCCCGGCGTGAGCGGCTTCGCTTCGAACGGCGGTTGGTGCACGCATCCGATGGCAACGGCCGCCAGGGCGATCACGGGAAGCGAAGCCCGATGAATGTCGCGCTGGTTCATGAGCAGTCCCATCCTAGTCCATGTTTTCCCTTTGGCTAGACTCCTCAACAGACAACGTGAACAACCCGCAGCTGAAAGCATCCCCCCCGGGGGCTCCGAGCCAGCGGGGTCGCGCACTCTTCGCAGAACCGTGCCCCTTTCGGGTTGTCGTGCTGGCACTGGGGACACTTCATTGCCTCTCTCTTCGCGTCATCTTCCACGCCGCGTCTAGACGGCCACGATCGTGCGCGCCTGGCCCATCTGGCAACGCTCCTGAGCAACGGCGCGAGTTCGGCTGAGGCCCTGGCGCTCTTGGCCCACAAGTCTGTGTCCTTCCAGCCGTAACGCTCGCCTTCGGGACCCCGCCGTCCCGCGCGACTACCCTCGCCAGGCTCATGAAGATGCTCCCGTCCATGTTCCGGGCGGGGACCGAGCGAAGACCGCAGAGAGCACCGCAAGGATTCAAGCCTCGTTATGCTCGAGATCGCGGACTGACAACGGCGGTCAGCTGCGCGCCAGAAAGGACACCCGGCAACCCTTCGGTGGTGCGACCAAGCGCCCAAACCCCTGTTGTTTCGTGCCCTTTCTCTGGCACCGGTCCTGCACTTCTGAAGATCGCCCGACACGATTTCCATGACTGAGACGACACTAATGGCACTTTTGCTCGCCGCCGGCCTGCTCTCGGCCGCGCCGGCACAGGCCGACGTGAACATCGGCATCAACGTCGCACCGCCGCCGGCGCTCATCGTCGCCTCACCGCCACGGGTCGTGGCCGTGCCCAACAGCCCCGTCCACTACGTGCCGAGCTCGAACTACAATCTGTTCGCCCACGGCGGCCGCTACTACAGCTTCCACAGCGGCTCCTGGTTCTTCGCGGCGAGCTCCGGCGGTTCATGGAGCATCATCGCGTCCGAGCGTGTGCCCAAGCCGGTGCTCGCCGTGCCGACCACCTACTACAAGATCCCGCCCGGCCAGGCCAAGAAGATGGGCGCGCAGTCATTCGTGCCGCCCGGTCAGGCCAAGGGCCCGAAGGGTAAGAAGAACTGGAACTGAGACGGCGCCCAACCCCGGCAATGGGAGGACCATTCATGTACTCGCCCCTGAAGTCGACGACGCTCGTGCTCGCGGTGATCGCTTCGCTCGTCGGCCTGGCGGCGTGCGCGAAATACCCCGTGGTCGTCAAGTCCACCGCGCCGGCGCCCACCGCGGCGACGCCAGCTCCGGCTCCCGCTCAATAAGCTTTTGCGTCCTGACACGCCCGCCGACTCTATGCGGCCGTCACCGACGCGGCGCGGGGGCGGGCCGCCCCCTGCTGGCGACCCGGTTCTCCGGCGGCCGGCTGGCGAGCCACCGCCAGGAGTGGACCGGTCTGACGGAGCCCCGGGTCTCGTTCAGGGCGCGCTCGAGTGCCTCGAAGAGCTCGGCTGCCGGACGCAAACCGTCGACGCCGGCCCCTGCCGTTGTGGGGCCGAATTCACCCGGCGAGTTCGGACAGCGCTTTATTGAATCGCAGCGCGAGCAGCGGGAGAAGTCGGCCCAGGATGCTGCGCACCGAGCGCAGGAGCGCCGGGACGCGGAGCTTCGCGAGCTCGAAGAGCGCAAGATTCGCGCACTGGAGCGGGGGGCGACGCAGAGGAACAGAAAGCGCGAGCCCTCAAACAACAAGAGGCGATGACATGACGACAGAGGCGACGATCACGATGACGTTCACTGGGTTGACCGACTCGGACGCGGTCCGGAGACAGACCCGCGCGAACGCGGTGGCGGTCACGGTCAACAGGGTTCAGCGCTGGACCGAGGCAGTCGAAGGTGCCGCCCGAGCCCGAGCAGCGGGACACCCGACTGCCGACCCGTACAACGCCGTCGCCGCGTTCCTGTCCGATGAATCCGGCCCGCGGTCAAGCACGGGGCGGTCACGGTCGAGGTTCTGCCGGAGCGTTCAACGGGAGGGTCGACGACGGTGAGCAAGCGCATCAAGATCGTCAAGGGCGAGACACTGAAGCCGAAGAAGCCGAAGAAGCCGACCGCCGGGCCGTCCTTCTCGGAGATGTTCGCGACGGTGTTCAAGGACTGGTTCGCCGGTGGCACCTGGGACTTCTGGCGCATCGTCGCCAAGGCGATCTTCGCCGAGCCGTTGACCGCTGACGAGATGGCGGTCTTCACGAAGCACACTGGACGGACGATCGAACAAACGACGCCGGCCCGTGAAGTGTGGCTCGCGGTCGGTCGAAGAGGCGGCAAGGACTGGTTCACGGCCGCGCTCCTGGTCTACTTGGCGTGCTTCCGCGAGTACCGATTCAAGGTGGGCGAGCTTGGGCGTGTGATGCTGCTCGCGGTGGATGCCGACCAGGCCGACGTGCTCTTCGAATACGTGTCCAGTTTGATTGACAGCATCCCCGAGTGCGCGGGCATGGTCGCGAAGCGCTCGGTAAAGTACGGCATGCGACGGCTGACGCTGAACAACCGCATCGAGATCCTGATTAAGCCTGCCGACCGTCGCCGAGTTCGAGGCCGCACGATCCTCGCGGCGGTGTGCGACGAGATCGCGCATTGGTGGTCCGACGAGCGCCACGCCAACCCGGACACGGAAGTCCTGAAGGCGCTCCGGCCGTCCATGCTCGGCGTCCCGGGGGCCATCCTGGTCTGCATCTCGTCCCCGTACCGCCGGCAGGGCACGATGTTCGAGGCCGACAAGAAGTATTGGGGCAAGAACGGTGACCGCATCCTGTTCATCCGAGCCGCCACGTGGGAAGCGCGGCCGGTCGAGAGCGAGGAGCACCGCATCCTGTTCCCGACGTTCGAGGCCGAACTGGCCGAAGAGAAGGCGAACGACCCGAGCGCCTTCGCGTCGGAGTACGGGGCCGAGTACCGCACGGAGCTGGAAGACTACCTCTCCCTGGAGGCGGTCGAGGCGTGCGTGGTCCAGGGCCGCGACGTCCTGCCGTACGACGGAAGGACACACCGGATGTTCGTGGACCTGGCGGGCGGTGGTGGCGGGCAGGACTCGGCGGCGGCCTGCATCACGAAGACGCTGCCCGACAACAAGGGCGCGGCCGTCGCGTGGCTCTTCGAAAAGAAGCCACCGTATGACTCCGAAGCGCTGGTGGACTTCCTCGTCGAGAAGGCCCGCGAGTTCGACATCGGCCTGATCACGGGCGACAACTTCAGCGGCGGCGTCTACGCGTCGATGTTTCAGAAGCGCGGGATCTCGTACGTGGTCGAGAAGCGGACGGCGACAGTGCTCTATCGCCAGTTCGCTCCCGTCGTCACGGGCAAGAAGGTCGAGCTGCCGGACCCGAGGAAGAGTCTCACGGTCGAGCGTGGCCTGAACCAGCTCGTGAGCCTGACTAAGCGCGAGGGCGGCGAGAAGATCACCCACGCGAGCGGTGAGCACGACGACGTGGCGAACGTCCTGGCGGGCGGTGTCCTGCTCTCGATCAAGCCGCCGGGCGGGGCCAGCGTGACGGCGGTGACGAGGGTCTTCGGGAAGGCCGTAGAGAAGCCGTCCGAGTTCCGCCCGCTTCGTAGGGGCGAGGGCTTTGATCCGCGCGGTGATGATGTTGAGGCCCGAGACGCGAACGTCCTGCGTCACTGCCAGCATTGCATGATCCCAATGAACGCGGACTACCAGCGCTGCTTCTACTACCGGGACAATCATCACCGAACGTGCACCCGGCAGGGATGTACCGAGTGCGCGCTCTACTGCCCGTACCTGAACCACAAGACAGCCGTGGTCTGTACGCTCCCCCACATGTAGACCGGAGAGCCGGTACCACGACGGACGCCGCCCTCGGTGTTCACGACGGAGGACCTATCGCGATGAAGACCGACGAGATGATGCTGCGTGAACTGAAGGCGATGATACGCGCCGGGGCCTCATCTGCCAGGCCAGGACCACGGTCAGCGAGACAACCCGTGGAAGGGAGAGGCCGGTGAAGAAGCGGAGGCACGTGTTCAAGACGCACAAGAACAAGATGGTGAGGCCGGACGATGGTCGGCGCTCACGAGCCTGCCGGAGACGGGCCTGGGTCGAGAACTTCATCGTGCAAGACATGGGCGTGAAAGTCGAGGACGGGCGAGTCACGGTCACGGTTGGCGAGCACGAGCTACTGAACATGGCGGCTGACATTGCGGTGCAGTCGTCGAAGGAGCTGACGGCCGAACAGCGGAGAGAGCTGCGGGAGATCATCGGCACGCTGAGACGCGGGAGAGGTAAGCGGGCATGACCACCGCAATCCTGGGGCTTCGGGGAGATGCGGTAGGCGTTGCGAATCTGCATGCGGTGTCAGCCCTGAACCTGGGCGCGTTCGAGATGGGCGTGTTCAGACGGGTGCATGGGAGCCGCTGATGGACGGTAAGTCGTGGCGGGAGAACGGGTTACGGTTGCGGCGCAAGCCGACCAGGGAAGTAGAGGCGTCGAGCAGACGCGTACTCTTCTGCGCTCCTGAGCCTGCGCGTAGGCCACTGAGCGCCGATAATCGTGCGCGTCTGCACCGGATTGCCCTGGCGATCGAGGCCAACGGCCGTCCGCTCGATCGGCGGCGACCTGAAGATGGACTACACCGCCGTCCGGCGCGACTGCCCTCGCAGGCTCATGAGCTCATCGGCCGGCGTCGCAGATGCGCTCGAGGACCTTTCGGGACGCGG
>Ga0184612_10000370_pt1 | contig 20915 bp, 23 predicted proteins | sample PLM3_60_coex_FD_133163 | JGI IMG/M metagenome (GOLD analysis project Ga0184612, IMG submission 133163) | Groundwater sediment microbial communities from an aquifer in East River, Colorado, USA - PLM3_60_coex | ecosystem: Environmental > Terrestrial > Soil > Riparian zone | place: USA: East... | reverse complement strand
TGCGAGACTCTCGTTTCATGGCGGCTCCTTGTTGGGCGGGCGTTCGCCCTGGCTAGTCACCGGTCGTATAGCACGGCCAGTGAGGAGCCGCCGCTTTCAAATTTCAACAACTACCGGGACAACTCCCAGCACCAACAACACAGCGTTAGTCCCGCTACCGCCTTTTGCGGACTGATTGACCAACGCAGGATTCAGACACTACCCGATTCCTCACCGCAGAACCGAGAGGAGCCATCGATGTCACGATTGGTCCATTTCGTTGAAGAAGCCCAGGCAGCCTCCGGCGCCAAGCCAACCCCTGGCACCGGCGCAGCAGACTCCTTGGCCGCGCGAGGGCGTGGGCCGAGGGCGACGCGTGCGTTTGCCGTCGCCCTTCTGTCCATGATCGCGCTCGCCGTGCCGGCCGCTCAGCGAAAGACCAAGACGCTGCCCGCGCTCGAGAGCTCGAATTTCCACGCGCTCGATCAGATCAAGAAGTCCAACGTCGGTCAGCTCGAGGTGGCCTGGTTCTATCCGTACGGCGCGCAGACCTTCAGTCCCGTGTTCGCTCATGACGTGCTCTACGGCCTCGGGCGCAATGCGTCCGCGCTCGTCGCGCTCGACGCGGCGACCGGCAAGGAGATCTGGGTACACGACGGTTTGAGCGGCATCACGAGCAAGGGCATCAACCACTGGGAGAGCCCCGACGGCAAGGACCGCCGGCTGATCTTCGCGGTCGACAGCTTTCTGCAGCAGATTGATGCGCGCACGGGCAAGTCGATCCTGACGTTCGGCGAAAACGGCATCGTCGACATGCGGGTCGGCCTCCTGCGTGCCGAGGGCACGAGCGTGCGCGCGATGCCGGCGAGCCCCGGCCGCATCTGGCGCAACATCATGATCTTTGGGGGCCAGTCGGGCGAGCAGACCATGACGCCGCCAGGCGACATCCGCGCCTACGACGTGCTCACCGGCAAGCTGCTCTGGCAGTTCCACACGATCCCGCGGCCGGGCGAGTTCGGGTACGAGACCAACCCTCCCGACGGCTACAAGTACATCGGCGGCGCGAACAACTGGGGGGAGATGTCCGTTGACGAGGCGCGCGGCATCGTCTACCTCACGACCGGATCGGCCACCGCCGACTTCTATGGCGGCGATCGTCCAGGGCAGAACCTCTTCGCCAATTGCCTGCTGGCGCTCGACGTCCGCACGGGCAAGCGCCTGTGGCATTTCCAGACCATTCACCACGACCTCTGGGATCTGGACAACGTCTCCGCGCCGCAGCTCGTAACCGTCACCCACGAGGGAAAAAGGGTCGATGTGGTGGCGCACGCCGGTAAGACCGGGTTTCTCTACGTGTTCAACCGTGTCACCGGCGAGCCCCTCTGGCCGATCGAGGAACGCGCGGTCGAGAAGAGCGACGTCCCGCTCGAGCAGTCTTGGCCAACGCAGCCGTTCCCGACGAAGCCGCCGCCATTCGTACGGCAGTCGTTCACAGAAGATGACGTCAACCCGTGGTTGCTGACGCCACAGGAGTACGAGGCGCTCAGGGAGCGCGTGCGCAAGGCAAAGAACGGCACCGGTCCCCACGGCGGCCTCTTCAATCCGACAGTGCTCAACGGCGACAGCATCTCGATGCCGGGCAACCAGGGCGGCTCGAATTGGGGAACGGCGGCGGCCGATCCGCAGCGCGGCCTCGTATTCGTCACCGGCGTCAATCAGGTGGCGCTCCTGCGCGTCACAGACGTCAAAGACCCGACTACCCGCAGCGGGCGCGGGGGCGGCGGCAGTCAGATCGACGGGGCCGTCGCGACGCTGGGCCAGCGCGCCTACACGCAGTACTGCGTCGCCTGCCACGGCGCCGATCAGAGAAGTGCCATTCCGGGCGTGCCGCCGCTCGTCGGCGTCACCGATCGCATCGACGAAGAAAGCCTGCGCGTCCTCGTGTCCGAGGGACGTAACAACATGCGGCCGATTCTCGACGTGTCGACCGAAGAGATTCGCGCAATCTACGCGTACTTGTCGATCACCAATCCCGCCGGCCGGGGCGGGGGCGGAGGGCGTGGACGCGGCGGCGGCAGCCTACCGCTGCCAGCCGGTCCTGTAGTCGCGAGCGGCGGCGCGCCGCGCCCGCCGTTGCCGCCGCGCTACGGTGGCCCCTTCTATCCCGGCGTCGGCGGTACGGCTGGCAACATGCCGTGGCCGGAGGACGTGGAAGCCGCAAAGCTGCCAACCAGGTATCAGAGCGGCTATAACGTGATGGCGACGGCAACCAAGCCGCCGTACACGACGATCACCGCCTACGACCTGAACACCGGCGAGATCAAGTGGCAGGTACCGAACGGCGACGATCCCGCCACGGTGAATCTGTTCGGCAAGGGCGAAGGCCCGCACGATACGGGGGGGGTCGGCGCGAGAAACGGCATGCTCGTCACGAAGACGGGGCTGCTGTTCCAGAACGGCAAGGACGGCTGGGCGCGTGCCTACGATGTCGACACCGGCAAGGTCCTGTGGAAGGGCAAGACCGCAGGCCAGTCGATCGGCATCCCGGTGATGTACGAGTCGCAGGGGCGCCAGTACGTCGTCTTCATGTCGCCCCCGACCGGCTCCGGCGCGTTCGGCGGCGGCGCGGGCAGCGCGCCAGAGACGCCGACCAGTCCGCACGGCTACATTGCCTTCGCGCTGGCGAGGAAACGATGATGACGTGCTCGGTGGGCCTGCATCGACTCGCGACCACGTTCGTCATGGCCGCTCTCTTCTTTCACGCCACCCCGTCGGAGGCACAGGGTCTCTCGCCGACGCAGGGCCCATCCGCCAACGTCATCTCCGGCATCGTCCACGATTCCACCGGCGGCGCGATCGTCGGTGCGTCCGTAACGGCGCGCGTCGCGTCGGGTGCCGAGCGCCAGACGACGAGCGACTCGTCGGGCAGATTTTCGGTCCCGCCGCCTGCGGGAAGCGAGATCACACTGATCGTGCGGGCGCCGGGATTTGCAGAATGGCGCATGTCGCTCGTGCAGAAGCCTGCAGCGGGGAGCGTCGAGGTGGTGCTCCAGCCGGCGCGCATGCGCGATGAAGTCACCGTGACGCCCACGCGCAGCGAGCAGCAACTCGGCAACATCCCGGCAAGCGTCAGCGTCATCCGTCAGGAGGACATCCAGCGGCGTCCGGGGCTCGTTCCCGACGACCTGCTCCGCTAACTCCCTGAGTTCAGTCTCTTCCGACGCTCGAGCAGCGTCTCCGCGCACCAAACCAGTCAGGGTGTGTCGCTTCGCGGCATCGGCCCGAGCGGCGTCAGCCGCAGCCTGGTGCTGCTCGATGGCGTGCCATTCAACGACGCGTTCGGCGGCTGGGTGTACTGGACGGCGCTGCCGATGGAGAGCGCCGAGCGCATCGAGGTGGTCAACGGCGCCAGCTCGAGTCTGTACGGCTCATACGCCATGGGCGGCGTGCTCAACGTCGTCACGCGTTCGCCCGAGCGCCGCACGATTGGTGTCAAGACGCAATACGGCAGCCGCCAGAGCCCGAAGATCGACTTTCGGGCCAGCGACGTGTGGGGCAAGGTCGGCGTGTCGATCGACGGCAGTGCATTCGACACCGACGGGTACGCCAACGTACTCCAGTCGCTGCGAGGCCCGGTGGACACCAAAGTGGCGGTGCAATTCGGCCACGTAACGTTCAAAGCCGACTACAACCCGAACGACCGCGTGCACGCCTTCGTGCGGACGGGGTACTTCCGCGAGGAACGGCACAACGGGAAGATCACGACGGTCGGACCCTTGACGGAGGAGGTCAACGACACGACCTGGACCTACACGAGCGGCGGCGTGCGCATGCAGCTGCCCGACACGAGCACTCTGCAGGCGACGGTCTTCGTCGATGACAAAACCTTCAACAGCAACTTCCTGGCGATTCCCGATGCGACCGGCGCGCGCTCGATAGGCCGCCTGTCGCTGAATCAAACCGTGCCGACCGATGCCTTCGGCGGCATGGTGCAGTGGTCGCGCGCCCTCGGCGCCAACCACGTGCTGACCGCAGGAACCGACCTCCGCTGGGTGGACGGCGACAGCATTGAGGATGCGTTCGATACCACCATCGGCGCGACGAAAACGCTGCACCGCGTCGCCGGCGGCACCCAGCGATCGCTGGGAATCTTCGTACAGGATGTCTTCACTCCACTCGCGGATCTCACGGTGACCGCGAGCGCGCGGCTCGACCGCTGGCGCAACTACGATGCACACAACACTGAGACGATCTTGTCGACCGGCGCGGTGAGCGACCCGATCCTCCCCGACAAGAATGACTCCGTGATCAGCCCGCGGCTCGGCGCGTTGTATCGCGTACACGAGCGCGTGTCGGTCTGGGGAGATATCGCGTCGGGGTTTCGCGCGCCGACGCTCAACGAGCTGTACCGGCGCTTCTCGCAGGGCGCGGTGGTGACGCTCGCGAACCCGGCGCTTGGCCCGGAGCGGCTGGTGGGCGGAGAGCTCGGCGTCAACGTCATCCCGGTACCGCGCGTCACGTGGCGCACGACGTGGTTCGACAATCGCGTCGAGGATCCCGTCGCCAACGTCACGATTACGCCGCCAAACCTGCAGCAGCGGCAGAACCTCGGGCGCACGCGTATCTGGGGCATCCAGACCGACGTCGACTACCGCATCAGCCAGACACTGCGTCTCGGCGGCGCCTATATCTACGACGTCGCGACGGTACGCGAAAACCCGGCGAACCCCGCGCTCATCGGCCTGCATCTCGCGCAAGTGCCGACCCATCGCGGCGCATTCCAGCTGCAGTACAGCGACCCGCGCTACGTGACGGTCGCCTTCGACGTGCAGATGTCCGGCGCGCAGTTCGATGATGATCTGAACACCAGCTCGCGGGTGCTGCCGAAGTACTCCCTCGTCAACCTGAGCGTGTCGCGCACACTCGGACGCAACCTCCAGCTCTTTGCTGCCATCCAGAACATGTTCGACACGGAGTATTTCGTCGGCTCGCTCCCCACGTTGGTTGGACCGCCCCGTCTCGTGAGCGGAGGGCTCAAGATCTATCTTCAGAGGCGATAGGCAGGAGCTGGGCGAATGTCCCAGCTCCGAGCCTCCGAGCCGCGGACCCTACAGATTGGCCAGAATCGTGTTGTACGCGATGCGCACGGCCTCGTGCCTCGATACCTCTATCGCGTACAGCCCCTTGTAGCCCAGGCTCTCGGTGAACTTGACGGCCTGGCCGATGTCCCAGAACGGACTCGACTTCACGTGCATGTTGCCCGACGATGTGGAGAGCCAGGCCTTGATGCAGTCGTGCAGCTCCTGCTGGTTCATGGCGCCGACGTTGCCGATGTCCACGTTGGAGGCCGCACCCGCGTCCTTGATGATGCCGAGCATGAACTCCCATGGCTTCATGCCGATCTGCTGGACGTACTCGGGTGTGCCTGCGCCGCGTGTCTCGACCGACACCTTCACGTTCTTGGGCCGCCCATAGTCGGCCATCGCTTTCATGGCCGCGACCGCACCTTCCCGCGTCTCCGTGGTCAACTGGGCCTGCTGCTGGTTGATCATCACGCGCAGACAGCCGTACTGGACAGCGATGTCCATCCACTGCTTCACGTGGTCGACGGCCTGCTGCCGGCCCGCCGCGTCGCGGTTGGAAATCGACTGGACGTTGCCGAACTCCAGGTTGATCTGGCTCATCGTGACCTTGTGCTCGTCGAGCCTCGCCTTCAGCTCCTTGATGAAGGCTGGATCGGTCTCGGACTGGACGATGGTCTGATGCTGATACTCGATGTGATGGACGCCGTACGTCTCCACGTACATCTTGGGCAGGTCGAATGGGGTCAGCGTCTGATCGGGCGTTGGATTCTCGTTGTTGGGGTTTCTCAGGTACGAATTGAAATTCAGCGTCATCAGCGAGATGCGCGCGAGCTTCTCCGGTGCGACGGGCGCCGGTCCGCGGCCGCGGCCGCCTCCCCGGCCCTGCCCGCCCGCAGCTCCCTGTCGTCCCGCCGGGGCGGGCGTCTGCGCCCCTTGACCCGCGATTCCCGCCACGCTCGCGGCCGTGGCTGCAGCACCTGCGAGAAAGGCTCGGCGTTTCATCTTGAAGCCTCCTTGAGTCGATCGGCCAACATCGCGCGACCACATTGTCTTCGAAAACGAATCAATGTCTTCAAGAAACGGATCAATGGCGATGAGATTGACAGGGCCCGCCAACTACTGAGGCCGAGCCCACGCGCGTCGTGGATTCTCGCCTGTCCCTCGTCTCGAAAATGTAAATAATGATGTACACAATACCGACCCGCTGCTCCGCTGACGTCCCGACATGGAGTGACGCGCGGACGAGGCCCGTTTCGACGGCAGGCCGCGACAATCCGGGACGTTCGAAACGCGGGCTGTCCGTCCTACGAACGAGGGCGGCCGAAAACAACACGTAGCCGTCAGCGTCCTTGAGCTCGAATCCACCAACCCATCGTCGGTATCTTTGAGTGGTGCGGAAAACTCGACATTGCGCGACAAGAATTCTGCCGCCAACGCGTCCGGATCGGGGACATGGAGATACGCGTCCCAGCGAGCGATGCCTTTTTTGACGTCTCGCGTGTAGTTCGGCACTGGATCGACGCCGACGTCCTTGAACATGATCATCGCAGCGCCACGCCGGACAATGCCGAAGAAGATGTCGTCAGGGGCGGGCCCTTGAAACGTGATGTCGAACCCCAGACGGTCGCGATAAAACGACAGCGCGGCGGGGACATTCTTGACGATGAAGAACGGCGCAATGCCCGAAATGTCTGGTTTGGTCATGTGAGTTGATGCGATGAAACGTACATGGACGATCATTGGCGTACGCGACGTCCCGGCCAGCTTCAAATGGTACCAGTCGCTCTTCGGTCAGCCCGAGACGCCTCCTGGCCATGACCACTTTGCTCAGATCCTCGAGACGGATGGAACCGTCTTGCTCTGCCTCCACAAGTGGGGCGCGCACGAGCATCCCTCCTTGATGAGTCCGGACAAGGCGCCACCTGGCAACGGGCTCCTCTTGTTCTTCCGCGTCGACGATTTCGACAGGGCACTGAAGAGGGCACGCGCGCTCGTCACCCGGCTCGAAGAGGAGCCGCACGTGAACCCGAACACGCAAACAGCGGAGTTCTCACTCCGGGATCCGGACGGATACTACGTCACCATCAGTGCGGTCTCTGCGCCCCGGCCCGCGAGAAGTCGGCCTGTCAAGCGCGTGCAGCCGACGAAGACGCGCGGCCGAATCAGCAAGCCACGCGGAGGGACGTCCGCGCCTTCGCGACTGAAGCCCTAATCGTTAACCCGATGCACGAACTCACGGTGTCCAGGAGAGAACATGAAAGAGTCGGACGCGAGCCAGGGCCAGTCGGCATCGGAGCTCGATCATGGTCTCGGCCCATCATTGAGGTGAGGTGCTTTGGATCGGAATTAGGTTGCCGTAGCACTAATATGCTACCATGCCACCGTGACGAAAGAAGTGACCCTTCGACAGGCAGGTGGGTCCGTCAGCGCCACTCTCCCGAAGGACATGGCCGATCGCCTTCGGCTCGAAGCTGGCGACCGAGTCCTGGCGGTCGAAACGGATCGCGGCATTCTGCTGACTCCGTATGATCCGGAGACCGACCGAGCCTTGAAGGTTGCAGCCAAAGCTGCCAAGAAGTACCGCAACGCCCTTCGCACGTTAGCGAAGTAATCCGCTGACGAAACGTCCGGCCGAGCCACACTGGTTGAGCCGAGTGGTCGTTGATGCCATACATACCGAACAGATCCGTGAACACGGTGGACTGTCAGGGGTTCGCGACGAGACCGCGCCTGAATCTGCACTGGCACGACCGCGGCAGAAGTGGCACTACGGCCAGAAGGTGGATGTGGCCTTGTTGGCTGCTGCGTACGGCTTCGGTCTCGTCAAGAACCACCCCTATCGCGATGGGAACAAACGAATCGGCTTCCTCAGCATCGTCACGTTTCTGGGAATAAACGGTCATGATCTGGACGCGACCGATGCCGAAGTCATTTCCGAAATGCTGGCGCTCGCCGACGGGCGGGTTTCAGAAGAGGAACTCGCTGAATGGATCCGACAGCACAGTGGCACACGTAGATGACTCTCGAGCCTGACGAATAGCGGACCGCCATAGCGCCGCCCGGCTCGACGCATCACGTTGTCGGCCAGAAGATCTCGTTCTCCTCGACCTCCCGAAAGCAGTCCGTTGCTGTCAGTCCACGGTAGACGGTGAACCATTTGTCGGTGTGCCGGAAGTACGCGAGGTCGAATCTGCCGAAGCCGGTCAGCGTCATCCGTGTGTGCCGGACGACGAAATCATCCTCGGGCCTGCGGCGTCGAGCGCGGTAGCGAACATTGAGGTAGAAGGCCTTACCGCGCCATTCCGAGAACACGGCGATCGGATAGTTGAAGGGACCGGGATCCTGCGCGCGCAATTCGAGGAGCCGCGAGAACTTCGCTTTGAGCCACGTCTGGGCCCAGCGATCGACTTGCTGCCGCAGCAGCGCCGGCACTGACGTCGTGCTCATCGCCTCATCCGCCGATGTGTTCCGCGCGGAACATCGTCAGTTCCCAGGTGCTGGATCGCTCATCGTGGCGCACGAGATAGGTATTGCCGTCAGCGCCTCTCAATTTGAAGTACCGATAGTCGGGCGCCAGCCAAGCGTCGACCACCTCCGCGACGACGATGCGACGGTCTCCAAAAATCAGCGTCCGTGGCGTCTGCTCGCCGCGGTGGCCTGCGTAGCACTCGACGCCAACGCTGAGGAGCCGAGGTTCAGGCATCCGATCATCATAAGACCGTGCTGCAATCAAGACTTCCCGAGATCCGAGTCGGCCTGGGAGGCGGGCCGCATCCGCAGGCCCACGGGAAACCCTCCTGGGCCGACGGTGCGCCGTACGCGGCGCGATGCCGCTTTCGCCAGGAGGTTGTCCGTTCAAAACGGACGAGGAAGATAAAGGAGAGTACCCGCTCCTCTCACTCTCAGAGTATAGCGCACCGGGGGCTTGCGGTAAGGCCCGGGGCGTGCTGCAGCATCGCGGGGTCGATGCCAGAACCGGCAGAAATGGAGTGACGAGATGCGAGTGGTGTTGTTGACATATGAATCGCGCGGGGACGTCGAACCGATGGCGGGACTCGCGGTGCAGTTGCGGACCCTCGGCGCGGAGGTGCGGGTGTGCGCGCCGCCGGACTGCGCGGAGCTGCTGGGCAATGTGGGCGTGCCTCTGGTGCCGATCGGAGGGTGGCGATGACCGAGCACGCGGTGCTGATCGCCGGAGGTGGTCCGACGGGGCTGATGTTGGCGGGCGAGCTGGCGTTGGCGGGGGTCGACGTCGCGATTGTCGAGCGGCGTGCCAGCCAAGACCTCGCCGGCTCGCGCGCAGGCGGTCTGCTCTCGCGCACCATCGAGATTCTCGATCAGCGTGGAATCGCCGATCGGTTCCTATCGCAGGGACAGAAACACCAGGTCACGATGTTCGCCGGGACCTCGTTCATCAGCGACCTCCCTACCCGGCACAACTACGTGCTCGGGCTGTGGCAGAACCACATCGAGCGCATCCTGGCCGGCTGGGTCGGCGAGCTGTCAGTGCCGATCCATTACGGACGTGAGGTGACCGGCTTCGCGCAGGACGACACCGGCGTCGACGTCCATCTGTCCGACGGCCAGTCGCAACGAGCGCAATACCTCGTCGGGTGCGACGGAGGGCGCAGTCTGATCCGCAAAGCCGCCGGCATCGAGTTCCCCGGGTGGGATCCGACGACGAGCAACCTGATCGCCGAGGTCGAGCTGGCCCAGGAGCCGCCGGAATGGGGCATCCGCCGCGACGCCCTCGGCATCCATTCCCTCAGCAGGATGGAGGATGGGGTGCGGGTACGCGTCCTCGTGACCGAACCGCACGTCGGAGCCACGACCGAACCCACCCTGCGCGATCTCAGCGAGGCGCTCATCGCCGCATACGGGACCGATTACGGAGTCCACGATCCCACCTGGATCTCCAGGTTCACCGATACGACTCGGCAGGCCGCAGCCTACCGCGACAGGCGGGTCCTGCTGGCCGGCGACGCCGCACACGTGCATCCCCCGGACGGTGGACAGGGCATTCAGACCGGTGTGCAGGATGCGGTGAACCTGGGGTGGAAGCTGGCCCAGGTCGTTAAGAAGACGTCGCCAGACAGCCTTCTCGACACTTACCACGCCGAGCGCCACCCCGTCGCGGCCCGCGTGCTGCGCACCACGATGGCGCAGGTCATGCTTCGCCCCCGGATGAACGCACGAAGGCGCTGCGCGACACAATGTCCGAGCTCCTCGGCATGGACGAGCCGAGCAGACGATTCGCCGCGATGATGTCCGGTCTGGACATCCACTACGACCTGGGCGAGGGACATCCGCTGCTCGGTCGCCGCATGCCCGATCTGGATCTCGTCACCGCCAACGGCCCGGTGCGGGTTTTCACGCTGCTGCACGATGCCCGGCCGGTGCTGCTCAACCTCGGTGAGCCCCGCGGCTTCGACATCACTCCGTGGGCAGATCGGGTTCAGCTGGTCGACGCCAAGTACGTTGGTACGTGGGAGCTTCCGGCACTCGGGCCGGTCACTGCTCCCACCGCCGTGTTGATTCGGCCCGACGGATATGTGGCGTGGGTGGGAGACCTGACTCAGCTGGGGCTCGCTGACGCGCTAACCACTTGGTTCGGACCGCCTACTGCGGCGTAGCGCACCGGCTTCAAAGATCATTCTGTGAGGAGTTCTTAGGAGACACGGCCTCAGTCCGCGTGCAACCATGTCGTCATTTTGCATGGTAAACTGACGACATCATGGCAGTCCGCCAGTATCTGCGGATTCTGACCCCGCCAAAAGGCAGCTTCTTCCTGTACGGGGTGCGTGGGGTCGGAAAGAGCACCTGGGCGCGTGAGATCTTCCCCGATGCGCACATCATCGATCTCCTCGACGAGGGCCGGTCTCAAGCGCTGCTCGCCAACCCCGCATTGCTCGGGCTGGAGCTGCGGGCGCTGCCGGCCCACCGGGTCGTCGTGCTCGATGAAGTCCAGCGCGTCCCTGCGCTGCTCAACGAAGTCCATCGCGCGATCGAAGGCACTCGCCGGCGCTTCGTGCTCTTAGGCTCGAGCGCGCGCCGGCTGAAGACCGCCGACACGAACCTGCTGGCTGGGCGCGCGGCGCTGCGGACGATGTATCCGCTGGTGCCGGCTGAATTGGGTGCGGACTTCGATCTGGCTCGTGTGCTGCGCTTCGGCAGTATCCCGGTTGTGTGGCAGGCGGACGATCCGCGCGCGGCGCTCGAAGCCTATGTGCAGCTGTACGTGCGCGAAGAGATTCGCATCGAGGCGCTCGTCCGCAACCTGCCGGCGTTCCTGCGGTTTCTCCCCGTGGCCGCGTTGTTCCACGGACAGGTGATCAACATTGCGGGTCTGGCGCGCGATGCCGCCACCGCGCGGACGACGATCGAGGGATACCTCGGCATTCTCCAAGACACGCTGGTGGCGACGCTCCTCCCGGCATTCGAGGCGAAGCTGCGCGTGCGAGAACGGCAACACCCGAAACTCTATTGGGTCGATCCGGGGCTGGCTCGCGCCGCTAAGCGACAGCTGGGTCCGGTCGCCGCCGAGGAACGCGGACCCTTGCTCGAAGGCCTCGTCCTGACGATCTTGCGCGCCCACAATGGCGATTCGGATCTGTTCGACGAGGTTTCGTACTGGGCGCCCGCGCAGGCCCGTCAAACCGAAGTCGACTTCCTGCTCCGGCGGGGCCGTGACTTCCTGGCCGTCGAAGTCAAGGCGCAGCCGCGATTCTCGACGCCGCAACTGGCTGGCCTGCGCGCGATCGGCGAGCTGCCGCGGCTTACGCGACGCATCCTCGTGTACCTCGGCGAGCGTCACCTCAGAACCGAGGACGGGATCGATGTCTGGCCGCTCGATCGCTTCACAGCAGCCGTGGCAGATCGTTCACTCTGGCCGTGAGCGGCGATGCTGGGTGGCCTTCGACTGTAGCTGTGAAGCCGCGGTCAGCCCGTAAAGTGATCACGCGATCGATGCGTCAAGATGTCACCCGACGTGCGGTCGTGCGCCCAAGAAGCCGGTCGACAATCAGAGGTAGGACCAGATCGGACGACAGCGAATCGACAATAGCAACATGGAGGCATCGGGTTCGATGAGAGACAAGGGCGCGCACTTTCACAAGTGCGATTTTTAGGTTCACACACCGCGCGACTTGAACTGGCAAGGAGCCGGTGCCACGACTGACGACGAGCGCCGACAGTATGCGCAGGAGTTCGTAGCTGCCTGCCGCGCGAGCGGACTCACGGCGGTCGCGATCAGCGATCACCACGACGTCGCATTTTTCAAGTTCATCAAGGAGGCGGCGGAGAAGGAGACAGATGAGCTCGGACGGCCCCTGGCCGCCGAGGACCGCCTCACCGTCTTTCCAGGCATGGAGCTCACGCTAGCCGTCCCGTGCCAGGCACTCCTCATTCTGGACGCCGATTTTCCCGTCGATTTCCTACCACAGGTTGTCCAGGCGCTGAGCGTCACGCCCGCGGCCGACGGCGACGCGAAGCACGCGCCGATACAGCGTCTGGATCACATCAAGACGCTACAGGACCTTTACAACGAACTGAACAAGCGCGAATTCCTGCGCGACCGATTCATCGTGCTGCCGCACGTTGGGGAAAGTGGCACCTCGACACTACTGCGAAGCGGCTTCGGGCCACAGTACAAGACCATGCCGTGCGTCGGCGGATTCGTGGATGGCTCAGTGACGCAGCACGGTCAAGGCAACAGAGACATCCTGAACGGTAAGAACAAGGACTACGCGAACAAGGCGATCGCCGTGTTCCAGACCTCCGATAATCGTCAACGCGACTTTGCCGATCTAGGCAACCACACTACGTGGGTCAAGTGGGCGCGGCCCACCGCCGAGGCCCTTCGACAGGCGTGTCTCGCACGGTTCTCGCGTATTGCCACACAGAGCCGCGGCTGCCCGCAATCCAGCTCACGCGGCTCGAGGTGTCGAACAGCAGGTTTCTGGGACCTGTCGTTCTGGATTTCAATCCGCAGTACAACGCGTCATCGGAGGCCGTGGCACGGGAAAGTCCACGCTCCTCGAGTATATCCGCTGGGCCCTTTGCGACCAGCCAAGGAAACGGTGCAGGCCCGCATCAAGCAGGACCGAAAATACCGGAAGGAACTCCTTCGTGAAGGCGTGGAGTCGCTCCTGGCCGGAGATCTCGATACGGGAAAAGCGATTCTGCACGACTACATTAACGCGACGATCGGGTTTGAGGAGCTCAGTCGCGTCACGAAACGACCCACCAAAAGCCTGATGCGCATGTTCGGCCCTGCCGGCAATCCGCAGGCGCGTAATTTGTTCGAGGTGATTGGTCACCTTCAACGTGCCGAAGGCCTCCAGTTCGAGCTCTCCCTCAAAGCCGCGAGCTAGTGACGGGTGAACTAGGACATGACGATCAAGAGAATGGACCATGTCAGCGTCGTCGTCGACGACCTCCCAGCCGCCATTGCCTTCTTCACCACCCTCGGCATGGCGCTTGAGGGCGAGATGCCGGTCGAAGGCCCCTGGGTGGACCGCGTTAACGGGCTCGAAGGCGTCCAGGTCGACATCACGATGATGCGGACCCCGGACGGCCACGGGCGGGTCGAGCTGACGAAGTTCCGCAACCCGGAGCTGGTCGAGGCCGAGCCAGCGATTGCCCCGCCGAACACGCTGGGCCTCCGGCAGATCATGTTCGCAGTCGAAGACATCGACGACACCGTGGCCCGCCTGCGCGCCCACGGCGCCGAACTCGTCGGCGAGGTGGCCCAGTACGAGGACAAATACAGGCTCTGCTACATGCGAGGCCCTGCGGGCATCATCGTCGCGCTGGCCGAGGAACTCTTCTGACGCGTTCAGCGCCGTCCGGGACACCGGTGGCACCCTAGGCGCTCCTTCTAATTGAGGCACCCGTGTCGGCCCGCGGCCGGCGGCGACAGCGGCGCCTCACTGGTCGCGCGTCGCGAGCGAGACGGCCAGCGCCGCCATCGAGGCGATCGCCGCCTGCGCCCTGACGTGGTTCCAAGCAGTCCATGCCGCGCAGTACTCGACCCAGAGCCCACGGTCTAGAATCTCACGCCGAAATGTAACCCCGGCTCCCCGAGGAAGTGCCTGCTCCCGAGCCTCTGAGGCACATGACTGCAGTCCAGCGAATACGCCTTGCAAAAGCGATCGGGCGATGTTAAAACGTACAACCATATGGTTGTACGTCGAAAAGAGAGCGACGAGGCGCTCAACCAGCTGTTCCGTGCCTTGGCCGATGGCACGCGACGCGACATCTTGGCGCGGTCGCTCACGGAAACGCCGTCGGTGTCCGATCTTGCTGCGCGGTACGAGATGAGCTTCGCCGCCGTGCAAAAGCACGTCGCCGTGCTCGAGCGCGCGGGTCTCATTCAGAAGCGTGCAAACGGCCGCGAGCAACTGGTCTCCACCAACCGCGCGCGGCTCCAGCGCGCTGGCGAGCTCCTCGAATACTTCGAATCCATTTGGCGCCAGCGCATGGCGCAGCTCGACGATGTTCTTCTACCGAAAGGAAAATGATTATGCCGCTTACCTCTGTCACCAAAGATGCCGCAAAGCTCACCCTCACCGTCGTGGGCGACTATCCCGTTCCGCAACAACGCCTTTGGGACGCCTTTGCCGACCCGCGGCAGCTCGAGCGCTTTTGGGGACCACCCTTCATGCCCGCCACCTTCACGCGTCATGACATGAAAGTTGGCGGTCGCGCCGAGTACTTCCTGACCGGGCCGAAGGGAGAAAAGTGGAGCGGCTCCTGGAAGTTCACCGCGGTGAATCCAATAAGCTCGTTCGAGGCGCACGACGGCGAAGACAACGCCGAGGACGAGAACATGCCGTCGTCGATGAAGTTCGCCTTCGAAACCACGCCGACGGGATCGCGCATGACCTGCGTCACGCAGTTTCCAAGCGTTGAAGCAATGGAGCAAGTGATAGTGGGCATGGAAGAAGGGCTACGCGCAGCAATGCCCCAACTCGACGCAGTGCTTGCTGAACCGAGCGCGTCCGCTGCGCACGCCTAGGACTGACCAGTCACGTCGTAGCGATCGAGTTCTTCTTGAACACGGGCGTAAGTGATGTCAGCGATCGCCGCCTAGCGGCGGCTGCAGCGCAGCATCGCTATCGCGGCGGTCGGTCGCAAGGCCGAGGTGTCCATCAAGCTCGCGGTCATGCGACACCCGAGGCTCTTTCGAGGGGACCAACATCGCCGGCGCCCGGGTCGGCGCAGTGCCAAAACGAGCGTCTGTGACAATTTTGTTGCCGCATTGAGGCTGTCCGCGATCGGACTGCGCCGTAGGCCGGCACGTGTCGGGTTGACTCCGCCCGTACCCCGAGATGTACCGACGTCGGACTCAAAGGAAATGAGTAGTCGCGCAGTGTTGACCTATCGGGGCGCCGCAGGCTGTCGGATTGAGGCAGCCATTTATGGGATAGCTTCTAATCTAACCTTGATCGGCGATACGCTTACGCAATCAATGCGACCCCTTCGGTATTCCATCAACGTCACATTGGACGGGTGCTGCGATCATCGGGAAATGATCGCGGACGAAGACTTGCATCGTCACGCGATGGAAAACATCGTCCAAGCCGATGCCCTTCTCTTTGGCCGGGTGACTTACCAAATGATGGAGGCAGGGTGGCGGTTGTCGACCCGGACGGTGGCGATGCCTGACTGGACGGAACCCTTCGCGCGGACGATCGACGCGGCGAAGAAGTACGTCGTGTCGAGCACCCTGGACCGGGTCGATTGGAACGCGGAGCTCGTGCGCGGGGATCTGGGGAAGGCCGTTCAGCAGCTCAAGCAGGAGTCGGGTAAGGGACTGTTCGTGGCAGGCGTGACGCTCCCGCTGGCGTTGGCGGAGCTGGGATTGATCGATGAGTACGAGTTCGTGGTGCAGCCCAGGCTGGTGGGCCACGGGCCGACGTTGTTCGCGGGGCTATCGAAGCGGGTCGACTTGAGGCTCGTGAGCCGGCTGGAGTTCGGCTCGGGGGCGGTGGCGATGCGGTATGAGCCTAGAAGGTAGCCATCGGGCTTGTTAGCCCGAGTCGGCCGCATCATGGAGCAACTCGAGCCGGCGTTCCAAAGGCTCGACCAACCCTAACCGCCTGCCTCAATGGCCCGCAGGATCTGCGACGCCGCGTGCTGGATGCGATCGAGCAATGACGTGAGTGCTTCCATGCCCGTCCGGTACGACGGGTCGACCGTGACCGTTTATGAGATAACTTCTACTCCGCGGCGACAAACCTTGCAGAAAGCGTCGCGCCGCCCGTGTCGGAGCCCACGAGCTGGTCGAGCGTGGGGGTTGGCAGCGCAGTTTTGGCATCGCGGTCAATGTCCGACAGAGCCGCTAAATCGTCTTGGTCGGCGTGTGGCTTCTCAGGAACTCGTCGGTCTGTTGCCGCGTTGTGAGTGCCCAACTCGGAACCGGTGACGTCAGGGGCATCTCGCGGCGTACGAGGCTAAATTCAGGCTTTAGCCTGAAGTTGATCGCCAGCACGACGAAATCCTCGACGTAGCGAAACAGGTTCTCCCAGACGATCACCATCGCATCGCCGAGGCGCTGCTCGTTGTTCCACATCGGCAGATGGACGGTGCCGCTGCGTCGCGGTAGACGGCGAACCGCTCGATCTTCATCCCGCCCGCCATGCCGTGATTCACCTGATCGCGCGCATCGATGATGAGGGTGAGCCAACTCTTGTTCGTCTCGTTGAACAGCTGATGCTCCATCATCCGAACGTGGCCCGCATGGTGCTTACTGGTGTTGCGCTGCGGCGACGCGAGCACCCGCTCGCCCCTGTCGCCGAACGAATACATCGTCCACTTGTTGCGCCCGAGGATGGGTCGCATGATCTGCACCAGGTGGTCGAGCGTGCTCTTGATCTGGACTGAACATACGCCGAATTCCTCGTACAGCTCCTGAGAGTATTCACGCTTGGTAGCCGGCCACGTGGCAGCCTGCTCCGCCAGTGCGCGTTCCTGCGCCTGATAGGCCTGAAGATGCTTCCACACCGACAGGAGCTTGCGCGACAGGAGCACGATCTGATCGATGAGCTCGCTTCCGTCAGCCTGTTCGAGATCGTCATGGGCAGCGACGTTGAGCGAGTTGAGCAGGATGCGATTCAGGATGATCGCGTTCGGCGTCTTGTCCTCGAACAGCTTCGTCGCGCTCGTACCCGGCGGCAGCTCTGGCTCCATGAGGCCGATCGTAGCAGGCTGCATCGAGGATAATTCGAGCCGCATGGACAACAGTCTCGAACTCGGCGTGGTTCACATCGTCGAGTGGCTCCGTGCCAGCGATGTGATCCGGACTGGCTGGGATCTGTTCAACGAGCTGGAGCCGCTTGGCATCGTATCGAAGCCGGAGGTTCCGGTAGATTTTCACCGCGTCGAGACGCGGGCCCAGTTCCTCGATCTCCTGAAGCAGTTCGAGGAGGAATATCGCCAGAGTGGCCGCTCACCCGTGCTGCAGATTGAGACCCACGGCAGCAAGGACGGAATCGGCGGCGACGAAGCCATCGAATGGGCGGCGTTGATGGAGGCGTTCATTCGCCTGAACCGGCTGACGGGTGTCAAGCTGGTCGTGGTCCTTGCGGCGTGCGAAGGGTTCTATGGCGTCCGGATGTTGCAGCCCGACCGCCGTGCTGCGGCCTTCCGAGGCCTGCTCGCTCCCCACGTCGAAGTGTCGACAGGCAACATGCAGAAGGCGTTTCTCGTTTTCTATCGCACGCTTTTCGCTCGGCTCGACGGGGATACAGCACTCAAGGCGATGAACGATGCCATTAACACCAGCCAAGACACGTTCTGGCTGATCTCCGCCGAGGATGCCTTCAAGACCGTCAACAGGAGCCACTTCGAGGAGCATTGCACTCCGGAGGCGCTTACGCGCCGGCGCGACCGCCTGATGTCGCGGCTGGCGCGCCGATACCGCGCTCAATGCGGCCTCGACCCTTCGCAGCAACTGGCGGAGCAATGGTTGGCGCAGGCCACTGCTCATCTGCTAGATCAGCGGGGCTTGTTCGAGCGCCTCCGGCGCGAATACTTCTTCATCAACACCTTCCCCGAGAACGATGCCCGGTTCGATGTGACATTCGAACAGTGCTGGCCCTCCGGGATGGAGCTGCGCATCGACTAGCCAGCGGTCTGTCGTTGCAGGTCGCACCTGTCGTCGTACGCGGCGATCATCGTGAAACCAGTCGGAGTCCCATGGCCACAGCACAGAACTAGCGCATTCGCAGAAGGCGCTGCCCGGATGACCATGGTCGGTTAGTGAAGTCGCACGAGATGGCGTGGGGGGGCTGTCACCCCGGTGTCACCCCGGAAGCTGAAAAGTGGTCGGGGCGACTGGATTCGAACCAGCGACCCCCTGCGCCCAAGGCAGGTGCGCTACCAGGCTGCGCTACGCCCCGACTCAGGGGATTATCCCACGGCATCCACCCACGGTGCACGTACACTATCCTCCGCCTGGGAGGAATCCCCATGCCTCGACGCCTCGCCATCTCGCTCGTGCTCGCTGCCTCGCTCCAAGTGTCGTCCCCCTCCGCCTTTCCGGGCGGCACGCCCGACGCCGGAAGCCTCGAGCCGGGAGGATTCGCAACGGTTCAGGACTGCAGGTCCATGGCGACGGAGGCCACCACCCGAAGCAAGGGGCCGGGGTTCTCGGCCGACACGACGACGACGTGCCCATACGATAAGGCCACGAACCAGTCCACTTGCACCAACTTCTACACTGACAGCGTCGGCACGTCGACGACGACGGTCTCGGTTACGACCTTCGCCTCGCTGCTGGATGCGATCGACGAGATCAAAGTCATTCCGCCCCGCCGGCGGTCGCTGCGCACGGACACCACGGCGACGGCCTCTCGCGGATCGACGACCTCCAGTCTCGCCAATACCTACGACCGACAGAACAGGCTGGTCCAGGAAGCCGGCGAGTCTTCGGCGGGCGGGACGTTCACGACGACCTACACGTCGTGGGACGAGGCGGGACGGCCGACGGCCGGCAAGACGGTCACGCGGGCGAACATCAACTCGCTGACGCTCGCCTACGACGACCGGGCACGCACGGTGACGACCACGACAGACACCGGCAGTCAGCGGCTCGTGTGCGTCCTGACCTTCGACGCAAACGGCAATCCCGCCGCGACCTCGTGCAAGGGCCCCGGCGGGATGGCAAACGGCTCGACGACCTCGACGATGCCAACTGAGAAGATCTGCCGCTAACGAGATCGCAGCCAGGTCCGCCTGAAGGCGGACACTACGACTGGCCCTTCTTCTTCCGCCTTCACACTTCACTTCAGCATTCAGCACTCACCCCTCGACACGGCTCGGGGTGACCCCGAGCCTGTCGAGGGTCAGAATTCAGAATTGCTTAATGTGTCTCAATCATCCGGTGACGGCGTGTGGTCACCGATCGATCCGACTCGATCGCCAGCGGCCCGCGCATCGCCACGCACTCGCGCCAGACGCGCGCCAGGATGGACGGGCGGAAGAGCGTCGGCGCGGGCTTCAGCAGGTTCGCCACCTCGAAGAACGCCCGGCACACGTGACGGTCGGTCGACGCGGCCTGGTGGACGCGGTCGAGATACCAGTTGACGATCGACGTGCCCTTGGGCTTCGGGCCGGTCACGCCCTCGAACGCGAAGTCGCTCCCAGCAGCAACCATCCACGGCCCGTCGATGATCCGGCCGGCGGCCTTGAAGAACGGACGCCAGACGTCGCGGACCGACGCGGCCTTCTCGAGGCACTTCCTCAGAGCGAGCGCCTCGAGCGTCGCCACGCTCATGCCCTGGCCGTAAAGCGGGTTGAAGCTGCACAGGGCATCGCCCATCACCAGGTAGTTGCCCGGGAATCGCGTGAGCCCCTCGTAGCGCCGCCGCAGGTTCGACGGAAACGCGTAGGTCACGGCGTGCGTCAGCGGCTCCGCGTGCTTGATCACGTCGTAGACGTCGGGACGATCCAGCGTCCGCGCGAACTCCAGATATCCAGCGGGATCGGTGGGCGCGTGGTTGCCGAGCCAGCCACCCAGCGTCACGATCCACCGGTCGCCCTCCATCGCGAGCATGAACCCGATGCGCTTCTCGCGCGGCGGCCTCGGCGCGAGGATCACACCGACATCACCGTCGAGGTCGCGCGGCAGGCGCCGGTAGATGCGCGTCGTGTAGCCGATGCCGACGTTCACTTCCTCGACGGCCGGCTTGCCGTAACCGAGCTGCCCGAGCCACTCCGGCGACCGCGAGCTGCGACCGCTCGTGTCGACGACGAGGTCGGCAACGACGGCTGACGGCGTCTCTCCAGGCTGCCGCACGCGAACGCCATGAACATCGTCGTGCTCCACCAGCAACCCCATCACCCGGCTGCCGTCGACAATGCGGACATTCGGCAGCCGCTGGACCCGCCGGCGCAGCGTGCCTTCGAGGAGCGCCCGGCTCAGGAGCACCCCTTCGATCCCGCTCGCGAACTTCGCTTTGTAGTAGCCGTGCTGATACCACCGCACGCTGCCGACGATGTCGCCCGGGACGGCGCCGGCGTCGAGCAGGTCGTGGTCGATTGAAGGAAAGAGCGTTTTCAGGCCGCGGAGGCCGCTCGCAAGCAGCCCATGCCCATGGTTGCCCTGCGGGACGCCGCGGCGATTCTCGATGGTCGAAGGCAGCGTGTCGCGATCGAAGACGGTTACGCGGGCGAAATGCGCGCTGAGCACGCGCGCCGCAAGGAGGCCGCCGATGCTCGCGCCGCTGACGATGGCGTGGTTGCCGTGGAAACGTCCGGGAGGAGGCCCTGGGGGAAGAACTACGTTCACTGTCGTCTCCTTGGCGGACAGGTCGCAGCCTGCCAGCCGAAGGAGCTAAGGTATGGCGC
>Ga0184612_10000369_pt1 | contig 20926 bp, 17 predicted proteins | sample PLM3_60_coex_FD_133163 | JGI IMG/M metagenome (GOLD analysis project Ga0184612, IMG submission 133163) | Groundwater sediment microbial communities from an aquifer in East River, Colorado, USA - PLM3_60_coex | ecosystem: Environmental > Terrestrial > Soil > Riparian zone | place: USA: East... | reverse complement strand
TTGTGCTCACTCCTCTCCCAATCGGTAATGCCCTTCTGTTCGATGGCTTTTGCCGCGACGTCAAGGCAATCGGCGGATGCTGTGGAACTGAAACCGAGAGCTGCGACCAGCCCCAGTACAAATGGCTTCATGGTGACCTCCTTATGGTCGACAGGTCAGGACTCGGCGCCAGAACTCGGCTCCGGCCGCCCCCAATTGATGCGCCTTGCATCGAAACCGCCCCGCTTCCCGGATGGTGGCCGGTGAGCGCCATCGCGACAAAAGGCCATCGGTCGTGGATTGCCTTTTGAACATGGGATCGAATATCTGTTTCGCACGTGCGTTTTCGCACATGTCGAGCAACCCGCTGGTGACGAAGCCGGGGCGTGCTCTCAGATATCGCCGCTCTTGAAGTCGCCGATCTGCGCCAGCATGGCCTGGACGTCCGTCAAAACAAATGCCCCGCGGCGTCTCTCCAAATGCCCGGAATCCTCAAGCAACCTCAATTCGCGCGTCACGGCCTCGCGCCGTGCGAGAATGCGTCCGGCAATCTCGGCATGGAACGGCGGCGGCGACACGACGGCGCGGCGCCGGTCGGCAAGATCCGGCCGGCTCAGCCGAAGCAACTCGGCGAGGACACGGTGCTTGATGTCGAGACTGCTGAATTCATCGACGCGCCGATCCAACATTCGCAACCGCGCGGCCATCGCCTGAAGCATCTGGTCACAGCAGTCGGGGTGCCGGTGTATCGCCGCGCGAAAGACGCGAGCCGGCATGCGGGCTACCGTCGCATGCGAGATCGCTATGACGCTGGCCGAGCGCGGCTGCCCATCGATGGCGGCAAGTTCGCCGAAGAAATCGCCGGCGCCGACATCGCTGAGAATCACCTCACGACCGCCGCTCGCGCGGATAAAGGCGCGGACGGTCCCCTTGATCACGAAGAATACGTCGGTACCGCCTTCGCCGCGACCGAGGATCTGCTGCTTGGCCTCATACCGGCGCCAGAAACATTGCTTGTCCAAGCGATGCGCTTCGTCGTCGCTTAGGCTGCGAAAGAACGGGACGTGTCTCAGTGTTTCCAACTGTCGCGTCATGGTTCTTGTTTCCAGGAGGCGCATCCGCCCCGGACAGGCCAAAGGTCGGGCCGCCTCGCGCTGACGAGATCAGGAAACTACCGACCCTTTGTATTTGTATTGATGGTGATCGTCATACTTGCTTTCAAGAGCGAGGCTCGGCGTATCACCGGTCGATAAGGCTCATCTTGCTTTCGGCATAGCGCGGGCCGGCGGTTGCGCCCGGCGGCACGGCGTCGCCGATGCGGCTGAGCTCTTGCTTTGAAAGCGCGATTGACGCCGCCTTGGCGTTTTCCTCGAGATAGCTGCGCCGTTTGGTGCCGGGGATGGGTACGATGTTCGGCCCTTGCGCGAGAAGCCAGGCGAGCGCGACCTGACCGGGCGTTGCACCCTTCTTCTCGGCGACCGCGCTCACCGTATCGACGAGGCGCATGTTGGCGTCGTAGTTCTCGCCCGTGAAGCGCGGGTCCTGGCGCCGGTAGTCGTTCTCAGGATACTCTTCGGCCCGCTTCGCGGTACGCGTGAGGAACCCGCGGCCAAGTGGGCAATAAGGGACGAACCCGATGCCCAACTCGCGGAGCGCCGGCAGGATGTCGTCCTCCACGTTGCGCTCCCAGATCGAATACTCGCTCTGGACCGCCGAGATGGGATGCACTTTGTGCGCGCGGCGAATAGTGTTCACGCCAGCCTCCGAGAGGCCGAGGTAGCGCACCTTGCCGGCGTTCACGAGATCGGCCATGGCGCCGACCGTATCTTCGATGGGCACGTTCGGATCGACCCGGTGCTGATAGAAAAGATCGATGTGATCGATGCCAAGACGCTGCAGCGAGGCGTCCGCCACCGCCTTCACGTTCTCCGGCCGGCTATCGACCCCCACCAGGTACGGCTTCACCTTCGGGTCGATCTTCCAACCGAACTTGGTGGCGACGACGACCTTGTCGCGCTTGCCTTTGATGGCGTGGCCGACGAGCTTCTCGTTCTCGAACGGGCCATAGACTTCGGCAGTATCGAGGAAGGTCACGCCGAGCTCGATGGCCCGGTGGATCGTCGCGATCGCTTCGCCTTTTTCGGGAGTGCCATAGGCCCCGCTCATCCCCATGCACCCCAGACCGAGTGCGGAAACAGTAAGGCCTTCACGGCCAAGCGTGCGTGTCTGCATGGGCAATGCTCCTCGCGGATGGAACTGAAAAAGCGACGCGGTGCGGCTGTCTACGAGCAACCACTCGCTTTCATAAGTACGAGCGAGAACTCACAACATCAAGTACCCCACCTATTGGCAAGGAACAAAACCGCCAGATCCGGGTAGAGAGCCGCCCTGAGACCGTCCGGCCAGCTTCAAGAAGATTTTTCCCCCGCATCTGTCGATTTCCGCCCAATCCGCACGACTAGACGCAAGGGAGGAGCCATGCGTCCTGCTGATCCCACGCGGCAGAGGCGCGTCTTTATCCCCCTATTCGCTCTCAGCGACAACCAAGAGGAGTTCCCATGAGTGTCCAAGTGTCCGCCTTTCGCTGGGTGCCGCCGTTCGCTCAAGGCTATGTCCGCGATCTCAGGGTCCGCTGGGCGCTGGAGGAGGCAGGGCTGCCTTACCAGGCGACGTTGATCGACCGGCAGGTCCAGGAGTCCGAAAGCTACCGCGCGTGGCAGCCGTTCGGCCAGGTGCCCGCCTACAAGGACGACAAGGTGGAGATGTTCGAATCCGGTGCGATTGTGTTGCACATCGCGGCCAAGTCCGAGGCGCTGTCGCCGACGGACGAGGTCGGGCGGGCGCGGGTGACCAGCTGGGTGATTGCGGCGCTGAATTCGGTCGAACCGCATGTGCAGAATCTCGACCAGCTCGACGGCCATGCCGGCGAGGCTTGGGCGAAAGAACGCCGGCCGCAGCTCGAGGCAATTCTGAACGAGCGGCTGGCGGCGCTCGGCGTCTGGCTCGCCGGGAAGCCTTATCTCGAGGGCCGCTTCACCGCCGGCGACCTGATCATGACCACAGTGCTGCGCGAACTCGTCGATTCCGGCGCCCTCTCCCGCTTTCCAATCCTCGACGCCTATCGCCAGAGGTGCGAAGCACGCCCGGCGTTTGGCCGGGCGCTGGAGGCGCAGATGAAGCCGTTTCGGGAGAACGCACCGGCGTCATAGTCGGCTTCGCCTGCGACAGAGGGTCGACCGCTCGTCAGTTCTGTGATCACAGGGCGGACACCAAGGCCTCGTGGACAAAGTCCACCCTCCGCACGATCACAGACTCCGACGTTCGCATCACTGAGGGTCTGGAACCGGTCATGCACGGAAGTGTGATCTGAATCACATCGGCGCCGAATTTTCTCTGTGCGCTGCACGAAACGCAACAATCGGACTCACTCTTTGATGCCCATCTGTCGCCTTTTGACGTCCTTGTGACGGCTTCCGGTGATGTTGTTGAGCGCGCCAGCCGGAATATTTCATGGCAGCCGGAATATCTCCTCAAGGCGAGGTGTCAATTCGAGCAGCAATAGGAGCGGCGAAGAACGTCCACGGTCTGCGACGGAGCGCTCACCGGAGAGGCAAGTCCGCTGAAGGAGACTCATGAAAGCATACTCATGCACGAAACATTGAAACCTCTCGTTCTCATACGCAGCGGGCGGGATCGCGCCGCTGGAAACAACTGAGACAGTTCACAACATCGGTCGAATTAGTTCCTTTTCATTGCTCGCGCATTAGCGAGCGGCGGCTCCCGGTCTCTTGCCGCGGGGCTCCGCCATCCGCGTCTCTCAGAAAGGATTGAGATCACATGGCCATTGCCGCTTCCTTCGATCCCAACGCCGGCCTGCTGAACATACTCGGCGACCGCGCCAACGACACGATCGCCGTCACTCGCAACGCCGCCGGCGATATTCTGGTCAACGGTGGCGCCGTCGCCGTGCAGGGTGGCACACCGACGGTCGCAAACACCGGCTTGATCCAGGCCTCCGGAGCCGGCGGCAACGATGCGATCGATGCCTCGAAGCTTGTGGAAGGCGCGATCCAGATGGTGCTCGACGGCGGCGGCGGCAACGACACGATCCTTGGCGGCGGCGGCAAGGACACGTTGCGGGGCGGCGGCGGCAACGACTTCATCGACGGCAACCAGGGCAACGACGTGGCACTGCTCGGCGGCGGCAACGATACCTTCCAGTGGGATCCGGGCGACGGCAGCGACCTGGTCGAGGGCCAGGGCGGCATCGACACCATGCTCTTCAACGGCAACAACGCTGCCGAGAACGTCGACATTTCCGCCAATGGCGGGCGGGTGCGCTTCTTCCGCGACGCCGCCAACATCACCATGGATCTGAACGATGTCGAGATCATCGAGTTCAACGCCCAGGGCGGCGCGGACAACATCACCGTCGGCGATCTCTCAGGCACCGATACCAGGCTGGTCGCCATCGATCTGGCCGCGGCAGGCGGCACCGCCGGCGACGACCAGCCCGACAGCGTCATTGTCAACGGCAGCAACGGCAACAACAGCATCAGTGTGGCGCTTGTCGGCACCGCGGTCTCCGTCAATGGGCTTCGGCCGCAAGTGACGATCGACCATGCGGAGGCCACCGACAAGCTCACCGTCAACGGCCTCGGCGGCAACGACACGATAAACGCCTCGAAGCTGCCGGCGGCCGCGATCCAGCTCGTGCTCGACGGCGGCGCCGGCAATGACACGATCATCGGCAGCGCCGGCAAGGACACCATCAACGGCGGTGACGGCAACGACTTCATCGACGGCAACCAGGGCGACGACCTGGCGCTGCTCGGCGCTGGCAATGATGTCTTCCAGTGGGATCCGGGCGATGGCAGCGACGTGGTCGAAGGCCAGGCCGGTGTCGACACCATGCTCTTCAACGGCGCCAACGCCAGCGAGAATATCGACATCGCCGCCAACGGCGAGCGGGTGCGCTTCTTCCGCGATGTCGCCAACATCACCATGGACCTGAACGACGTCGAGCGCATCGAGTTCCGGGCGCTTGGCGGCGAGGACAACATCGTCGTCGGCGATCTCACGGGCACCGACGCCGCCGAGGTCGAGATCGACCTGGCCGCGACGATCAACGGCAGGGCCGGCGATGGCAAGCTCGACACCGTCACCGTCAACGGCACCAACAACACCGACGTCATCACCGTTGCCTCGACCGGCAACAGGATCACGGTCGAGGGCCTGACGGCCGAGGTGATCGTCGATCATGCCGACAGGACGGACCTCCTGGTCATCAACGGACTCAGCGGCAGCGACGTCATCGACGCCAGCGGCCTGGCCGCCAACAAGATCGCCCTGCAGGTCTTCGGCGGCCTTGGTGAGGACGTCATCATCGGCAGCGCCGGCAACGACACGGTCAACGGCGGCGACGGCAACGACGTCGCGATCCTCGGCGCCGGCAACGACCTGTTCATCTGGAATCCCGGCGACGATAACGACGTGGTCGAGGGCCGGGCCGGCATCGACACCATGCTCTTCAACGGCGCCAACGGCGCCAACATCGCCGAGAACGTCGACATTTCCGCCAATGGCGGGCGGGTGCGCTTCTTCCGCGATGTCGCCAACGTCACCATGGACCTGAACGACGTCGAGACCATCGAGTTCACCGCCCAGGGCGGCGTCGACAACATCACCGTCGGCGACCTTTCGGGCACCGACGCCAAGCTCGTCGCCATCGACCTGGCGGCGACGGGCGGCACAACCGGCGACGGTCAGCCCGACAGCGTCATCGTCAACGGCAGCAACGGCAACAACAACATCAATGTGGCGCTTGTCGGTACCGAGGTCTCCGTCACGGGGCTTCCGGCGCGGGTGACGATCGACCATGCGGAAGCCGCCGACAAGCTCACCGTCAATGGTCTCGACGGCAACGACACGATCAATGCCTCGAAGCTGCCGGCGGCCGCGATCCAGCTCGTGCTCGACGGCGGCGCCGGCAACGACACGATCACAGGCAGCGCCGGCAATGACAGAATCAGCGGCGGCAGCGGCAACGACCGGATCAAGGGCGGCGCCGGCAACGATAGCGTGCTATATTCCAGTCCGCTGGATGGGCTTGATGTCATCGACGGCTTCGACGGCGATGCGGCCGGCGGTCAGGACACGCTGGACCTCGACGCGCTGTTCGACGGTTTGGGCGTAACCGCCGCCGATCGGGCTGCCCGGGTTTCGGTCGTTGACAACGGCGGTTCGGTAAATGTCGCCGTTGACGTTGACGGTAACGCCGCCAATGGCTTTGAGGTCGTCCTGGCCACCCTGAACACCGCCGACGCGATCACCATCGGCCAGGACGTGCTCGTGGGCAGTTAGCCCGACACCAGCGATGACAGAAAGGAGTGGCTCACCCTCATCTACCCGAATTAAGGAGGCTCGAATGGCCCGTATACTTGTCATCGACGATGATCGCCTTCTCCGCGGCAACGTCGAGTCGATACTGAAGTCGGAAGGCCATTCCGTCGTGCCGGCACGCAACGGTCACGAAGGAATGAAGCGGTTCCGATCAGGTCGTTTCGATCTGGTCGCCTGCGACATCAGCATGCCGGACAGCGAAGGCTTGGACACGATAAGAGAGCTGCGGGACCTCTCCGCCGTTCTGCCGATCATCGCGTTCACGGAAGGCCCCTGCCCCGCCGATTCCGAGCACCATGCCGCCGGCCAGCCCGGCGGCATGGAGACTCTTGCCAAACCGTTCCGGCGCCAGGAGCTAGTGGCGCTGGTGCGGCGGTGCCTCGATTCGGCGGCCGGTTCATGAGGCTCGATTGAGCCGCCGATGGAGTTCCTATGGTCCTGTCGGGCGGGCGGAGGCGGAATCCAAATGGAGAAGCGATACGGAAGGATCACTCTAGGCATTCGTCAAGTGGGCGGTTGTCACTTTAGCGATAGTCTTCGTGATAGCGTCGCGCATCTGTGCGTTCAATAATATTCCACGATCTCCGTCGTTCGCGATGAAACCAAGTTCGATGAGAACAGCGATCCCGGTGAATTTGAGCACGGCAAGGTCTGTCCGCTGTTTGATCTTGCGATCACGCATCTTGGTGACTTTGATCAACGCGTCCTGAAGTTTCTGAGCAAGCGCCTTGTCGTCGTTGTTGCGGTACAGGACTTCCACTCCATTCGCGCTGTCATCGTCAAAGTCGTTTAAGTGCAACGAAATCAGCGCGTCGCAGTTTGCAGCCTTGGCCATGGAAGCGCGAGAGCCAACAGGCGTGTGGTCGGTGGCGTCGTCGCGTGTCATGAACACTTCAGTCTGCTGAATGCGAAGTGCGTCCCTAAGTGCAAGACCGAACCGGAGCGCAATGTCGGCCTCTTGGAATTGAAAGCCATTCTCTACGTGTGTAGCCCCCGGATCGTAGACACCCGTCTGGCGATTGCTCATTCCGTGTCCGGGATCAATGCAGATCTTCATGGATGATCCTCCGTTCGGGCAGCAGCAGGCGCTGGCATACGCTGTAGGCAGTGAGCCCCAAGCTGCGGTCAGTGTTTAACGTGAGTTGCAGGCGCCGGGTTGTCGGTAGCTGTTGGCTCGGATGCGATAGGCCGGTTTCTCATGGTATCTCCTTTTGAGCGTTGATTTCGGTCAGAATGCCCTGCGAAAGGAGTGCGCTCGCATTCGAAATCTGTTCGATCAATCGAATACAATCCTCTGGTGTAGGCTCGCCATTCGAAGTCATCCCATAGATCGCCCGGTCTAACTCGTCCCGCTCTCTTCGGATAGATTCCCATGCCGTCACGAGTTCCGGATCGGTGAATAATGTCTTGAGCCGGATCGCGTAAAGTCTGTTGGCGGACTCCCATTTTAGAACCGCGTCGTTGTACGCTTGGATGATTCCATTCATTTGGTTGCCGAGCACCCCCTTCTGCTGACCAACCACAACAAACTGCGAGTGTGTCAGTATCTCGGCCACTGTAACGGTTATGTCTTCCAGCAGCTTGTACCGTTGCTCTATCTGTTTCTCGAACTTCACTCTTTGTGCGGTGAAGCGCTGCTGAAAGAGCCAATCATTCTGCTGCCATCCCTTGGTTATGTACTGGATCAGCAATCCACTGATAATGGCGCCGATTACGAGAAGGCCAAGGGGCGAATTGAGCGCGGCCAGCAGTCGTTGCATCGAAGCGCCTAACAGCAGGTTCGTCCGGTTTGCAAAGTACCTGTCAACGCCGCCTCGTGACGGTGGCGGCGGCGTCAACCCGCTCATGCTAGATTAGATATCAATGGCAGACACCTCCCGTTTGAGGGGTGCACATTTGTTCCGATCCCGTTGTCCGCAAATTCTAGACTGCGGACTGCAACGGGTTCTTGGAAGTCCGACGGGCTCTCCATGGACTGCTTTCGCCAAAGCTCGTCGGAGTATTCCTACAGTGCGTCGAGCGTCCTTGCGCCTTCCAGGCATTGGGGCAAGCCTGGTTGACCACCGGACTAATTTCTTGACTTATAGGACAATGCGCCTATACTGAAGGTTGCCGCATCTCGCGGAGACAAGCGGCCTCGATGTTGGACATTGTGTATCGGAATACCAGATGCCTCGGCCGGCACGGCGGCGCGGGCGCGTTGTTGCATGTCAGTATGGAAACGCCTCCGGAAAACGACACAGGCGGAGCAGAAATTCCTTTGTTTAGCATCGTTCCGCAAAAATCACTTTTTCCGGAATCGGCGATTTCCGGGCTTTTCCTGAATAAATTCCGGAACTTGCCGCGCCGGAAAATAGCGCAAAATGTCACAAATTGACGGCCGGGCGTGCGGCGGCCTGGATCGGGCCAACCTTACCCGCGGCCGCTAGGTGTCCTGTACATCCACCACCCGCGGGATCGACTTGATCGCCTGGCGGGTGCCGGCCGAGATCATCCAGGTGCCCGGCAGGGTCACCTCGACCTCGCGGGCGCGGTCGAGCTCCAGCACCAGGCTGACCTTGCCCTTGCCGCGGCCGTCGCGCTGGATGATGTTCTTGATGTTCTCCAGCGCCTCGGGCTCGCGCAGGAAGATGCGCAGGCCCGCGGCTGCTCCGGCCACCGCCTCGTCCAGCGGCCGGATGGTCTGCGCGTTGAGCCGGAAGATGTCGCCCTCGGTGCGCACATCGGCGGTCAGGAACACCATCGTGCCCGGCACCAGCAGCTCGCGACTGGCGCCCAGCAGCTCGGAGAACGCCATCGCCTCGTAAATGCCGCTGGCGTCCGAAAGCTGCACGAAGGCAAAGCGGTTGCCGCGGGCCGAGGTGCGCTCCTGCTTCGAGACGATCACGCCGGCCATCTTGGCGCGCGTGTTCGGCCGGCCGGTGAGCCAAACCGGCAGATCGCCGAACTTCACGGCATCGAGCCGCCGCAGCGACGCGGCGTAAGCATCCAGCGGATGGGCCGAGAGATAGAAGCCGATGGCCTCGAACTCGTGGCGCAGCCGCTCCATCACCGGCCAATCATCGACCACCGGCAGGGCGAACCGCTTCGGCCCGCCGCTGTCCATGCCGCCGAACAGATTCTCCTGCGGGCTGTCCCGTTCACTGGCGGCGCTGTGGGCGTGGCGCAGGATCAGCTCGATGGCGTCGAAGGCCTGGCGGCGGTTGGGGGCGATGCCGTCCATGGCGCCGGCGCAGACCAGGTTCTCGAGCTGCCGCTTGTTGACCATCTGCGCGTCGAGCCGGCCGGTGAAATCGAAGAGATCCCGGAACGGCCCGGCGGCGGCGCGCTTGGCCACCAGATCCTCCATGGCGCCGCGGCCGACATTCTTGATTGCCGCCAGCGCATAGCGGATCGCGCTGCTGCCGTCGGGCTGCGCCTCGACGCCGAAGATAGCCTGGGAGCGGTTGATGTCCGGCGGTAGCAGGCGGATCTTGAGGCGATCCAATTCCTGCTTGAAGATGTTCAGCTTGTCGGTGTTGCCGAGATCGAGCGTCATCGACGCGGCGAAGAACTCGACCGGATAATTCGTCTTCAGCCACGCCGTCTGATACGCCACCAGCGCATACGCCGCTGCGTGGCTCTTGTTGAAGCCGTAGCCCGCGAACTTCTCCACCTGCTCGAAGATCTGCACGGCGTTGGCCTCGGACACGCCGCGGGCCAAGGCGCCGTCGACGAAACTCTTCCGCTGCGCCTCCATCTCCGACTTGATCTTCTTGCCCATGGCGCGGCGCAGCAGATCGGCGTTGCCCAGCGTGAAGCCGGACAGCGTCTGCGCGATCTGCATCACCTGCTCCTGGTAGATCATGATGCCGAAGGTTTCCTTGAGGATGCCTTCGAGCGTCGGATGCAGGTAATCGGGCTGCTCCTGGCCGTGCTTGCAGGCGATGTAGCGGGGGATGTTGTCCATCGGCCCGGGCCGGTAGAGCGCGACCACGGCGATGATGTCCTCGAAGCGATCGGGCTTCAGCTTGCGCAGCACGTCGCGCATGCCCGAGCCTTCCAGCTGGAAGATGCCCGTCGCATCGCCGCGGCTCAGCATGTCATAGGTTTTGGGATCGTCGAGGGGGATGCTCGTGAGATCCAGCTCGACGCCGCGCTGTTTCAGGATCTGCCGCGCCTGCTCCAGCACCGTCAGCGTCTTGAGGCCGAGGAAATCGAATTTCACCAGCCCGGCGGTCTCGACATATTTCATGTTGAACTGCGTCGCCGCCATGGCCGAGCGGGGATCGCGGTAGAGCGGCACCAGCTCCTCCAGCGGCCGGTCGCCGATGACGACGCCGGCGGCGTGGGTGGAGGCGTGGCGGTTCAAGCCCTCCAGCTTCTGCGCGATGTCGATCAGCCGGCCGACGGCTTCGTCCTGCTCCTGCATCTGCTGCAGCAGCGGCTCGCCGTCGATCGCCTGCTGCAGCGTGACCGGATTGGCCGGATTGTTCGGCACCATCTTGCAGATGCGATCGACCTGGCCGTACGGCATCTGCAGCACGCGGCCGACATCGCGCAGCGCCGCCCGCGCCTTCAGCGTGCCGAAGGTGATGATCTGCGCGACGCGCTCGCTGCCGTATTTCTGCTGGACGTATCTGATCACCTCGTCGCGGCGCGCTTCGCAGAAATCGATGTCGAAATCGGGCATCGACACGCGCTCGGGATTGAGGAACCGCTCGAACAGCAGCCCCCAGCGGAGCGGATCGAGATCGGTGATCGTCAGCGACCAGGCGACCACCGAGCCGGCGCCGGAACCGCGGCCTGGGCCGACGGGAATGCCCTGGGATTTCGCCCATTGGATGAAATCGGCAACGATGAGAAAATAGCCGGGGAAGCCCATCTGCTCGATGACGCCCAGCTCGAATTCCAGCCGCTGCCGGTAGGGCTTGGCAGATTGCACGCGGGCCGCCTCATCCATCTCCGGCGTCCAGACCTGGAACGCCAGCCGATGTTCCAGCCCGTCGGCGGCTCGGCGGCGCAGCTCTTCCGCCTCCGTGCTGCCATCCTCGACCGGAAATGCCGGCAGGATCGGCTTGCGCGCGCCCGGCATGTAGGCGCAGCGGCGGGCGATGACCAGCGTGTTGTCGACGGCCTCCGGCAGATCGGCGAACAGCGCGCGCATCTCATCCGCCGACTTGAAATAATTCTCCGGCGAGACGCGCCGACGCTCGGCCTCGCCGACATAGCTGCCGCCGGCGATGCAGAGCAACGCGTCGTGCGCCTCGAACATGCCGCGGTCGGCGAAGAAAACCTCGTTCGTCGCCACCAGCGGCAGGTCGTGGGCGTAGGCGAGGTCGAGAAGTTTTTCCTCGATGCGCTGTTCGGCCTCCTGACCGTGGCGCATCAGCTCGATATAGAGCCGGCCGGCGAACAGCGACGCGAGCTGGCGCAGCGCCGCTTCGGCGGCATCGTTCTGGCCCTCGGACAGCAGCCGCCCGACGCGCCCGCCCGGGCCCGCCGTCAGCGCGATCAGCCCGTCGCTGTGCCTGTTCAGCAGCGACATCGATATCTGCGGCGCGTCGCCCGGCGCGGTGTCCAGATAGGCCCGGCTGACCAGCATCAGCAGATTGCGGTAACCGGCTTCGTTCTGCACCAGCAGGACGAGCTGATCGGGTTTCGGCTTCGCCACCGGCCGGTTTGCGGCGGCAGCCCCACCCTCCTCCTCCCGCGCGATAGCGAGCTGGCAGGCGATGATCGGCTGCACGCCCGCATCCTTGGCCGCCAGGGCGAATTCCAGCGCGCCGAACAGATTGCCGCTGTCGGCAATCGCCACGGCCGGCATGCGCTGGCGGCGGCAGAGATCGATCAACTGCTTGATCTTGATGGCGCCTTCGGACAGCGAATAAGCCGAATGGACGCGCAGATGGATGAAATCGGCGTGGGACATAACCGGATGATTCCACGAGTCGGGGAAAGATTACAGCGCTTGAATCACGCCCTCATGCAGCTTCACCCGGCGGTCCATGCGCTGGGCCAGACTGACATTGTGAGTGGCGATCAGCGCCGCCACGCCGGAATCGCGCACGAGGTTCTGCAACAGGGCGAAAACCTCGTCCGCCGTGCGCTCGTCGAGATTGCCGGTCGGCTCGTCGGCCAGCAGCAGCTTGGGCTTGTTGGCGAGAGCGCGGGCGACGGCGACTCGCTGCTGCTCGCCGCCGGACAGCTCCGCCGGGCGGTGCTCGGCCCGCTTGGCCAGCCCGACGGACGCGAGCAACTCATCGGCCCGCCGGCGCGCCGGCCGGCGTCCTTCGCCGGCGATCATCTGCGGCAGCATGACATTCTCCGCCGCCGAGAATTCCCGCAGCAGATGATGATACTGATAGACGAAGCCGATTGTGGAGCGGCGAATGGCCGTACGCGCGTCGTCGCCCAGGCTGTTGGCGGCCTTGCCGTCGATGACGACATCGCCGCCATCGGCTTTCTCGAGCAAACCCGCGATATGCAGCAGCGTGGATTTGCCGCAGCCGGACGGACCCACCAGCGCGACCATCTCGCCGGACCGGACCGACAGCGACACGCCCTTGAGGACTTCCAGCCGCGCCGCGCCGCTGCCGAAGCCTCTGTTGATCTTGTCGAGGACGAGCACATCCCCCTTGCGTTCACTCATAGCGAAGAGCCTCCACGGGATCGAGGCGCGCCGCGCGCCAGGCCGGATAGACGCTGGCCAGCAGGGCCAGCGCCAAGGCGATGGCCACGACGATCGCGACCTGGGTGTACTGGACGATCGATGGCAGATGGGCCAGGAACCAGAACATCCCATCCATGCCGCCGCCTTGAAAAGCGCTGTAGAGCCACTGGCCGATCGGCTGGATGCGCCCCGCGACCAGCAGGCCAAGGGCGCAGCCGACCGCCGCACCGGCGAATCCGACCAGCACGCCGCTGAGCATGAATATCCGGAGGATCGCACCGCGGGTGGCGCCCATCGTGCGCAGGATGGCGATCTCCCGCGCCTTGTCCTTCACCATCATCACCTGCCCGGCGACGATACTGAAGACAGCGACGATGATGATCAGGATGAGGATCACCGTGGTGGCAATGCGTTCAACCTGGAGAGCCGCGACGAGCGAGCTGTTCAGATCCTTCCAGGTCTTGACCGTATCATCGGCGCCAAGCCGCGCCTGAACCTGCGGCCGGAGATCATCCACATGCAGCGGATCGTCCAGGACGATATCGAGAGCCGTCGACCGGCCGCCTGTCTCAAACAGATGCTGAGCCGCCGGCAATGGGAGAAACACCAGAACGGTGTCATACTCATCGCGGCGCGTTTCGAACACAGCCGCCACGGTGAAAGACTGGCCCCGCGGCACCAGCGTTCCCGTGTCCGGATCGCGCTTGGGAATGATCAGCTTTACGCGGCCGCCGACGGGAACACCCAGGCTGCGCGCAAGACCGGCGCCGACGACGACGGACGGACCCTGAAACTCGGACAACCGCCCTTCGGTGATCTGATCGGCAATGATCGGCCGCGCCATAAGATCTTCCGGCGCGATGCCGACGATACGCGCGCCCGTCGAGCGCTTGCCGGCGGCGGCAAGCCCATCGCCGCGCACCACGGGCGACGCCTGCAGAACGCCGGGCAATGCCGCGATGTCGGCACGGAGGGAATCGAGGTTGTCCGCCTGCCCGCCCATCTGCACGAGGATATGCGGCGACACGCCGAGAATGCGTGTGATCAGATCGGTCTGCAGACCGTTCATGACGGATGTGACGACGACCAGAGTGGCGACCCCCAATGCGATCGCCAGGAGCGACAGCCAACTCACGGCAGAGAAGCCGCGCGAGCGCCGCCGCGACCGCATGTAGCGCAAGGCCAGCAGACGTTCCGATGCGGTCAGCATGCGCGGATGATCCTATTCATAGCGGAGCGCCTCCACCGGATCGAGGCGCGCCGCGCGCAGCGCCGGATAGATCGTCGCCAGAAGCGTCAATGCCAATGCCACGCCGCTGACCACAAGCACCGACGTGACATCAACAGCAGCGGGAAGCTTCGACAGGAAATAGATCTCCTTCGCGAACAGCGGCACGCCGATCAGACTCTCAATCCATTGGCGCACGCTGTCGATGCTGTTGGCGAGCCACAGCCCCAGCAGGACGCCGATCCCGGTCCCGGCGATGCCGATGCCGAACCCATTCATAATGAACAGACGCAGGATCGAGCGCTGCGTGGCGCCCATCGTGCGCAGGATCGCGACCTCCTTCGTCTTATCCTTGACCAGGAGAATCTGGCTGGAAATTATGTTCAATGCCGCCACCAAGCTGATCAGACTCAGCATCAGGAACAGCGCGTTGCGTTGCACCTTGATGGCCTCGAAATAGCCGGCGTAGAATTTCTGCCAGTCTGTCACCGTGCCGCCGATACGCGCCGTGACTTCCCTTGCCATCGTGGTGGAGTTCTCCGGCCGGTCGAGCGTGATTTCGATCGATTTCGCTACATCCTGCTCCGCCGGATCGTCGGACTTTCGGAAGAATGCCTGAGCCGCTTCCAGCGGCATGTAAATGAATGCTTCGTCATAGAGCGACATGCCCAGCGCGAACGTGCCGACGACATCGTAAGTCTTCGTGCGCGGCAAACAGCCGAACAGCGTGCAGCTCGTCTGCGGAATGATGAGCGTGATCGTGCCGCCCACTGCGACTCCGAGCTTGTCCGCCAATCCCTTGCCGATGATGACGGCATGGATGCCCTGGAACTCATCGAGCCCGCCCGGTGTGATCGTGGAGGCGACGGAGTCCAGCTTCGCCAGGTCTTCAGGCGGTACGGCGCGCACGATAGCGCCGGAAGCCTGTTCGCCGGTCGTCGCCATCACCGGCTCTTCGATCATCGGCATGGCCAGGACGACTCCCGGTATCTTTCGAATTTCCTCGGCCACGCCGGTATAGGCGCGTGTTTCCGCCGCCGGCAGATAGAGCCGCAAATGCCCGTTGAGGCCGAGGATCTTGTTGAGCATCTCGCCGGTGAAGCCGTTCATGACCGCCAGCACAACGATCAAGGTCGCCACGCCAACAGCGATGCCGAGGGTCGACAGCAGAGCGATGATGGATACAAATCCCCCTCGCCGCCGGGACAGCAGATAGCGGCTGGCGATCATGCGTTCGACGGCGATCGTCATCTACTATCGCTCCGGCGCTGGTTTGGAGCCGTCATCGCCCGCGGGAACCGCTGGGATCATCAGCCCTTGAGACGAACGAGAGCCGCATCGACCCCGAGCTCCGTCTTCTCGCCGGTGGCGCGGTTCTTCAGCTCGACCTGACCGGCGGCAACGCCGCGGGGACCGATCACCAGCTGCCAGGGCAAGCCAATCAGGTCCATGTCGGCGAATTTGGCGCCGGCCCGCTCGTCCCGGTCGTCATACAGGGGATCGAGCCCCGCCTTGATGAGCTTGGCATAGAGATCTTCGCCGGCCTTGGCGCAGGCGGCGTCCGTCGGCTTGAGGTTGACGAGGCCGATGCCGAACGGCGCCACCGGCGCAGGCCAGATGATGCCCGCATCGTCATGGCTCGCCTCGATGATCGCACCCACCAGCCGCGACACGCCGATACCGTAGGAGCCCATCTGCACCGGTACCTGCTGGCCGTCGGGCTTGGTCACCAGGGCACCCAAGGGTTTCGAATACTTGTCGCCGAAATAGAAGATATGGCCGACCTCGATGCCGCGCGCGGTGATGCGCTTATCCGCCGGAATCTGGTCGAACCGCGCGGCATCATGCTTGTCGTCGGTCGCCGCATACAGACTCGTGAAGTGGTCGACGATCTTCTGCAGGCCCTCGCGGCTGTCATAGTCGATGCCGGAGCCGACAGCGTCGTACTCGATATTGTCCTTGTGGCAGTACACCGCGCTCTCGCCGGTATCGGCCAGGATGATGAACTCATGGCTGAGATTGCCGCCGATCGGGCCGGTATCGGCCTCCATCGGGATCGCCTTCAGCCCCATGCGGGCGAAGGTGCGGAGATAAGCGACGAACATCTTGTTGTAGGCATGACGCGCGCCGTCATAATCCAGGTCGAAGGAATAGGCGTCCTTCATCAGAAACTCGCGGCCGCGCATCACGCCGAAGCGGGGCCGCACCTCGTCGCGGAATTTCCACTGGATGTGATAGAGCATGCGGGGGAGCTGCTTATAGCTGTTGACCCCGTTGCGGAAGATATCGGTGATCAGCTCTTCGTTGGTCGGACCGTAGAGCATGTCGCGCTCATGGCGGTCCTTGATGCGCAGCATCTCCTTGCCGTAGTCGTCGTAACGGCCCGACTGCTTCCAAAGGTCGGCCGACTGAATCGTCGGCATCAACACTTCCTGGCAGCCGGCGCGGTCCTGCTCCTCCCGCACAATCTGCTCGATCTTCTTCAGCACCCTGAAACCCATCGGCAGCCACGAATAGATGCCGGCGCTGGCCTGGCGAATCATCCCGGCGCGCAGCATCAGGCGATGCGAAACGATCTGCGCTTCGGTTGGATTCTCCTTCAAGGTGGGCATGAAGAACGCGGACAAACGCATGGGACTTCCTCGCAAACGCCAATGGCCGCACCCCTGGCCAAGACGGCGTCCGGGGAGCGCGGGACTGTAGGCAATGGCCTGCGCCCTGTCCACGGGGCGGGCCGGGTTAGTCCGCGGCAGGATCCGTCATGGCGGTGCGGCATTGGGCGGCGAGAAGCCGTTGCTCGGGATCGCCCGAGGTCGACGCTGTTGACGCAAAGCGGTGTTCGACGCGGTCAAAGACCAGCGGACCGATCAGCGCGTCGGCATCGAACAGCAGATCGTGGAGGTCGTGAAGTTCGACGGTGATCAGGATCGGTATCACGTCCGGCAATTGCGAACGCGCATCATCGAGAACCGCCGGCGCGACGTCGCGGCAATCCGCGGCCTTGCCGGGCGTGAACGCCACATCGTCAGCTGGCACATGTTCCACGAACTGATCGCAGCGGCGCGACTCATGGCGACTACCGATTCGCGCGCCGCTACATCGATCCTGCTGTAAATAGCTTCATATATGGTGTCGGCGATGTGCGAAGTGATTCGAGAGGACAACTTTGGCGCGCCCCGGTCGCGCCACGGTTTCGGGCGCCGAACTTTTCAGCGCGGTGAGTCATCCCGCTAAATGACCGCCGAATCGCCCGTTTACAATGTTCATGCATCACATCAAGCGTATGAGATTTCATTAATCTTTTGAGTAGCTTTCTCGCCGTAGTTGCGTATACTGCCCGGGCCAACAAGCAATGGGTAAAGGAAGCGGCGTAAAAAGCTTCGGGCCCAGGTTCAGGGAAGAACGCAGCGAGGGAATGTCCTGGAGCCACCCCTTCAGGGCACCTCACAACGAGAACAACTGAGAGACCAATCTTGAGGCAAGCTCCTCTGGAGCTTGCCAATTCTTTTGCCTACATTTTTATTAAATTAGTTTAGATATATTTTACAACATATTGATTATATTGAGTTCCAGGGCGGTTTGAGCTTTAAAATCCGCGGCTGCACCGGGCAATCCGGCCGGTGCGCGCCCGGCAGATACCCGATGCTCATCAGGAACTCGCCGACGATTTCGCCGCCGGTAAACCGGAAGGTCTTCTTGAACAGCTTGACCCATTCGGCCTTCTCCAGAGGGTGATGGGCCGCCAGCCAGCGGGCGAAGGACCCGTGGGACTTGCGGATCTCCTGGATGCGCTTGGCGTTCTCGATGGCGGCCTCGATCTTCAGCCGGTTGCGGATGATTCCGGCATCGCCCAGGAGGCGCTGGGTATCCCGGGCACCGTAGCGGGCCACCCGATCCACCTCGAACCCGTGGTAGGCCGCCTGGAACGCCTCCCGCTTCCGGAGGATGGTCAGCCAGCTGAGGCCGGCCTGGTTGATCTCGAGGATCAGACGCTCGAATAGCGCGCTTTCGTCATCGACCGGGAAGCCATACTCCCGGTCATGGTAGGGGCCATGGAAGGGATGGCCGGACGCGAAATCGCAGTAGGATGTGATCGCCGCCGGGGGCGGCCCTTTTGCCGGTTTTGCCATGATGCGCCTAGGGCTGCGGCGGCCGGAAGGTGATCAGGCCGTTATCGATGACATAGTAGATGCCCAGCCAGATCACGGCGGAGATCGCTGTCGTGATGATGGCTTTCAGCAGCAGCCGCGGATTCTCCGGCGCGCTTGGCGCGTGGCCCGGCTCCACTTTCTCAGGCACATGAATGCCCCAGGGCAGGACCGCAAACAGCACCGTCCACCAGACGAGCAAGAAGACGAAAAGACCCCAACCCCAGCTCATGCCGCCTCACGCCTGTTCCAATTCGATCAGTGTACCGCAGAAATCCTTGGGATGCAGGAACAGCACCGGCTTGTCATGGGCGCCGATTTTGGGCTGCCCGTCGCCGAGAATACGTGCGCCCTCCGCGACGAGTCGGTCGCGGGCGGCGATGATGTCGTCCACCTCATAGCAGACATGGTGAATCCCGCCGCCGGCGTTCCGCTCCAGGAAACCGGCGATGGGCGAGTTGGCGCCCAGGGGATGCAGCAGCTCGATCTTCGTATTGGCCAGTTCGACGAACACGACGGTCACGCCATGGGCCGGCTGATCCACCGGCGCGGAAACCTTGGCGCCGAGTGTCTTTCCGTAGACCTGCGCGGCCTTTGCCAGGTCGGGTACGGCGATCGCCACATGGTTCAAGCGTCCGATCATGGCGCTGTCTAAATGAGCATTTCCTGGTAGTCCAGGGCTAGCGCTTGCGTGCGACAATGACGATTTCCGGCGAGTCCTGCGTCCAGGCGTCGCGGCGATGGGTGCCGTAGATCTGCTCGATGTCGAACCCTGCTTTTTCCATCAGGCCGGATAAAACAGGCAGCGGCGTGAACTTGATGGTGATGTGCGCGGTTTGGCGGCTGCCGGTTTTCTGGCTGGTCCGGAAAATGTCATAGCGCATCAGACCGGTTGCCGGGTCGTAGGTCTGCGTCCCCGAAGCATCGATCCGATTGCCTGCCGGATCGACATAGCTGTGCCAATGGGTTTCGCCTGCGGGGGCTTCCAGATGATGGGGCGACGGGTTCCGAGTGTCGAAGCCAAGCATGCCCTGGGGCGCCAGATGCCGGGTGACGCAGGCAAGGAAACGCTGCTGATCCTCTTCGGTCAGCAGGCCCTGAAACGCATGGGCGCAGGAAATGGCGAGATCGTAAGCTTCTCCCAGCTGAAAATCGCGGAAATCGCCGATCACCCAGCGGATCGGCAGATCTCCCGCCTTGCGCCGCGCTTGGTCCAGCATCGTCGGCATGGCATCCAGGCCGGTGACTTGCTTGCCGGAGCGGCAAAGCGGGATCGCCAGCCGGCCCGTACCGCAACCGAGATCGAGGATGCGCGGCCCGCTGTCCTGCGCAATATCGAGGAAGAACTGGCCGTCATCGTCGATGCCGCCATACTCGGCATCGTACCGCGCGCCATCGTCATATTCGCCGCCATGAATGGCCGCGGCGGCGATGTCCGTGTGCTGTTTCATACCCGCACCAAATGCACTTCGGTGACCGGCTTCTTGCCATGACTGGCATGCACGGCGCGGCGGAGCGCGATGCGCGCCGCGTCCTTGAGCGGCTGATCGCTGCCCCGTTCCGCCAGCGGCACCCCATGGACAGCGGAACGGATGGCCTCGCGCAACTCCGCGAGCTCCTCGCTGTTGTCCGCTTCGTTCAGCAGGCCGTGAACGGTCACCTGCGGTTCGCCGAGCAGTTCACCGCGGCGGTTGATCGCGAGACTGACGACCGCCGACCCATTCCAGATCGTGCGGTGCCGGACCCGCATGACCTCGCTGTCGAGGGACAGCAGCACCTTGCCGTCCAGCCCGATGCGGCCGACATGCACATGCTCGATGATCTCGGCGCCGCTGGGTTTGAGCTGGACCACGGAGCCGTTGCTGATGGCGAGTCCCTGCCCCACTTGACATTCCTCCGCCAGCCTTGCGTGGGCTGCGAGATGCCGGGCCTCGCCATGCACGGGAATGGCGATGCGCGGCCGCACCCACTGATACATGGAGGTCAGTTCGTCGCGCGCGGGATGACCGGAGACATGGACGAAGTGATCCTTCTCGGTGACGATCTCGACGCCCAGCCGCGCCAGATCGTTCTGCAGCTGGCCGATCGGCTTCTCGTTCCCGGGAATGATGCGGGAGGAAAAAATCACGGCGTCGCCGGGATCGAGCGTCACCGCCGGATGATCGCCGCGGGCGATGCGCGTCAGCGCCGAGCGCGGCTCGCCCTGGCTGCCGGTGCAGATCATCAGCACTTCCTCGCGCGGCAGGTAGCCGACATCATGCTCGGTGATGAAGGGCGCGAGATCCGCCAGATAGCCATTGTCCTTTGCCGCCTGGGAGATGCGCCACAGCGATCGGCCCACCAGCGCGACACGCCGGCCATGGGCGGCGGCGACCTTGGCGATGGTCTCGACCCGCGCCACATTGCTGGCGAAGCAGGCGACGGCTACGCGGTTTTTCATCCGGCCTACGGGATTATACAGGCTCTCGCGCACTTCGGATTCCGGGCCTGAATGGCCTGCCACCAGGGCGTTGCTTG
>Ga0184612_10000368_pt1 | contig 21099 bp, 17 predicted proteins | sample PLM3_60_coex_FD_133163 | JGI IMG/M metagenome (GOLD analysis project Ga0184612, IMG submission 133163) | Groundwater sediment microbial communities from an aquifer in East River, Colorado, USA - PLM3_60_coex | ecosystem: Environmental > Terrestrial > Soil > Riparian zone | place: USA: East... | reverse complement strand
TAGCCAAAACTCTGCACGGCACAGAGATGGAGGTTTCCAATCCGCAGGTCATCGGCGGTTCTGCGCCATGTGCGCAAGACACCCGTCAGGTCAGGAATAATGTCCGGACGATAGACGAGCACCATCGGCGCGCCGTTCACGCGAATGTAGCGTGGATCCCGAAGCACCGGCGCCAGGTCCTCGATGAACCTCACAGGATCGTCGGGAAGGTGCTTCTGCTCCATCAGGATGTCCTGCTCGGAGCCGTCCCAGCGGCGCGACCAGTTCTCGTTCGCCCAGCAGATGCAGAAGGGAAAGTCGACGGCACGATCCGCGAGCATGAGGTCGAGCGGGCGTTCCAGCAGGCGCTGACCGGAAAACCAGTAGTAGTAGTAGCAGAAGCCGTACACGCCGTGCTTGCGGGCCAGCTCGACCTGCCGGTGCCTGACTTCCGGTACCCGCAGGTCGTAGTATCCCAGCTCGCCGGGCCGGCGCGGTTGAGAGTGCCCCGCGTACATCGGTCGGCCGCGCGTGACATTCGTCCACTCGGTAAACCCGGGTCCCCACCACCGGTCGTTCTCGGGAATGGGGTGAAACTGCGGCAGGTAGAACGCGATCACACGCACGTCGGCCGACATATCCACTAGACCTTCCTGGTCACGAACACGTCCATGAACTCGGCAATCGTCCCTGTCTTCTCCTCACGTATGACGTAGGTCGTCGTGGGGCACTGGGTTTCCTTCCAGATAGTCTCGCAGATGTCGTCGCCGTAGTGCACCGTGACCAGCGACCCCGCATTGTCGATCGGGTTGCCATGATACTCGGGGGGGGCCAGGTGCACGACCTCGCCATTCGAACGAACGGCTCGATCCTCGCTCTTCCGAAGGTGCTTGTACTTCGGCGTCGTGAAGATGTGCGCGCCGCCCGACCGCACCGTCCGCATGACTTCGCGAAACCCGCGTCGATAGTCGAAGACGTGCTCGAACACTTCCTGCGTGATGACCAGATCGAAGTGCCCGTCGGGAAACGTCAGTCGCTCCAGATCCTCGCAGCGAAACCCCTGGTGCAGAGCCCCCGGCGTCACGCCGGGATAACAGTAGGTCGCGACGTACTTCGGACACTCGCGCGCAAAACGCTCCGATGCGGGGCCCGATGGCGACGACTCGTGGATTGCGAGATCGCGCCAGTTCGGAAAGATCTCGTCGACCACGAGCGTCAGCGCCCGCTGGCGGGGGATCGATCCGCACCGTTCGCACAGGTAGTGATCGCGGAACCACAGGTGGCGGGCGATGAACTTCGTCGGCGCCACACAGATCGGACAATAGCCGTAATGTTCGTAATAGAAATCTGACACGATGTCCCGTGCACGAAGCCAGTTCAGCCTTGTAGGATAATCCATTACCGAGTTCCAGACGAGCAACCGACGCTCGGGTGCGCCGGCCGCTGCACCTGCCCCGTGATAGGATCTTGGCGATTCTTCATGCGTGCATTTGTCACCGGCGGAGCTGGGTTCATCGGCAGCACACTGGTCGATCGCCTTCTTGCAGACGGCCACGACGTCACAGCCTTCGACAATTTCTCGACAGGTCAGGAGCGGTTTCTGGAGAGCGCGATGCCCCGACGGGGATTCACGCTCGTTCGCGGCGATACGCTCGAGCCAGCGGCGTTGACCACCGCCATGCGCGGCGCTGACGTGGTGTTTCATCTGGCCGCCAACGCCGACGTCCGGTTCGGCACCAACCACCCGCGCAAGGATCTCGAGCAGAACACGATCGCGACGTTCAACGTGCTCGAAGCGATGCGCGAGAACGGCGTGCGACGTATCGCGTTCGCCTCGACCGGATCGATCTACGGCGAAGCGCCGGTGATTCCCACGCCGGAGACCGCTCCCTTCCCCGTGCAAACCTCGCTCTACGGCGCCTCGAAGCTCGCGGGGGAGGGACTCATCCAGGCCTATTGCGAGGGCTTCGGATTTCAAGCCTGGATCTTCCGGTTCGTGTCGATCCTGGGCGAACGCTATACACACGGTCACGTCTTCGATTTCTACCGCAAGCTCGCCGATGATCCCTCGCGGCTGCCGGTGCTCGGAAACGGCCGACAGCGAAAGTCGTACCTCTACGTGCAGGACTGCCTCGAGGCCATCTTCGTCGCACTCGAGCGGGCCGGAGACCGCGTGAACATCTTCAACCTCGGTACGGACGAGTACTGCGAGCTGAACGACTCGATCCGCTGGATCACCGAGCACCTCGGGGTCACACCCACGCTCGAGTACTCGGGCGGCGACCGGGGATGGATCGGCGACAACCCGTTCATCTTTCTCGACACGGCCAGGATCCGGGCGCTCGGCTGGACCCCGAAGCTGTCCATTCGCGAAGCCGTGTTGCGCACGCTCGACTACCTGAAGACGAATCCGACGGTGCTCGAGACGAGAGCATGAAGATCGCGGTGCTCGGACTGTGGCACCTCGGCTCAGTGACCGCGGCGTGCTTGGCTGCTGCGGGGCACTCAGTCAAGGCGTTCGATCCCGATCGGACGGTGATTGAGAATCTGGCGGCCGCCCGGACGCCCGTGGCCGAGCCGGGGTTGTCCGAGCTGACCAGCGACGGGCTGCGGTCCGGCGCGCTGCAGTTCACGACGGACCTCGCAGACGCCGTCCGCGACGCCGACATCGTGTGGGTCACCTTTGACACCCCGGTTGGAGACGACGACGTCGCGGACGTCGACTACGTGGTCGGTCAAGTCCAATCTACCTTTCCGCACCTGCCCGATCGCGCCGTCGTGCTCTGTTCGTCGCAGCTTCCGGTCGGCACCATGCGCTCGATCGAACAGGCGTGGACGAATCGAGCCGGTGTGCGAACGGTGTCGTTCGCATGCTCCCCGGAAAACTTGCGCCTCGGGAAGGCGATCGAGGTGTTCAGGGAACCGGACCGCGTCATCGTAGGTGTTCGTGATGACTGGGCGCGCACGCGGGTGCAGGCCGCGCTGGCACCGATTACGGATCGCCTCGAGTGGATGTCGGTCGAGTCGGCAGAAATGACCAAGCACGCGGTCAATGCCTTCCTCGCAACCTCCGTCACGTTCATCAACGAGATCGCGGCCCTTTGTGAGCGTGTGGGCGCAGACGCCAAAGAGGTCGAGCGAGGCCTGAGGACGGAAAGCCGGATCGGCCCCGGCGCCTACCTCGCCCCCGGCGGCGCTTTTGCCGGCGGTACACTGGCGCGAGACGTGACCTTTCTTCGCGCGCTCGGAACCACCCTGGACCGCCCGACGCCCCTCATGGATGGCGTGCTGGCGAGCAACACGGCGCACAGCATGTGGGCGCGGCGCCGGCTGGAGTCCGCTGTCGGCCAGCTCGCCGGGGCGAAGATCGCCATCTGGGGTCTGACCTACAAGCCAGGCACTGACACGCTTCGACGGTCGTCGGCGATCGACATCTCTCGTTGGCTCGTGAGCCAGGGCGCCCGCGTCCACGTTCACGACCCCGCGGCTCGGGATCTGCCGGGAGATCTACCTGTGACGCGTCACCAGGATCCCCTGGACGCTGCGGCGGGCGCACTCGCACTCGTGGTCGCCACCAGTTGGCCCTGCTATCGAGAGATCGACGTCGAACGGCTCGCGTCGATCGCACCGGACCTGCTGGTGCTCGACGCAAACCGGTTTCTCGGTCCGACCCTTGGCGCAGACCCTCGTTTTCGACTCGTCACGGTGGGACAGCCAGAATGAGCCAGCCACTGGCGGGTCGGAATGCCGTCATCACCGGAGCCAACCAGGGCCTGGGCCTCGCCATCGCGGAAGCCTACGTCGCCGCGGGAGCACGCGTACTCCTCTGCGCGCGGGACGAGGCTCTTCTCGACGACGCTCGACGGTCGCTGGCATCGAAGGCCGCGCCTGGGCAGATCGTGGAAGGCATGCGCGCCGACGTCTCGAGCCCGGCGGATGTCGCGCGGCTGGCGGCCAGGGCTTTCGAGATCTTCCCGCAGGTCCACGTGCTCGTGAACAACGCCGGCGTGTATGGTCCCCTTGGCCCAAGCGAAGACGTCGACTGGCCGGCGTGGGTTCGCGCGATGGAGATCAACATCTACGGCTCGGTGCTGCCCTGCCGGGCGTTCCTGCCGCATTTCAAACAGCACCAATACGGCAAGATCGTCCAGCTTTCCGGTGGCGGGGCCACGAACCCTCTGCCCAACATCAGCGCTTACGCCGCGTCAAAGGCCGCCATCGTTCGTTTCGCCGAAACCCTCGCGCTCGAGGTCAAGGCCTTCAATGTCGACGTCAATGCCATTGCCCCCGGCGCCCTCAACACGAGACTGCTCGATGAAGTGGTGGCGGCGGGACCTGAAACCGTCGGGCGTGACTTTCACGATCGCATGGTGAAGACGAAGGAAACAGGCGGCACGCCGCTCGAACGAGGCGCAGCCCTGGCCGTCTACCTTGGCTCAGCCGAGAGCGACGGCCTGACAGGCCGGCTGCTGAGCGCCGTCTGGGACCCGTGGGAGACCCTCGCGGCGCGGCGCGACGAGATTGAAGGCAGCGACGTCTACACGCTCCGGCGGATCGTGCCGAACGATCGCGGCTTCACGTGGGGGAACCGCTGAATCCAATTCCGCGCGTGGCCATCGTCGGATGCGGCTTGATCGGACGCAAGCGCGCCGCGGCCCTCGGAGGCGCGACACTGACGGTCTGCACCGACGCGGTGCCCGAACGGGCGCGGGAGCTGTCACAGTCGTCAGGCGCGAGAGCTGTCGACCGCTGGCAGGATGCCGTCGCCGCCAACGACGTCGACATCGTCATCGTCGCCACGACCAACGACGCGCTGACGCCCATCGCGATCGCCGCGGTCGAGGCTGGCAAACACGTGCTCGTGGAGAAGCCGGCGGCGCGGACCGTGGAAGAGGTCGATCGGCTGATTGCCGCGGCGCGTGCGCACGACCGGCGGGTCAGAGTCGGCTTCAACCACCGGTATCACCCGGCGATGCTGGCCGCACGTGCTGTCATCGACGCCGGAACCCTGGGACCGCTGATGTTCATCAGGGGCCGCTACGGACACGGCGGCCGCATCGGCTACGACCGCGAGTGGAGGGCGGACCCTGCAAAATCCGGCGGCGGTGAGCTGATCGATCAGGGTGTACATCTGATCGATCTCGCGGCATGGTTCCTGGGGCCCTTCAGCGAGGTCCGCGGAACTGCGACCACGTATTTCTGGGACATGCCCGTCGACGACAACGCGTTCATGCTGCTCAAGGCAGCCGGAGGTCAGATCGCCTTCCTCCACGTGAGCTGCACCGAGTGGAAGAACCTGTTTTCGCTCGAGATTTATGGCCGCGATGGAAAGATCGCCATCGACGGTCTGGGTGGCAGCTACGGCGTCGAGCGGTTCACGCACTACCGGATGCTGCCCGAGATGGGACCGCCGGAGACGACGGCCTCCGAGTACGCACGCGGCGACCGCTCCTGGGCCCTCGAGTTCAGCGAGTTTCTCGAAGACGTCCGTCTCGGCCGCGAGCCTGCAGCGGGTCTCGAAGCGGCGCGCGCCGCGCTGTCGGTGGTGGAACGGATCTACGAGCAGTCGGGCTAGGATGGCGCGAACCGCTGACGGCCCTTTCCGTAGATGATCATCACGCGCAGTCCGCTCCGAATCACGCTCGGCGGCGGCGGCACCGACCTGCCGTCGTACTACCGCGAGCACGGAGGATTCCTCATCGCCGCCGCGATCGACAAGTACGTCTACGTGACGGTGATGCGCCCGTTCACGGCGGGCATCTATCTGAAGTACTCGAAGCTCGAGCACGTCGAGACGGTGGACGAGGTACACCACCCCATCATCCGCGAAGCAATCAAGCTCGTCGGCTTCAAAACCCCACAGGTCGAGATCACAACGCTTGCCGACATTCCGGCAGGCACAGGTCTGGGATCCTCGGGGAGTTTCACCACGGCGCTGTTGAAAGCGCTCCACGCGCACCGGCGCCGACTGCTGCATCCAAACGAGCTCGCCGAGCTTGCGTGCGAGATTGAAATCGAGAGACTCCGCGAGCCGATTGGCAAGCAGGATCAGTACATCGCGGCCTACGGCGGGCTGACCTGCTTCACCTTTCACAAGGAAGGTGAGGTCGAGGCCGAGCCGCTCAAGCTCCCCATCGATTCGATGTTCAACCTCGAAGACAACCTGCTCCTCTTCTTTACGGGGTTCTCGCGAACAGCGGGAAGCATCCTCGCGGATCAGCAGCAACGCACCGGCGAGCACGACGCGGACATGCTGAACAACCTGCACTACGTGAAGGACCTTGGTCACCGCAGCCGGCTGGCGTTGGAGAAGGCCGATACCGCGGCGTTTGGCGAGCTGATGCACGAACACTGGGAGCACAAGAAGCGCCGCTCGAAGGGCATGAGCAATCCGCAGATCGATGAATGGTACGAGCTCGGACGGCGCAACGGTGCGCTGGGCGGCAAGCTGGTCGGCGCGGGCGGTGGTGGCTTTCTGATGTTCTATGCTGAGGATCATCGGCGCCTGAGATCCGCGATGGCCTCGGCTGGTCTCGACGAGGTTCGATTCCGGTTCGACTTCGAAGGTACGAAGGTCCTGTTCGCGTGAGCTTGCCTGTCGCGATTCTGGCCGGAGGACTGGCGACGCGCCTGCACCCCGTGACCGCCTCGATACCGAAGGCGCTCGTCGACGTGGCGGGCCGTCCGTTTGCCGAGCACCAACTGGACTGGCTCCAGAGGCAGGGCGTCGAGCGCGTCGTGTTCTGTGTGGCGTATCTTGGCGAGATGATCCGCGACGCGCTCGGCGACGGTTCCCGCTGGAAGCTCCAGATCGATTACGTGTTCGACGGCGGCACGCTGCTCGGGACCGCGGGCGCGCTCAAACGCGCGCTGCCGGTGCTCGGCGAGGCATTCTTCGTTCTCTACGGCGATTCGCTGCTCACCTGCAACCTGCCTGCGATCGAACGCGCCTTTCGTGCCAGCGGGCGGGCGGGCCTCATGACAGTGTTCCGCAACGACGATAAGTGGGATCGCAGCAATGTGCTCTTCAACGAGGGCCGGCTCCTGCGTTACGACAAGGTGAACCGGACGCCAGACATGCAACACATCGACTACGGCCTGGGCGTACTGACCGACGGGGCTCTGGCACCCGTTCCGCCCGATCGCCCGTCCGATCTCGCAGCCGTCTACCAGCGCCTGCTCGCCGACGGCGATCTGGCTGGCGTGGAAGTGATCGATCGGTTCTACGAAATCGGATCGCCGGAAGGTCTCGAGGAAACGCGTGCTTTCGTGGCCGGTAAGAAGCACCTGAGCTGACACCATGAGCTACGCGCGACAGCACCTGCAGGAAGCAGCCCGCATCATCGAGGCGCTCGACGCCGATGCCATCGAGCGCGTGGCGGATGCACTGGCTGACGTGCGCAGCCGCGGCGGGCGCCTGTTCTTTCTCGGTGTGGGCGGCAGCGCCGGCAACTGCTCGCATGCCGTCAACGACTTCCGCAAGCTCGCGGGCTTCGAGGCCTACGCCCCGACCGACAACGTGTCCGAGCTGACCGCGCGGACGAACGACGAGGGCTGGGACACGGTGTTTGCCGCCTGGCTCGCCGGTAGCCGGCTGCGGCGCGAAGATGGCGTGTTCGTGTTGTCGGTCGGCGGGGGCAGCAGCGAGAAGAACATCAGTGCCAATCTGGTGCGCGCGTTGGAGTACGCCAGAAAGGTCGGCGCGACGATCCTCGGCGTCGTCGGCCGCGATGGCGGCTACACAGCACGCGTCGCCGACGCGTGCGTGATCATTCCGACCGTCAACCCTGAAACGATCACCCCGCACAGCGAGGCGTTCCAGGCGGTGGTCTGGCATCTGCTCGTCTCACACCCCCGTCTCAAGACGGCCCCCACCAAGTGGGAGTCCTCTCGGTGACATCCCGGCCCGCGGTGTTTCTCGACCGCGACGGAGTCATCAACCGCGCCATCGTTCGGGAGGGCACGCCGCACCCGCCCGAGTGTCTCGACGACCTCGAAGTGCTCCCGGGAGTCGAGGACGCACTCGCCCGGCTCAAGGCGGCCGGATTTGCGCTCGTCGTGGTCACCAACCAGCCCGACGTCGCGCGCGGACGCCAGACGGCGCATGTCGTGAACGCCATGCACGACCGGCTGGCCACGCTCCTGCCGATCGATGAGTTCCGCGTCTGTTGGCACGACGACGTCGACGGGTGCGACTGCCGGAAGCCGAAGCCCGGCCTGATCACCCGCCCGCCCCTCTACGACCTGAGCCGCAGCGTCGTCGTGGGCGACCGCTGGCGCGACATCGACGCCGGCCGCGGGGCCGGGTGTCTGGCGGCAATCCTCATTGATTACGGCTATGATGAAGTGCTTCGAGCGGCGCCGGATGTCCGGGTCCGCTCGCTCACGGAGGCGGCCGACTGGATCCTATCGACGATGGTGAAGGCATGACGTTAACCAACCTGCGCACGAAGATTTTCGGCGATGGCGCGGAGCTGGACGGGATGCTCGCGCTCTATCGCCAGCCCTACATCAAGGGGTTCACGACCAATCCCACCTTGATGCGGAAGGCGGGCATCAGGGACTATCGCGTCTTCGCCCAGCAAGTACTCGCCGCCATTCCCGATCGGCCGATCTCGTTCGAGGTCTTCTCCGACGAGTTCGACGAGATGGAGCGTCAGGCGCGCGAGATCGCTGCGTGGGGCGAGCACGTCTATGTCAAGATCCCCGTCACCAATACGAAGCGGGTTCCCGCGTACGATCTCATCCGTCATCTGTCACATGCCGGCGTCAAGGTGAACGTCACAGCGATCATGACGCTCGAGCAGGTGCGAGCGGTGGCGCAGGCGGTCACGGGCGGCGCCCCGTCGAACGTGTCCGTCTTCGCCGGGCGCATCGCCGACACCGGCTGCGATCCGGTGCCGCTCATGACCGAAGCGGTCGACATCCTTCGCGTCGAGCCGACCGCCGAGCTCATCTGGGCCAGCCCGCGCGAGCTGCTGAACATCTTCCAGGCAGATGCCATCGGCTGCCACATCATTACCGTCACGCACGATATCCTCAAGAAGCTGCCGCTCGTCGGCAAGAGCCTCGACGAGTACTCGCTCGACACGGTGAAGATGTTCTACGACGATGCCCGGGCCGCGGGCTTTTCTCTCGACGCGGTCTCGACAGCGTAGCCAGTCGTCCTCGCCGCTCCGCTCCGGGCTGATCGCGCTGGAATCGTCCGCCGTCGACACACTGCAGCTCGTCCTCGTGGTCGAGAAGGCGTAGAGCGGACTCCGTCCTATAATCAGCTTTCCAGCGGTTAGGCGGCCTTCGAACGGCGACTAAGCGCCATGGGCACTTGATCTTGATGACGACCGCACACGACGGAGGCCACGGACTCGACTGGACCGGCGAGCGTTATGTGCCCGAGGTACCGGGCAACATCAGGCTCGAGCACGTCCATCGCTATCTGCTCGCCCGCGAGCTCGTCAAGGACCGACGCGTTCTCGACATCGCGTGTGGCGAAGGATACGGCTCCGACCTGCTCGCCGGTGTCGCTACGCACGTTGTGGGCGTGGACATTGTCCCGGATGTCCTCCAGCACGCGCGGCGGCGATACCGACGCCCACATCTCAGATTCATTGCGGGAAGCTGCACCGCCATCCCACTGGCGGACCAGTCGGTGGACGTCGTGGTCAGCTTCGAGACCCTCGAACATCTCGATCAGCACGACGAGATGATGCGTGAGGTCAGACGGGTCCTCAGGCCGGATGGACTGCTGATCATCTCGAGCCCGGATCGACGGGAGTACTCGGATATTCCCGGATACCAGAATCCTTTCCACGTCCGGGAACTCTATCGTGACGAGTTCGAGGCGTTGCTGATCTCGCACTTTCGTTCGGTGTCGCTGGTCGGGCAGCGCGTCAAGGCCGGCTCGATTGTCGGGCCGTTGGATTCGGCGGGCGAGGTTGCCTTCCTCAGCTTTGGTGGCTCGAATCGAACGGACCAGAGCGTCGAGGGGCTGCGGGCCCCGCTCTACCTCATCGGTCTCGCAACAGACGGCCAGTTGCCCCGAATCCCGACGGGACTTCTCGAAGGCGGTGAGTTTATCTGGTCGCTGGATCACACTCAGGCGATCCGGGCGTTGCAGGACCAGCACCGATCCGAAGTCGAGCAGATCGCCCACGCGACAGCCGCACATGAGGCGGCGGCCGGCGTGCTGCGAGCCGAGCTCGAACGTCACACGGCCGTGGTCGTGTCGCTCTCGGCCGACAAGGCGAGGGCCGAGGAGCGGAGCGGCCGGTTCGAGGAAGAAGTCGAACGGCGAGGGCATCGTCTCGCCGCGCTCGATGCGGCGCTCGAAGAGCTGCAGCAGATCTCCAACGAGGCACATCGAGCCCTCGACGAGGCGCGCACCCAACTCAGCGAGGCGCGCGCCGAGCTCCAGCGTGCGGGGGAATCCTCGACGGCACGCGAGACGGCGCTCGCGGCGACGATCGCGGAACTTCGCGACATGCGGACCGCACTCGCGGCCAGGCTCGATCAGATGGAGAACAGCCGTTCCTGGCGACTGACGGCCCCGCTGAGAGGACTGCGGCGGCGGATGAAGGACGCTCCTCCTCGAGCGGATCCGGGACCTGGCCCGCACACCGTTGCGGCGCGAGACCATGTGGCTGGCCAGCCATCGCCGCCTCCCGCTCCGAATGACATACCGGAGCTGACGGCGTCGCCCGAGCCGGCAGCGGTGCCGGTCTCGGAGGGCAGTACCGCACCGCTGGCTCGACTGGAGTCCGATCGCGTGCAAGAGCCCTCCCAGACGATGGCCCACGTACGTCTCCCGTCGCCATTGCCGCGCGAACGACCCTCGATAGTAGTCGTCTCGCACGATGCGCATTTCTACGGCGCGCAGCGCGTCGCGCTGTTCCTGGCGCAGACCCTGTCACGAGCCATGGGCTACGAGGTCGAGGTCGTGCTCTGCGGGGAGGGCCCGCTCAGGCGCGATTTTGCCGAGGCGGGTCGCGTGCACGACTTCTATTCGGAGACGTCGACGCCTGAGTTCAAGGCCCGGATCATCAGCGATCTCTACGATCGGGGTGCGCGCATTGCGCTCTGCAACACCAGCTGCGTCGGCGAGACGGTCCATGCATTCAAGAGCGCCGGCTTTACGGTCGTCTCCCTGATTCACGAGATGCCCGGCCTCATCGGTCAGTACGGCCTCGAGGAATCGATCGCGACGATTGCCCGCGACGCGGACAAGGTCGTGTTCGGTGCAGGAGTGGTGCGCGATCGGTTCGTCGAGCTTACGGGCTTGGCCCCCGCCAAGGCCATCGTCCGGCCGCAGGGCCTGCTGACCAGGAACAGCTACAACGGTCGTCGCGCCGAGGCGAGGCACGAGCTCCGCGCCCGTCTGGGCCTGGGCGACGATGTGAAGATTGCGCTCGCGGTTGGCTCGGCACATCGACGAAAGGGGCCCGATCTTTTCGTCGAGGCAGGGCTCGGGGTCCTCAACAAGCGGGATGATGTCGCATTCGTGTGGGTCGGCCACACGGACGGCGACGGGTTCGGCGACGCGTCTGCGCGAGTATGGGAGGCAGGTGCCGAGGCGCGCTTCTTTTTCCCGGGCGTGATCGAGGATTCAGACGTCTTCTTCGCTGGCGCCGACGTGTACCTGATGACCTCGCGGGAGGATCCGTTCCCCAGCGTGGTGTTGCATGCGCTCGACGCAGAGCTCCCGGTGATTGGCTTCGACAATGCGGGAGGCTTCGTCGAGCTCCTGCGGCGCGACTGCGGCATCTTGGTGCCGTACCTCGATACGAGCGCGATGGCGGCAGCGACGCTGGAGTTGCTGGCGGACGCGTCCGAGGGGCGTCGCCTGAGCGCGACCGGGAAAGAGATCGTGTCGCGGGAGTTCGAGTTTGCCGAGTACGTGCGCGATCTGGTGATGCTCGGACAGGGACCGCGAGTGTCGGTCATCGTGCCGAACTACAACTACGCGCACCACCTGCCGGCGCGCCTTCGTTCGATCCTGACGCAGACGCATCGGCCCTACGAGATCATTTTTCTCGATGACTGCTCGTCGGACAGGAGTGTAGACGTCGCAGAGGAACTGCTTGGCCGGGCCGGGATCCCGTATCGCATCATCAGAAACGACAGGAATCATGGTGTCTATCGACAGTGGCTGCGGGGGCTCGGGGACGCCACCGGCGATCTCGTCTGGATTGCCGAAGCGGATGATGATTGCTCGCCGCTGCTCCTCGAGACGCTCGTGCCGGCCTTTGCGCAGCCCGACGTTGTGCTCGCCTACTGCCAATCGAGGCAGATCGACGACACGGGACAGGAAATCGCGCCGGACTACCTGGCCTGGACAAACGACGTCAACAGCACGAAATGGCGCCGGCCGTACGTGAGGCGCGGAGTCGACGAGGTGCGCGACAGTCTCGCCGTGAAGAACACCATTCCCAACGTCAGCGCGGTGCTGATGCGGAGGCCGGATCTCGCCGGCATCGAGGCCGAGCTTCTGACGCTTCGCAACGCCGGCGACTGGCTCGTCTATGTCCACGTGCTCGAGCGGGGCGATCTCGCCTACTTTCCCGAGCCGCTGAACTACCACCGACGGCACGGCGACAGTGTCACCATCGGCCACGGCGGCCTGAACCTCATGCGCGAGACATTGCTCGTGCAGCGCCACGTGCTCAACCGCCATCAGATTCCGACGGACGTGGACCGCAAGCGAAACACGCATCTTCAGACCACGTACGAATACCTCGGTCTCAACATGAACGGCCCGGCGTTGTACAAGGACCACGAAGCATTGCGGCCGCTGACCGTTGCCGCGGGTTAGCGACTCCTCCGAGCATCAGATGCCCTCCCACCCGCTCCCTCAACGCAGCCTCGTGCTCGGGGGCGGCGGCTTTCTCGGCGGCCATCTCGTCGAAGCCCTCCAGGATGCCGGCGCCCGCGTCCGCGTGTTCGATCGCGTGCCGAGGCGCGCGACCGCTGCCTGCGTTGCGCCGACGACGGAGTGGTACGAGGGCGATTTCGGAAATCGAGGGGACGTCGCCGGCGCGCTCGATGGCTGCGACGTCGCCTTTCACCTCGTGGCGACGACGATGCCGAGAGCCTCGAACGAAGACCCGGTCCACGACCTCGAGTCGAACCTTCTCCCGACGGTGCGCTTCCTGGATCTGGCATTGGAGCGCGGCGTCAAGAAGGTCGTGTTCGCGTCATCGGGCGGTACCGTCTACGGGAACCTGCTGACGGTGCCGGTCCCTGAGACCCACCCGACGCAGCCGCTCTGCTCCTACGGGATCCACAAGCTGGCGATCGAACAGTATCTGCACCTCTATCAGGCGCTCCACGGACTCCCCTATTGCGTCTTGCGGCTCGCGAATCCATTCGGCGAGCGGCAGCGGAGCGACGCCTCACAGGGCGCTGTCGCCGTGTTTCTCGACCTGGCCCTGCGCGGCAAAGAGGTGACGGTCTGGGGCGACGGTTCGGCCATACGCGACTACGTCTACGTGGGTGATGTGGCCCGAGCGTTCTGCCTGGCGGCGACGTACGAGTCGCCGGCGGGCGTGTTCAACATCGGCTCCGGACGCGGCCACAGCGTCAACGAGCTGCTCAGCGCCATCGAGCAACTGTTGGGACGACGGGTGCCGCGACGCTATGTCGAGGGTCGCCCGTTCGACGTTCCCGTCAACGTTCTGGACACGACGCTGGCGGGGCGCGCGCTCGGCTGGCAGCCGAGCGTCCCGTTTCGCGACGGGCTCGAGCGGACGCTGGAATCGCTGCAGCGGGCGCGCGCAGGACAGGGGATATCGGAGTGAATAGTGACGTCACCGTACAGCACCGTCATTTCGCCCAACGACCACATGTGGAAGACCGGACAACCCTCGTATTTCGAAGTGGGGCTCTCGGCGCTGGAATGCATCAAACGCGCGTTGGCGACGGCCGACATCACGCCCGCCTCAATCCTCGATCTGCCCTGCGGACATGGTCGCGTCTGTCGCATGTTGCGGATGGGCTTTCCCGATGCCCATCTGACTGTGTCCGACCTCGATCCGGACGGCGTCGATTTCTGCGCGGCGCAATTCCGGGCCGAGCCGCTCTATTCGCGCGAGGACATCCGGGAGGTCACAACGTCCCGATCGTTCGATCTCATCTGGTGCGGGTCGCTCTTCACGCATCTCGACCGCGACCGGTGGGCTCCCTTCCTGGATTTCTTCGCCGATCATCTCTCCCCCGGTGGGGTATTGGTCTTCACCACGCACGGACGCCGGCCGATTCAGTGGATGGTCGAAGGTTTCTATGGGTATGGACTGAGTCCTCAGGAGCAGCGCCGTCTTATACACGGCTACGCGACCGACGGCTTCGGATTCGTGTCGCCTGCGAACCAGGCATTCGGCCTCTCGCTGTCTTCTACCGCGTTTGTCTGCGAGGAGATCGAACGCTGTCGCACGCTCGGGCTGATCGGCCTCCACGAAGCGGGCTGGTTCGACCATCAGGACGTCGTCGCCAGCGTCAAGCTCCCGACGCCATATCTGGATGCGGCGTCATGCACGGTGGCAGATGAGGTCGCCGTCGCAGCGGGTGAACCCACTGCTCCGCCACCAGACAGACCAATGGGAAACATCGACGAGCCGCTCCGCGACGTTACGGCCGCCAGGCGGGTCCGACTACGCGGCTGGGCAGGAGACAGCCGCGGTATCCGCGAAGTACGAGTGCTCATGGATGGACAAGTCATCGCGACGACGGCGCTCAACTGGGACCGCCCGGACGTTTCAGCGGCATATCCGGAGTTCAGGCATGGGACTGATTGCCACGGATGGGGCATCAACGTCGAACTGCCCGTGCCAGGACTCCACAGGCTCTCAGTGGAGGCCATCAACATCGACGGCGTCAATGCGGAAATTGGCGCCCGCGTGGTCACCGTACCCGGGAACTAAGCGCGGTCGCCGGGACTGCAATGGTCACCGCCACGCGATGATCGCCAGACCTGACGGATACCGAAACGGAACCAGCTCGCATCGTTCGAATCCGGCGTCAAAAACCCCTGTCCACACGTCCGCGCCGAACTCCGAATGCACCAGGAAGTCGGGCTCACGACAGTCCGCGTGCCCGTGATAGCTCGGTGGCAATCCACGCCGGTGGCGAGTCATGCGACCGACGATGACCGGCACGGTGAAGACACACGCGCCACCGGGCGCGAGCACGCGCCGGCACTCGCAGAGCGCCTTGTGCGGATCGTCGACGTGCTCGAGCGTGTCGGAATGCACGACCAGGTCGAAGGCGCCCTCAGGATACGGTAGCTGAGTGATGTCGCACGCTGGATAGCGTGCCAGCACGTGTTGTCGCAGACGCGAGAGCCACGGATTCAGCGTGCCCGCCTCGTTGATCTCGAGTACCCGGCGATCGAGGGGTCCGTCGGGCTGCACGCTGAGCTCGAGCGGTCCGCTGCCGCCGGCTGCCTGCACCAGCGCCCGCGCAAGCGCCTGTGTGCGAACGTTGGCCCCACACTGCTCGCAGCGAGTCCCCTGCTGCACGTTGACATAGGCGACCTCCGCCGGGGCCAGCTGCCAGGCCTCAATCAGCTCGGGCCACAACACATCGTCGTGAAGGAAGCGGAGGTGTCCGCAGACGTGGCAGCGGTCGTCTGGCAGGTCTGTTCCGGTCACGACGAGTGGTCGGAAACGACGAGACGTCTGGTGCCGAGGTCGCTCGTGGCACCGTCGGTGTCAACCGCTTCGACGCGTATGGTATGAGGTCCAGGTGCTGTCTCCACTGTCTTCTCCCAGCCGTGACGATCAGTACCGTGCCTGAAGAGCGGGTAGACCGTCGTCACATCCGCGCGATCCGAGGCAAACTCCGCGAGCCCGATCAGCTCTCCATCGAGGAACACGCGGACCGCCCGAATCCCCCGGTCGTCGCCAGCCCATCCCCTGACTTTGAACGATGGGGACGCGGTTGTGCCCTCGCGAGGCTCTTCAAGCACGCCGAGCGGCGCCTGATTCTCGCCGCGCAAGGTGTGCCGGCCATCCGCGCACCCGGCGCACGCGCCGGCGAGGATGGCGAGGAACGTGGCCGATCGACGAGCGTGGAATAATCTCACCGCCGGCAAGGTGACTCTGATTCTCCCATGACCCACAGGATCTCCGAGAGAGTGAAGCAAGGATTATGGGTGCTCGTCGCGCTTCCGGCCCTGCTCGCCGCCTGGCTGGTCTACCGGTACGGCGTCAATGTCCCGTTCTGGGACGAGTGGACCATCGCAAGTCTGCTGCAGCGCATCGACGACGGGACGCTCACCTTCGGCGCGTTGGTCGCCCAGCACAATGAGCATCGAATGCTCGTGCCGCGGGCGATACAGCTGCTCGGCGCACTCGCCGTGGGGTGGGACACACGCGTCGGCATGTGGCTGACACAAGGACTGCTGGTCGCTACGATGGGCGGCTGCATAGCGGTCTGGCGACGGACGACTCTCGCGCGCGACCAGCCGTGGACGCCGCTTACACTCGCCGTTGTCTCACTGATTCTGTTCTCGCCGGCGCAGCATCAGAACCTGTTCTGGGGGTTCCAGGTATGCTTCTACATTCCGGCCGCCTGTCTCCTCGCGAGCACTCTCGTGGCATCATCGCTCACGATCACACTCGGTCCAGCGCTCGCCAGCGTTGCGGCATTGTCCACGGTAGCCACGTTTTCAATCTTCCCCGGTTTCCTGACATGGCCCCTCGGCGCCGCAACAGTAGTGCTCGTGCGCGGCCTTCCACGTCGCGAAACCTCGTTGAAATGGTGCGCCTGGGCAGCGTGCTGCGCGGCTGTCATCTGCGCGTACTTCCAAGGGTACGAGCCGCCGTCCACAACACCCTCCGTGTGGGCCGCGTTGGGCGACCCCCTCACGTTGCTGACTGGTGCGGCCGCGTGCATGGGCGGTGCCCTCGGCATTGGTGCCCAGCCGGTGAAGTTCGCCATCATCAGCGGCGCGGTACTCACGATCGCGTTCCTGTCATTGCTGGCCGCGGTATGGCGGCGGCGCTCCGACGCAGCACTCGTAGCCAGTGCCGCGCCTTGGATAGTGATGGGGAGCTTCGGGTTCTGGACCGCAATCGCCATTGCCATTGGACGTGTCGGGTACGGATACCGCGCCATGCTGGAGTCGCGATATACGTCGCTCACAGCCTGGACCCTCGTCGGCATCGTGATGATCGCTGCCACACTTCGGGATCGCCTCGGAACACTCGCGGCCGCTCGAGTGTGGAGCGCGGTAGGCGTGACGGCCCTGGCGCTCTCGACGATCGGCTTGCCACTCCGCCTTGCGTCAGCCCGACGTGGGTACCATGAACGGCTCCAGAGCCTCGCGGTATACACGTTTGCGGAAGCTGCACCGCGGGCCGTGCCCATGCTTCCGCCGTGGCTGGACTGGCCGACGTTCAGGCAAGATCTCATTCATATCGAGAAATCGGGCTGGCGGAAGGCGCGCCCTGCTAATCCAACGTGGGTGGACGGAGACCAGCTGCGGGCAGACTGCGAATTCGGAGCGCTCGAGTTTTTGATGTCGGCTGGGCCACGTACGATGGCGGGAGGCTGGGCCTACCTGCCGGCGTTGGACCGCCCAGCGGATGCCATCCTGGTCACAATAGGCCCCTCGAGGCGCATCACCGTTGTTCAGCCCCCGCTCATCGGTCGGGGGGACATCGGCGAACGATTCAACAGTGATGGCGCCCTCGTCACCGGCTGGACCCTCGAATCGCGAGGTGCGGCTCCCGGCGAGACCATGGAGTTCTGGGCGCTGGACGTGACGACGCTGCGTGCTTACCCGCTCTGCCGGGCTGAGAATGCTCGTTGAGAATCGACCGGACAGTTCACGAAGACGCGATCCTGGCGCGAGCATCGGTCGCGTTCGCCATGACCGCGAGACGACGATGTCGAGCCGAATAGCCGAGCGACGCCAGTACGATCAGTCCGAGACCGCCCAGGCCCAGGCTGAACCTCCAGCGCGCGGGCCGATACTCGAAGACGACCTCCCACTCGCCCCCTGAGGGGATGGCCACCGCCTTGAAGGCGTGATTCACGCGGAAGTACTCGACGCGCCGGCCGTTGAGCGTCGCACGGAAGTCTTCTGGCAGAAAGCTCTCGCTCAAGACAGCGACTCCGGGACCGGCCGCGGTCACGAGGAAGCTCGTGGAGTTGACAGTCAGCCTGTACCGCCGAGCGGGAACGACCATCCCTGACGGCTTCGACAACCCGCTTGTCGCATCCATCGCCTGACGATCGCTCGGCTGCACAGCCGCGAAGGGTTTGCCGAAAGACCCGACGCGTTGGAGCAGGTCGGCAGCGTCCGCGTAGGTCGTCACGCCGTCCACGAAGAACGCTCGCGGCCACGCACTGGTGCGGCGCCCGACCTTGAGGCGATCCTCTCCGACGATTCTCACTTCAGAAAACCCAGGCGGAATCTCGTCGGGGCGTGCGAGCAGAAACCCGGTGTTGAGCAGGTCGAGCAGCGGCGCCAGGCGCGCCACGTCAGACGCCGGCACTCTTGTGACCCAACCCCATCCACGCCAGACGCCAGCTGTCTTGAAGAGCTCCTCGTAGTTGGCCAACTGAAGCGCATCGGGTCCGCCCAACCCCTCGAGTTCGTACATCGCCTGGCTCCCTGAGAAGAGCACCCAGTCGACTCCGAGAGCGCGCCCTGGTTCCTGTTCCTCCCGGTGGACCGAATCTACTGCCGGGGAATTGGCATCCAGCGGCACCCGCAACCGAGGCTGCACGAGCAGCGCATCAAGAGGAGGAACGCCGAAGACGCCGTGCAAGCCGCCTGGCAACGTCAGAATGACGATGGCTGCGGCCGCCGCGGCGGCCGGCAGCGCGCGCGCCGGGGCACCGCGAATTGTCGCCAGGCATCCCGGGAGCATGACTGCCAGCGCCAGCACAAGCAGCGCGGCCCATAGCTCGAAGGCGTAAGGCTGAGACAGATCGATGACGCGAACGACCAGCCACCAGCTGGCGACAATCGTCAGCACAGTGACGACGAATGTCCGGAGACGGCTGGCGGTCAGGAGCGCGTCCGCACCCGCGGCACTCAGAACGAGCAGCATAGGCATCACGGCCGTCACGAAGACGTCGTGGACGTGATAGATGTTGGCAACCAGCGGAACGCGGATCAGCCAGCGATCCGGCACGACGCCAAACGCCACCGCCAGGAATACGATCGCCACCACGGCGCACGCCAGAACGTGCCGCGACCCGAACAACCGAGAGCGATCCGTCAGCGCAGCCAGGACCAGCACGAATCCCAGAGTGTGAAACCCGGGCAAGACCAAGCCGGGGGCCAGCGGACCCAGGACGAAGGCGACTTTTTCCGAGAACCCTGTCGTCTGGACATAGGGCGACTGGTAATTGGTCGCCGCAACCCGGAGCGTGTCGAGAAAGATCAGCCAGTGGGGTGCCGTGAGGAGCAGCACTGCGACTCCCGCGATCGATGCGGCAAACATCCGTTTCAGGCGGTCCCGCCAGGGCCCTTCCGACACCAACACGGACGCAGTCCCAGTCGCGCATGTACCGAGCAGCATGATGGCGGCTTCCTTCGGCGGCGATGCCACGAGGACGAGGGAGGCCGCCACGACGAGCATGATCGCTGCGCGTGCACGTTCGGATGAGCTTCTGGCCTTCGAGAGGCGGAACCAGGACAGGAGCACCCAGGGCGCGTACGTCAGCACGAAAGAGGCAGGATGACTGACGCGGTACGCGTAGACGCCGACAAACGGCGCGGCGAATGCCGCGATGACAGAGGGAAGCCAGGCGCCGGTCGCGGCAAACGACGCCAGCCCCACGCCGGCCGCGAACATGAAGCGGTGCGCGACGAACTTGAGATCCCAGCCCAACGAAGGATCGGGGGTGACGAGCGTCAACCAGTGGAGCGGATCGAGCAGAAACGTCTGCCCCTGACCCCAGAGAGGCCTGCCAGCCGCATTGTACCGATTCCACAGCGGCCACTCGCCCGTCCTGATCGCCTCCCGCTGAACCTGGGAGTACGGCACGAATGCATACATCGCAGCAGCGGTGTCGCCGCCGCGCGTGTCCTCGACCAGCACGTCACTCGACTGCGGCGTGAGGGGCAAGGTGTCGTACAGCATGCCCTTCGGTCCATTGTTCGGCGAGACGAGGCTGCGCCCGAGGAACAACAGCGGGTACGTCGCGAGGATCGTCGCAATGAGGGCGGAGGCGACGATCGCCGCATGCGGATGGGCATCGCCACTAGCTGCGAGCCGCTGGAACATTCGACCCCAGCCAGGCCAGACCATGAACAGAAGCCGCTCGGCGACCCAAACGACCAGCACGGCGCCAGCCCACATCAACGCGAAGCGTCCGAGCATCGCCAGCGCCGCGCTCCCGCCAGTAGCGACCGTCACTGGTGCGGCCGGTGCGTACAGTATCTGAGGATCGGTCGCGCCTGTCGTCGCCTCGAGGACGAGTCGATTAGCACTGCGTTCGATCGTCGTGAGTTCCTGTACGGGATTCAAGCCGGCGAGAGGGAGGACCGCAACCGTCGCGCCACCCGGGGAAATGATGACGGCCCGAAGGATTGCGTACCGACCGGGCTCCGTGCCTGGATCCAATCGAAGCTGCCGATAGCGGCCCGCGGGGAGGCTGAGCCGGTAGTCGCGCGGCTCGAGCGAAGCGACCACCGGTACGGCCGACGATTGCGCTCCGGTGAACCCCTGACCGGTGTCGAAAAACACCTGCACCAGCCCCGGCACCGATGACGACATCGTGACCTGGAGCGCATAGCGCTCGGTGGGGATCGTGCTCGAGGCAAGACTGACACACAGGGGCAGCGAGACGATGTACCCAAGAACCAGTCGCGCGAACACGGGGAGATCTTACTGTCTTCTCGCCTGGACGCCGACGCCGATCAGCATCACCGCGCCGACCGCCCCGAGCGCCAGAGAGAGATGCCAACGGGCGGGCCGATATTGGAACTCGATGGTCCACTCGCCGGCTGCCGGAATCACCACGCCCTTGAAGGCGTGATTCACGCGGAAGTACGGTACCGGCGTCCCGTTCAACGTCGCACGGAACTCCCCGGGCAGGAACGTTTCGCCGAGTACAGCGATGCCGGGGCGTGGCGTAGCGATCGTAAAGCGCGAGGTGTTGACCGTC
>Ga0184612_10000367_pt1 | contig 21115 bp, 24 predicted proteins | sample PLM3_60_coex_FD_133163 | JGI IMG/M metagenome (GOLD analysis project Ga0184612, IMG submission 133163) | Groundwater sediment microbial communities from an aquifer in East River, Colorado, USA - PLM3_60_coex | ecosystem: Environmental > Terrestrial > Soil > Riparian zone | place: USA: East... | reverse complement strand
GCTCTTAAATCCGGCAACGAACCTCATCAGGGAGAACAAGCAAACATGCACACGGACAAACTCATCCAAGCCCGTCGCGACGGCCGGCTCAGCCGCCGCCAGTTCGCGAAATATGCCGCCGCCGCCGGCGTCGGCCTTGCCGGCATGAAGGGATTCGCGCGCCCGGCTGCGGCCGACGCCAGCGATCTCACCTATCTCGGCTGGAGCGGCTATGACGATCCGGAATTCCACAAGGTCTTCCAGGAGAAACACGGCGGACTGCCCACCTTCACCTTCTGGGGCAGCGAGGACGAAGGGCTGACCAAACTGCGGGGCGGCTATGAGGTCGACGTCATGGGCCCCTGCACCTATGAGATCAAGACCTGGCGCGATGTCGGCCTGCTCAAGCCCTACGACACCGAACGCCTGATCCATCTCAAGGACATGTTCCCGGCCGTGCTCGATATCGACGGCATGGTGGTGAACGATCAGCGCTGGTTCACGCCGATGGATTGGGGAAATTCCACCGTCGTCTACCGCACCGACATGGTCGACGAAGAATACATCAAGGAGGGTTCCTGGAAGATCCTGTTCGACGACCGCTACAAGGGCCGCCTCGCCGCCTATGACGACAACGTCAACATCGAGATCGCCGGCTTGATCCTGGGCTACGACAATATCTTCTCGCTCAGCGACGAACAGCTCGTGGAAGTGAAGAAGCTGCTGCAGAAGCAGCGGGAAAATCTGCGTTTCTTCTGGACCGAGGCGACCTCGATGGAACAGTCGATGGCGTCGGGCGAGATCGTCGCCGCCTATTCCTGGAACGAAAGCTATGTGAAGCTTAAGCAGCAGGGCGTGCCGGTCGGCTTCATGGTGCCGAAGGAAGGCATCTTCACCTGGTGCTGCGGCCTGACGCTGCATTCCAAGGTCAAGAACGAAGACATGGCCTACGACCTGATCAACGGCATGACCTCGCCGGAAACCGGCGCCTATGAGATCACCACCTGGGGCTACGGCCACTCCAACAAGAAAGCGTTTGAGATGGTGCCGCCGGAGAAGCTGGCGGAGCTCAATCTCTCCACGCCGGAAGCGCTGCTCAACGATGGCATCTTCTTCCAGCCGCTGGAGCTGGGCACCCGCACCAAATACAACCAGCTCCTGGAAGAGGTGAAGGCGGGTTCATAGCCGCAAGGCGCCTCGCCGCGATTCGAAAACCCTCTCCGGCGGCGCGCCGGAGAGGGTTTTGTTTCCCAGCTTATCCAAAAACCGTACGCTCTGAGTCCACTGTGGGCATGCCGCGCCAAACCCGCGGATTTCCTGGCTTTTCCGGCGCTGAGCCGTGCCGAAGGCCGATGAATCCGGCATTTCCCGACGGCCGGCCGCGAATAATCCACAGGAAATCGCGATTCTATTGCGAAAATCTCTAGACGTTGTGGTCGAACAGGTGTAGGACCACTACCCGTATGGGTTCGCTTGCCGCAGCCGGAAGCCGGCCCGAACCGCCCGCTCTCCTGATTTGAGGGCTGAAGGGCGGCGGCTCGCACCGGAGCAAGGGAGGGGGTCTGCTTTCCAGGCGCCCGCGCGGTCGGACCGAATCCTTGACACCAACCTCGAGGGGATACCCATGGCAGTAGCAAAGAAGCAGAATACCGTCACCATGCGGCAGATCGCCGCCGACCTCGCCGACAAGCACGAGATGACCAAGCGGCAGACCACCGAAGTGATGGAGTCGCTCATCGGTCAGATCACCAAGCACCTGAAAAAGGGCGACAAGATTCGTTTTCCCGGCCTCGGCATCTTCCAGGTGCGCAAGCGTGAAGCCCGCATGGGCCGCAATCCCGCCACCGGCGAGCCGATCAAGATCAAGGCGTCGAAGAAGGTCGCGTTCCGCGCCTCCAAGGAATTGAAGACGTCGGTCTGATTCGCGATCTAGCGCGTCTTTCTTGTGATTGACACAGCCCCCGCGTCTTCCGGCGCGGGGGCTGTGGCTTTCTGCTGATGACAGCGCCGTTCGGTCAGACCGGCTTTCCTACCGTGAGGGCCCGCCGGAATTGCACATCGGCATCGAGGAACTGTTTTTCCGGATGCGCCCCCATGGCATCGATGAACCGGCTCAATAGGCAGCGCAGCGCCGCGCACAGCGCAATATCGCAGACCTGAGGATCGCTGAAGCCGGCCGCGCGCAGGCGGTCGATATCCGCCTGTGTCGTCTTCGAGGCATCGGTCGCTACCATCTCGGCGAAACGCAGCATGGCCACGTCGCGGTCGGACAGTCCGGCCGTGCAATAGTCCCTTAGCACGGCAACCACCGCCGCCTTCGAGCCGAGGTCCTCCAACAGCCGCTGACCATAGACCTGCGCGCAATAGGTCGATGGAACATGCTTGGCGGCGATGAAAGTGATCAGGCGCCAGTCCCGCGGGCTGAGCGTAAAGCCGCCCTTCACCCCGTTGAAGAAATCCTCCCAGATCGGCAGAAGATCCGGTCGCGCGGACCAGCATTCGGTCGCTTCCATCACCGCTCCCATCGCCGCTTTCTCCTTGCGGTAGATCTCGCCGATTGCTCCCGTGGCTTCTTTTTCGCTGATGGTTTTCACGAACATTCCGGTCTCCATTCTGGCTCGGCGGTCCTTACATCGGGTTATTCCCCATCCTGCACCGCAAGGCGAACAGTTTCTGCCGGCATTGAATTCCCGATGCGCGCGGCTAAATTCCCGCTCCCTTCAAAAAGAGAGACGCAATGCGCATACTAGTCACAGGTTCTTCGGGCTGGCTCGGCCAGACTCTCGTGCCGCGCCTGCGCTGCGACGGCCACGATGTCGTCGGCCTGGACCCAGTGCCATCGGCTATGACGCAGATCGTCGGCTCGGTCGCCGATCGTGCGCTTGTCCGCGCCGCGATCCGCGACAACAATATCGATGCGATCGTTCACGGCGGCGCGCTTCACAAGCCCCACATCGAAACCCACGCGCGCCCGGACTTCGTTTCCGTCAACGTCCAGGGCACGCTCAATCTGCTGGAAGAATCCGTGGCCCCGGGATCGAAGGTCGACCGATTCGTTTTCACCTCGACCACCTCCCTGATGATTTCCAAGGAAGTCCGCGCCGGAAAGGCCGGCGGCGCCAGGAAGGCGATCTGGATCACCGAAGACATGGCGCCGCTCTTGCCGCGCAACATCTATGGCGTCACCAAGTTCGCCGCCGAACAGCTCTGCCGCCTGTTTCATGAAACCCATCGCCTGCCGGTGATCGTCCTCCGCACCGCCCGCTTCTTTCCGGAGGAAGACGACATGGCCCATGCCATCGTCCAGTCCGACGCCAACACCAAGGCGAACGAGTTCCTGTTCCGCCGCCTCAGCGTGGAGGACGCCGCCGAAAGCCACGTCGCCGCCCTGGCCAAGGCGCCGGCGCTGGGCTTCGACACCCTCATCGTCTGCGCGAAGACGCCCTTCCGCCGGGCGGATTGCGAGCAGCTCCTCCACAATACGCCGTCGGTCGTCGAACGCTACTTCCCGCGCTACCGGGAAATCTATGGCCGTCTGGGATGGACCATGTTCGACTCGATCGATCGCGTTTATGATTCGAGCAAGGCCGCCCGGAAGCTGGGCTTCACCTGCCGCACGGGATTCACAGAAAAATTGAAGGAGCTCGAGGATCAGTTGTTGGACCGCAGATGATCCGGCGGCAGAGTGACTGATGTCAAAACCGAACGACAGTCTTGATCGCGTCTTCGCCCGCGTGCGCCGCGCGGCCAAGGCCGCCAAACTGCCGGAGATCGAGGCAAGCACGTCCTACGGTACGCCGGCGCTCAAGCTGCGCGGCAAATTCCTGATGCGGGTGAAGGATCCGGACACGCTCGTATTCATGTGTCCGCTGGAGGAAAAGGAGATGCTGATCGCCGCCGAACCGCAAATCTATTTCGAGACGGATCACTACAAGGGCTGGCCGGCTATTCTCGTTCGTCTTTCGGCAGCCGACGACGCGGAGTTGCGCCATTGCCTGATGCGCGCTTGGCGCCTGCAGGCGCCGAAAAGGCTGCAGGCGAGCCTTGCAGAACAGCCGCCCGCCGGGGCGCCAAAATCCCCGGGGCGAAAAAACCCTTCCCCGCAAAGGCTTAAGCGCTCGAAGCCGATCCGTTAACCAGTTCTTGCCCTGCCTGTTGTAAGCTGGCGTTGCCGGCGAAAATCTGCGGCGCCTCGCCCCTGAACCGCGGCCGCCCGGCCACCATATTCTCAATCTGGAAACCCCCATGCCTGAAAACGGCCAACAGAACTACTCCCAAAGCTATCTGCTCCCGGTCGAGGACCGCGACTTCCTGCTGAATCGGGAAGAGCTGCGGCCGATCCGCTTCGCCCTCGAATACAGCAAGGCGGAGCTGCTGCTGCGGGATTCGGGTATCCGCTCCACCGTCATAGTCTTCGGCAGCGCCCGCATCCCATCGGCGGAACAGGCGGCCGCGGCGCTGGCCGCCGCTGCCGATCCGGCAGAGCGCGAGCGCGCGGAGCTCGGCCAGAAGCTCTCGGTCTATTACGAACAAGCCCGCGCCTTTGCCCGCATCGTGTCGGAACGGGGCGGCGCCCTGACGGTGCGCCCCGATGGCCTGCACGACAATGTGATCGCCACCGGCGGCGGCCCCGGCATCATGGAGGCGGCGAATCGCGGCGCCCGCGATGCCGGCGCCCCCACCATCGGATTCAACATCACCCTGCCGATGGAGCAGGGGCCGAACAGCTATTCGACGCCGGACCTCACCTTCAACTTCCACTATTTCGCCATGCGCAAGATGCATCTGGCGATGCGCGCCAATGCGCTGGCCGTGTTTCCCGGCGGCTTCGGCACCATGGACGAATTGTTCGAGCTGCTGACCCTGGTGCAGACCGGCAAGGCGCCCTGCGTGCCGATCATCCTGTTCGGCCGGTCCTATTGGCAGGAGGTGATCAACTTCGACGCCCTGGTGCGCTACGGCATGATCAAGGCCGACGACCTCAAGCTGTTCGATTTCGCCGACGATGCCGAGGAAGCCTGGCAGACCCTGATCCGCCGCGGCCTCAAGGCCCATGCGCCCACACCCATGGCTGCGGGCGAAGCGGCCGTTCCGGCGAAATAGCCGGCGATTCGCCGCGGCCAGAGTCATATCTCGATGATTTAGATTTCGAATCGCCCCCGGTGTGGACGACGCCAACTAGTTTCGTTTCAGTTTTCGCCAGTTGCGTCCGGCTTTGAGGCACCCCCCTCCTGGCTCATCTCGCTGGCGCTCGATGAGCCATCCTCCCCCGCAAGGGGGGAGGTTTGCGCGGTTCTGATTCAATGCATCAAATTCTGGCCCGCGGCTGTCGGCAGGGCGCTCAGCGAATTGTCGTCGGTGTCTCCAGATTGCGGATCGTCGAATCGTAGAGCCGCCTGGCGTCGGCCGTGCGCTTATACTTCGCCAGCTCCTGGTCGACGCAATACTCGAATATCGGCGTGTGGTCCGGGAAGGGTTTATCCCGGCATTCCCGCTCCGCGCGCATCTGCAGCGTCGCCTCGGACGGCGGGCCGCTATTGCAGGCCGCGAGCGCCAGCAGCAAAGCCGCGCCTGCCCATACTCTGCGCAATGCCATGTTATCCTCCCACAGCGCCTGTTCTTCCGGTTCCTCTAAGATGGGCGCTGGTGACCGGAAACGCCATACCAGGCCCGCCGGAATCCGACGGCCAGGCCGGCAGTTCACAGAATCTTGTAGGGGCGACGGGTCCGACAGATCGCAAAGCGATCTTGCCGGCGTCGCTCTTCGATGATTCAAACCAACTGAGAAAATTGACTCTGCCGCCGAATTGACGTCCAACCGTCCAAGTCAATCCGGGAAATGGCCAGGCGGCAATCAAGGCGCAGTATCATGACCAACACAGAATTCTTTGCGATATCAAACCCTGTGGAGATCTTCCGACTAGGCAACCTGCTTGTAGGTGTTCTGGACGGTCCTGAACTGTTGAAGATCGACTACTTGGAACTGCGCGGCTGGGTGGCAGTGCCATTCGAATCTGCGCTCCACTTTGACAACGTGGATGTAGATCGGATTGCAACAGCGGCTGCCAAACTGAGCTGTCTCGAGTGCAATGCGATCCCTACTGAGGGACTGGCCGGACCGCTTTACTATCGTGTTCCTATGACACCGCGAGGGTTGCAGGCGTTCAACAGAAAATGCGCTCACTTCAAATATCTATTGGTTCCTGACAACGAGTTGTTCGCAGTCTTTTGCTCGACGGAGGATTATTGCGTTGCTGCGGGACCAAGGGACTTTGTTGAAATCGTGCTTGCGAAAGGCATCGAAGCTGCAAGAGATGATTTCCGACGATATGTTGAATCTGAGACGTTGGAGCCTCATCGGCGGTTCAAGGCTGGAATAGCTGACCGCTACCAGACGGTGTCTGGAACGAATTGAACTAGGAACCGTGTTTCAGTCGATTCAACGACCTCTCGATCAGGATCTCATCGATATAGCGGCCGTCGATCTTCGCATGATCCTTCGCAGTGCCGATGATTGAGAACCCCTGGGCAAGATAGGTTTGCAGAGCCGCGGGATTATCCGCGCGTACAAAGGTGAAGAACTTCTCATAGCCCGCCCGCCGGGCCGCTTCGAAGGTCGCCTCGAACAGCCGCTTGGCGATGCCCTGGCGCCGCAGGCCAAGCTCGACGAATGTGCCTAGGGTACCCACGTGATCGAACGCCGTCGTGTAGCTCGCAAACGGCTCCGTGATCTGAAAGCCGACGAGTTTCCGGTCCGCCTGCCGGACCGCGACCTTCCAGATTCCGCGCCGCGGAAAACCGGCAATGAAGTCGCGCTCCTCTCGGATACTGAACGGCGTATCGAGCGCGGTGTATATCCGCGCCTCGATGATCGGATTGAGAATACCCAGCAACGCCTCGGCGTCATCGAGCTTAACGTCGCGAACGGATAGCTCCATGCGGGACAACTCCGGCTCTATTTTTCAGCCGGCAGAGCTTCGATCTTGCCCAGCAGCCATTGCAAGCCGGCCAGATGCTGCTGATCGTGGCTGCAGAGAATGTGAACCAGGCTCCGCACGGTGACCGGGCCGAATCCTTCGAACCTCGCGGTCCGCAATATTTGCGCGGGGCTGAGGCCGGAGATGATTTGAACCGTCTGGGCCCGTGCGGCGCGGAAGGCCGCCAGCGCCTCGCCGGCATTTGCATTGGCGTAGTCGCGTTCCTTCGCCAGCCGATATCCGTCGACCGACGGCAGTTCCGGGTTGTCCTCTCCCAGAGCGCGCTGAAAGCGCTGGTGATAGCCGTCGATCTCGATATCGCGAACATGGCAGACCTGCCCGATCGGCGTGAAAGCCTCGCGCGGTATGCCCTCCCAGGACGCCGGCTCCCAGCGCCGATACGCCTCCGGTATCGCTTCGTAGAACGCTTCAAGCTGTTGCGGGAAGGCTGCGAGCGCTTGCAATGTGGCTGAGTTCATGGGACCTCGTAGGATGGTGCTAGCGAGCATTCGCTAGCTGGCCGGCAAGAAGTGCGTGACCTTTTCCTTGAGAAGGCGAACAAGCGCAGGGTCCATGAAATCAAACTTGTCCGGAATGTCCAGGCAAACGACGCGCGCATTCTTCAGATACCGACCGAACTTGGCCGAGAGCTTGCTCCGATGCGCCTTCTCCATGACAAAAATAAGTTCCGCCCACTCGACCAGCTCCGGCGTGACGGGATTGTCCGCATCGTTGTTGAGGCCAGCAGACTCGCATTCGATCCCGGGGTAGCTGGAAAAAACCTGCTCAGCCGTGGGACTGCGAAGCCGGTTCTGACTGCAGATGAACAGGACGCGCTTCACTAGACCCAACGAGTGAATAAGACCAAGCGACAGAACACGGGAAACACCTTTTGCTTCCCTCGCGAAAGCGGGGGCCCAGGGTTTCAGAGCGCAGTCGATGAATAAATCGTCCCGTGGGCGCTCTGCAACTCTGGATGCCCGTTTTCGCGGGCAAGGCAACTTAGGGTGATTCAATTTAGCAAACTGCTGTGCCGGATCAAACGATCGATCAAGGCTGCGAGTAGAACGAATTCAAACGCCATTTGGTATGCCGTATGGCAGTGTCTTCAAAAGATCGGAAGTAGGGCCGGCGTAGCGGACGCCCTGCCGGCAGCCGCCATATTGCACCCCCTGAAATAGTTCCTATATCGAAGGCTCGATGTTGGACATAGTGGATAGGACTGTTTGCGGCGGGCTTGCGCGATCCCGCCGGCCGTATCCATGCGGCGCGTGCCGCGGAATTTGGTCTTAACTTCTTGCGTATGGTTGAACGTCATGATTGCAAATTTTCGGGAAGGCGCAAAACTGGCATCAAGCCGCTGGGCGGCATGGATTTTCCCGGCGCGGAAATTGCGGAAAAATGCGCGGCAGTGTCGCCCGTCTCGCTCGCCACGCTCGCCTTGCGCCCAGCGGGCGCGGCACTTATGTTCCGGGCGCGCCAAGGAAGACAGCCACCGTCCAGATCGGCCGCCAGCCGGGCGACCGGCGCGGGGGCTGTTGACGGTTCGGGAATAACCCCCTGAATCGGCAATGATTTTCCCGGCACACCCGTAACCGCCATAACCACCGACGGCCCGAAAGCTCCATGGATCAAGCCCATATCCGCAATTTCGCGATCATCGCCCATATCGACCACGGGAAATCCACCCTGGCCGACCGGCTGATCCAGGCCTGCGGCGCCGTCACCGACCGGGAGATGCGCGACCAGATTCTCGATTCCATGGATATCGAGCGCGAGCGCGGCATCACGATCAAGGCGCAGACCGTGCGGCTGACCTACAAGGCCCGCAACGGCGAGACCTATCAGCTCAACCTGATGGACACGCCGGGCCATGTCGACTTCGCCTATGAGGTGAGCCGCAGCCTCGCCGCCTGCGAGGGCTCGCTGCTGGTGGTGGATTCCACCCAGGGCGTGGAGGCGCAGACCCTGGCCAATGTCTACCAGGCCATCGATGCCGGCCACGAGGTCGTGCCGGTGCTGAACAAGATCGACCTGCCCGCCGCCGAGGTGGACCGGGTGAAGCAGCAGATCGAAGACGTCATCGGCCTCGATGCCTCCAACGCGATTCCAATCTCCGCCAAGACCGGCCTCAATATCGAGGAGGTGCTGGAAGCCATCGTGCATCGCCTGCCGCCGCCCAAGGGCGATGCCGACGCGCCGCTGCAGGCGCTGCTGATCGACAGCTGGTATGACGCCTATCTCGGCGTCGTCGTGCTCGTGCGGGTCAAGCAGGGCGTGCTGAGGCTGGGCCAGCGCATCCGCCTGATGTCCACCGGCGCCGACCACGATGTGGAGCGGGTCGGCTTCTTCACGCCCAAGCCGGAGCAGTTCAAGGAGCTCGGCCCCGGCGAAGTCGGCTTCATGACCTCCGGCATCAAGGAAGTGGCGGAGACCAAGATCGGCGACACCATCACCGACGATCGCAAGCCGGCGTCCGCGCCGCTGCCGGGCTTCAAGCCCTCGGTGCCCGTGGTGTTCTGCGGCCTGTTTCCGCTGGACGCCGCCGAGTATCCGCAGCTGCGCGACAGCTTGGCGAAGCTGCGGCTCAACGACGCCAGCTTCCATTTCGAGCCGGAAACATCGGCGGCGCTCGGCTTCGGCTTCCGCTGCGGCTTCCTCGGCCTCCTGCATCTGGAGATCATCCAGGAGCGGCTGGAGCGGGAATTCAATCTGGAGCTGATCACCACGGCGCCGTCGGTGGTCTACAAGATTCATATGACCAATGGCGATCTCATGGAGATGCACAACCCGGTCGACATGCCCGACCCCGTGCGGATCGACCATATGGAGGAGCCCTGGATCCGCGCGACGATCATCGTGCCGTCGGACTATCTCGGACCCATCCTGAAACTCTGCGAAGAGCGCCGCGGCACGCAGGTGGAGCTGAACTATGTCGGCACCCGCGCCATGCTGATCTACAACCTGCCGCTGAACGAAGTTGTGTATGATTTCTACGACCGGCTGAAGTCGGTGAGCCGCGGCTATGCCAGCTTCGACTACCATCTCGAAGGCTATCAGACCGGCGATCTGGTGAAACTGTCGATCCTGGTGAATGCCGAGCCGGTGGATGCGCTGTCGATGATCGTGCACCGCGCCCATGCCGAGGCCCGCGGCCGCGCCATGTGCGAGCGGCTGAAGGAGCTGATCCCGCGCCAGCTGTTCAAGATCGCCATCCAGGCTTCGATCGGCGCCCGCGTCATCGCCCGCGAGACCCTCAGCGCGATGCGCAAGGACGTGCTGGCGAAATGCTATGGCGGCGACATCAGCCGCAAGCGCAAGCTTCTGGACAAGCAGAAGAAGGGCAAGAAGAAGATGCGCCAATACGGCAATGTGGAGATCCCGCAGTCGGCCTTCCTCGCCGCGCTGAAGATGGGCGATGAGTGATCCGCTAGCGGCGGCGGCGCTTCAGCCAGAGCTGATCCAGCAGCCAGAAGAAGATCGCAGGCACCAGCGCCGCCAGCCAGGCCGGCTTGGTCAGCGTCCAGGCGATCGGCTTCCACAGCTCGGGCGAGATATGCCGCTCGATCGCCGGCTGAATCAGCAGCAGGCTGTTCGGGTGGAACTCGTACCAGCGCTGGCCCAAGAGCGCCGTCTTCCACACGCCGCTCATGGAATATCCCAGCGCATCCAGCACGAAGAACAGCAGCGCGAGGCCGCCGAACAATGCGACAAGAATCCAGGCGATGCGTCTGATCATGGGACGTCGAACGGGTTGGGCGCGCTGTTGCAAGCTGTTAGCTTCTAACATGAAGAATATGTCGCCGGCATGGCGGCGCGCCGCAAGCCACGTCCCCGTGAGCCGGCCGTGATGGAAGAGCGGCCGGAGCTAGGCCTCTTCTTCCTCTTCCTTCTGCAGCTTCTGCAGCCAAACCTTCAACCGCTTGCGCAACGTCGGCGGCTTTTCGCCGGTCCTGCTTTTCTGCAGCTGACGGTGATCGAATGCCAGCAACAGAATCCCGACGATGATCATCACCAGCCAAGCGGGAAAATGCAGCACGAAGTCGATCGGATCCCAAACCAGGCCGGGCAAATGATTGCTGAGCCACAGCATGCTGGAGCGATTGACATCGGACCAGAACTGATAGGCTGTCTTGATCTGCCAGTCGCCGCGCCGGTACCAGCCATAACACTCCACCATGATGAGGGTGAGGGCCCAGACGCAGGCGAACCAGCCAAGCAGACGCCACACGCGCGCCTGGCTCTTGTGGGCAATGCTGACAACGATCACCAGCACCGCAATCACAAGGATGAATGAAAACAACTCTGTGAAAACCGCTACCATGCCGCGATGGACTCCTGCTTCGGCTCGTCCCAAATCGGCGGCCGATTACCTGCCGCCGGGCTCTCAGGTTTGAGTACCAGTGTCGGGCAATTTGGTTAAGAAATCGTGCCTCTCCGTTAACCCTCCATCGGTGGGCACTCTGGTTCCACGTATAGGACATGTGCCTGCTCCAGGCGGGCAGAGCGGCAAACAGCACAAGGGGCTTGCAGGCCCGACCGGGAAATGATATCGAGTTCCCAGAAGTAACTTACTGTCAAAGATTTATTGAGGAGTTTTCCGATGGTCATGCCGAAAAGCCCGGTCGGATGTCCCCTGGACTCGCTGTTGCGCCTGCTGATGGGTCCTTGGACCACCTATATTCTCTGGGTTCTCACCAGTAACGGGCCGACTCGCTTTGGCGAACTGAAGCGGCGCGTGCCCGGCATCTCCGCCAAGGTTCTGACCGAGCGGTTGCGCATGCTGCAAGATGCCGAGGTCATCTACCGCGATTTCCAGCCCACCATTCCCCCGCAAGTCACCTACAGCCTGACCGCCCGCGGCCACGAGCTGCATGGGGTGCTGGAGTCCCTGAACGGCATCGCACGACGCTGGCGGGCGACGGATGCGGCGCGTGCCAATGGCGACGCGATGCCCAACGGCGCTGCCGATCATCCACCGGCGCTGTCGCCAGAGCCGGCGCCTGCGGTTGCCACCCCATCGGCCCTCGGCTAGGTTGCCGGCCCCGTGGCCGGCGCCTGCCGGCCGCGTCTGCGCTGGAGGGGTGGCCGAGCGGTCGAAGGCGCACGCCTGGAGTGCGTGTATACCTCAAAAGGGTATCGCGGGTTCGAATCCCGCCCCCTCCGCCAGCCATTTTCCGATCCTGTATCAGTACAGGACGTGTCCTGACGGTGATCTAAAAAGGCGCCCGTTTCCGGGGAGATTGCGCACCAGGTTTTCAGGCGGTGTGACCAGGAGACGGTCTCAGGATCGGCGCAATGCCGACTTGTCGGATGCTTGGCGATTTCGGTGGTACCACTCAGCGGGATAGCGCATCAACGTGGAAGTTTTCGCTAGCGCCGGCCACCGTTCTCCGCGCCGCCGCCAGTGCTGCCGCCGGTGCCGGCGTCGGTTCCCTTGCCGCCACCCGTCGCACTTACAGCGCCGCCGTCCTCATGGAGGCTGCCGGGGATGGTGCCGGTTGTATCGGCTACGCTGTCAGCCGTATCATCCACATCAGCCGTGTCGGTCGTATCGGTCGTATCATCCGCGGCGCTGCCGGTCGAGCTGCCGGCTGCATCGTCAGCCGTGTCATCAGCAGCAATGCCATCGCGTCTTGCGCTGATTGACGCGTCGGTGCTCGTGTCGTTTGTGGGACCGACCATCAGAAATTGTTGCTTGTCACCTGAGCCCTTGCTTTCAGCGTCGACCGTGCGTGCCGTCGGACCGGCCGTTCCGACTTGAACAGTCGAGCCTTCCGCTGTCGATCCTCCAGCTGTCGATCCTCCAGCTACCGGTCCTCCAGCTACCGATCCTCCATCTGCCCATCCTCCAGCTACCGATCTTCCAGCTGCCGGAGCTGAAGCAACCGCTTCTTGCAGGCTATCGCATGCACGGCGGGCGGCACTGCTGACGTCGCCCGGTAGATCCGCACATACTCCTGCAGCCAAGTCGGGAGGAAGCAACTCGAATAGATCAATGACCAGATGACTTGATGGAAAAGCCTTGACGAAATCGAGCACACCTTCCGCGGATCCGGCTGCGACCGCTTGCTCAAAGACGTCGATCTCCGACAGTTCGGCAAAAGCGTCGTCGCTGTGTGCAAACACGCCCACACCGATTCCCACTGTGAGCAGCCGGCATACGGCTCTACTTTTAATGCGGTATTTCATATTAGTTTTTCTCCCAAATTCATCTTATCGCTGGCAGCTCGCAGCCAACAACCTATCGAGCAAAGGAAGATCATGCCATATCTGGGTAATCTACTCCTTTGTTCACATAAGGTTGGAAGGTACCTCACAAATACATTGAGCTATCAAGCAATCTCATGCCGTTGTCGAGTTGTGATAATTATGTGATCATTGGTCGATCGGGTTCGGTGATCGAACCCCCAAAAGAGGCCGTTGCATGGCGAATGTATGTGGGTTGGCTGGATTGGAACCGATGCGCAGCCGCCGGAGTTTCATGTTAGGGAGTTTGCATGGTCGTTCCTGAAGCGGCCATCCCAGCATGCAATTTCTCCAATTGAACTGAGCCCCGCGCTGAGCGTGGGGCACTTTTTCAGAGTGTCCCCGCGATTTTAAGTTTCGTTGTACTCTTCGATCGCTGGGCGCGGATATAGACCTTGTAGTCGGGCATCTGTTTTTCGCTGAGTAGAACTGCACCACTACTGTCGGCATCACCGCATTAAGCCTGAGGAGACCCTCTTTCAGACGAACGCGGCGAAGCGTATTTTCTGGCCGGAACCGTGGCCGAATTCCCGCCGCGGTCCACCATGGCTCATTGCCTTGCGCCTCGTTCAATTCACCCGTGCTCCCTTCCGCAGGAGCAACCCAAGGATGAACACGGGAACACGCCTCACTTCTTGGCGGTGGCGCAGCCGCTGAAAGCATCCCGTGCCGCTGTGGGCCCACTCAACCGCTCCGGCAGATTACAGAACAGCCACACCGCCCCAGGCAGCAACGCCGCGACGACCCTCTTGGCGTCCGCGTCCTGCCGTTTTTTATGCGCAGTGAGATCGTTACCGCGCGATGATTTCACCAGTCGGGATTCAACGCGGAACGCGACGACGTCCAGGGGGATCGCCGCTTCGTATCGCCCCGAGCTGCTGCCTTTTCCTCTCGGAGCACGATCATGAAACCAATGCCGATAACACCCTAGCTTGTGGCCAATTATAATGCGGCACCGACGCAGATGCTACCGGTCGTACAACGGGGGCAGGTAGCGAGCGCGCAAGCTTATTCCTATGCGGTGGGGCCTCGTTCCCATGTGGGCAAGGAATGAAGATTGCAATAGCACCATCAATGCTGCGCACAGACAGTACACGAGAAGCCAGCATTCCGCACCGCGTTCAAGAGGCGCAAACGCTGTCGTAACTTCGCGCTTCGATGAAAAGCTTGAGCGCGCGCTCGCTCGGCACAAACGGCCGAGGCGTCGATGTCGTCATTAAAACCGTCGGAGTCGACGTGTGGTCGATTTGCGCTGAAATCGCTCGTGCGCGGCGGGCGCATCGTCACATGCGGCGCAACCAGCGGCGACCAGCCCTCCGCCGATCTGTGCCTCATCTTTGTTCAACAACTGCAGATCTTCGGGTCGACTCTACTGAGCGCGTCGGTCGTTAGTGGCGTGGCGGCATCAAAGCCGCAGGGCAGAGGAGAAGTGGCAACTAGCATCCCTCTGCGTAGAAGCTTAACGCCGGGCACATTAGTGCGCATCAACGCTCTTGTAGAGGAAATTGTCCATGAACGTGCCTCTATTGCGGAAACAGCTCTTGCAAGATCGAAGGCAATTCAGCCGGATCCCAACACGCTACCTATTCGAAGTGCAGCAAGACCACACCGTTCGAGAAGCAGCAGATGACAAATCCGCGAATGAAGCAGCACGCGTCCCGAAAGCTGCATCTCAAGTAGCGAACGAATGGACGGTCGCTATGACGGCGGAAACTTCGGCGCGTCCGGCAGCACTGCGGCAATCTTCTCGGCTTCCGATTCCTTGCCCTGCTCGAATGTGGCGCGAGCGATCGCTACAACCGACTTGTCAATGGCTGACAGGGCAGCATACCATTCTCGGCACCATGCTAAATAGCTAGCGGGGAAATCCTTGTCGGGGCCCGGCAAGTCATGAATCAGCGCCGCTTGTAGTTTGTCGGTTGGGTCATTGGGTTCGGTCATGATGGATTCGACTTCAGTTCTCATCATCCGACCAATAGAGGACATCTAGGGGCGGCTGGCAACCCCGCAGCGATCTTCTCCGCCTCTGTTTCATCATATCGTTCGAACGCCGCTACGGCGGCATCAGCAACGCACCGGTTCTCCTCGGACAGGGCCGCATACCAACGCTGACACGCTTCGACATAGGAAACCGGAAAGTCCCGGTCGAGGTCATGCCAGCTGTGAATTAGTGCCGCATGAAGCTTGTGCGCGGCACCATCAATGTCCTGGTCCATGCCGATATCGAAGCACAGGATGCATTCGCCGGCAAGGTACCGCGGTGTTTCAGTATTGAGAATTGTAAGCGGCTCAGATCAGGAAATGACAGATGAGAATAGTATCATTTGATCTACTCTTACGGATGCGGTGTTGGAACAAAAACGCCGCGATAAAATTCATGCAATATCGGTACTTCAATGATTGCCCTAGCAAGGCAACGACGGCGGGGAGGATATAGAGCGTGAATCATGCCTGCACCCATTCTGGATACAACTCCTCGATTCTCCCGACGGGGATCCGTTCATTGCCAGTCTTATCCTACCCAAACGAGACGATGCTTAGACCGTCTGCTAGTTCCGATCTGAGCATTGGTTCTGCGAAGATCCATCATGCTCCTCGTCTCTGCGGGGGTTTGGGCCATTAGCGCAATCGCCAATTCACACGTGGCGCTGAAAATCACTGCGCGGCCATCGGGCTTCAAAGCGGAGCGTAACGGCTTCAATCGCGAATTTAAGATCGACGACTCCCCGATCGGACAACCAGCCGGCGCTTATGGATCAGACCGGGAGCGCTCTCAGTGGTCGTTCCATCACCGGTATCTCTACCTCATCTTCAGTCGCTGATAGCGAATCTACTAACAGCGCCTCGTAAGAAAATATCTTCATTCGGGGTTGGTTCATGCCTCAGATTCTGACGATCAATCCGGTCGCGTTGAAGCGCCAAGCTCATTCTCGTTCAGGAGTGATCTAACTGTCGGCCATTAGTTTTCTTGGGAAGGTGAGAATTGCTGGACGACTTGGTGGCGACGAATTCGACACTCTCATTTGCCTTCGTGCCGGCTGACCTCAAACGTAACTGGAGGCACAAGCCGAGCGTCGTGCACGCACCAACCCCACTTGCGAGTGCGTCGAATGTCGCCGGCGATCGACCGGGTACGAACCATTGACCCAGCTCCAAGGCGATGCCGAGTGTTGACATGACTGCCATCAACAGAATTGTGGCCCGCTGCGTGGGGAATGCACATCCAGCGATCACCCCAAGGAGTGCATATGCAAGAAAGTGTTCGAACTTGTCGGAGACGCCAGTTGAGGGGAGTGATTTCGCCGGAAGCAGACTAAGTATGACGACCGTGGCGATACCGATTGCGAACGCTATCTTCAGATATGATCGTGATCTTAGCATATACATCTCGGCTTTCTCACAGACACCATTCAAGCGAGGACTAAGTTAGCTGTGGCATCAATCACGGCATGAGTCATCCCATTAGATGGTCACGCTGGGTGCACGAATGATTCAGTTCTTTCAAACAGGGTCCGGCAGTGACCCATGGGTATTTGAAGGACCCAGGGGGCAGATAAGTTGTATTCACCGAAGTCGTTGTTCGCAAACTACGAGGCGCAGGCCTGTTCTCGTAGGGTGCGGCAATGAGATGGGCCAGCGGCTCGGTGTCTGCAAGTGCGTATTCGCTGGGCACAGACAGTGGCACTGGCCGCAGCTTGGCGTAAGCGGCGCTGCCGTTCTGTTGATGTCATCGGATTGCCATAGAGTGGCTTGCGTCCCATAACATCACATTGTGTCACAGTATGGAACAGCTGCTAATACGGCAACGGGGGCCTCTGTGTTGCTTGTCACATCCTGCTCCAGGAATATGTGCTTGCTTCTATCGCATGACTGAAAGCGCACGCTTTCGTCGATCGCGGGGAACTTCGAGGGCGTCTCGGGCATTACTGTCCAGCTTGGGCACCCACATGAAAAGCATTTCCAGACTGTCGTTCGCCGTGTGTCTCTGTCTGTGTATGGGGACTCTGATCCTCGCCATGTACCAGACGAGTGCTTTAACGCTGATGATGGCGCTGTTTTCCGTGTTCGTCGCGATTGTGCACGGTTGGCGCAAGGCCATTTGACGGGCTCGAGACGCTAGCCGAGCATGGATGGCACCCGCATTGGGGTGGGCTGCTAATGCGGTTGGCCCGCCGCCCGATCTAAAGGCGCTTGATACATCTGGGACCTTTGGACCTCCAGCGAAGCTGCACTAGAGATTCACCATTGTTTTGAAGCCACCGTAGATCATGCGCTTGCCGTCAAATGGCATCTTTGACATGTCCATTTTCAGGCGCGGGTCGGCCATCACCTTCTTGTTAACGGCATTGCGGTGCGCGCGCGACTTGTAGAGGATCCACGAAAAGACGACTGTCTCGCCGTTCTTTGCCTTTACCGCTCTTGGGAAGGACGTGAGCTTCCCATAGGGCACATCGTCGCCGAGACTCTCGACAACAGCCAACGCGCCATGCTCGCGCCAGATCTTGCCGGCTTTACGCGCGATCTTTTTGTATTCCGCGACTTTGGTCTTTGGCACAGCGAGCACAAATCCATCCACGTAGGGCATTGTTGTCTCCATCCCACGAAGCAGGCACGATCCGCGATCATTAAGCGTGAGGTTCTTGCTAATAGACGAACTGGCCACACCGATATCGACACATCCGGCAAGAAAATTTCTATACCGGCTGGGCTCCTGATGGGATGAAGTGCCTGCCGCGCCGAGGGCAGCCCGCGGGGCATGTCAGAGCCTAGCGGATCGGTTTTCGGCCCAGAAGTACAACAATTCCAAAGAAGTAGGGTCTGATCGGTCGCAACCTTACGACCCCCTCACAGTACGTCCTCGCGGTGGACCAACTCAGAACGGCAGGACCGACGGTAGAAATTGAAAGATTAATGCTCACCTTGTTGTGCGCTTCGTCACATCGCAACGGTTGCGGGTGTGATCGCATGACTCACGAGGCGACGGTTCAATGCTGCCTCGCTATTAACCTGGGCAGTTTGCTCCAGATATGAATCCGGCACCCTGAACATCGAGAGGTTACAGCCGTGAAAAGCGGGATGAATGGACCCATTGTTATCGGCGTCGGTTTGTGTTTGGGCACGGCGATTCTCGCCCGACATGGATTGACTGTGCCAGATTTAACTGCAGCGCTTGCCTGCGTATTCGTCACAGTTTGGCTCGCAAAGCAATTCGGGCTGACCCGTGCGACGGACCATGCGACGGAGTATGAACTCAATTTGATAGCACGATTGGACGATCCCAACCCCACAGTTCATAAGCAAGCTGAGATAGAGAGGCAACTCTACAACTTGCAGCAGTTTCGTGCATCGAGGGAAGCACGTTGACGCGCTCTCCAGAGGACAATGGCGGACGTCTATAGCGGACACCCCAGCTTCGCGGCTTTCGCTTCGCGAATTATCCGGCGTAGTACTGCTTGAACGCTCCTGTGAAAGCCGCGGAGTCACCAAATCCGTACTTTGCGTTTCTGCGCACATCTACCATCGATATTGCTATGCCAGCCACATCTGCTCCGGCGTCAGATATTTGACGTAACGCGAGCCGCACCACGTTTCGGGCTGTGTCGCCCCAGCGAACAACGAGCAGTGTCTTGTCCGCCAACCTCGCCAGTAGCCGCGTATCGGCAACAGCCAGAACAGGTGGGGTGTCGAGCACCACCAAGTCATACTGCTGGCCGAGTTCACTCAGCAAGTTTTCAAGCTTGCTCGATCGAATGACCTCCGCAAAATTAGCCGTACGACGCCCCGCTGTAATATAATCCAGGCCGGAAGCCTCATCCTTTTGTATCACGTCTGTCAAACCCGCTTGACCCGTGAGATAATCGACCAGTCCGTGATCTGCCTTGGATCGCAGACGCGTCTGAATCTCTGGTTTTCTCAGGTCGAGGTCCAATATGATTGACCTGCGGCCCCCTAATGCATTCAGCGCGGCCATCGAGATTGCAATTGCCGTCTTGCCTTCATTAGGTCGAGCCGAGGTAACCGCAATCACATGTGGCTTGGTCTTTGCATCGGTAAGGAGGATTCCGGTCGTAATCGAGCGAATTGCTTCCGCATACGCGGAAGCCGGTTTCTTGACGGCGTAGGCCTCCGGAGATTTTCCCGCTAAACGGAACGTAGAGATCACAGGAACGAGGCCAAAGCAGGGTAGGCCCAAATACTGGTAAACCTCCTCCATGCTGCGCAGGCCTCGATCGAACATCTCCCGCGCACCAACAATGAGCAATCCGAACAGCACCGATCCGACTGCCGCCAATGCAATTAGCATCGGCTTGTTGGGGATAGATGGACCAAATGGGACGTCGGCGCGTGAAATGATGCGGGCGTCCGACTGCTGGATCTTCTCCTGATCTTGTGACTCCTTGAAACGGGACAGAAATGTCTCGTAAAGCAATCGGTTGGTTTCCGCTTCACGTTCTAGAATGCGAAGCTCTGTATCTCGCGAATTCAGAGTTCCCATTTTTTCTTCAAGCTCTGCCAGACTCTTCTCGAATGTCGCTTCCTGCGCACGTGCCACTGCCATATCATTCTGCAGACTTGCGACGACACGGCCAATTTCGGCCGTTAGCTTGGTTCTCAGGTTCTGCGCCTGCGCGCGCGCACTAATCATCGTGGGATGGCTGTCGCCTACATTCGACGCCAGATCGGCGATCGTGCGTTGTACCTCAATCTCCTGTGCCAAGAGATTCTGGATCACGGGCGACAGCAACACATCACTGGACGCACTCGCCCCTTGGGGAGACCGGAATAGGCCTTCTGCCTGCCTCAAACGCGCTTCCAATTCTGTTCGTCGGATACGTGCAGCAGTAAGCTGGGTGTTTATGTCGGCCATCTGTTGTTGCGCAAGTGTGGTCTCGCCACCGCCACTCAACAATCCCGCCGAACTCCGATACGATTCGACCGCGCTTTCCGCGGCGGCAAGATCAGATCGAATTTGGGCTAGTCTTTCCGTCAGCCAGTCCGTGGCGCGTTTGGTTGCCTGGTACTTCGCTTCCAATTGATCGACAAGATAGAGTTCAGCGATCGTATTCGCCACATCGGCCGCTGTCTCCGGCGATTGAGCTGTCGACTTTATGTCGATGACCAGCGTCCCTCCTCGTGGTGTTACCTCGATTGTGCGTAGGAAGGTATTGATGACGAGTACCCGCTCTCTATCGAATTGTTGCTCTACCGGCAACACTTTCGCCGGCTGGCCGCCTGTGATGCCCTGAGTTTGATCCCGAACAAATTCCTTTGCTCCTGAGGTTAGTTCGCTCCATCCACTCGGATCGCGAATGACGGGATTGAACTCCGGATTCTCAAACAACTTTAGCTTTTGGATTACGCGGTCGGCAAAATCGCGCGACAAAATAACTGCAACTTCGCTTTGCACAGTTTCGCTGCTGATCGACATTCCAGTGACGATAGCTTCGACGTCACCCAACTGAGGTTGCCGCTCGTCGATCATTACCGAGCTTGTCGCTTCGTACAGAGGTGTAAGTGAGTAAACAACTGCGGTTGTAAAACCGGTAATCAGAAGACAGCAGAGAATCAGAATCCACTTCCGACGACGCAAAACGCCTATCAAGCTACTCAAGTCTGCCGCGGGCAGCGACCTCAGTTGCCAGTTCCATTCATTGGCCTTTGGCGCTGGCTGTTGGCGAACTGTCTCAAGCCGATCGATGCTCATATCTCTATACTGCTCGCGTCATGCAACTTCGCCTCTGCTGAGGCACTCACCAGCGGTCTAAGCATCGCCACTATGTCGACATCTGCTTGCTTCATTGAGCATTGTGATATCGATCACACGTCCTCCACTATGTCCGCGTCAAGACTCAGTACTGCAACCGCGTTCCGACGAAAATTGTGTTCTCGGTAAAGTCATCCACGGTCGG
>Ga0184612_10000366_pt1 | contig 21168 bp, 23 predicted proteins | sample PLM3_60_coex_FD_133163 | JGI IMG/M metagenome (GOLD analysis project Ga0184612, IMG submission 133163) | Groundwater sediment microbial communities from an aquifer in East River, Colorado, USA - PLM3_60_coex | ecosystem: Environmental > Terrestrial > Soil > Riparian zone | place: USA: East... | reverse complement strand
CCACTGGTCTGCTCGTCGGATCCCCGCATGCGGTCACTCCCTTCAGAAGAGTCGGGAGCATGGTAGTACGGGTGGATCACGTTGTCGATCCCTCGCGAGTTACTTTTTCAGCACCCTGCTAGTGCGGGCATCGACGCCTAGCAATGTCGTCGGCGTTGGGCTGCCGTGGTCGGACGCGGCGGCTACATCAACGGACACGAGCCGACAATGCGACGCGCGGGGGCGGCTGGGCCGCACACAGACAGCGACCGCATCATCACCCGGCTGTCGCGTCCCAACATCGGGAGCATGTCGCTCAGCGCCAGCGCGTTCGCCACTGCTGGACGCTCAGGCATCGCTCACATTCTTGTGAACGACAACCGCCTCGCAGCGATTCAGAGGTCGGCCAGCGCGTCGAAGTAGAAAGGATCGATCCACCATGGACCCCAAGACGGGCGCCCTCACCGCAGCCGAGATGAGGATCCTCGTGAAAGCAGCGATCGAACAGGCCGGCAGCATGCGCGCCCTGAGTCGCGCCCTCGATCTCAACGTCTGCTACATCAGCGAAGCGGCGCGCGGGAAGCGCACCGTTGGGCGTCGTCTCGCCGCAGCACTGGGGTTCCGACGCTGGGATCGGCGCGCTGTGGAATACCTCCCGACGGACGCTGCGACCATCGATCCGCGATGATGACGACGCCGCTCATATGACCGTACGTTGAGTGCCCGCCGTGCGGGTACTACCGAGACCTGAACACCCCGAGACCCGGAGCGGTTTTAGGGATCGATGCGGTGTACGGATTTATCGGTGAGTGTGACGACGATGTGAAACGTCGTCCGTGGGCGGTCGAAGCTGGCGCGCACGTTCCCGTTGGCCAGCGTCTCGATCTTTCTCGGCGCCGCGGGTTTCGGGGTGGGGGCGGTCTCCCCGCCGGGATCCTCCTGGTTCACGCGGACCCTTTTCGGATGCGCCTGGAGCCTGAGGGCCTTGACCGTCTGCCCTTCTTTGGGCCGCACCGTTACGACCACGCTGGTGTTCTCGATCGTGACGGTAGCGTCGACGCTGGGTGGCGTTTGCCCCACGAGCGCACTGAGTAGGAGCAGGGTCAGCATAGTACCTCCTGATGGCACGACATGAGCGACCTACAATGCGAGACGAGATGCGTGCGCCCGCATCGATGCACTTCCTGGGTTGGGTTACCGTGTCACGAAAAACACGTCGTAGATTCCCAGGTTCCGTTGCTTCGAGGCACCGGGCTGGTTACTGCCCGGTGCGCAGAACGACGTCGTACACCGGCACGGTGCGGCGCTGGCCGTCGCGCAGTTCCCACCGATTCACCCCCGGCGCTGTCCGCAGAACAACGTCCCCCTTGTCGAAGAGGTTCCCGGACCCGTCTGCCCGAGGAATCGGTTTGTAGGCCAGTGAGATGGCCGCAAACTGCCGCGAGAAGGGCACGAGTTCGCTCGATTCGCTCACCCCATTGTGGTTGCTGTCCTTCCATAGGAGCAGCTTGCTGTAGAACGGATCCTCGGCCGTGATGTCGCCTTTGCGCACGCCGCTCTCGGCGAATTGCATCTCAGCGAGTGCGACGACTCCGTTCCTGGCGCCCGGCCACGTGTGACCGCCGAACAGCTCCGACCCGCTGGTGATTTGCCCGTCGCCGTCGCGATCCATCACCAGGAAGGCTACGTCGCTGTCTGCGGCGGTCCACGACGTTTGATCAAGGAACCCATCAGCGTCCAGATCGAACGCCACGCCGTCGCGCAGCGAGGTGAGTTCCGGGACCGTCTGAGACGTCCCCAGCGGCACGATGATCGCAGTCACCGTCTGTCGTTGGGCCGACAGTGCAGGCGCTCCTGCGATCAGCACGGTTGTGGCGTCCGGTGCGCCCGCCGACAACAGCAGCAGTCCGAGCGCGCCGCCCGTCACGAGCTTTCGCATGGTGCCTCATTCTAACGCCGTCACCTCTGTAATCCGTCCGACGCTGTTTAGCGACCGACGGCTTTGCGATCCAAAGCGTAGGGACTAGCGTCCTACGGAGTGGTCAAAATAGACACTTCAATGACGGACTTGTACGCTTCAGGGCCCTCCGACGTTGAAGGGATGTGAAGATTCGAGGGCAGCCCGACGGCAGGCCGGTTGCACCGCCAAATCGGAGTAGACTTGAGATCGATTCGGACAGTAATGTCTAGTTGTGCTGTCCGGGAGACCTGCCCTTCGGGACCGCCGGTCATGAAGGAGCGTTTGTAATGGACGAGAAGGAACGTAAGGTCATCGCACAATTCGAGTCCGACGTTGCGCAGTTGGAGGCGCGGCTCGTCGCGGAACATCCGGGCGTCCAGGCTGTGATGGAGACGTATGCCCGCGCGCAAGCCGGGCTTCAGCAGGTCGATTCCTACGTTCGAATCCTCAACCCCCGGCCCACGGTTATCACCTCGAACGGATCCGCGAGCTAAGGCGCGCCGATGCCGGTGTCGTGGGGTGACGTTCTCAAGGAACTCCAACAGGTCATCGCGAGCGGGCAACCGCTGCCGCAGGGCATGAGTCCGTTCGACGTGCTCAGGCGTCTCTACCTGACGCGCCTGCACGACGCGACGAAACGCAACGTCATTCTCTACGCGTCCAAATGGACGCAAGCCCCGTCGGACCCCGACTCGGTCAGCATCGTCCCGGAGGATCTCCAGGGCTTCATGGAGGTGCTGTCGGAGCTTGAGCCCGACGCCGGACTGGATCTCGTACTGCACTCTCCAGGGGGATCGGGCGAGGCGGCGGAGTCCATCGTCAAGTACCTTCGTGCGCACTTCACGGACGTCCGGGTCATCGTGCCACACGCCGCCATGTCCGCCGCGACGATGCTCGCATGCTCCGCGAACAAGATCCTGATGGGGACGCACTCGTTTCTTGGCCCCATCGATCCTCAGTTCATCATGCAGCAGGAGGGCGGGGGACGGATCGCCGTCGCTGCCCACGCGATCCTCGCGCAGTTCGCGCTCGCGAAACAAGAATGCGCCGATCCGTCGCTGATGCCCGCGTGGATTCCGATGCTCCGGCAGTACGGCCCCGCGCTCCTGGTCCAGTGCCAACTCGCACAAGATCTCTCACGATCGCTTGTCGCCGAATGGTTGGAGCAGTACATGCTCGCGGGTCAGCCGGATGCGAAGGCCAAGGCCGAAGCCGCCGCCACCGCGCTCTCGGATCACTCGAAGTTCAAGAGTCACGGTCGGTTCATCGATCGCAAGCAGGCACGCGCCATTGGATTGGAGGTCGATGATCTCGAAACCAATCCCGCCGTCGAGAACGCCGCCCTAGGCGTGTTCCATGCGACGACGCACACCTTCAGCAGTACGGCCGCCGTCAAGCTGCTAGAAAACCATCGCGGCCGAGCGTTCATCAAGATCCAACAAATCGTGCAATTCCCCATGCAGGCGCCTCCAGCGGGTCCCGCTCCGGCCCCGGCACAGCCGACGCCGCCGCCCGCATCCACGGCGCAAGTTTCCGTCAAGTTCTGACGCGGCGGCCGGCAACACGAAGATGGGTTCGTTCCGGGATCGCGTGGTGCAGGGCTGGTGGATCCAGGAACTCGTCAACGGTGAGCGCGCCGCGCAGGGTGACGCCACAGCCCTTCGCGACTCTGACCGCACCGTCGACACGATCGCTGAACTGTTGCAGACGGCCGGCCTGAGGGAGGGAGCGGCCGATCCTTCGCTGCTCATCATCCCCGCAGGCGGAAAACCTGAACGCTTCAGAGAGTAATCCCCGCGACGGCGACGGCTGTTCGGTGCGCCTCAGTCGTTAGTTGGAACGGTCCACTCTATCGCGGGAGGTTCTGCCGTCGGCTCCAATCGCCTGTTTAGCCAGCATGTCGGTGGAAGTGCGTGAAGGATACTCGCAACTTGAGAGGGTCCGCGTAGCCGTCTACCACGCCGCTAGCAGCCGACGAGCCGCGGGTGGATCGATGTGTTACGTAACGCTGGTAGGAGCGGGTCGCGGCTGAGCGGCGGTAGCCCCGGCCAATTGTTTGGTGATTTGAGCAGCGTGCCGCGACTGTTCACGTATGGCTAGACACAATACAACCAACGCGACCAAACCTGAAATCCAAATCCAAGAGAAGTAAAACAATACTAGCATAACGGGAACATTGAGACCGGATAGCGTCGCATCTCGCTTCATTCCTCGTCTGTAATCATCCACAAGGGTTCGGACATCGTCTTCAATTTGAAGATGCCTCAAACGAAAATGAACGTTCCACACTATCCCGGAAACGATCGCATTAAACACGGAAAACACGAGGGGCCAATACACCACGGTCGCCGGAGACTGCAGCACTGAAAACAACGAGAACTCCGCGATGACAAGAACGAAGGGCAGTACGATGTCAAAGAGAGTCGGCACCCACAGGATGACAATCATACCAACCATCGTGGCGTAGTATGTGAGGATGACAGCAGCGAAGCTTGCGAGCCAGAGGGTCAACGTGAGCCACTCGAACGGCCCATGGCTTTGGCCGAAGCCAACCAAAAGAGCGAAGGTATAAGCGGCATTCGCGAGGGCAATGCCCTTCATAAAATTGTAAATAGTCACGTAGCTCAAAACCCCATGGCCCTTCAATCGGCCCAGGAGTTCCGCACGAGTGACTTTGAGAATTCCGTTCATGACCCCTCCGTTAGAGAGCTTGTGCTTATCCGGTTGTTTAAGCTGACCCCAATATGTTGCGATCAGCCGTTGACCGCCACGTCCTGGGCGCCCCGAATCCGTCGGTAGGGTGTCGGGGCGCGCCCGGTACTGAGCCCAAGCCACGTCTGAAAGGCCGCCGTCGGTTTCCGCCGGCGGTTGTGCCGAAACGTGAACTCGTTCAGGTAGACCTGGAGTTGCGCACGACTGACGCCGTGATGAGTCCCGACGAGCCATTGTTGAAGATTGCCGATCGCGCGGTCAGCCAGGGGCACGACCGACTTGGCGCCCTTGCGCAGCGCCTCGCGCAACGGTTGCGTGCGCGGGACATGCCAAAAGCCGGCGGCCTGCAGGCCAGTAAACTGTTTCAGCCCGTCGGTGTAGATCGTCGCGCCCGGCGCGATCTGCTGCTTGATGAAAACCAGCAGCGTCGTCGCCTTGAAATCCGGGATGACCGCCATCCGCACGCGGCCGGATTTTGTTCCCCGTTTTTCGACGGCGACCAGCACCAAGGCCGCGCGGCGGCCTTTCAATTGGCGGCTCCCACGCAGCCCGGCCTGGGGTCCCCCGATCCACGTGTCATCGATCTCCACCTCGCCGTGCAACGGCTCGCGGGCCGCATTGACCATCGCGCGCCGCAGCTTGTGCAAGAGCATCCAGGCCGTTTCATAGCGTCGAAGTCCGAGCTGCCGTTGCAACAGCAGCGCGGACATGCCCCGGGTGTCCGTGACGGTCAGATACGCGGCCCAGAACCACACGGTAAGCGGCGTCTTGGTGTTGTGGAGAATCGTGCCGGCGGTCAGCGAGGTCTGGTGCCGGCACGCCTCGCACTGCCATCGCCGGTGCTCCTTGATGCGGTACGCGCGCGTGTGTCCGCAGCGAGGACACGTGAATCCGTCCGGCCAACGACACGCCGCCAAATAGTCCTGACAGGCCTCCTCGGTCGCGAATTGACGCTGGAAATCGCGCATATTCTTCGGAAACGGGGGGCGCGCCACGCCCTTACACTACATATCGTGCCTTGCTTAAACAACCGGATAAGCAAGAGAGAGCTAGGGCTGACGACTCGGGTGTGATCGGACTCGGTTTCACGCCGTCGCCTCCGCTCGACCCACACCCAGATCGCCAGTTTCAGGAGCCGCGGCGCCCATCAATTATAGGGAGCCGGGGGGTTCGCGTCCGTCCGGATCCGTTGCGTAGCACCCGCAGGGTGTGTGGGTTCCGCTCACAACGTTGAGATTCTGCGAATTCACCCTCAGCTCTGTTTGGCTGGTTTGTCCGCCTTCGGCAGCGGCGGAAAAACCGTGTGTGGATCCGTGTAGTTACCCCGGACCTGCCACTGATACAGATTTGTGGCCAACGAAAGATCGGTGCCCTCGAAATGCACGCGATCAAAGCCCGCGGCGGTGAAATCCGCCCACTGCACCCGGGCGCCTTTGAATACGGTCTGCGACAGAACCGCGTTATAGAGCTTCGTCCAGAAGAGATTCGCGTTCACCAAAGACGTTCCAGTGAGGAACGCATACGAAAGGTCCGCGCGCGACAGATCGGCACCGTCCAGACGAGCGCTGTACAACTCAGCGCTATTGAATTTTGCCTCAGCGGCACGACAACCCACGAAAGTGGTGCGTTCCAAGCGGGCCCTGCTGAAATCTGCGCCTTCAAGCTGCGCCCCATCGAAGTGCGCATCAGTGAGGTTGAGCGATGCGAAAGAGGCGCCGTTCAAAATAGCTCCTCTCAGATCAATTCCGCTCAGATCCGGCCATTGTCGAAAATCCAATCTAGTCTTTTGTTCCCGTCGACCGATCACACGGAGGGCCGCTTCGATGTCGCCCGGGAGGTGTCGGTTCTGCTCCGGCGCCGGCCCACCTGGAGAGTACGCACAGCGATCGCGCACAAAGGCTGCCACCAATTCGATCGCCCCGGACGACTCCCGCTGCGATTCAAGCGCGGTCCGCTCCAAGGTATAAATTCCACCAACACGTACGGCAAGATCGGTGTGGCCCAAGTGCTCCACCGCGCGGCTGAATCGCTCGGTTGTCTGGCTTTCCCGAGCGAGAGTTAGCTGGCCGAATCCGAGAAGCACGGTCACCAGCAAGAATGCCCCGCCGAGCGCCTGCACAAGCACCGTGAGAATGGGTGCGAGTGAAGCACGGTAGTCGACAATTAGCTCCGGAAGCGGCCGGCCTGCAGACAGCCCTTGAGAGATGTACCACGCCGGAATGTGCCACAGTCGGTAACCCACACCAACACAAAGTAGGCCGATGGCCAGGAACAGCGAGCCGGCCAGCGCCCACGCTATCCGCGTTTGATGTAGCCTGATGATTCGCTGCAGGCGCTCCAACGCCATCCGGACGCGTAGTCGGAGGTGCGGCTTAGGTGGGACGTGCCTGGGCAGCGGCTTACCAAGGTGCGGATCATCGGTCATAGCTAGAAGTTCCGTCGTCGCGCCTTCAACCTCTCCGCGTTCGCCAGAATCCACACCCGCAGATCGCGCGCAATCTGCCCCGCGCAGTCCTTGAAGCTGCTGCGCGATCGCCCAAGCATCGCCTTCTGGTGATCCCCGACGTCGATCACGGTCTGCACCCAATAGTCCCGCTGCGTCAGCGGCACGGCCAGCGCAAACGACGTGCTGCCGATTGTGTAAGCCTGCGCCCAGGCGCCGTACGACGTCTCCCCATAGCCCCGACTCAGCACGGTCAGGACAATGTCGGCGCGCTCCCGATCCTCCGTCAACACGGCTTCCCGCTTCACCACGCTCCGCACCGACCGCGTAACGTCGATCGCCGAATCGTTGATCGCCGTATCGATGTCAATGAAGCCGTCGCGGCGCGGCAGGGCGATGTAGACGCTGAAACGTTCCGCAGCCTCTAGATCGACCAGCACCAACAACAACAGACCGAGCGCAGAAGATGTGATCCGCTTTCTCATGGGGCACCGGCTTGGTCGGTGCTCGTGCGAGCGTAGATGGCGGCGATCATGGGACGGAAGCGCCTTTATTCCTCGGTCTGCGGCCCGAGCACGATCGTTTCCGGGTTGCTCTTGAATCCGATCGGCGTTGGTCCGGACTCCTCAATCTCGCCAAGCCCTAGAACGTACTGCCACGGGATCATGAATTTCATCGTGAATGGTTGTCCGTCCCGACGCTGGATCGCCTCCGTCGTGACGTCGCCCAACCAGAGGCCTTTCAGATCGCTGGTGTCGACGATTGGACCCAATACGAAGTGCGCGCCGCTCGGCGGGCCCTGGCGTGGCTTCTGTGCGTGCTCGAGAAAGCGTTTCACGCCGGGTAGCTCGGACCACGCGCGATCGACGATCACTATCGCCACCTTCGTTGCTGCCATCGGAAATCCCTCCTTGCGTCACTGCGCCCACGCTTCAGAACGGACACAGTCGCCCCTGATGCGCGCGCGCCAGCCGCTCCAACCAGCGATCGACAAACTCGTCGGTGTTCTCGTCGTCAATAGGGGTAGGACCGCTGTCGATCACGGTGACGTGCATTCCGGGGCCGGCTGCCATGTCCGCGTCGTTCACGTCCGTCTGTGCGAACGGGGCGACGAGCGCGTCCCGGAGTATCGCGTTCCGCTTATATGAAACTTCGTACCATCGGTAGTCGTCATGGTTGGGCAGCCGCATGTACCACAGCGCCGCACCATGAGACCATTCACGGTTTTGGCGCTGCGTTACGTTGATCGTCGCCAGATTCACCGGATCCCATTTGGAATATGGCATCGCCCCTTCAGGCAGCGCGGTCGCAGCGACGCCAGTTACAAGGTCCGCGGTCCCTAAGGTGATGTGGATCAGGCAGGTTAGCTTCCTGCTGACACGCGCTTCTGACGCGTGAACGCTAGCTGTCGTCGCAAGCTGCTCAATTGTGGGGCCGAGCGCCTGCCAACCAGCTCGCGCTAGATTCTGTCTCCGCTGTGTCTGAGCCTGTTCGGCAAGGAACTTTGCATCCGCCTGCGATTGGCGCTCTGCCTCTACCGCGTTAGCGTGTTGAAGCGCGGCGCGGCCATCAGCGCGCTGTTCAGGCTCCGCGATGATGTTCTGAAGGACCGCGAGAACACGACCAAGACTAGGCCGTGTGTCAGGCGCTTTTCGAAGCGCGGCTGCTACGATCGAACAGAGGCGGGGATCTCGTGCCTGTAGTTCTGGAGGCGCAGCAGTCAGGTGGGCAGCGCGATAGTCGGCGAATCCCGCCCCGGTGAACGGGGGTTGCCCATTCAGCAGCGCGTACGCGATGCACCCGAGTGCGTAGATGTCTGTCGCTCCGGTGGCGTGCTCGGATCGCCACTGCTCGGGTGCGGCGAAGGGCGGACTGAGGCAATCCTTGAGCGTGTCGGTAGATGTAGCCTCTTCAACGAACCTCGCGATTCCAAAGTCTGCGATTTTCCACGCGCCATTCTGGAATAGCACGTTCGCAGGCTTCAGATCGCGGTGAACGAGATCGGCCACGTCGCGCAGTCCTTGTGCGATCTGCTGCAAGATCTCAACTGCTTCGCGCTCTGCAAACGTGCCGCGCTGATTCAATTCGTCCTGCAAACTCCGATCAGCGCGCGGCATCACGACGAAGTACCGATCCGAGTCCGCATCCTGTCCGGCATCGAGGATCGGCAAGACGTGGGCGTACTCTCTGGCCACGAGCTGCTCGGCGATCCTCAGCTCGCGGTGCGCTGCCTCAATGGCCGTCAGCTTCAACCGCTTGACCGCTACAGCTCCACCGTCTGCGCCAGCACCCTCAAACACTTCTCCGAACCCACCCGGCGCGCCGAGGGGCCGGCCCGGATCGAATTGCCACACACCACGGGGAAGCTTGATAGAGATCATCGCGTTTCGTCGTCTGCTAACTCCGACTCATCGTGTTCTGAGTGTGTTAGGATAATACTTAGCGTTGCGTCCGGTCGTCTACGGGCGCTCCGCTTGGTCCTACGCATCAGCCGCCTCAGGTGCAGATGCTTCCCGTTCGCCTGCCGGTGCTCGCAGGCTGTTTCCCGAGCGCAGGGACGTCAGGTAGACCCCGCCGCTTGGCGCATCCCTCCACTACCTCGCGTCGTGAGTCCCGCCACTGTTCGCGGGAACGGGCAGGCTACAGGCCCCTCGCGCCTTCGTGGCTCGGCTCAAGTTTCTCCACCAGTAACACTCGGTAGGTCTCCGCACGCCGCTAGGTGTGTCTGCGCTCAGCGCTGATCACTGCCCTGCAGGCGGAGAGAAGGAGATTTGTGTTTGCACCAGGAATCGCTACGCACATCCGGAAACTTCGTCGCGCGCAGGAGCTGAAGCAGTCGGAGCTGGCCGCTGCGGTCGGCATCTCGCAGGCGCTGCTCAGCGCCATCGAGAAAGGCCGGCGCCAGATCCAGCCGTGGCACGTCGAACCACTGGCCGTGGCGCTCGGCGTCAGTCCGCGCGCGTTGCTCAGGAATCGGTAGGAAAACGACAACGGCCAGCCCCCCGCAGCGGCAGTCAACCCGCGGGAGCACCGGCCGTCAGCATCGAAACAGGACGAGTCTCACCATGAATAGTACACCAACGCTCGCAACCCCCGCCGCACGCCCCCAGCGTCGCCCGCGGCGCCGTCCCTTCAGCTCGCACCTTGCCCCTCCCGCGCCGCGCGCGTGGGCAGAGACCGCTCAACGGAACGATCTCCTGCTTCGACATCCCGCGCTCGTCAGCATCATCACGGACGCGCTCGACGTCCGGTACGCGCTCACCGATCGCTATCGAGCCGCCGAAGCGCGCGATCTGCTATGGATCGTCTGGATTGGCCGCCATGACAGCGCTACGGGCCTTCGCCACGCCGTGCGCGAGATGTTCCCGCCTCCGGTGATCGAACACCGCCCCGGTGTCACCATCACGCACGGCAACGCCGACACGTGGCTGGCTGAAAAGCTCGTGCTCGACGCGTTGCTCGGTCGAGGGCTGTGGGCGCCGATCACCGGGGGGCAGATCTCACACCAGCGTCGACGTCAGCGACTGGCCGCGGGGCGCGCCGCGTGTGAGCCTGAACCGGCGGGGGTGCGCCGATGACTCCCTCACCGCAGCGCTTCTTCAAACGAGCCGCGGCAGCCCGCGCACGATGCGCTACGCACGGCCCAGCGACCCCAGCCCCGAAGCCTCGACATCCTCGTCGATCGCGCCCTCAGCGTCGTCGCCTGACCCCCCTGCCCATCCGCTGTGGCCACTGCGGCGACCGCGGGCGCCTGCGGCCCGGCTGGCTGCGCCGGCACCGTACGAGGTGGGGCGCGATCTGCACCCACCGCGAACGTGAGTGTCGCGCCTGTGGTAGGTGCTGGCTCTGTGTCGACCGGTGCGACGGCGCCCGGAAGCGGAGGCCCGCGAGATGATGCCCCAACTCACACGGACACTAACCGACACCGTCGGTAGTTCTGCTGACAACGCTGACAACGCTGACAACAGACTGAATCACCAGCCCAGCCCCGATCGGACCCCGAATTCCGGGCCGAATCTGCCCACTGCTGACAACGCTGACAACGCTGACAACCCTTCTCTTACAAAAGGAAAGGAAGAGAGAGAAGGGAACCCGGCCGAGTCTCAATCGCGCCGACTGATCGAACTCGCTAGCGGTGTCGAACTGTTTCACAGCCCGGACCAGAAACCCTATGCGCATCTCCGCATCAACGCCCACCACGAAACGTACGCGCTTGACGGGCACGCCTTCTCCCTCTACCTGAAAAAGCTCTACTACGACAAGTTCAGGGGCGCCCCCGGTGACTACGCCGTAAAGGAAGCGATCGGGGTGCTCACGGCCGCTGCCATCTTTGACGGCACTACACGCCCGGTGTCCCTTCGCACCGCCGAGCACGAGGGCGCGTTTTATGTGGACCTGGCGGACGCTGAGTGGCGCGCCGTGGTGATCACGGAGAGGGGCTGGCAGGTTGTAGCTACTGGTGCCCCGCGGTTCTGGCGCACTCCCCACACCGCGCCCTTGCCGATCCCTGCCCCGGGCGGTTCTCTCGCGGACCTGCGCCCTTTCCTGAACCTTGCGCGAGAAGATGACTTCGTTCTTGTCGTGGGGTTCCTGCTGGCTGCGCTGTGTCCGCGTGGCCCCTACCCGATCCTCGAACTGTATGGCGACCACGGCACCGCAAAGAGTACCGCTACGCGCATTATTCGCTCCCTCGTCGATCCAAACAAGAGTCCTCTACAAGGCGCGCCCACGAACGCACGAGATTTGATGATCTCCGCCTATAACCACTGGTGCCCCGCATTCGACAACGTCTCATCAATCCCGCCGTGGTTATCTGACGCGCTCTGCCGCTTGTCGACGGGTGGCGGGTTTGGAGCCCGGCAACTCTACAGCGACGCAGACGAATTCGCGTTTGACGCGCAGCGGCCCGTGATCATCAACGGGATTGCGACCGGTGCCACCCGTGGCGACTTGTTGGATCGTACCGTGAGCATTGAGTTGGTCCCAATACCTGATACGTCGCGACGCACAGAGCGTGATCTGTGGTACGACTTCAACCTTCAATATCCCCGCATCCTCGGCGCGCTGCTCGGCGCGCTCGTCGTGGCGCGCAGAAACCTGCCAACGACCAAGTTGGTCGCATCCCCGCGTATGGCGGACTTCGCACACCTGCTCGCCGCCGCAGCGCCCGCGCTCGGTGTCAGTCCCGAGCAGGCGGTTGCGGCGCTTACTGCGAACCGACAGGAAACTGCAGGGCGCGCCATTGAGGCGGACGTGGTAGGAAGTCTGATCTGTGCGCTGATGATCGACCGGCGCCAGTGGTCCGGCACCGCCTCAGACCTACTCGTCGAACTGCGCCGATTCGGCGTCCCGGCTGGCGCACGGTTGCCGCCCACGCCGAACGCCCTCGGGGGACAGGTCCGCCGCCTCGCACCCGACCTGCGCAGAACGGCGGGGCTGAGGTGACCGACAGCCGCGAGGGACACACCGGCACACGTCGGTTGCATATCCGGAAGATGGCCAAATGATCGTCAGCGTTGTCAGCACTGTCAGCAGGCCCGAAAACATTGACGTTTTTGCTGACGACGGCTGACGACGGCTGACAAGACCGCGCAAGCGTGAGGCGTTGAAATGGTTTACGTCTGATCCGAACACGCTTCTCGTAGAGGTTGGCACAGCAAATGAAGGATAGCTCTCAGCAGCGGTTTCAGCCCGCCTGCAACCGCTTCAATCGGAAAGGCTCAGCGCACATGGACACAGGAGCAATCATCAGCCCAGACACCCCCGCGCCTGCTGCGGCGTCGTCATCGCCCTGGCTCACGATCGCTAACGCGGCCGCCTACGCCAAAGTTTCGACGGATGTCCTGTACAGCGCGGCCGAGCGCAACGAGCTTCGTCACGTCCGCATCGGTGGACGTCGGTCGATCAGACTGCGCGTCGATTGGTTGGATGCGTGGCTTGAACAGCACGCGCGCGGAGCTACTGCGCAGCCCTCTGCCGGGCACTCGGACCCGCGGCCAGTGCCCCTCCGAGCTGTCACCGAGGCCCGCTCACTACCTCACAGGAGCCCGCCCGCAACATCGACAGGGCCCGCTGGCGCCGAATCCGCTGCTCCGTCATCGAGGGACCACGCCGCACCGTTGCGGCCGTCTGCGACCCCGACACGCGACGAGCTGGAAGCGCTCGCCACCGCCATGCACACGCCCCCGGCCGATGACGGGGGCACCGTGTCTCTGGCGACGCAGCAGGCGCAGCCCCAGCCCGCGCGAACCGGTGTCGACCGCGCGCGTCAGCTCCGCGGACGTGGATAGGCTCGTGTTAGTACCGCGGTGGACCGGGGTAGTAGCCCTCGGAGGGGTCGTACTTCCCACGGCGGCGCGGTGCTGCCGTCGGGGCGAACCCCACACTCTCCCCGGGCTCGATGGGGAGGATGCGCGACGGCGCCGTGCTGATCGGTGTCGTCGTGGGCGGTTGCGTCGGCGGGGGCGCGATGCTAGGAATCACACGCGGTGCCTGCGTGCCGATGCCGCTGCCACTCGGAACGAACTGGGCGATCAGATCGTCGAGCGGCGAGGTCCCGGGCCCTCCGCCACTGGGCATCGGCGCGTGCCCTCCGGGCGTCAGAAACCGGTTGAAGATCGTCGCCGGGATAGCTGGGATCGGGCTGCCAGCGCTGCCGGGCGACCGCAACAGCTCCCCAGGCGCGATCGGCTTCGCGCCCAGCAGCCGCGGCAACCGCAGGGCCAGGAGCTGCACCACGTCATCGAGCTGGGCCGTCGACAGCTCCGCTGCCCGATCCTGCTGCTCCGCTCCAGGGAAGAAACTGATACCGAAATCATCAAGGGCCATGTGTTCAATCCTCCGCAGCCGCTTCCACTGTGCAGCCGCGCTACCCCAATTCTACCGCGGATCGCTTGCCAATGCGAAGGCCCTTGACACGGATCCGCGCTAAGCGTAGTATTCCGTAGGAATATACATTCCAACGGAATAACCAAAGATCATGACATCAACGCTGCTTCGATCGGCGGATTTCAAACGACGACGCGATCGTCTGAGCCTGACGCAGCTCGAACTCGCCGATGCTATGGGCGTGACTCAGGGCGCCGTTGCGCGGTGGGAGCGCGGCACGCGCCCAATCCCTCGGTTCGCGGGAAAGCTACTCGACTGTCTGGAGCGCGAGGCGCGTGGGAAGCGTCAGACCCTGGTACGCAGCAAGCGAGGGTAACGCTGTGGGCCTCTACAAAATCTGCGATCACAAAGGCCGCGCCCGCGAGCGCTGCGACTGCGCGTGGTGGGGCTGCTTCCGCGGCCGACGTGTCAGCCTGCCGAAGTGGACCAACCGTGACATCGCCACAAAGGATCTCGCGGACACAGCCCTGTCAGACCTGAAGGCCGCGATCCGTGCCAACACGTTCGACCGCCGCGGGCTCCACTACTCAGCGTCAGCCGATCTGCGCCTCACGCTGGGCAACGTGGCCGATCGCTACCTCGCCGCCTACAGCCACGACTTGGACAAGCGCTACTACCTCGGGCACCTTCGCGCGCTCGAAGTCCCCTCGGCCAGCGGCACCACAGCCCGGCTCGAATCCAAACCGATCGACGACGTCACAACCGCCGACATCGATCACGTGGCCGACACGTGGCGTCGTCGTGACCGTCGCGCCGGGTGCGCGCAGGGGGGCGCCGTCGGCGTTCGCAAGCTCCTACAAACCGCGCGACACCTGTTCAACTGGGCCATCAAAAAGGGGCACGCGCAGCGCACCCCGTTTCGCCGCGAAGGCGTCGCCGTGATCGAAGTCAAAGCGCTCCCCGGCCGTGCCCGTCGTCTGGTGGGAGATGAGGAGACCCGCCTCCTGGCCGCAGCCGACCCTTACACCAAGGACCTGCTCATCGCCGCGTTGGAGACGGGCTGCCGCGGGGGCGAGCTGCGATCGCTCCAGTGGTCCGAAGTCCGCGAGCGCGACATCCTCATCCTTCCGTCGAAGGCCAAGACTCGCCGCGCCCGAGCGATCCCGATCACGCAGCACCTGCGAGGGATCCTTGAAATGCGTCGGCACGCGCCAGACGGCACAGAGCTGCCGCCGACCGCTTACGTGTTTGGGAACGCGATCGGGGAAGCCATGCCCAAGGAGCGCGCTGGCGAGCTGTGGCGCGCCACCTGTCGGTGGGCGAAAGTGGTCGATCTCCACTTCCACGACTGCCGCCGAGAATTCGCCTGCCGTCTCATGGAGTCCGGCGCCTCGGCGCACGAAACCCGTGACGCCCTGGGCCACAGCAACCTGACCATGACGAATCAGTACCTCAGCACCAGTGGCACCGGCCTGCGTCGCGCCTTCGATCGCTTCGAACGCGCCCGTCAAGCGCCCAAATCCGGCGAGTCTGTCAACAATCTGTCAAGTTCTGACGATGCGGCTGCGAGCCGCGAGCCGCACAATGCTGCTAAGTCCTTTTGATTGTGGTGCCGGAGGTGGGAATCGAACCCACACGGGGAGTGAACCCCACGGGATTTTGAGTCCCGCGCGTCTGCCAGTTTCACCACTCCGGCTCTGGAGGGGAACGCTCAAGTATAACGGTTCGGTCGCGACGCCGCATATGATGCATCTGCGGCCGTGCCATGACGCTCGAATCACCCGCAAAGCAGCTCGCCGCTTTCATGCAGCCGTACTCGCCCGGGATCCAGAAGACAGCCCGGGCGGCGCTGACGAAGATCCACGCGCAGATTCCCGGCGCGACGCAAATGGTCTACGACACTTACAACGCCCTCGTCATCGGCTTTGGTCCAAACGACCGCCCGTCGGAGGCTATCCTGTCGATCGCGCTCTATCCGAAGTGGGTGAATCTGTACTTCCTGGATGGCGCAATGCTGTCCGATCCGGAGAAGCTGCTCAAAGGCACCGGCAACAGAGTCCGCACCCTCCGCCTCGACGATGCGGCAGTGCTCGACCGCCCGGAAGTCAGGGCGCTCATCGCCGCGGCCGTCGAGAACGCGGACTCGCCGTTCGTTCGCCGGCATCCTCGACGACTTCTCATCAAGGCGATCGCCGCCCGGCGGCGATCGGGGCGCCCCCGTTAATCTATGAAAAAGGCCCTTCAGGCGCTGCTCGTGATGGCGATGCTGTCGGGCGCCGGTGCGATGACACACTCCCAGGAGGCGCCTGGCGGTTGGACTGTCCGTTTGCGCTCTCCCGATCACGTCGACACCACGAATCTGCAGGTGACGTATCAGCTCACGAGCCTTGCCGGCGGCGGAGTCAGCGGCCCCTTGCGCATCGAACCCGGTGTCCGGGAATACGCGATCGAGGCATCCGTGGGGACGCAAAAACACCCGGCGCTGTCTTTCCGAGCCATCGTCTACTGCTCCGGATATCGCGTGGTGCTCGTCAACGAAGCGCCGCTTGCCGATGGGTCGCGCATCAAGAGCGTCGCGATTGACTTCTGGCCGCTGGAGCGACTCCAGCTGACGGGTCGGTGGGTATCCGCGCCGGCAAACATTGAGGACTTCGACCTCGAGGTCGCGTATCTCGCCCTGTGGGGCAACCGGTTCTTCGGGATCTGGGACGGTCCAATCCCATCCCTCAGAGAGTCGGTTCCGGCAAGGTCGGCCGGGACGGGTCGTTCGTGTTCGAGGTGCCTGATTTTTCCCGCGATCCAGTGGTCAACTCGTACGAAACAAAGGGCGAGCTGCGACTGGAGGCACGCGAGCGGAAGACCGGTAACATCCCGTACAGCTTGGAAGACTTTCTTACCCCGGGTCGGTCCGTCTCAATCCCGATCGACAAGCCCCTTCCAACCGATTTGATGCTCGTCAGCGTCGTCCGGTAAGGAAACGGTTAAGTCTCGAGGACCAGGCACCTCGGCGCGGCCGTCCCTCACCCGGGCGCTATAATCGGGCGTTGGCCCCATGAACGCGCTCGTTGGCACGCGCCTCGGCCCGTACGAGATCGTCGCGCCTATCGGCGTCGGCGGTATGGGAGAGGTGTACAGGGCCCACGACACGCGACTTGGCCGGGACGTCGCGATCAAAGTCCTTCCGCGCACACTCGCCAACGACCCCGACGCGCTCGCCCGATTCGAACGCGAGGCGCGCGCGGTCGCCGCGCTCAACCATCCCAACATCCTGGCGCTCCACGACATTGGCACCGAGGGAGGCATCGCACACGCCGTCATGGAGCTGCTCGAAGGGGAAACCCTTCGCAAACGGCTCGACAGCGGCCCAATTCCGCCACGCAAAGCGCTGGAGTGGGCAGTTCAGCTGGCGCTCGGCCTCGCGGCTGCACACGATCGCGGGATCGTCCATCGCGATCTGAAACCCGAGAACGTGTTTCTCACACACGACGGGCGCCTCAAGATCCTCGACTTCGGCGTGGCGCGCCGAAGCCAGTCTCAAACAGACGTCGATCGCAATGTGACGACGAAGACCGAACCGGGCGTGTTCATCGGAACGCCGGCGTACGCATCGCCCGAGCAGGTGCTGGGTGAACCAGCCACGCCCCGTTCCGATCTGTTTGCGTTTGGTGTCGTCCTGTATGAGCTCTTGACGGGCACGAACCCGTTCCGGCACGCGACGGTCGCCGAGACGATGACCGCGATCTTGCGCGCGGATCCGCCGCCCCTTGTCGGAGCCGTCCACGGCGTACCGCCCGCAGCGCTTCGCGTGATCGACCACTGCCTGGAGAAGCAGCCGTCCGAGCGCCCATCGTCGGCTGGCGATGTCGCGATGTTCCTCGACGCGTCGGGCAATACGAGCGTTGATGGGGCGCCTGCATGGGTTGCCGCCGATCCGGGTGCGTCGGCCCGCCGGTTGAAGCTCAAGCTGCTCGCCGTATCGTGTGGACTGCTGATAGCCGTCGTGGCTGCGACGTGGGGGTACCTGCACACGATGTCGGACAGGACCGTGAACGCTGCCCTCGAGAAAGACCTGGCTCGGGCACAGGCGCTGGTGACGCAGGTCCAGGCGTGGCGACTGGAGCGACTGCAGCTCACGGCCCGGCTCGTGGCCTCATTTCCCGACCTGAAGGCGCTCTTCGAGGCGACAGACGCTGCGACGATTCGCGACTTTCTCGTCACGTATCAACAGCGGAATCCTGGCACACCGTCGCTCGTGGCGCTCGGACCGTCGGGAACCCCGCTGGGCCGCACCGACACGGCGGAGACTGCGGGGACATCAGGCGCCGACGGCTGGCTGGCGGCCCTCGCTGCAAAGCAGGGCGAGCCCGCAGTCGTGTACGTCGGCGGCCGTTCGTATCATGCTGCGGCCGCGGCTGCCGAAGCCGGTGAAAAGTTGTTCGGATACATCGTCGCGGCGGTGCCTGTGGATCAGGAGTTCGCACGCGCGGTTAGCCTCGCCACGGGCGACGAGACCGTCCTGCTGTCCGATAGATCGGTGCTGGCCTCCACGTTTACCGGCGGACAGGCGCCGTGGACATCACTCGAGCAGTGGCGGAAGCAAGGTGGGCGCACCGACCGTGCTTCGATGATTAGTGTCGGCGCGCGACGGTTTGCTGCCCGTGAAGTGCCCTTGACCGAGGATCCGGCAGTGTCCGCCGTCATTGCCAAGTCTCGAGACGACGCCCTCGAGCCGTTCCGGGGCGTGCAGAGCGGACTCGTTGTGATTGGTCTGCTTGTGGCCGCGGCGGCGCTCCTCGCGAGCCTGTGGCTCTCGAGAGCGGTGTCGGTGTAGACACGACAACAACAGACGGCACTAGTCACGAAGAGCACGACCAGCCGTCGCTAAAGCTACGGCGGAAGCCCCGAAGACCACGAAGAAAAACACTTAGAGCGTGTAACAAAACTTCCGAAGCCTGATCCTCGTCGGGCAAGAGCTGTAGAAGTGAGCTGGCAGTGCGGGACCACGCCGCATGACTCGCGAGTAGCGTTAAATCAGGCCTATCGTCTGAAACTTACCCCCCGGCTTCGGCGGCGAACGCCGTCTGCCCGCCCCGCTGAGGTTCGCGGCCCCCATTCCACAGCAGCGCCGTAGAGAAGCCGAACAGGATCAGTAAACTCAGACTGGCTGTGGCGGGCAGCAGCAGCGTGCTGACCGGGTTGGGGGCGAGAACGTAGGAGGCGAATAACACCGCGTGGACAAACACCGGGTTGGCGAGCACGAACCAGCGCGGATACGCTGTGTGCCCGCTGAGAATCGCTGCGCCAAGCCACAGACTGCCCACGAATCCCGCCAGGAAAACGACTGCCTGAAGTGGCTCGACGAACTGGTGCGCATTCGCTAAAAGATGAGTCAGCACAGTCTGCGTTTCAGGCGATGCGCCGACCCCCGCCTGGACGATCAGCGCGAGGCCGGCAATGCTGCCATGAAAGGCCCCACCTGCCGCCGCCACATAGCCCAGTAGCGCCGCGACTGGAATGGAGAGCCATGCCCCGCCGGGTTTGATCCCCTCGTAGAGGTGCCAGACGGCGATCAGGTAGAAAGGCAGCATTAGCACGCCCAGGTAATGGCCCAGCAGCAGCCGCCACATTGGAATCGTGATCAGCACGGCATCCGATTCGTAGCCGCCCGCCGAGGAGTACAGCAGCGAAATATCCGCGATGCTCATGGCGATTCCGGTGATGATTCCGACGATTCCAGTTAGCCGAAGTAACTTGAGGGTACGCCCCTGTGCGATCATAAGGAGCTCCTTCTCGACGAGAGAATTTCCTGTTGGGTGTTGAGCATTCTTGGCGGTGTCGTGGTTGAGGGTCGAGTCTGAGATGAGAACGGCATTTCGTCAACCGCGGGAGGCCGCTAATGGTTCCTATCATCGCGCGGGGTAGCCCTTACAGGATTAGTCCTTCCTTGTCGCCTTGTGCCGAGGAATCCAGCTCGGCCCGGTCAGATCGTCCCTGCGGCGTCATTCAGGACTTATCCGACACCCGAGCCGGAATGCACCGTCCTGGTCCGCACGAAGATCTGGTCGTTGGATCAGGTTGCGTCAGCAGATCGTCGAGACGATCCATGGCGTCCGTCAACGCACCGACTGCACCCTTGGGCGGATCGAGTAGTGATGCCGGAGCCACCGCCGAATCCGTGTCTTGCCGAAGGTATTGACAGCGAAGGACCACGCAATGAGTTGGCAGTCGAGCCACGGGCTCCATCCTCCGGCGTGGACTCGATCCATTGCCAGGGCGTCGTCATCCGGGCGAGCCCCGACGAGCTGCGCCAGCCCCGTGAGCCCAGGGCGGCACGCCCAGCGAAAGTCGAATTGGGTCCCGGTCCAGCCGAGACGGGCGACGTCGTCGGCTGTGAGCGGCCGCGGCCCGACCGCGCTCATGTGGCCGCGAAGAATGTTGACGAACTGCGGCAGCTCATCGAGGCCTGTGGCGCGGAGCAGCCGTCCCACCCGCGTGACCCGGCCGGCGCGCATCGATCGGAACTTCAGGATGTGGAACGGCCGGCGCTGGTACCCGACCCGTTCCTGCCGAAAGACCACCGGCCGACCGTCATCGATCAACACCGCCACCGCGATCACCGTCATCGCCGGAGCAAACGCCGCCAGTCCGGCCGAGGCCCCGACCAGGTCGAACATCCGTTGCGCCCGTGACATGTCGACTTATTCCATATTACAAAGTAATTTGTAGTGATGACACCGGTTCCCGGCGGTGCGGTCCGACTCGCCCCACATGCAGAGCGGATGGTAAGGCAGGGAGCCCGTTGCGCCCGCGTCGCTCGTCGGCTGCAGCGGCTTGGTAGGAGCCAGCCAGGATAGTACAGTGGTCGCGGACGCTCACGAGCGAGCGCGAACGCGGGCCATCAAACGGCAATCCGTGTCTTAGCCTGGACGACCCATCATGCGCATGCTTCTGATCGCCGTGCTGGCTGTAAGCGCAACCGTTTCTCTCCGTTCGGCGGGACTTACACCACTCGAACGCTCGCGTCTCGTCGCACACCTGGAGATGACAGGAAGCTGGTTGATCGACGAGGTCTCCAACCTCTCTCAGGAGCAGCTCGCCTTCCGCCCCTCCTCCGCCGTGTGGAGCATCATGGAGGTTCTCGAACATCTCATCGTTGTCGGTCCGATCTACTGGAACGGTTTGCAGCAAGCCCTTCAAGGGCGGCCGAGCAAACGGCTCCTCACGACGGGAGACGCGGATATTCTCT